>Ga0315907_10000592_pt1 | contig 51712 bp, 44 predicted proteins | sample LakEriMetagenome_3_FD_203525 | JGI IMG/M metagenome (GOLD analysis project Ga0315907, IMG submission 203525) | Freshwater fungal communities from buoy surface, Lake Erie, Ohio, United States - Buoy 12 MA123 | ecosystem: Environmental > Aquatic > Freshwater > Lake > Lake biofilm | place: USA... | reverse complement strand
GCAATGCTGCCTCCACGGCAGTCGCAGCCGCGGTAGCTCCCGTCGCTGCCATGTCGGCCGACAAGACAACCACTGCCTCCACTGAACAACGCATCATCGGTGCGAACGACCGCATCCGCATTGCGGTCCTGGGTATCAATGGCCGTGGCAAGACCCATATCGAAGAGATCATGAACCTCCAGCAAAAATCCAATGTGGAAGTGGTGGCCCTTTGCGATCCGGACATGGTCATCCTGCAACAGGTGGCGGCCGACTTTGAAAAGAAGTATGGCAAGAAAGTAATGATCGAACAGGATTTTAGAAAACTGTACGAAAACAAAAACATTGATGCGGTAACGCTGGCCACCCCCAACCATTGGCATGCCCTGCAAACCATTTGGGCTTGTCAGGCTGGCAAGGACGTATACGTTGAAAAGCCCGCCACACACAATATCCATGAAGGAAAGAAAATGATCGAAGCGGCCTACAAATACAACCGCATCGTTCAACATGGTGTGCAGCTGCGCAGCTCGGTAGCCATCCGCGAAGCAGTCAAGCATTTGCAGGACGGACTAATCGGAAGGGTTTACATGTCACGCGGACTGGTGTACAGAAGGCGTCCAGATATCGGCAACAAGGGCATCTCACCGATCCCTGCCGGATTGAACTATGATCTTTGGTGCGGTCCCGCTCCCATGCGCCCCTTCACCCGCAACCTGGTGCACTACAACTGGCATTGGCATTGGAACTATGGCAACGGCGATGTAGGCAACCAGGGCATCCATGAAACCGATCTCTGCATGTGGGGACTCGGCGTTGATACGCTCCCCGAACGCATCACTTCGATGGGTGGTAAATTCCTGTGGGACGACTGCAAGGAAGTACCCGAGATCCAGACATCGATCTACCATTACCCCAAACAGAAAAAGATCATCCAGTTCGAAGTGCGCAACTGGAATACCAACCTGGAAGACGGTGCCGGTGTAGGCAATATCTTCTATGGCGAAAAAGGATACATGGTCATCAAAGGCTATGACACTTATGAAACCTATCTCGGTGAGAAAAGAGAAAAAGGTCCCGCTCGCAAGGAATCCGGTGAACTGGGACTCCATTTCCAGAACTGGTTCGATGCGATTCGTGCCAGGGATATGTCGATACAAAACGGACCGGTACAAACGGGACACCTCGCTTCTTCTCTCGCCCACTTGGGCAATATCTCTTATCGCTTGGGCCGACAACTGGAATTCGATCCCGTTGCCGAAAGGTTCATTGGTGAAGGAGAGAACGAAGCCAATGCCATGCTGAGCCGTGATTACCGCGCACCTTACCTGTTGCCGGATGTGATTTAGTGAAAATGGAATGAAAGGAATACTGCTGACCACCCTCAACGCCAAGTACATCCACATGAACCTGGCGATCAGATTGCTGTACGAACTGAATAAGTCGGACGAACGACTTTCCTGGAAAGAGTTTGCCATCAAGGAAGATCCCGATCGCATCGCTGAATACTGCGCTGGGTTTGAGGTAGTCTGTTTCAGTTGCTATATCTGGAACATCACGCAAACGTTGAAGGTGATCGACAAGATCAAAACGATCAGTCCCGATACAAAAATTCTTTTAGGCGGACCCGAAGTGAGCTACGACTGGATAGAGTTGATGCAAAACAAGCAGATCGACTTCATCATCACCGGTGAAGGCGAGATCCCCTTTGCTGAATTCCTGCAATCCTATCCCGATATTCGCCGCATCAACAACTTGGTATCCAGACAGGATGGTGAGATCGTCTACCAACAACATTCGAAAAATTTCGAATTGGAAAATTTTGCTGATACGAATCCCTATGCCAACGAGGATCCTGGAACTATCGAGGACCGTGTGGCCTATATCGAAACCTCCAGGGGTTGTCCCTATAAATGCGAATTCTGTCTGGCCAGTCTCGACAACCGCGTGCGCTATCTTCCGATGGAGCACATCAAGAGCAACCTGCTCTACCTGATGCAACACGGCAAGGTGATCAAATTCCTGGATCGCACCTTCAATGTGAAAAAGGATTTTACATTGGAGATCTTTCAGTTCATCCTCGATCATGCGCGACCGGAAAACGTTTTTCAGTTTGAGATCACGGCCGATATCCTGCATCCCGATATCATGTCCTTCATCAAGGAGAAAGTTCCCAAAGGGATGTTTCGCTTTGAGATCGGTATCCAGACGGTCAACCAGAAGGCCAACCTCGAAGTAAGTCGCAAACAGAATTTTGAAAAAACCAAAGGCGTGATCATGAATCTTAGAGAGCATGTCGACATGCACCTCGATCTGATCGTGGGACTACCACTGGATTACTGGAACGATATCAAGTTCAGTTTTGAAGAGGTATTCAAACTCTTTGCTCCGGAGCTACAACTGGGATTTCTGAAGTTTCTCAAGGGAACACCCGTGCGTGAGAAATATTTGGATCACGGATATCTGTTTGATGAAAAAGCTCCTTATCAGATCATCCGCAGCAATTATTTGTCTGAACAGGAACTCTACGACATCACGTTACTAGAGCATGCACTCGAGATTTATTGGAACAAACCCAGGCTCACCCATACCCTGAAGTATGTGACCAATCAATACGGCATTTTTGATTTTCTATTGGGATTAGGAAAGCATTTCAGCAACACACATGGAGCCTTCATTGGCTATAGTTTGGAGAAAGTATATGATATCGCAGCTGATTTTATTCAATCAGCATATGCTGAAGATCCCATCTTGATGGAATTGCTGGCCATCGATCACTGGATGCAACACAAGATCAAACCCGCACGGTCTTACATGCTCGAATGGGAGAAGAAAGAAAAGTTTGCCCTACTGGATCAATTACAACTCCCGCACCAGAAATACCGTTATGTGGTCACCGAAACCAGCTTTGATCATGAAGCCTTCCTGCAGAACGGAATGATCATCTCCGGAAAAAAATTATTCTTGCTTGAATTCGATGGCATAAAAAAGCCCCGCATTTGCGAGGCTTTTGAGAAGGTAAATTGATTTTACATTTTATAGTATTGCTCCCAACCTTTTCTAGGCGGTGCTCCCACAAGCAATTGATTCGCCAGTTTGTTGTTGGTGATCTTTTTCTTCTTGCGGTCAAATTCCAGTTTGGTATTGAGCATTTGCGCCAATACACCGAGACAGAATACCTGACTAAGGGGACCAGCAATTTCAAAAGGTGAACGGGTTTTTTCTTGTCCCATACAAGCCTTGAGGTAGTTGGCATAGTGATTGGACGGGCTCACCGGAACTTCAGGAAGTTTCGAAGCCATCTCTTTCGCCTTCGCTTCTGGGATGATGCTCAGGGTGCTGCCATGGGATCCTCCCTTGAAGATCAGGTCCTTGCTGTAAATGATCTTACCGGGATTCAATCTTTGTGACTGGATCGCACCGTTGCTGGGAGCTGGGATATTCGGATCCAACTTGGAAGAAGAACCATATCCTTCCGGAAGCGGCGGCAGGTTGTTGAGGCCATCGTACCAGGTGATGTCACAAGCCGGCATGTTGCCACGCTCAGGGAATTTAAAGAGAATGGTGGAAGAATAAGGATAGAAGAAAGGATTGTGTTGATCGGCACGCAACATGTTGATCTCTGTTGGCAATCCCAGATCCAAAAACTGATGCGCTGTGTCGATCAGGTGTGCACCCCAATCACCCAAAGCACCCATACCAAAATCATACCAGCAACGCCATTGTCCATTGTGATAATCATGGTTGTAATCATGTTCTTTTACTACGGTATGCCAGGTATCCCAATCGAGTGTAGAAGGAACAGCCTCTTTACCAGGAAGGCTGGTGATCTTCGGATCGAAGGCATGCCAGCGACGCGCTGAATTCATGTGTGCTGTGATGGCAGTAACATCCTTGATGATGCCTGCTTCCACCCAGGTTTTGAACTGAAAGTAGTTGCCTTCAGAATGTCCCTGATTACCCATCTGTGTTACGAGGTTGGGGCGCTTGGCAGCGGCCTTCATCATGAGTTCCACTTCGTTGAAGGTGCGGGCCATGGGTTTCTCCACGTAAACATGCTTGCCCAATGAAAGCGCCAGCATGGTGATGGCAAAATGCGAATGGTCAGGCGTACCAATGCTTACAGCCTCAATCTGATTGCCCATGGCATCAAACATCTTGCGGAAATCCTGGAAACGGGGAACATTGGGAAACTGCTTCAAAACAGCCTGTGTTTGCGGTGCTCCCATGTCTACATCACAAAAGGCAACAAATTCTGCGAGTCCTGATTTGTGGAACTGCATCAGATCGGAAGCACCCTGGTTGCCGATACCGATACAGGCAAGTTTTACTTTGTCTCCCAGCTTTCTGTTGCTGTGCGCATTGGCAAAAACACTCGGCGCAATAGAAGCTGCTGCTGTTGCGAGGGCAGTGTCTTTTAAAAATTTACGGCGTGAATCGTTTTGCATATTCATGTTTGCTTGTTTTAAAATGAACGGACATCAATTTCGGGAAAAAATCGACGGTATGTTCAGGATTAGACGATTATTCTGCTAAATCCTTTTCGTTAGAATAGTATCATGAATGATTATCTTTAAGTACACATGCGTGCATTGACCATCCAAGAGCCGCCGGCCAACTGGAAAGGAAGATTGAAATTCCTGGGACCCGGTTTTATTCTCTCCGCCTCCATCGTGGGATCGGGCGAACTCATCGCCACCACCATCCTCGGTGCCAAGGGAGGTTTTATCACCTTTTGGGTCATCTTGGTCAGCTGCCTTGTGAAAGTGGCCATCCAATTGGAGTTTGGGAAAAATGCCATCCTGACGGGACAAACACCGATGGAAGGCTTTGCCAGACTGGGCGGACCGAAGATTGGTTCCGGCAACTGGGCCATTGCATCTGCTTTTTTGCTGACCCTGATCAAGATATTACAGGTAGGCGGCATGCTGGGCGGATCTGCCATCGCCCTGCACCTGCTGGTCCCACAGATCCCGATCGCAGGATGGGCCCTGGTGCTGGGCGTATTCACCAGCAGCATGATCTACCGCAACAAATATGCATGGATTGAAAAAGGATCTCTGGTCATGGTGGTGGGATTCACGCTCTTTACCCTGATCGCTGTTTTTTCTCTCCAACAAACAGCTTTCAGCTTTGGGTGGCAAGAAGTTTGGAGCGGACTCCAATTTCAATTGCCTTCTTCTCTGGTCTTTGTGGCTGTTGGTGCTTTTGGCATCACCGGTGTAGCCAGTGATGAGATCATTGCCTACAATTACTGGTGCCTAGAAAAAGGATATGCCGCCTATACCGGAAAGAATGATGGCAGTGAAGATTGGAAAAGAAGGGCAAGGGGATGGATCAAGGTGATGTACCTGGACGCCATGGTGGCCATGGTGATCTATACTTTGGTTACGGCCGCTTTTTATTTGCTGGGAGCTTCGGTCTTGCATGGCCGACAGGATATTCCCGAAGGGAATGCTGTCATCGATACCCTGGCCAATATCTATACCCAAACGCTGGGAAATGGTGTTCGGAATGCCTATCTGATTGGAGCCTTCTTTGTTCTGTATTCTTCCGTATTTGCAACATTGGCCTATTGGTCAAGGTTGTTCATGGATATCTTCAGCTCCTTTCATTGGATCGACGGCCAAAATGAAAAAACACGGTCAAGAGGGGTTGCCCTTCTCGCCTGGATCATTCCCTTTCTCTGGATCCTGGCCTATCTCTACCTACAACTACCCACCTTCATGGTGATGCTGGGGGGAGTTGTGGGATCTGTTTTGTTGCTGGTGGTGGTGGCAGCCGGTATTGTCTTCCGGAACCAAAACCGCATCTTGAAAATCCAAACAGGACGATTTTCTGAGATCCTGTTCTGGCTCAGTGTGATTTCGATTGGATGGGTGGGCCTATACGGACTTTGGAAATTATCTTGATACTATATATTAAAATAAAAAACATGAAGCCATTGTTTTTTTTACTGCTGTTGACGGGACAGCTATTTGCCCAGGAGCCAATACCAGCCAACAAGCAAGCCATCCTCAACTCCATCGCCAAACACGAAAAGGAATTGATCCGCATCAGCGATTCCGTATGGAGCTATGCAGAGATTGCGATGAAGGAATATCGCTCTGCCAAAATATTATCCGACTATGCTGAAAAGCAGGGCTTTCGTGTAACCCGCAATGTGGCCAAGATCCCGACTGCTTTCATCGCAGAATATGGATCGGGCAAACCCATCATCGGCATCCTCGGAGAATTCGATGCCCTGCAAGGATTGTCACAAAAAGCACAAACAACCAAAGAACCTTTGAAAGAAGGTGAAGCGGGTCATGGATGTGGGCACAACATGTTCGGTGCTGCGAGTTTGGGTGCAGCAACAGCTATCAAAGAATTGATTGCATCAGGAAAGTTAAAAGGAACGATCCGCTTTTACGGAACACCTGCAGAGGAAGATCTTGCAGGAAAGGTTTATATGGCAAGAGATGGCGTATTCAATGACCTGGATGTTTGCCTCGACTGGCATCCTGATTATGAAAACAAAGCCAACATGCAAAGCTCCATGGCCGTTGTGGCGTATACAGTTTCCTTCAAAGGGAAGAGTGCCCATGCAGCGGCTGATCCCTGGAATGGCAAGAGCGCATTGGATGCAGCAGAACTCTTCAACATTGGCATGAATTTTTTGCGTGAACACATCCGGCCCAGCGTCCGCATTCATTATGTATACAAAAAAGCGGGCAACGTACCCAATGTGATTCCCGATGAAGCCAGTGTTTGGATCTGGATTCGGGATACCAAACGCAGTGGTGTTGCTGCGGTGGAAGAAAGGATGAAAGAGATTGCAGAAGGAGCCGCAAGAATGACCCGCACGGAAGTTTCCTTTGCCATGGAAAACGGATTGTATGAGCTGCTGGTCAACGAAACAGGGGCCAAAGTTTTGCACAAGAATATGCAGTTGGTGGGACCAATAACCTATACCGAAGAAGAAACAGCCTTTGCCAATAAAATCATGACCACTTATGGTATGGAGGCACAGGGCATCAATGGCAGCATCAAACCACTGGAGACTACCCGATCCGATCCAGACGGAGGCTCGACCGATGTAGGTGATGTAAGTTATATTGTTCCTGAGATCACACTCAATGCTGCCACTGCACCCTACAAATCTCCCTGGCATTCCTGGGTGGTGGTTGCCTGCGGTGGCATGAGCATCGGTCACAAAGGAATGCTCTTCGCAGCAAAATCCTTGGGTACTACCATGGTCGATCTCTTTGAAAACGAAACCCTGCGCAAAGAGATCCGTGCTGAGTTTGAGAAAAGAAAAGGCAATGAGGTATGGAAGGCCATGCTACCGGATGGCCCACCGCCGGTTCCTAAAAATTGATCACGCTGAAAAAAGATTTCTTAGGTTGCAGTGCTGCATCAAACAACAAGGGATGATCTTTTCTGCCAACAACAGGAAAATTATCCAGCCAGCTCCGCCGGTCACTGATGTTCCAAAAGGTCACTGATTGAATACTGGAACGGTATTTTCGAAAGGCGGCAAAAACCCTTTCATACATGGCCACTTGCAGTGCCTCGCGCTCCGGGGTATAAGCTGTCAGTGAATCGGAAGGGATTCGATCCCTTCTTCCTTCTTTTTTATAGACAGAAATATCCAGCTCTGTGATATGAACAGGCAATCCAACTTTTGAAAAATCTTCTAGGGTTTTATCCAACACTTCTGTTGAAGGTGCATAGATAGACCAGTGCGCCTGCAGTCCGATGCCATGGATGGGAACACCTTTGGCGCGAAGCCGCGTTACCATTTCGATGATCTTCTTTCTTTTCACCGGATCGATCTCGTTGTAATCATTGTAGAACAACAAGGCGCTTGGATCCGCAGCATGTGCCCATTGAAAAGCTTTCTCAATGTATTCTTCGCCACAGATCTGATAGAAAAGTGAGGAACGATAAAACTCATTCGCCTGATCACTGATGGCTTCGTTTACCACATCCCATGCATAGATCTTTCCTTTGTAACGACCCACAACACTGTCAATATGATCATGGATGCGCTGCAACAAAATCTCTTTGTTGACTTGTTTACCATCCTCTCCTTCAAACAACCATTTTGGTGTCTGGCTATGCCAGACCAGGGTATGCCCCCGCATGCGCAAATGACTCCGCGTTGCAAAGGCAAGTAGTGAATCTGCCGGACCCCAATTGAAGCGAAAGGGTTGTGGATGGATCGGTCCCATCTTCATTGCATTCTCCGCCGTGATCCCGGAAAACTGTGATTCGATCAAATGCAACTCTTCGGAACGCAATGCCATCGGTGTAATGGCTGCGCCGATGGTAAAAAAATCACGGTACCGTTCTTTCAATTTTATTTGTCTGAGATCCGGTTGTGCAAATGCAGCAGTGGTCAAGATCAAAAAAGAAAGGGTCGTATAAATTCTGCTGATGATCATGTTGTTTTTATCCTGCAATTCCCAAAGGAGAGAAATAGGCGAATATGCTCAATATGACAACCAGCACGATCACCGAAAGCGCCACATCCCATGCATTCCAGCTGGCCCTGCTCGCTGCCTTGTCCTCTGCAACAGTAGTTGAGAAGGTGAGTCCGGCTGTCTTCTCTTCAGGAGGAGGAGGAGTAGAAAGACTCACGATCACGAGTACTGCAATGCTGAACACAAAGAGATAAATACAGAAATACAGGAAGTTCATCGTGGCGAATGAATGCCAAAATGAACCGGGTGTGAGATCATGCTGGAAAATCTGCAGGGTAAGCTTGGCCATGCCCAATATAAATCCGATCACCATGGAACTATAAGCACCCTGTGCATTCAAACGCTTGAAGAAAACGCCCAACAGAAATACAGCAGCGATGGGAGGAGCCAGATAAGACTGCACACTCTGCAGATAATTATAGAGACCATCATCGATCCTACCCATCAGGGGGATCCAGGCCATGCCGAGCAACACGATGACGGCAGTGGCAATACGGCCCACTTTCACCAGTTGTTTTTCTGAAGCCTCGGGATGTGATTTCTTATAGATATCAATGGTATACAAGGTTGAGCAAGCGTTGTATACGGATGCCAGCGAACTCATCAATGCCGCCAGCAATCCACCAGCAAGCACCCCACGCAAACCCACCGGCATGATGGATTTTACCATCACCGGAAAAGCAGCATTCGTATCATCCAATTGTATTTTCCCCTGTGCATGCAAAGCATACGCGATCAAGCCGGGTATCAGGAAAATAAAGAAGGGCATCAATTTCAAAAAGGCTGCAAAGATGGTTCCCCTTCTTGCCTCCTGCTCATTTTTTGCAGCCAGGCATCTTTGAACAATGTGCTGATCGGTACACCAATACCACAACCCAACAATAGGCGATGCGATCAAAATACCCAACCAGGGGAATTCAGGATCACTGAGCGGCAGAAACATGTTGAGTTTTTCTTTGGGTACTGCTTGCATCAGGGCATCCCATCCTCCCACTTCCTGCAGACCGAAGATCATCAGGACCAATGATCCCAGTAACAATACAATGGCTTGTATCGCTTCGGTATACATCACGGCATGGAGTCCACCCAACACAGTATACACGCCAGTAACCACTACCAATATGATAGCACCCGTCCAAAAATCAACGCCGAGGAACTGGTTGAAGACCAGCGCTCCCGCGAAGATCGTAACAGAAGCCTTGGCGATCACATAACTGATGAGCTGGATGATGGTGAGCAGGCGCCTAGATTGCGGATTGAAGCGACGCTCGAGAAATTCAGGCATGGTATAAACAGAGCTCCGCAAATAAAAGGGAACAAAAACCCAACCGAGGATCAACACGATATAAGAATGCAATTCATAATGACCCAGCACGGTACCCGATTTGGCAGCGGAACCTGCCAATCCCACAATGTGTTCAGAGCCCACATTGGAAGCCAGGATGGAAGCACCGATCACAAACCATCCCAAGTTGCGGTTGGCCAGAAAATAATCGGAAGTGGTTTCCTTGGTTTTTCGGATGCTCCAGACGGATACCGCGGCAATCACAATCAAATAAAGTACGACGAAGATCCAGTCGATCGGTCCGAGGAATTGCATGATGTTGGTTTTGGTTGTATCTCCGAATTTAATGGAATTTATCCATCGGAGTACTCCAATCCTTCCTCAATGCAGTTTTTTCTCACCGGCCAAAATGCGGATGGGCAATGTATTCGCTTTGGTGGGAATGGGACAGGTAGAAAATGCAGAAAAGGCACAAGGCGGATTGTATGCCTTGTTGAAATCGATCACCGTGTTACCATTGGCATCTGGCTTGGGTATATCCAAAAATCTTCCGGATGCATAGGTCTCTTCTCCGTTGGTGACATCTCCAAACACAATATGGTATGCATCAGGATCCCCTTCATCCACCACATCGAGTGCATATTTTTTGCCATTGACTTCAAAGACTACTTTCCCGGGATGTGGTTGCGAATAGGTTTGTCCCAATATGTTGGTGGTGAGAATGGTCGGAATCAGCGAGGGTTCAAATGTTGCCTTGATCACCCATTGGGTGGATGCTTTGAAACGATCAATCTGCTGCAATTTATCCAGGGCAGGATTGGCCAGGTCGCGCAACCTTACACCGATCAGGTCTTCCCTTTTGATGATGCTCCATCGAAAAGTCTTATAGGACAAGGATTGGGGCTGCCCGCCCTCAACCTGAAAAATCACTGCGTCTTGAACCGGTGTATTTTTATCCAGTACGCTTTGCCCGCTGGCGGTTTTCCATTTCACTTCCTTTTCTGTCAACACAAAGGTTCCCAGTTGTTCAGGAAATTCCGGATGATCGAATACCAGTTCATTTGTTTTACCCTTGCCAAAACGGTTTTCTCCCGGCTTCAACCAATAAAGTCCAGCCAGGTTCACCCAACCATTGGCAGATTTCAGGCTCTCCAACCGTTTGGCATCCCATTCTTTTATTTCGGCTTGATACGCTGCAGGCTTTACCTGAGCAGCAATGTCGGAGAACAGGCTGATGAAAAAAGCGATCATACCCCAGGCAGTTAAACGGTTCAACATCATGAAGCGATTGTGGGGCAAAATTATGTTTTATTTTATTACTATACTAATTTAGTAGACTAATTACTTTTCTTCATTTCTTTTGTAAGATACAAAAGCCAATCGTTTGCTATCCGGACTCCAGGAGGGAACATTGATGGTTCCTTGCCCTCCATAAAAAACCGGTGTCAGGTCGCTGATCTGGCCAGTCTTCAATTCCATCAACCTGAGCTTTACATCTTTCCCAAAAGGATGTTGCTGTTGCTGGTCCTGCAAATAAGATATCATGACGATCCATTTCCCATCCGGTGAAGGATGCGCAAACCAATTGGAATAGGCATCGTTGGTCAGTTGTTTTTTGTTTTGGCCATCGGCATCCATGCGCCAGATCTCCATGCTGCCATCGGCATAGGAGTTGTAATAAATGGTTTTGCCATCCGGCGAATACTCGGGGCCATCATCAAGGCCTTTTTCTGCTGTCAACCGCTTTTCTGATCCCCCCTCGATAGAAATCGTATACACATCATACTCTCCATTTCTTTCTGCACAATAGGCCAATGCTTTGCTGTCGGCACTCCATCCATGCCAATAAGAAGGAGATCCAGCAGTGATCCTGCGGGGAGTACCGCCTCCGATGGGAACCACATAAACAACCGATTTTCTAACAGGTTTACCATTGGCACTGTCCACCACAGGACTATGACTGATGGCCAGCCATTTTCCATCCGGAGAAATGCCATGATCGTTGTTGCATCGGTCGGCAAAACCGGTATTCAATTCCCTGAAGTCCTCTTTTCGCTGAAGAGACTTGGCATAAATCTTTCCATCCCGATTGAGCAACAAATGAGATCCATCTTTCGACCAGTTCGGAGCCTCGTAATGTGCCTGTCCCTGCCAAAGGGTATCCATTTTTTTTGACCGGATATCAATGGTATGAATCAATGAGTAAATCTTCCCGGATTCCTGGGCCAATGCAGTGAATGGAAGGATCAACAGAAAAAAATATTTTTTCATGGCGTTTACTTGTAAAATATAAAAGCCTCACATACCGTATTCACTGAGAAACTTGATGCGCATGATCTTCAACTGCTCCCATTCAAGATCGAGGTCTGACAATTCCTCGCGGGCAACATCCAGGCTGCTGGTTTCGCAACTCTTGAAATATTCAATGATCTCTTCCTGATGGTCTTCATCCACCATCTGGTCGATGGCATAATTCAAATTCAGTTTGGTGCCACTGGCCACAATGGTTTCCATCGCTTCCAGTAACTGCTCCATCTTCATGTCTCGGTTCTTCGCAATGGTATCCAATGACACTTTCTTGTCTACCTGCTGGATGATAAAGACCTTGTCGCCACTCTTGTTCACGACACTCTTCATCACGAAATCATCCGGCTTCACTACCTCGTTCTCTTCTACATATTTTGCAATCAGGTCAATGAATTTTTTACCATAGCGTATGGCCTTGCCCTTGCTCACGCCGCTTATCTTTTCCAATTCTTCCAAGCTGGTGGGATACTGTGTTGCCATGTCCTCCAACGAGGATTCCAGGAAGATCACAAAAGGAGGAAGTTTCTTTTCCTTGGCAAACTGCTTTCGCAATTCCTTCAGCATCTCGAACAACTTCACATCCGTTGTTGCGGGACCTGCAGCTGCAACGGTTTCCTCATCATCTTCCATGGCATCTTCATAGAAGTTACCCATGACCATGAGGAAAGAAGTTGGTTTTTTCAGGAAGGCATGTCCTGCCTTGCTGATTTTCAAAATGCCATGTTCCGTAATATCTTTTTCCAACAAGCCCTCCAAGAGCATCTGTCGGATGAGGGAAGTCCAGTAGTGATCCGGTTCATCTGCACCGATGGAGAATACCGGCAACTCATCGTGTCGGTACATCTTGATCTGCGGGATGAGTCGGCCCATCAAAATATTCAATACATAGTCTGCTGCAAATCTTTCATCCAATGCCTTGATCACCTTCAATACCTTCGCCGCATTGGCCTTGGCTTCCTCGCTTTCTTTGGGATGCAGACAGTTATCGCACTTGCTGCAATTCTCATCAGGGTATTTCTCCCCGAAATAATTCATCAATACTTTTCTTCGGCATTGTCCACTTTCCGCAAAAGCCACCATCTCATCAATCAACTGAGCACCCACCTCTCTTTCACTCAGGGTTTTATCACGCAGAAAATGTTCTAGCTTGAAAACATCCTTGTGGGAATAATAAAGGATGCACTTCCCTTCCATGCCATCCCTTCCGGCCCTTCCGGTTTCCTGATAATAGTTCTCCAGGCTCTTGGGAATATTATAATGAATAACAAAACGGATATCCGGTTTATCGATGCCCATGCCAAAGGCGATGGTGGCTACGATCACCTGCATGTCCTCGTTCAGGAACTGATCTTGCCTTTCTGCCCGCAGCTTGCTGTCGAGGCCCGCATGATAAGCCCCGGCCTTGATGCCATTGACCGTCAGCAGTTCTGCCAGTTCCTCAGTAGTTTTTCTGTTGAGGGTATAAATGATACCGCTCTTTCCCCTGTTGTCGTGAATGAAGCGAACGATCCCTTTCACGGTCATGTCCTTCTTCACCTTGGGCCTAATCTCGTAATCTAAATTGGGTCTGTTAAAGGATGAAATGAAGATTTGCGGTTTTCTCAGTCCGAGATTGTTCACAATGTCCTGTTGCACCTTGGGTGTGGCAGTAGCCGTTAGGGCGATGACCGGTGCCTTTTCATCGATCTGGTCCATCATCTCCCTCAGCCGCCTGTATTCAGGACGAAAATCATGCCCCCATTCCGATATACAGTGTGCCTCATCAACGGCAAAAAAGGAGATCTTCAGGTCGCTGAAAAACTCCAGGTTCTCCTGACGGGTCAGGGTCTCCGGCGCCACATAAAGCATCTTGGTCTTGCCAGTGGTCAGATCGTCATGAACTTCCTTGATTTCTTTCTTGGAAAGGGTAGAGTTGAGAAAATGCGCCACATTGTCCTTGCTGCTGTATCCCCTGACCAGGTCTACCTGGTTTTTCATCAGGGCGATGAGGGGGGAGACCACAATGGCACATCCCTCGCTGATCATGGCGGGCAACTGGTAACAAAGGCTTTTCCCACCCCCGGTTGGCTTGATCACGAAAGTATCGTTGCCGGCCAATAGGTTGTGGATGATGGCTTCCTGATTGCCCCGAAAGGCATCAAAACCAAAATATTGCCGCAGGGGACCCAAAAGGTCAACCCCGGTGGAAGCAGATGAAGCTGTTTTCTTGGATTTGGAAGCCGGCATGGTAATTACGAAAAGATAACAAATTTAACTCATTTGGCCCGGAATTCCTGCTGCAGGACTCCTATTAACATGTTATAATTATGGTACTTTTGCAGGGCCCATGCTAGAAAATTCTATACTGAATACAGCGATCAAGACCCTGAGACTGGAAGCCGAAGCGCTGCAGGAAATGAGCGGTCGGTTGGGAGAAGATTTCAAACAGGTAGTGGCATTGCTGCAAAACATGAAAGGGCGACTGGTCGTTTCAGGCATCGGCAAGAGCGCGATCATTGGACAAAAGATCGTGGCTACCCTGAACAGCACAGGTACCCCCGCCATCTTCATGCATGCTGCCGATGCCATCCACGGCGACCTGGGCATGTTGCAGCAGGACGATGTGGTGATGATCATTTCCAAAAGCGGGGAGAGTCCCGAGATCAAGGTATTGGTCACCCTTATCCAGAACTTTAGCCACCCAATCATCGCCATGGTGGGGAATCTCCAATCCACCCTGGCCCGTTCCGCCCATCATATCCTCGATACCACGGTGAGCCAGGAGGCTTGTCCCAACAACCTGGCGCCTACCTCCAGCACCACGGCACAACTGGCCATGGGCGATGCGCTGGCGGTCTGCCTCATGGAAGCCAGGGGATTCGGCTCAGAAGATTTTGCCAAGTTCCATCCCGGTGGGGCCCTGGGCAAAAAGCTTTACCTGCGGGTGGGCGACCTCAGCAAGCTGAATGAAAGACCCGCGGTGGGATTGCGAGACAACCTGAAGGCGGTAATCCTGGAAATGACGAAAAAGCGATTGGGACTCACGGCTGTGCTCAATGAGGAGGGGGGATTGGCAGGCGTGATCACCGATGGTGACCTGAGGAGAATGCTGGAAAAAGGGGTGGATGTGCAACAGACAGCAGCCGCCGATATCATGACGGCCCAACCCAAAACCATTTCGCCGGAAGCATTGGCAGTGGATGCCTTGGACAGGATGAGAAAAAACAACATCACCCAGTTGATCGTAGCCGAAGCAGATCGATACGAAGGAGTGATACATTTGCATGATTTGATCAGAGAGGGACTTATATAATATACTAACTATGATGAACAGCAACCATTATGTAGCGATCATGGCCGGTGGAATTGGCAGCAGGTTTTGGCCGATGAGTCGTACATCCTATCCCAAACAATTCCTGGATATTCTGAACATGGGCAGGACCTTGATACAAGGCACCTACGATCGTTTCAGCAAATTCATCCCGAAGGAAAATATTTATATCGTTACAGCCGAGGAGTATGTGGAGATCGTGAAAGAACAATTGCCGGAATTGCCCGTTGCCAATATCGTTTCAGAACCTTCAAGGAAAAATACTGCCCCCTGCATTGCCTATATCTCCTATAAACTGAAAGTGAGGAATGAAAAAGGTTCGCTGATCTGTGCCCCCGCCGATCATATTATTTTGGATGAGATGGCTTTCACAAAAGTTTGTTTGGAAGCCCTGAGTTTTGTCAACGAGCACAAGGCATTGATCACGCTGGGCATCAAGCCCACGCATCCCAACACCGGCTATGGATACATTCAGTTTGAACAGCAGCCGGCGAGCGACAATGTATACAAAGTGAAAACCTTCACCGAAAAACCAAATGCGGAACTGGCAAGGACATTTGTCTCAAGTGGCGAATTTCTATGGAATGCCGGCATCTTTGTTTGGCAGGTGAACAACATTGTAAAGGCTTTTCAGAAATACCAGCCTGAACTCGCAGAAGTATTTGAAACCCATCTGGCGCATTACAATACACCAAAGGAGAAAGAAGCGATAGACAAGATCTATCCGCAGTGCACCAATGTTTCCATTGACTACGCCATCATGGAGAAGGCCGATAATGTCTACATCATCCCGTCTTCTTTTGGATGGAGTGATCTCGGTACCTGGAATTCTGCGCACGAAAACATGGAAAAGGATTATCTCGGCAATGCTGTTGCCGGCAGTGATGTAATGGTGATCGATGCCAAAGACAACATGGTGCATGTTCCGAATCACAAGCTCGTCCTGCTGCAGGGTATGAACGATTACATCATCGTGGACACCGAAGACGTGCTCATGATCTGCAAAAAAGACAAGGAGCAGGAGATCAAACAATACGTTGCAGAAGTCAAAAGGAACAAGGGTGATAAATACCTCTAAACTTCCCAATACCCCCACGAGCATCTTCACGGTGATGAGTGCGTTGGCAACCGAACATGGTGCCATCAACCTGGGACAGGGTTTTCCGGATTTTCCAATGGATGAAGAACTGGCAGCACTCGCAGCCAAGGCCATCACCGACGGACACAACCAGTATGCGCCCATGGCGGGACTTCCCGCACTCCGTGAATCCATCGCAGCAAAAATTCACCATCTTTATGGCCGATCCGTTTCAGCAGCAGACGAGATCACCATCACTCCCGGCGGATCCTATGCCATCTACACCGCCTTTACTACCATCCTCCAACCCGGTGATGAAGTGATCCTCTTTGAGCCGGCATACGACAGCTACATCCCCAACATCCTGGTGAACAAAGCGGTCCCCGTAAAACTCAAACTGGAATTTCCGGAATACAAGATCGACTGGAACAAACTGCGCGAAGCCATCAACGATCGGACAAGGGCGATCATCATCAATACACCCAACAATCCAACAGGCAGCATCCTCTCCGATGAAGACATGCAAACACTGCAGTTGATCCTCAGCGGGACCAAGATCTTTCTGATCAGTGATGAAGTATACGAACACCTGACCTTTGATGGCAAAGCCCATCACAGCGTGCTGAAATATCCAGATCTCTTTCAGCGAAGCTTTGTCTGCTTCTCCTTTGGGAAAGTATACAACTGCACCGGCTGGAAACTGGGATACTGTGTGGCACCCAAAGCACTGAGCGCTGAATTCCGAAAGATCCATCAGTTCGATGCTTTCAGCTGCTTTACTCCTACACAGGTTGCCTTGGCCGAACACCTGAAAAAACCGGAGCGCTATCTTTCGCTCGCTCCCTTTCTGCAAAAGAAACGCGACCTCTTTCTGGAAAACATGCAGGGATCGGGATTTGATTTTCTTCCCTCCTCCGGCAGCTATTTTGTTTGCGCTACCTACAACCGCATCAGCAACATGGCGGCCTATGATCTTTCGGTGCACCTGACCAAAACCATTGGTGTAGCCACCATTCCTGTTTCTTCGTTTTACATCCATGGCCATGACGACAAAGTCCTGCGCTTCTGCTTCGCGAAAAAAGAGGATACACTGATGGAAGCGGCCAAAAGACTCCATTCCTTTCGGTAGTGATTCATAAAGACTCCCTTCTTTTCTATAGTAATTCATAAGGAGTTATTGTAGAAATTGTTAATGCTCTCATGTTTTTAACCTACCTTAATAGGAAATTAAAACCCTTAACATGATTAGCAAAATGAGAAAGCTGGTGCTGGCAACTTTATTGTTGTCGGGCCTGACCATCCACTATGCGTTTGCACAATCCCCGGTGAAGGGCGTTGTCAAATCAGCTAACGACAATCGTCCCCTTGAAAGTGCCACCATCGTGGTAAAAGGAAGTAACTCCGGGACACAATCCAATGCCCAGGGGCAGTTCTCTATCTCAGCCAAAGCAGGTGATCAATTGGTGATCAGCTCAGTGGGATACGACACCAAAACGGTTTCCGTACTGAACAGTTCTACGCCCCTGGAGATATTGCTTGCTGCCGCCAAAAGTGATCTTGAAGATGTGGTAGTGGTAGGTTATGGCACGCAGAAAAAAGTAAGCATGACCAGTGCTGTTTCTCAGATCAAAGGCGCTGATCTCGTTAGAAGACCTGTTTCAAATCTTCAACAGGCATTGCAGGGACAAGCACCGGGATTAACAGTATTGGACAGAGGAGGTGAGCCGGGAAGAAGCGCTGCCACCATGAGGATAAGAGGTATTACCACTTTCTCAGGGAACAGCTCCGGCAACAGCTCCCCCCTCATCATCATCGATGGTGTGGAGCAAACCCTATTCAACATCAACCCTGAAGACGTTGAAAATATTTCCATCTTGAAAGATGCATCCTCTACTGCCATCTATGGTTCAAGAGCAGCCAACGGTGTTGTGCTGGTCACTACCAAAAGAGCAAAAGCAGGTAAGGTACAAATTGCCTACAACGGGTTTTACGCTATTCAGCAATCAGTCAACCAGGCTCAAAATATGGATCTTGAGCCCTATATGCGATATCAGCAGTTGGCCTACATCAACCAGGGTCTGGCCATTCCAGCCCGTTATACTGATGCCAGCATCCAAACCTGGGTCAATTCAAAAGATCGCTACACTTACCCGCTTGTAAATACCTGGTTTGAATCTGTTCTAAATCCTGCCCCACAACAAAGTCATAATTTCTCCTTCAGCGGTGGCAGTGAGTTTTCCAGAACACGTGTAAGCATGCGCTACATGGACCAGGCGGGTATTGCAGCCAACCATGGTGCCAAGATCCGCGAACTGAGAATGTCCAACGATATGCAGCTTAGCAAAAAGCTTAAGTTCAGTACAGACCTCAACTATCGCTACAATCTCTCCAATCGTCCTTTTGCCGGAGATGTGTTCAACAGATTCTTCCATGGCACCCTCTTTGCAGCCCCAAAATATCCCAATGGCACCTATGGATTGAGTCCACAAGGTTTCAACCCCTTGTTGCTAACAGAAAAATCAGGTTACAACAATATTGCCACCCACTATATTTTCACTTCGGGTAAACTCGACTATGAGATCCTACCCGATCTGGTTTTCAGTGCACAGGCTGCTGCCGTGATCGACTATTCCGAAACCAAGTCCTTCCAGAACCAGGTTTACAATTTCGATTCTATCAACAATAGAACCTACAGTGTTGCCAACAACAACCTGACCGAATCCAGAAATCGCTCAACTGAGATCACTACCAACTTCCTCCTGAACTATTCCAAGAAAATCAAAAAACATGAAATGAAGGGATTGTTGGGTTACTCAGAATTGTACAACCAGGGACAAAGCCTAAGTGCCTACCGGGAGCGTTTTTACAACAATGATATCCAGTCAATCGGACAAGGTGCAAATGATGCCACAAAGAACAACAGCGGTTCAGATTATAAATATGGATTGCAATCTGCTTTCCTTCGTTTGAATTACGCATTCGATACCAAATATTTATTGGAGGCCAATGCCAGATACGACGGTTCTTCCCGCTTCACCGGCAACAACCAATACAGCTTCTTCCCATCCTTCTCTGGTGCATGGAGAATTTCAAAAGAAGAATTCTTTGAAAACCTCAACACACCTTTCACCGATCTAAAGGTTCGTGGATCATGGGGACAAACCGGTAACCAGACTGTTCCACTGTATAGCTATTATGCATCGCTTTCTCAAGGTTCCTACACTTTTGGTGGCGCTGCTGTACAGACATTTGCACAGACAGCATTGGCTGACCCCAATATCACTTGGGAAACCAATACACAGACTGATCTTGGAGTTGAGGGACAGCTGTTCGGAAACAAAGTAAACTTCTCTATTGACTATTACAAGAAAAGAACCGACGGCATCCTGCTTGCACTTCCTTTGCCTGTGGTAACCGGCTTTGCAAGCTCAACCCAAAATGCAGGTGTCATGGATAACAAGGGATGGGAATTCATGTTGGGATACAGGAACAATGATCATAAACTGCAATATTCATTTAACGGTAACCTCGCCATCAACAAAAACGAAGTGATCGACCTGAAAGGTGCTGGCCCCTTCATCAACAGCTCCTATGATCTTGACCCACGTTATATCGTGAAAGTGGGTCTTCCTTTCAATGCACACTGGGGATACAAGACCGATGGTTATTTCCAAAATGCTGCTGATATCGCCAACTATCCGACGATCGCTACCAACACCAAACCTGGTGACGTGCGGTATGTCGACTTAAACAAAGACGGAAAAATCAATGCAGATGATTGGACCATGATTGGAAATCCGTTTCCAAAGTTCACTTTTGGTATGACTTCAGAATTGAACTATGGTGCCTTCACGTTGAATGTTTTTTTCCAGGGTGCAGCTGAAGTTGATACACGCCTCTCCGGAGCCCTTTCTGAGATCGGTATCTACGAAGGCTTTACACACAAACTGGTTACAGATAGCTACTGGACTCCCGAAAGACCCAATGCGCTATTCCCTCTTCCCAGAAAAAGTGACGACAGGAATGTTAGAACAAACGACCGACTGATCATAGATGGCTCATATGTTCGCCTGAAAAATCTGCAACTGGTATATTCTGTTCCTTCAACATTTGCAAAAAGACTGGGACTGAGCAATGCAAGAGTTTATGTTTCTGGTACCAACTTGCTCACCTTCTCCAAGATGAACGATTGGAACCTGGATCCGGAAGCTGAATCAGGAAGAGCGATTTACTATCCTCAAACAAGCCTGTACACTTTTGGCCTTAACCTGAATTTCTAATCCCCAAAAATAAAAATGATGAAAAAGAACATACAATATGCATTGATCGCCATGATTTTTTTGGGCAGCACCCTGCAATCATGCAAAAAAAATATACTGGAAACGATTCCCAACGACCGGGTATCTTCAGAAGTATTCTGGAAAACAGAAGCCGATGCGAGATTTGCTGTTAACTCCGTATACTCATCCTTGGATGCTGTCAATCTTTTTGTTTTAGACGGCATCACCGATATCGGACATACCAATACTGTTTTTACAGTTGAGTACAACATCGAAAATGGTTCTTATGATGCGTCCCATTCAAGGGTTCAAACCGAATGGCAGTCAGGATACCGTGGAATTTTCCTGGCTAACTATGTATTGGAAAATATTGACAAAGTTAAAACCACTAATACAGCACTGATCAATCAATTCAAGGCAGAAGCAAGAGCATTGAGAGCCTACCATTATATCAAATTGGTTGGACTCTATGGGGATGTTCCATTGGTCAACACCAACGTTACCCCTGCAGATGGTCTCAAAGTAAGCAGAAGTAAGGCTTCAGATGTTTGGGCATTCATCGACAAAGAACTTACCGAAGCTGCTGCGGTTCTTCCTGCTACCTATGCTACGGCCGATAAAGGAAGGGTTACAAAAGGTGCGGCACTTGCCCTCAAAGCAAGGGCCAATCTTTGGGCGGGAAACTACCAGGGTGCTGCCGATGCTGCTAAAGCCGTAATGGACCTGAACCAATATGCGCTGATTACAGAATATGGCAAGCTTTTCACTTACGCAAATGAGAACAGCAAAGAAGTGGTATTAGACAAACAATTTCTTGCCGGAACGGCTACACACAATGCCTTTTCTTTCATGGGGCCCTATAGCCAGAAAGCCAGTGCAAGCAGCTATGTACCCACAAAGGCCTTGGCAGATATGTTTACCATGAAAAATGGTAAAGAAATCACAGATCCAACATCCGGTTTCGACCCAAAGAACCCCTATGCCAACAGGGATCCGAGGATGAAATTTACGATGTATGTTGATGGTGATCCCCTTCCCAGCGGGATTCTTTTTAAACCTGTACCCGGACAGAACGGTGCTGACGAAGTTGGAAGAACACAGTACAATACTTCGACTGGTTATTCTCTCAAAAAATATGTTTCTGCGGAAGACTTTGCTACTCCTGGTGCTTCAGGTCTTAATTTTATTCTTATAAGATATGCAGAGGTGTTGTTGACTTACGCTGAAGCCAAAATTGAATTGAATCAAATCGATGCCTCAGTCTACAATGCCATCAATGCGGTAAGAACAAGAACAGATGTAGGGCTTCCCGCACTAAGTGGCTTAACACAATCTCAATTCAGGGATGCAGTAAGGAGGGAAAGAGCAGTTGAGTTGGCTTTTGAGGGACATAGGTTATTTGATATCAGAAGATGGAAAATTGGCCCAACCGTGATGCCTGGAAAAGTATATGGAATCACTTACTATGTTGGTAGTAACGCACTTACAGTAGAGGTACCAAGTGTGGTGAAAACCTTTGATGCGGCAAAACATTATCTCTGGCCTGTACCACAGAAAGAAAAAGCCCTGAACCCTGCACTGGGACAAAATCCCGGCTGGTAGTAGTTTTTACATTTATTTTCAAAACGCCTTCAATATGAAGGCGTTTTTTTTTAACTTACAAAACACCTTCAAACAACCCCTCATGTCTATTTTTCTCAAAAAAATTTCCTTGCTTTTTTTGTATGCCATTGTACATGCAATCAGTTTCGCCCAATCCCCCCAACCCAACATCATCTATATCTACGCAGACGACCTGGGATATGGTGAACTGGGGGCCTATGGACAAACCAAGATCAAAACGCCGAACCTCGACAGGATGGCAAAGGAAGGCATGCGTTTCACCCAGCATTATAGCAGTGCTCCCGTTTGCGCCCCTTCCCGCTGCATGCTCATGACCGGAAAACACCCGGGACATTCCTATATCAGGGGCAACTACGAAATGGGAGGATTTGAAGATGCGATGGAAGGAGGACAGATGCCGCTGCACGAAGGTGCTTATACAGTTGCGAGGATGTTGAAGGAAAGAGGCTATCGTACTGCACTGGTAGGCAAATGGGGGATGGGTGTATCCGGAACCACTGGCAGTCCACTCAACCACGGATTCGATTATTACTACGGCTACCTCGATCAGAAACAGGCACACAATTTTTATCCCACCCACCTCTGGGAAAATGACAAATGGGATACACTGAACAATCCCTATATCAGCGTGCATACACCGATCAAGGATACGGTTCATGCCACCGATAAGGATTTTGCCTATTACAAAGGCAAAGACTATGCCCCGCAAAAGATGACGGAAAAGGCGATGAAATTCATAGACCAAAACAAGAACAAGCCTTTCTTCCTTTACCTTCCCTACACCCTTCCGCATTTATCCCTGCAGGCTCCGGATGAATATGTAAATAAATACGTAGGCCTCTTTGAAGAAGAACCTTATTATGGACAAAAAGGGTATGCTGCCACCAAGTATCCCCGTTCCACCTACGCGGCCATGATCAGCTTTTTGGATGAACAGGTGGGTATCATCATGAATCAGATCAAAAGACTGGGACTAGACAACAATACGATCATCCTGTTCTCTAGCGATAACGGAGCCACCTTCTCCGCCGGTGTGGATACAAAATTTTTCAACAGCGTGGCAGGGTTGCGCGGACTCAAAATGGATCTCTATGAAGGCGGCATCCGCGTTCCTTTCATTGCCCGCTGGCCCGGAAAGATCAAGGCAAACAGTACATCCGATCATGCCTCTATCCAATACGATCTGATGGCCACCCTTGCAGAACTCACTGGCAAGCCCATTGCAAAGACAGATGGTATCTCCTATCTGCCAACGTTGATGGGCAAAACAACAGAACAGAAAAAACATGATTTCTTTTATTTTGAATATCCGGAGAATGGAGGACAAATAGCGGTTCGCATGGGGAACTGGAAAGGAGTCAAAAGAAACATGCGCAAGAATCCCAATGCTCCCTGGGAATTATTCAACATCAGCACCGACCTCTATGAAAAAAAGGATGTGTCCGCTGATCACCCGAATATCATCCAGCAAATGGAAAGCATTGCCAAAAGAGAGCACAGCCATCCGCATGTGATGGACTGGGAATTCATTGACCCAAAGGTGAAAAAGCAATAGCGACCGAATGATTGTTGTTCAGTGAAATCACTTAAAATGAATACCTGTTGGGCGATGTATTATTTACGATTTCAATTATTGATATACAGTTTGTGTTTAAATGCATAAGCCACCATACCTGCTACACTTTTTACGCCCATTCGCTGCATGATTCGCATGCGATGGGTTTCAACGGTGCGAGGACTGATCCCAAGTTTATCAGCGATCTCTTTTATGGAGCAATCCTGACAAGCCAATGAAATGATTTCCAATTCCCGTAAGGAATAATCCTTTTTCAACATACCCGATGCATACTTTGGCCTGTCCTCCATCATCTGAAATGCTTTTCTAGCAATTTTTTCAGGAAAATAATAAGAAGGGGAAGACATTACCGAGTCAATGGTGCGATACACTTCATCCTTGCTGACATTCTTATCAAGGAATGATACCGCTCCCGCCCTCAAAGCTGTCAACAAAACCTCATCATGATCATGTACTGTAAGCATGATCACCTTTGCCAAAGGATTAACCTCTACAATTTGTCTTGTTGCCAGAATGCCATCCAACTTTGGCATCTCAATATCAACAATAATGATATCCGGCTGATGTTGATTAACCTTATCCATCAGGTCTTGTCCATCAACAGCCTCCGCCAACAATCGATAAGATGGATTATCTTTTATGACCATCGAAAGTCCGGTCCTGAAGAATTCATGATCGTCAGCAATGACAATTGTTGTCAATGGAGTCTTCTTCACATTAAAGCGGTATTTTGAAATTATACTTTGTGCCCCGGTGTTCTTTTCCTGCTTTATGCATCATCCCTCCCAATTCTGCAATGATATTTTGCATAAGTTTTAATCCCATACCACTGTTCCTAATTGTTTTTCCCAGCTCATAGCCCACTCCATCATCTGCCGTTCGGATGAGTAAATTATTTTTGTCAATCGAAACTTCAATCTTGAATTCGCCTGCCTTGCTATGTTTTATTGTATTGAGTAAGACTTCTTGTAAAAGTCGGTATATCAATGCATTTTTTTCTGCACTCAAGTTTATGGTTTCCTTTTCAATGATTTCAATCTTTATCTTCTGGTCAGCGCCAGTTGATTGTATGTATGACCGTAAAGAAGTAGAAAAAGTACGATCATATATGGTCATCGGAGAAATTCTCTTCGATAGATTCCGGATTTCATTGATAGATTTTTCTAGTTCAGATATACACGCCTGGTTTACAGTATTTTCAATCTGACTACTCAAGATTAATCTTAATTTAATACCAGATAAGGTTGGGATGATGTCATTGTGCAACTCAAGGGTTATTTTTTTTCTTTCTTCTTCATTAATGTTATTCTCCAATCTAAATAGTGAATTTTTTGTTCGCTGGAGCTTTTTTTGATTTTTATATAAAAAATATATGAATACTGTTATGAAAAAAGAAATAAATAAACTGGCAATAATTATTACGGTAAATATTGTTGTTTCCTCGGTGCGCATAAAAATGCAAATGTGTAAGAAAGATAACTGATAATGCAAACAATTAGATAAATATTATGTGTATTTACCAATAATGTTTGGGTTGAAGCCGTGTAATAAAAAAAATAAAATAATTGAAGATAAATGAATAATGCATTGGTGAAAATGAAAGGTATATAAATAAATAATTTTGAACTTTTAGTTATCTTTTTACTATTTGTAAATTCTTTTGCGAGCAAAGAGATCAATAACACAGTAATGATAATTCTTGAAAATAAGTAGAACCAGGGTGTATTTATCATTTTATCAAACTGATATAAATAATCTACACACACCAAAGATATTATGGGTAAAATAATTTTGAACCAGTGAATACGAGTAATATATAATTCTAAAATCCATTTGAATAACAATATTGTTGAAACTGCATACCAGATATATTGTAAGACGACCTTGACATGTAAATCTTTTGATAAAAAATAACTTATATCCTGAAAGATACCGGCAAAAAAAAGAAAGAAACATAAATACAAATAATCCTTTTCCAGATATTTTATCCTTAAAAAACCAACGATGACAGGCAGGTAAACTATTCGCTGTGATAAAAGTGTAATTAAATTCAAAGTCTATTCAATTAAAAGGCAGATATAGGGGAACAGATCGGAGGACACAATTGGAAATCTTCTATTATTATATCATTCTCGCCTGATCTTGCGGCTCCAACCATGTCTTGGTTCTCTGCATTAACCCCTACGATCACTGCACAAATCTTCAGATCCTCTTTCATTCCATAGTAAATCCTTACGCCTACACAACCGGGTTGTGCAACCAATGCGCGAATAGCTTCCACTTCAAATGTTTCACTAAGGGAAAGCGATCCTTTGAATTCCGGGACCTCTATATTGTTCCGGTTATTCCTGAACCTTTCGATATAGGATTTATCTGTTTCGTATGAGATGGTGTTTTTCATAGATTAGTTTTGATGAAAATAACCCTTGACCCCAAAAACCAATTCCGTAAAATCACTGAACCCACTAGCCGATCCAACGATCAATGCGCTTTCAGATAAGACCAACCATCCGTTTGTTTCTTGATCAATTCTGCCACTGCACTGGGAACGATGGTACCCTCTGCCTTGATCTGTGCGGGATCGATCTTCAACCTTCTCAATGAATTGTTGCAAACTGCCAGGGTCACGCCCTTGGCTTTGGCAATTTTTATTCTTTCGGTGAATTGTGTGGAATCTTTCATCATGGCCAATACAGCCTGCCCGTGAAACACCACTTCGATTTCCAAATCGGGTATCTCAACCTTTGCATTATTGATCTGGCGAAAAACAGCTGCCTGACTGGTGGTATCGGCACTGGAAAGATCCCAAACAACCCTGTGCTTTTTTTCCTGGGAAAATCCGAACAAAACAATCAAAAGCAAGGGGAGAACTAGCATCCATTTTTTCATCAGAAAAGTATTTAAGATCCAAAAGTTAGGAAATAATACCCAAAAATCCATCGGTGACATTCGTCACAATAACTCTTGCAAATGAATTGCATATTTGCATAACCAAAAGCAGAAAATGGAACTGATCGGTTACTTGGCATCTTTGATCATTGGACTTTCACTGGGGCTCATCGGTGGCGGTGGATCGATCCTAACAGTTCCCGTTCTGGTGTACCTTTTTGGTGTGGATCCGGTACTGGCTACGGCTTACTCCTTGTTCATTGTCGGCTCCACCAGCCTGGTGGGTGCCCTTCCTAAATACAAAAATGGTGACATCAACATCAAGACTGCTGTCATTTTCGGCATTCCATCCATTCTTGCAGTTTACGCTACAAGAGCCTTCATCGTTCCTGCTATCCCCTCAAACATCCTCACCATCGGTTCCTGGACACTGACCAAGCCGCATTTAATGATGATGTTGTTTGCTATTTTGATGGTCTTTGCATCGGTTTCCATGATCCGAAGCAAAGAAGAAAAGAACCAGGAAGAAACACTACAGGTTTTCAACTACCCCATGATTTTGTTGGAAGGCGCGATAGTGGGCACCTTGACGGGCCTGGTAGGCGCAGGTGGCGGCTTTCTGATCATTCCTGCCCTGGTGCTTTTCAGCAAACTACCCATGAGACAGGCCATTGGTACTTCACTGCTGATCATTGCTGCCAAGTCACTGATTGGCTTTACGGGTGATCTGGGCAAAGAACAGATGGACTGGAGCCTGTTGCTCTCCATAACCGCATTGGCAATAGTCGGTATCTTTATCGGTAATTCCCTGAGTAAAAAAATATCTGCCGAAAGCCTGAAAAAGGGATTTGGCTGGTTTGTACTCCTCATGGGTATCTACATCATCATCAAAGAACTTTTTTTATAATCCCACTCAATCAAAACTCGTTCTCTCATGTTCTTCCAACACGTATATGACAAAACCCTTGCCCAGGCCAGTTATTTCATCGGTTGCCAGAAGGCAGGTGTAGCTGCTGTCATTGATCCCAAGCGCGATGTGGATACTTATATCGAGATTGCCAAACAGAACAACATGACCATCACCCATGTGTTGGAAACCCATATCCATGCAGATTTTCTCACCGGCTCGCGTGAGCTTGCGGCACTGACCGGCGCCAAATTGTATCTGTCGGACGAAGGCGGACCGGGTTGGGAATACGAATTTGATCATGTGGGACTGAAAGACGGTGCAACCTTCATGGTGGGCAATCTTAAAATGGAAACCCTGCATACACCGGGGCATACACCAGAGAGCGTCAGCTTTCTGCTGACGGACACACCCGCCAGTCCGGAACCCGTCATGTTCTTCACGGGCGACTTCGTTTTTGTAGGCGATATCGGTAGGCCTGATCTGCTTGAAAAAGCCGCCGGCATGACCGGAACCATGGATGCGGGTGCTCACCAGATGTACAAATCGATCGAACGCTTCAGCAAACTGCCCGATTATATCCAATTATGGCCGGGTCATGGCGCAGGATCGGCCTGTGGAAAGGCCCTGGGCGCTGTTCCCTCCAGCACCGTTGGTTATGAAAAAATCCGCAACTGGGCATTCCGTTTCGAAAACGATGAGAATGGTTTTGTGAACTACCTGCTGGCCGATCAACCGGAGCCTCCGAAATATTTCGCCATGATGAAGAAGCTCAACAAGGTCAACCGACCCTTGTTGACCGCTGTGCCCAAACTAAAACAGCTGACCAATAATGAAATGATGGAAGCCATGGGCAAAGGCATTAAACTGATCGATGCCCGCAACAAGGCAGATTTTGCCAAAGGCTTTATCCCGGGCAGCATCAACATCCAGGGCAACAATGCCTTTGCTACCTGGGCAGGATGGTTCCTCAACTATGAAGAGCCTTTCATGCTCCTGGCCGATGAATCGACGCTGGATGACCTTATCCGAAAACTCATGCGCATTGGCCTTGACAATATCATGGGATATGTGGCTTCAACCGATGAATATGTAAAACAAGGGGGACAGCTGGATACGGTTCCTGTGATCTCCATTGATGAATTCAAAACGGTTCTCACAGAACCCAATGTTCAAATAGTGGATCTCCGCGGTGCAACAGAATACAAAAGCGGGCATGTGGAAGGTGCAGACCATGTATTCGTGGGAACCCTGTTGAACAACCTCGACAAAGTGAGCAAGGATAAAAAAGTCGTTGTTCATTGCCAGAGCGGCGATCGCGCAACGATTGGCTACTCCCTACTCGCCAAGGAGGGATTCAAAAATGTGCTCAACTACTCAGCAAGCATGAACGAGTGGCTGGCCCTGGGGAATCCGGTTGTTTCATAAGAGCTCAATCCTGTAAGTTGTTAATTTTTTATTCAGCTCATGGTTATGTCATATCAATGTTTGAACTTTGATTTAAAATACCGCCATGAGCCAGATCGTCCTGCACCCGGCAGCATCCCGGGGATTTGCCAACCACGGTTGGCTGCAAAGCCATCACAGCTTCAGTTTTGCGAGCTTTCATGATCCGGAAAGAATTCATTTTGGTGCATTGCGCGTGCTAAACGACGACACTGTCAAAGGCGGCATGGGTTTTGGGAAACATCCGCACGACAACATGGAGATCATCAGCATCCCATTGGAAGGCGACCTGGAACACCAGGATAGCATGGGCAACAAGGCAGTGATCCAAAAAGGCGACATACAAGTCATGAGTGCTGGTACCGGCATCTACCACAGCGAATACAACAAGAACAGCGATGAAGCCGTAAAATTCCTGCAGATCTGGATCTTCCCCAACAAAAGAAACGTTGCGCCCCGTTACGACCAAATCACCCTGAACAGAGAGGACAGAAAAAACAAACTGCAACAAATACTCTCCCCCAACCAAAATGATGAAGGGGTATGGATCCACCAGGATGCTTGGTTTCACATGGGCATCTTTGATCAGGGCATGCACCAGGGTTATGCGTTCAAACAAAAGAACAATGGCGTTTATGCTTTCGTTCTGGAAGGATCTTTTACCATCAATGGAAACAAGCTTTCCAAAAGAGATGGCCTGGGCATATGGGAAACCGATTCCATTGAAATCGAATCCAACGAGAACGATGCTGAAATTCTGCTCATGGAAGTTCCCATGAAACTTTGATTGTCAAAAATTTTGAAATGATGGGGATAGATATGCTCAAAGAATTCAAACAGTTCACCAATGAACTGCCGAAAGAAGATCAAGCTTGGATAGGTGACCCAGGTCACATAAGCAAACCATAATTTGGATTATATTTAAAAATCCAAAGACTGTCGCATGAATCATCTCAAACAAAATTGGATTCTCTATGCCATTGTGATCGGACTTTTTCTGGTCATCACAAGCAAAGGGATCGATGCAATCAACGTACCCAAAAGAGAAATCCCCCTCATCGCCAATGAAGGCTGGACAGCACCATCCTTGTATCTGGACAGAACACTTGAAGGCGAAGAAAGAGAGCTGGTCATCTACGGAGAAGAGCTGATCGCAAACACTTCGCGCTACTTGGGACCCAATGGATCAGTGGCCCAAATCACCAACGGCATGAACTGCCAGAACTGTCACCTCAATGCCGGAAGAAAACCCTGGGGCAACAACTATGGTGCAGTTGCTGCCAACTATCCAAAGTTCCGTGACCGCAGTGGTTCGATTGAATCCGTTTTCAAACGCGTGAGCGATTGCATGGAAAGAAGCCTGAACGGTACGGCACTCGACAGCAATGCACGAGAAATGAAAGCCATGATCGCCTATATCAAATGGGTAGGCCACGCGGTGAAAAAAGACAGTACACCCAAAAGCTCTGGCATCAAAGCTCCTGAATACCTGGATCGTGCTGCGAATCCTGAAAAAGGCCTCGCTGTATATACCGCCAAATGCCAAAGCTGTCACGGCAACAATGGCGAAGGACAACTGGCAGCAGACGGAAAATCCTATACCTATCCTCCACTCTGGGGTGAACACAGTTACAATACCGGCGCAGGGTTGTTCAGACTCTCTCGCTTCGCGGGCTATGTGCGCGATAACATGCCTTTCAACCAGGCCTCGCACAAAAATCCGGCACTGACCGATGAAGAATCCTGGGACGTTGCCGCTTTTGTCAATTCCCGTCCACGCCCCACCAAAGACCTGAGCAAAGACTGGCCCAATATTTCCAAGAAACCGATTGACCATCCCTTCGGTCCCTATACAGATGGCTTTACCGAAACACAACACAAATTCGGACCCTTCCCTCCCATCATCGAAGCCAGAAAAAAACAGGAGAAAGCAAAAGCGATCGCCAAATCATAATCAACATCATATGTCAACACAACACCTCCATGATTGTACGTGTCAATCTTGTCATGCCCAATCCATCTGCGAGGCTGAAAAGGACATGCATGTTCAGCTCTCTGAAAACAGCAGGAGAGATTTTCTGAAACGATCCAGCCGATTGGGTTTAGGACTTGGCATCGGTGGTGGATTGATCAGTACACCCATGGCTGCATCGGCACTGGAAAACAATGAGGCTTCTTACAAGGAGGCATCGATGTCAAAAAACAAAGCGGTCATCGATGGAAAAGCAACAAAGCTGACTTTGTTGCATACGGCAGACATCCATTCACAACTGCTGACCCACGATGAGTTCTTTGTTGAAAATGGAAAAAACGTTTTCAAAAAACGCGGTGGATTTGCCACATTGAAAACCATGATCAATGCCCTTCGAAATCCCAACAAATCCAATACCCTGTTGATCGATGGCGGTGATTGCTTTCAGGGAAGCGGTGTGGCGGCCATGAGCAAGGGAAAAGCCATCGTGCCCTTGATGAACAACATGGGCTACGACATCATGCTGCCCGGAAACTGGGAAGTGGTCTATGGAAAAGAAATGATGATGAAAGATATGTTTGCCTATGATGGTGTCAAGGTTTGTGCGAACATGTTCCATGACACCACCGATGACATGAAAGGCGATCTCATCTTCCCTCCTTATTTCATCAAATACATTGCCGGCATCAAGATCGGCTTCATTGGATACAACGACCCACTCACACCCAAACGCCAATCACCCGCCTACAGCTTTGGTATCAAATTCACCCTACCTGAATTGAATGTTGCAAAATATGTAAAGATCTTGCGGGAATATGAACAATGCGACATGGTCTTTTTGCTAACGCACATGGGGCTGGCACAGCAGGTAGGCTTGTCGAATATGCCGCAGCTCAAAGGAGTGGACTATATCTTAGGTGCAGATACGCACGAGCGGGTGAGAAAACCCATTGAGGGCTCCTTTGCAAAAGTCACCGAGCCCGGTGCCTTCGGATCCTTCATCGCCAAAATGGATATTGTCATTGAAAATGGCATTGTCAAAGACCATAGCTATCAACTGCTGGATGTAGATCCATCGGTCTACAAGGAAGATGAGGAAATGAAACGACTTGTTGCCAAGGCGCGTGAGCCCTACAAAAAAGAATTGGATCGCGTGATCGGCAAAACCAAAACGCCGCTCATGCGCTACTATGTGATCGAAACACCAATGGATAATTTCATCACCGATGCGATCATGTGGAAATTCAAACCCGATATCGCGCTCAGCAATGGCTTTCGTTTTTGTCCCCCTCTGGTACCCGATCCCAAAACCGGTGAGGCCATCATCACAGTCGACTATCTCTGGAACATGCTGCCGGTCGACAGTGAAGCCAAGAAAGGCATGATCACCGGAAAACAATTGTGGGACTGGATGGAAAAGGAATTGCAAAACGCCTTTGCCAAAGATCCGGCGAAAAGATTTGGCGGATGGGTGGTCCGATTCAAAGGCATGGAAGTCAACTTCACCATTGGCAATGATGCGGGTAAGCGGGTGAACTGGATCAAAGTGGGACAACAGCCCGTTGATCTTGAAAAATTCTACAGCTTTGTAGCTTGCGAAAGAGAAGGCGATCCCGATACTACGATCTGTCGTGTGGAAGGTGTGAAAGATCCCAAACGACTGGGCGCCACCCTTCACAGCGTAATTGAGGAGTACCTGAAAATTCATTCCCCGATCGCGCCAAAACTGGAAGGACGTTGTACTGCAACAGATGCACCAAACTCCCTGCTGACGCAGCTGATGGGATTCGGTTATGAATTCAGATAATGAATGTTACATCCTTCCAGGAAGGATCTGGTTCCAAAAAACCATGTACATCATACTGGAAGTGATCTTTAGAATGAAAAGATTGAATGATCAGTGTGGTAACTTCTCCCGAAACTTTCCATAAACCCAGGTTCCAACAATGGCCATCAAAATGGTAATGGAAATGGTTGCTGCTCCATAACCCAATTGGGCGAAAAGGGGACCAGGGCAAGCACCTGTCATGGCCCACCCAAAACCGAACAACAAACCGCCATAGATCTGGCCCTTGTTGAAAGTCTTATCAGAAAAAATGATCTTCTCTCCCCTGATGGTTTTGATGTTGAATTTCTTGATGAGAAAAACAGAGATCGCACCCACTACCACCGCTGATCCGATCACTCCGAACATGTGAAAACTCTGTAACCTGAACATTTCCTGTATCCTGAACCAGGAGACCACTTCTGATTTGATCAAAACGATTCCGAATAAAACTCCGAATACCAAATATTGCAGGTTGTACCACATGGGTACCTTCACCTCTTCCTCATTCACACACATGGCTGCATCGAGCGACTTTACTTCAAAATCAGTATTGGTATCTTTTATATTGTTTTGCATGCTTCTTCTTTTTTAGAGTGAAAGGATATAGGGAAGGATGAGATTGGCCATGATGAAACCACCCGCCATAAAGGAAATGGTTGCGATCAAAGAAGGCAATTGAAGATTGGACAATCCCATGATAGCATGACCGGATGTACAACCCCCTGCATATCGTGTTCCAAATCCAACCAGAAATCCACCGATCACCATCAACACAAATCCACGGGGCGTGGAAAGAGAGGCCCAATTGAAAAGATCAAGAGGAACCAATGAGCTATAGTCATTGATGCCATATCCGGAAAGTTCATTCACCAGGTCTTGGTGCACCACAACTGCCGCATCGGTTTTAAAGTACATGGCAGTTAGGATTCCTCCAATGAAAATGCCAAAAACAAAAAACAGGTTCCAGATCTCTTTTTTCCAATCGTATTGAAAGAAAGCAATCTTGGCCGGCATGCAGGCTGCGCAAACATGGCGAAGAGAAGAGGAGATACCAAAAGACTTGTTGCCAAAGATCAACAAAATGGGTACCATTAATCCGATGATAGGTCCCGCCACATACCAGGGCCAGGGTTGTTTGATCATTTCAATGATTGTCATGAAGGGAATTTTATTTGAATGAAAAACAAAAATGCAACATGAATTTTATGCTAATTGTGATTTTTGTCACAGCATTACACTTGCCTGGTTATCCTTTCCAGTGAATAATATTTCGCTCCATCGTTAGCCTGCCTGAATTCTCCAGTTTCTTTAACAATCGAGACACCACTTCACGTGAAGAATTGATATCGTTTGCAATTTGTTGGTGCGTAAGTTGCAAATCCTTGCCCAGGGTTTTTGCTTGCTTGTCAAGATACCACTCCAATCGTTCATCCATGTTCTTGAATGCGATTTGGTCCACTACTGTGAGCAACTCTTCAAACCTTGCGCGATAGGTTTCGATCACAAAATGATACCAGGCAGCATATTCCCGCATCAGGGTATCCATATATTGTATGGGGATCATGATCACTTCTGTCTTCTCTTGTGCCAGCGCCATCACGGTACTGGATTCACTCCTGGCCATGCACAACATGCTGAGGGCACAGGCGTTTCCACGCTCGAGATAATACATGAAAAATTCTTCTCCCTCCTCTCCTTCACGATATAACTTCACCTTGCCGTCTACGATCAACATGGCATACTTGAAATATTGTCCGGGTCGCATCAACACTTCTCCCGGTTCAAATATTTTTGATTCACCTTTCTCATGAATAAAATCAGCCAACGCAATATCAAATAGTGGAAATATCCTGATTAGTTCTTTTGCAGGTAAGTTGGTCATCGCAGGAAAATAAGGTAAGACTAAATTAAACTATCTGCCCATGTAAACCATGAGGATCTGCACATCACTCGGATTGATACCGGAGATCCTGGATGCTTGTCCCAATGTGCGAGGTTGTATGCGTTTCAATTTTTCCCTGGCTTCTGCGCTGATGGCTTGAACCCTTGTGAAATCAAAGTTTGCAGGGATTTCGAGGTTTTCCATTTGACCCATGCGATCCACCATTTCTTTTTCTTTGTCGATGTAGACAGCATACTTCATTTGTATCTCGGCCTGCTCCAATTCAAGATCATCATACGATTGAAAAGACTCACGCAAGGTTGCTGCATGTGCTATCATGGGTTTGGCACTGATGCCAGGGCGCAAGACAAGCTGGGAAAGTTTTTGCTTTTGTGTCAGTGGTGCTGATCCTGCCTCATCAAAAAATCCATTCATGGTATCCGGATCAACCGAGATCTCATTGAACTTGCGGATGATGGCCTCCACATTTTCTTTTTTGTTTTTAACCTGTTGATACCGCTCTTCCGATGCCAGTCCCATCTTGTACCCAATTTCCGTCAACCGTAGATCAGCGTTGTCTTGTCGCAACAAAGTCCTGAACTCAGCCCTGGAGGTGAACATGCGATAAGGCTCTTCCGTTCCCTTGGTGATCAGGTCATCAATCAACACACCAATATAAGCCTCACTGCGCTTCAGCACCAGCGGTTCCTTTTCATGCGCAGAATTGTGCGCATTGATACCCGCCATCAAGCCCTGGCAAGCCGCCTCCTCATACCCAGTGGTACCATTGATTTGTCCCGCGAAAAACAATCCACCTAAGTGCTTGGTTTCCAATGAGTAATGAAGCTGATGGGGTGGAAAATAATCGTATTCTATGGCATATCCGGGACGGAACATGCGTACATTCTCAAAGCCCGGAATCTTTATAAGTGATTGATACTGAACTTCTTCTGGTAAAGAGGTTGAAAATCCGTTCAAATAGATTTCCACTGTATTGAAACCCTCAGGTTCCACAAATAACTGATGTCTTTCCCTATCGGCAAAGCGGTTGATCTTGTCCTCAATGCTGGGACAATACCTGGGACCAGTCCCTTCAATCCTGCCTGCATACATGGGACTCTTGGCAAAGCCTGTTTTGAGAGAGTCGTGCACATCCTGGTTGGTGTAGGCGATCCAGCAACTTCTCTGCTGTTCCGGTTTCAACCGCTCAACGTTCATGTATGAAAAGCCTACGATTTCCTCATCTCCCTTCTGCTCCTCCATTTTGGAATAATCCAGGCTTCTGCCATCGATCCTGGGCGGTGTACCGGTTTTCAAGCGGTCACTTTCAAATCCCAGCGCTACCAACTGCTCTGTGATGCCGGTAGCAGAACGCTCTGCCATCCTTCCCCCACCAAAGTTCTTCTCACCGATATGAATGATGCCATTCAGGAAAGTTCCGTTGGTCAATACCACTGCTTTGGACACTATTTCATTGCCCATTCCCGTGATCACACCTTTTACCCTTCCATCCTTCACCAACAAACCATTCACCATGTCCTGGTAAAAATCTAGATTAGGGGTATTCTCCAACATCTCCCTCCATTTTTGGGAGAAGAGCATCCGATCGCTTTGTGCCCTCGGACTCCACATGGCCGGACCTTTAGACCGGTTCAACATCCTGAACTGAATCATGGTCGAATCGGTCACAATCCCTGAATACCCGCCCAAGGCATCCACTTCCCTAACGATCTGTCCCTTTGCGATACCACCCATGGCGGGATTGCAACTCATCTGGGCAATGGTCTGCATGTTCATGGTCACCAATAAAACACGGCTTCCCATGTTGGCGGCAGCTGCTGCTGCCTCACATCCGGCATGTCCGGCGCCTACCACTATGACATCGTAATGAGGAAACATGGTGCAAAGTTAACCAAAGGGCAGAGATCAATCAAGAGAAAGCAGAAGGAATGAGTGTTCCACGTGGAACATTGGCTATTTACAGATAAACACCTGTACCAAAACTGACCTCGGGGCAGATACATGGGGACGAAGAGCAGGTGCCATAAAAGCATAATGGGGAGACAACAAGGCCTTTCTGTGTCCCGCTTGTTCCAATCCAATGTCCAGCAACAACATGATCAATGCCAGCAAACCATCCTCTTTCCCGGTATAGATGTTTTCGCCGGCACACCGGGTGATGCCATTGATCCTTATTCTTTGAGAAAAACTCCTTCCGTCTGCACTCTGATGAGAAAGCTTTTCCATTTTTACCAGGTCATTGACATGCTCCAGGGCAGCATCTCTTGCCATGCTGCTGTATTCAAACAAAGGAAGGCGGTCGATCGACCTCAAATCCAAAGCCAGGCTCTTGGCTTCCGGTCCATTGGCTTCTGGAAACTGTTTCAAGAAAGGGAGGATCACCTTTTCATGAAATACGGAAGGATTCCTTCTCATCATGTTGCACCAATAAAAAAAAGATATTTCGGGGGCATCCAGCTTTTTCCCATCCAACTGCCTGAAAACCTGTTCCTTCACCACGGGATCTGTGCAGTTGGGGGGAACAAAAGGCTTGTCTTCTAACTTAAAAAAAGCCTGGGTCCACCCATAAATGGGGAAGAAGCAGAGAAGAACCAAATGTTTCACGTGGAACATTCCATTACAATTTGAAATACTGCTTCAAAAGCTTTTCTTCCATTTCCCTCATGAGGAGCTGGTCTTTCTTATTCTTGTCTTTATAACCGAGCAAATGAAGGAGGCCGTGAAAGACAACCCTGTGCACTTCCCGATAAAAGGGTACGCCCAAATCACGTGCATTGTCTTTTACTGTATCCACACTGATGTACAGCTCTGCAGTAATGGGAGAATTGGCTGAAGGCGACAAATCAAAAGTGATGATGTCGGTATAATAATCATGCTGGAGATACAAACGATTGATCTCCAGCAGATAGGCATCACTGCAAAAAATGATGTTCAGCGAGTCAATGGGTCGCTTGTTTTTTTTGGCGATGGCAGATAGAAAAAGCTTCAAGCTCTTCCGCTGTTGGAGAACAGAAACTGGCGCAGGAAAAAAGAATTGAATGGAAGACATATCAAGAATAAAAGTACAAGAAATCCACCGAAGGGAGTAGCTTTGCATTTCGACGAATTGAACATGCAGCAGAAACTTTCCACATTAGAAGTTGGACAAAAGGGGATCATTCACTCACTGGAGGACGAAGAATTGGTTTTGAAATTAATGGAAATGGGATTCTTGCCTGGAGAAGAGGTGATCGTAGAACAAATTGCACCATTGGGCGACCCCATATCCGTGATGGTTGCCGGCTATCAGGTTAGCCTTAGAATCAGCGAAGCAGATGCTATTTTGGTAGAGCCAAAACCATAATTTATTGATATTCAATTGATTATGAAAATAGGTCTTTATTTTGGTTCTTTTAATCCCATCCACAACGGTCACCTTATCATTGCCCAGCATTTTTTGGAAGAAACCGATCTGGAAAAAATCTGGTTTGTGGTCTCACCCCAAAATCCCTTCAAACAGAACCATTCACTCCTCAACGAATACCATCGTTTGTTTCTCGTTCAAAAAGCAATAGAAGGAGAAACCAACATGAAGGCGGTGGACATAGAATTCAGTTTGCCCAAACCATCCTATACCATTGATACGATGACCTATCTGGAGGAAAAATATCCGGAAAACCAGTTTTGCATCATCATGGGTTCTGATAGTTTTCAGAATTTGGAAAAATGGAAAAGTGGCTCCCTCATCATGACCCGCTATCCCATCTACATTTATGTTCGTTCAGGATTTGAGGTAGATCAGAAAAAAATCACAGAAAATATTGTTGTACTCAAAGCTCCCTTACTGGATATATCAGCGTCGCTGATCAGAAAAAAAATTGGAGAAGGAAAATCAGTGAGATACCTGATTCCTGATTCGGTGAACGAAGAAATTGTCAATGCCGGCTACTACAAGAACTGATTTAAAACAAGAAGCCCAATAGCAAACAAGCGATTGCGATGAGCGGTGCCTGCACACGCGTAAAAGTTAGCATACAAAATGTTGCGATCAGGATGCTAAAAAAAGCGAATGATTCTACAACGGGTTTCTCAAAGTACAAAGGCAATGTGTCTTTGGTCAAATAAACAAGACTTGCCAACATGAGTCCCACTACCGTTGCATTGATCCCTTTCATGATCTTTTGCAGCAAAGCATATTTTTGAAGGTTTTCCCAAAAGGGTAAAAAGAAGATACCGATCAAAAAACAGGGCATGAAGATAGCAACCGTGGCAATGATAGCTCCTATGATCTGATGGGCTGTTCCCTTGGATTTCATGGAAAGACCACCCACATAGGATGAAATGGCAAAAGCGGGTCCAGGTATGGCCCTTACCATCCCAGCACCGGTAAGAAAAGTTTCTCCATCAATTTTGATGGCATCCTGGTTGTTCAATTTGATTCTTTCGGTATTGGGACGAACCACGTATTGCTCGTACATGACAGGGATCAATACATCGGCTCCTCCAAAAACAAAACTGCCAAAACGATACATGTTCTCAAAAAGATTGTAAGGCGTTCTGTCTTTCCAGTTTTGTTTACGGGCGGTTTCAGAGACAAAAGCGGCAGATAAAAAAACAATGGCAAAAATAAAAAGAGGTGCCCAACTGAATTTTCTTTTTTTCCATTGAACCGCTTTTTGATCGAGATGAAAGAAAAAGATACCCGACACAGCACCAATGGTCATTGTGATGGGAAAGATCCAGGGTGATTTGAAAAAAAGAAAAGTAATGATGGCAGTGAAAGAAAGCAGCCAGCGAGCAGTTGAAGATTGTTGTGTTCGCAAAGTTTTCCAAGCGGCAAAACCCAAGAAGCCAAGAGCCATGGGTTGGATGAAACGTAAATTTTGGAGGAAAGAAGCATTTTGATAAGAAACCAAGAAACTCAAAGTGATCATGATGGCAACGGCAGGGATCATCCAAATCATCAGGGTCAACAACGCCAACCGTACACCCCCCCTTTTATACCCAATGAGGGTAAGGGTTTGGGTAGAAGTTGCACCGGGCATCAACTGACAAAAAGCATGGATGTTGAGCAGTTCAGTTTCTGTCAGGTCCTTTCTCTTTTCGACAAAGGCTTTCATCATCATACCAAGATGACCCTGAGGGCCCCCAAATGCTGATATGCTGTGCCAACATACAGCCTTTAAAAAAGGGATATGACGTTTGAGGGTCAATCTTATTTTTTGAGACCAATTTCACGAAGCCTTTCGTCGAGGTATTGACCTGCTGTATAATCATCATATAACTTCGGTCTGTCTTCTGCTATACAAGAATCAAGACAAGCAAGGGACATCTGGCTTACGGGATGAAGGAAAAAAGGAATGGAATATCTCGATGTATGCCACTTCTCTCTGGGGGGATTCACAACACGGTGTGTGGTACTTTTCAGCCGATCATTGGTAAGCCTTTGTAACATATCACCGACATTGACAACTATTTCATCCGGACCAGCCTTGACGGGCAACCATTCATTTTCTTTGCTCAGGATTTCCAGTCCGTCGGCAGAAGCTCCCACCAGTAAGGTGATCAGGTTGATATCCTCATGCTGTTCAGCCCTGATGGCAGATTTGGGTTCTTGGGTGATGGGGGGATAATGAATGGCCCTTAAAATACTGTTGCCATATAAAATATGGGAATTGAAATAATTTTCTCCGATACCCAAATGGATTGCAATGGCAGAGAGCAATGCTGAACCCGATTTTTCAAAACTTCTATAGGCATTGATGAAAAGATCATTGAAGGCATCCACCTCACCCACACTAACGTTCCTGGGATAGTCTTCGGGAGAAGGTACACCATCGGGCACCATTTGACCAAATTGAAAAAATTCCTTCAAGTCGGGGGCATCGCTTCCTTTGGCATGTTCTTTACCAAAGGAGGTATAGCCTCTTTGTCCGGCCAATCCGGGGATTTCGTAGGTTCGTTTGTTGGCTTCAGGCAAGGAAAAAAATTGTTCTACTGCCTGATACAGATTGCTGATCAAGTCGGCCGGGATGCCATGGTTTTTTACCGAAACAAATCCAACTTCTTCAAATGCTTTTCCCAAATGGGCAGCAAAAGAAATCTTTTCTGTTTCATTTCCCTCAAAATACTGGTTTAAGTCAACAACCGGAATATTCATGATGTTAAGATTGAATCATAAAAATAATGAACATAATTTTGATTCATCAAAAGATGGGCATGCAAACAAAAATATTGGGTGGAATGATCGCAACCACAATCCTTGCGCTTTTCTCCTGTTCCCCTAAAATCAATTCTTATTCTGGTGAGAAAGCTTTTCAAAGCAGTACGGGAAAACCTGACTATTCCAATTTGGATTACTGGGCATCACATCCCGGTAAATGGGATCCGGCAGATACCATTCCGTCTGCCCTCTCAGAAGAGAAAAAAGAAAAAATAGTCGATGTGTTTTTTCTGCATCCCACCACGCTAACTGAAGAAGGAGATGAACTTGTAACCAGTGCCAGAATCGATGACCCCCGCATCAATTACAAAACCGATCATACCGCGATACTCTATCAGGCTTCGGCCTTCAATGAAAGAGCAAGGGTTTTTGCGCCCCGCTATCGCCAAGCACATATTAAAATGTATGGAGAAAAGGACAGCACCAAACAAAAAGAAGCGTTTGAATTGGCCTATCAGGATATCAAAAAAGCTTTCGAATATTATCTCAGCAACGAAAACATGGGTAGGCCCATTATCATAGCCTCCCATAGCCAGGGTACCACCCATTCCACACGGCTGATCAAAGAATTTTTTGATGGAAAGCCGCTTTCCCAACAACTGGTCTGTGCCTATCTGGTGGGGATGGGAGTAAAAAAAGATATTTATCAATCAATTCCAGTTTGTATGGACAGCCTGTCAACCGGTTGTTTCATGAGCTGGAGAACCTTTCGCAATGATTACAACGACGGATGGGCCAAAAGGGATGACAGCAGCTTCGCCGTTGTGAACCCGATCACCTGGAAAACCACAACAGAGATGGCCAACCGTGAGTTGCACCAGGGTGCTATTCTTTACAACCTGAAAAAGATTTACAGGAATACACATGAAACGCAAGCAGAGGGTGGGGCTGTATGGATCAGCCGCCCCAAGTTTCCAGGGTCATTTCTCTATACCAACAAAAACTATCATGCGGGAGACATCAATCTTTTCTATGTAGACATCCGAAAAGATGTATCAAGGCGGATCGACCAGTATCTCTCCCGTCACTGACGAAAATCAGTGCTGTTCTTACCGGAGATCATGATACGGTCGGATCAGAGTAACTAGGTTTGAAAAAAAGCCAACATGAAACTCTTGATCGTTCCAACAGATTTTTCGCCCGTTGCAGACAATGCCCTGAAATACGCCATGGACATGGCTTTGGCCATGAATACCAACATTATGCTGGTGAATGTATACCAGCTTCCCATCAGTTATTCAGAAGTGCCGCTTGTAACGATTTCGCTCGACGAATTGAGAAAAATCAGTGAAAACAAATTGGCGGAGTTGAAGGAGAATATCCTGAAAATCACAAATCATAAAATAAAAGTATATACCGAATCTCGTTTGGGAGATGTAACGGAAGAAGTAAAAAGTCTTGCCAGAACCTTACAACCATTTGGTGTTGTGATGGGGACAAGAGGCGTTAGTGGGGCTGGAAGGTTTTTTCTGGGCAGCAACTCACTGTCCGTCATAGAGAAAGTAGGGATTCCGGTTTTCATCATTCCACCGGGTGCCAAATTCAAAATATTGAAAAGAATCGGATTGGCAACAGATTTGAGAGATGTGGTTGAAAACACTCCCGTAGGGGCGATCAGAGAAATCGTTCATTTTTTCAACGCAGATTTACACGTGTTGAATGTGGATTTTGAAAGAAGACATTTCACGCCCTATACACCGGAAGAGACTTTGAAACTGGAAACCCTTTTGATGGGGTTGAATCCCATTTATGATTTCATCGAGAAAAAAGATGTGGAGGAAGGTATCATAGAGTTTGCCGAAAGAAAAGACTTTGACCTGATCATAGCCTTTCCCAAAAAACATAGTTTCTTGGAAAGGGTTTTTGAAAGCAGCACTACACGTGAATTGATACACCACACCCACATTCCATTGATGTGTGTGCATCCTATAAAAGAAACGGTAAGGGCCTAGAACTCTGCGCTCTTGGGTGTTCTGGGGAAGGCGATGACATCCCGGATATTGGTCATGCCTGTAACAAAAAGCACCATGCGTTCAAATCCAAGACCGAAGCCGGCATGTGGGACGGTTCCAAATCGGCGGGTATCAAGGTACCACCAAAGTTCCTCTTCAGAAATATGCATATCGCGCATGCGGGAACTGAGTTTGTCCAGTCTTTCTTCCCTTTGTGATCCGCCTACAATCTCGCCAATTCCGGGAGCGAGGATGTCCATTGCGGCAACGGTTTTTCCGTCGTCGTTCTGGCGCATGTAAAATGCCTTGATGTCTTTGGGATAGTTCGTCACGATCACAGGCTTCTTGAAATGCTTTTCCACCAAATAACGTTCGTGCTCACTTTGCATGTCGATACCCCATTTCACCTCGTACTGGAATTTTTTCTTTTTGTAGGCGGGTGAGTTGAGGAGAATATCGATGGCCTCTGTATAAGTAATCCTCTCAAAATCGTTGTCCACCACAAATCGCAACTTGTCTATCAGTCCCATTTCACTTCTCTTATCTGCAGGCAGCTGCTTTTCTTCGTCAGCCAAACGCTGGTCCAGGAATTGCAGGTCCTCCATGTTGTTGTCCATCGCAAAGCGAATGATGTATTTGATGAAGGACTCCGCAAGGTTCATGTTGTCTTCCAGATCATGAAAAGCCATTTCGGGTTCAATCATCCAAAACTCAGCCAAGTGGCGGGTGGTATTGGAATTCTCAGCGCGGAAAGTAGGACCGAAAGTGTAAATCTCTCCAAAAGCAGTAGCGCCCAACTCACCCTCCAGTTGTCCGCTGACGGTAAGATTGGTACTGCGACCGAAAAAGTCTTCCTTGAAATCAATGCTGCCATCCTCATTGCGGGGTGCGCCGTCAAAGGGAAGTGTTGTCACCCTGAACATTTCACCGGCACCTTCAGCGTCACTGGCTGTAATGATGGGCGTATGCATATAGAGAAAACCCTTCTCGTGGAAGAACTTGTGTATGGCAAATGCGAGTGCGTGGCGAACACGGAATACAGCACCAAATGTATTGGTGCGGAAGCGGAGGTGGGCGATCTCTCTTAAAAACTCAAGGCTGTGTTTCTTGGGTTGAAGAGGGTATTTTTCGGCATCGGAATCTCCCAGGATCTCAATCTGGTCGGCTACCAATTCTACGGTTTGCCCCTTTCCTTGTGAGGCCACCAGGTTACCGGTAACCCTCATGGCTGCACTGGTTGTAATGCGTTTTAACAAGGATTCATCAAAACGTCCCAATTCAGCAACGACTTGTAAATTGGTATTGGTAGAACCATCGTTCAGGGCAATAAACTGGTTGTTGCGGAAGGTTCTTACCCATCCCATGGCCACAATATCTTTTTGTCCCGCTGGCTGTAACAACAGCTCCTTTATTTTGATTCTTTTGTTGAACATAATTGCCCTTTTACGCATGCAAAGGTGGCAAATATTTTTTGGAACTGTAAAAATTCTGTAACATTGCAGTGTAATCAAAGGGCAATAGCATCCTACCTCGCCCGAATCACCCCCCCGAAACTTACCTTTTACTTGCACCACCCTCAAAGAGGCTACTTTTCAAAAAAAGACATATGTACGATATTTTACAGCTGAATGACATGCTTGTTCCTGAATTGCTGGACATAGCAGAACAACTCAAAATTACCGGAGCCAAGAAATTGGAAAAACAAGACCTTATCTATAAGATACTTGATAAACAAGCCCTGCTCAACAGTGCTACCAAAAGCACCGGTGCAGAGGAAGGTACCAGAAAAAAACGCATTGTAAAAGCATCAACCGCAACGGGTACAGAAGAAGCCATTGTAGAAAGTGACGAAACCCCAAAACCAGCGGCCGAAAAGCCTGTTTTGGAAAAGAAAGTAGGCAAGCGTGGTCGCCCTCCTGGAAGTCCGAACAAAAACAATCCAACACCACCAGAAAACATACAACCTGCAGCACCAGCGGCTGTAGCTGAACAGGAAAATTCGGGAGATGTGCAAGCTGCAGAAAATCCAGCACCGGTAGAAGAGGCACCTGCCAAACAACTTTTCATCAAAAAAGAACCCACTTTCAATGTTGAGTTCGATGGCGCCATACAGGGCGAAGGTGTTTTGGAGATGATGCCGGATGGTTATGGTTTCCTGAGGAGCAGTGATTATAATTATTTGTCGTCACCTGATGATGTGTATGTATCTCCTACCCAGATAAAGCTATTTGGCGTTAAAACAGGTGATACCATCACGGGTTATGTGAGACCTCCCAAAGAAGGTGAAAAATATTTTGCACTCCTCAAAGTGGATACTGTCAATGGCAGACATCCGGATGAGGTGCGCGACAGGGTGCCCTTCGATTACCTTACACCTTTGTTCCCTTACGAAAAGTTCAACCTCTATACCAAGCCGGATATTTATTCCACCCGCATGATGGATCTCTTTACACCCTTGGGTAAGGGACAGAGGGGGTTGATTGTGGCACAACCGAAAGTGGGTAAAACCATGTTGTTGAAAGAAGTGGCCAATGCGATTGCCACGAATCATCCGGAGTGTTATCTGATGGTGGTCCTGATCGATGAAAGACCGGAAGAGGTAACTGATATGGAAAGGAGTGTTAAGGCGGAAGTATTGGCTTCCACCTTCGATGAGCCTGCTGAGAAACACGTTAAGGTATCCACCATTGCGCTGCAAAAAGCAAAACGATTGGTAGAATGCGGACACGATGTAGTGATCCTGTTGGATTCCATTACGCGTCTGGCCCGCGCACACAATACCGTTGCTCCATCCTCCGGAAAGGTTTTGTCGGGGGGTGTGGAAGCCAACGCCATGCAGAAACCCAAGCAGTTCTTTGGTGCTGCCAGAAAGATTGAGAATGGAGGTTCGCTAACCATTTTGGCAACAGCCTTGATTGATACTGGTAGCAAAATGGATGAGGTGATATTTGAAGAGTTCAAAGGAACAGGTAACATGGAACTGGCGCTGGACAGACGACTGGCCAACAAGCGTATGTTCCCTGCGATCGATCTTACTGCCTCATCTACAAGACGGGAAGACTTGCTGCTGGACAAGGATGTATTGCAGAGAATGTGGATCCTGCGCAACCATATTGCAGACATGAACAGCGAAGAAGCCATGTCTCTCCTGCTCAAGCAAATGAAAGGCACAAGGGACAACAACGAGTTCCTGACCAGCATGAACAAATAAGGCATCCGGTCAATGGCGGTGGAGAAGATATCGGTCGAACGTTTTGTGGAGTTGTCCCAACAATTCCCGGTAATCGATGTTCGAAGCGAAGCAGAATTTGGCCACGCGCATGTTCCGGGAGCTTATAATCTTCCCCTGTTCAACAACGAAGAAAGAAAAGTTGTAGGAACCATCTACAAGCAGCAATCTAGGGAAATGGCGATCAAAAAGGGGCTCGAATATTTCGGACCCAAAATGAAAGAGATGATCGTCTTTGCAGAAAAGATCAATGGCAAACTGGACAATCAAAACAAGACATTTATCGTCCATTGCTGGAGAGGCGGCATGCGCAGTGCGGGTGTTGCCTGGTTGCTGGATTTGTATGGATTCAAAGTATATACATTGGTCGGAGGCTACAAAGCCTTTCGCAACTGGGTTTTGAAAACCTTTGAGAAACCCTGGAAAATCAATATTGTGGGGGGTTACAAAGGATCGGGTAAAACCATCCTCCTGGAAGAATTGGGAAATGCCGGAGAAGCAGTAATTGACCTGGAAGGAATTGCAGGACACAGGGGTTCTGCATTTGGAAGGATCGGATTACCCGAACAATCCAGCGTAGAAATGTTTGAAAACAAACTGGCCATAGAATTGGCAGCAATAGAAAAAAAACATCCGGGTAAACATATCTGGATGGAAGACGAAAGCCAGCGCATTGGTTCCGTTAGTATTCCACACACCCTGTGGACCACCATGCGCAAGAGTTTGGTCTATTTCCTGGAAATACCTTTTGAAAAAAGATTGGCCTATCTGGTAGACACCTATGGTAAATTGGATAAACAGGAGTTGGCAGATGCTACATCCAGGATTCAAAAGAAACTAGGGGGATTGGAAACAAAGACAGCGCTGCAGCATCTTGATAACAACGATCTGTTCGGATGTTTTGATATACTGCTCAAGTATTACGACAAATTGTATACCAAGTCGCTCTTGGCTAGAGAAGAATTCCAGGAAGAAAACAAGATCTATAAAAAAGAAATAAAATCAGAAAGGGTTGATCCGGTGATCAACGCTGGAAAAATGAGGGAGGCATATTATGGAGGAAATTAAACTAACACAATATTCTCATGGTGCAGGATGTGGTTGCAAAATATCACCCAAAATTTTGGATGAAATATTGCATAGCAGCTTTAGCATGCCGGACAATAAAAAACTGCTGGTGGGCAATCACAGCAAGGATGATGCAGCAGTATACGACCTAGACAATGGAACAGCGTTGATATCCACAACGGATTTCTTCATGCCCATCGTTGATGATCCCTTTAATTTTGGAAGAATCGCTTCAGCCAATGCAATCAGTGATGTATATGCAATGGGGGGTAAACCCATTTTGGCAATTGCCATCCTGGGTTGGCCCATCAACAAGCTTTCACCATTGGTGGCCAGAAGGGTGATTGAGGGAAGCAAGAGCATCTGCAAGGAAGCGGGCATACCCTTGGCGGGAGGGCATAGCATTGACTCTCCAGAGCCCATATTCGGATTGGCGGTGAATGGATTGGTGGATATTAAAAACCTCAAACAGAATAATACTGCAAAAGCGGGCGATCTTTTGTTGCTCACGAAAAAAATCGGGGTGGGGATCCTTACGACTGCAGAAAAGAAAGGCATCTTAAAAGAAGAAAACAAAACCTTGGCAGCCGAACAGATGATGCAGCTGAACAAAGTGGGTGAAACAATCGGTCGTATCCCTGCGGTTCATGCCATGACAGATGTTACCGGCTTTGGATTGTTGGGCCATCTCATTGAAATGGCGGAAGGAAGTGGACTAACCGCCAATCTGCATTTTTCAAAAGTTCCCTTGATTACGAATGAACTGGAAAATTATGTAACAGCGGGCTCGGTTCCAGGTGGTACCAACAGGAACCTTGACAGCTATGGCCATAAAGTTGAATTCACGGATACCAGCCACCTGAATTTACAAAAAAGCATTTTGGCAGATCCTCAGACAAGCGGTGGGTTGTTGGTAGCCGTATCAAAAGATGGCTATGAAGAGGTTTGTACCGTATTAAAGGAGGCTGGTCTGTCTGATCATACAACGGTGATCGGAGAGATGCACGACAGTGCTTCTTTTGCGGTAAGGGTTCTTTAGTCTTGCAGGATTGCGTCTATGGCGGCAGCCAGTATTCGGTCTTTGTCAGTAACAATATTACCAGCATCGTGGGTGGACAACCTGATTTCAACTTTGTTCCAGGTATTGGTCCAGGTAGGGTGATGGTCCATCTTTTCTGCGACCAGCGCAACCCTTGTCATAAAAGCAAAAGCTTCATTAAAGTCTTTGAAAGCAAAGCTGGCGCAAAGTGAATTGTTCTCTTCTTTCCACATGGTTTATCGTTGTAGGTTGTCTTTTGATTTGATGCGGTCGTGTGGTACTTCTGTGACCAATTGTACACCCGTGATGGTTCTGATTTTTTGTTGGAGATGATTGAAATCTTCTTCGTTGTTAAAAGAATCGCGGATCAGCCAAATAAAATCCAGGTGTTGCAATTCCGGCAACAAAAACTCTCCATCATGTTTGTTGCTGTACAAAAAATGTTCAATCGCGGTTACCGGATCAATGTATTCATATACGGTGAAAGAATAAGAACGCTTGTTCTTTTCCATTCCGATCTGCAGATCTGCTGATGTATGAAAATCAATCTGCATGGTCTTCTCGATATGCCAGCAGAAATGATAGTTTTTCAAAGTGCAAGCGATGCCCAGTATGCGGGTTCCTTCAAAGAAACCCTCCGACATAAGCTCATCATCCAGCTTGAGTTTCATCAGAATTCAATTGTAAAGCTGAGTTCTTTGTCGCCCCTGTTTACCACCGCTGTTGTTTTGTCGCCTTTCTTGAACTTGGACAAAGCCTGCATATAGGCTTCAACAGAAGAAGTCTTGTGTTCTCCCAATTGTTTCACAATGTCTCCTGCTAGTATGCCTGCTTTTTTGGCGGGACGATTCTCGGAGACTCCGTCTACACGAACACCACTGCCTGGATATGAATAATCAGGCATGATGCCCATGGAAACACTGAAGCGGGCGGATGTGGTGGTTTGTTGTTCTCTTGTTTTGGTAAACACCAGTTTCTGTGAAGCTTTGTCGTTTTCGATCAATTGCTGGATGAAACGAATGATCTGCACCATGCCTGTATAATTGATCTTGTCTGCATCATCCGACGGTTTGTGGTAATCGGTATGGAGTCCGGTAAAAAAGAATAGAACGGGAATATCCTTTCTGTAAAAGGAGGTATGGTCACTGGGGCCAGAGCCACTGGAGTCATAGCGAAGGGTAAATGTTTTTTTCTTGATGCCATCTATCATGGTCTTCCAGTTGGGAGAAGTACCATAACCACCAACCGTAATGGTTTTGGTGCTGTCGTTCATCCTTCCCACCATGTCCATGTTGATCATGTAGTTGACAGAATTCAGGGAGATGGTTGGGTTTTCGACAAAAAATTTGGAACCATTCAATCCGAGTTCTTCCGCTGAGAATGCAATGAAGAGATAGTTGTATTGTTTGGCTTTGCTTTTTTTCATCAAGAAAGCAAGTTCAATCATGGATGCGGTTCCGCTGGCATTGTCATCAGCACCATTGTGGATGGCGGGCTCTCCGGTTCTGATCATGGAATTCCCGTCTTCTCCATAACCCAGATGGTCAAAGTGTGCCCCAATAACAATTGTAAGAGCTGCGCCATTGTCAATATACCCAACAACATTCCTTGCTTGTCTCATTTTTGGGGTAACTGAAACGGAAAAGTCGATCGAGTAAGAAGAGGATAAGTCTGAAAAATAACGCGCCCTTCCTTTTTCAGTAAGATAAGTGGCTGCGATGGGCAAGGGTTCAGAACGGTCTTTGGTATCAAATTTTATTTTATCCTCTCCGGAAACGCTGTTGTAAAAAATTACGGATGGGGCTCCCTTTGAAGCGGCTGTCTTTGTTTTTTCCAGTAACAGGTTGTTGAGATCAAAATGAGGATTGTTCTTGTTTTCTTCAAAGGGTTCTGCCAGGTCGATCATCCAGGGTTGACCCTTTTCGTTTAGGGTTGGGGATATTTCTGCTTTGGCTGATCCCTTGGGTGAGTTGGAAAGGGGGAAAAAATCAATACCCGAAGCAAGAGGTTTTCCATTTACAAGAAAACGGGAACCGGGATCGATCATTTTTCCATCGTTGATGGAAAAGAATTGAAAATAGGCATTGTTATCTCCTTTGGGGACGAGTCCGATCTCGGTGAATTTTGATGCAATGAAATTGGCCGCTGCCAGTTCTCCGGGATCCCCGGCTCTTCTTCCTTTGAGTTCATCAGAGGCGAGATATGAAACCTGTTGTTGCAGGTAACCGGCGATATTTTTATCTGCTTTGGAAATTTTTTGGGCTGAAACAAAAGGCGATAAAAGCAATAGGGCACATAAGATCCTGTACATGGAGCAAATTTTAGGCAAATCTACTACAGTTGTCCCTTTTTACTGTTTTCGTAAATCCCCATGTTGTTTTGCTTGTACCTTTGCTATCCACATATTTTGAGCAGAAATCCACATATTGCCCTTTTTGGAAACCCCAATAGCGGAAAAAGTTCGTTGTTCAACCAACTAACGGGTTTGCGGCAGAAAGTTGGAAATTTTCCTGGAGTTACCGTTGAGAAGAAAATGGGCAGTTTTAAACTTCAGGGGGAGGAATGTGAGATCCTGGACCTGCCCGGAACCTATAGTTTGTATCCCCGTCGGAACGATGAATGGGTATCCTATCTGCAAATCATGGGGGTTGGGGAAAAGATAGACCTGGCCGTGGTGGTGGCGGATGCCAGCAACCTTAGGAGGAATCTTTTATACGTATCGCAGGTAATTGATTTGAAAATACCGGTGGTTGTTGCATTAACAATGGTTGATCTTGCCAAAAAAAGAGGGATCTCGGTAGATGTGGATTGTCTCTCCCGGGAAATGCAGGTTCCGATCGTGGCGGTGAATGCCAGAACAGGGAAGGGTGTTGATCAATTGAAATCAGCCATTGCCCAGGTTTTGAACAAGGGTAATGTGGGTGCTGATTTCTTTCCTATACAGGAATTAGCAGAGAATGCTATTGCAGAAGTAAAAGACCTGTTTCCGGGTATGAGCAACTATTCAGCTGTTCATCACCTGATCAACCATGAATCATTTGCATTGGATCATGCGGTACTGGAGAAAATAGAAAACATAGAAAGAAAATATCAATTTAATCATACCAAGGTTCAGGCAGAAGATATCCAGTTGCGCTACAAGAAGATTCGCAACATCATGCAAAGAGCAGTGGAGGAAGAAAGTATTGAGAAGAAGAAATTGTTTTCAGAAAAACTGGATAATTTCTTTCTTCATAGAACCTATGGTTATTTGATCATGGGAGTGGTATTGTTTTTGTTGTTCCAGAGTGTATTCTGGATCGCAGAATATCCTATGGAAGCCATTGAGTACGGAGTTGGGTGGATGGGTACCTGGTTGGGAAATATTTTAC
>Ga0315907_10000590_pt1 | contig 51761 bp, 52 predicted proteins | sample LakEriMetagenome_3_FD_203525 | JGI IMG/M metagenome (GOLD analysis project Ga0315907, IMG submission 203525) | Freshwater fungal communities from buoy surface, Lake Erie, Ohio, United States - Buoy 12 MA123 | ecosystem: Environmental > Aquatic > Freshwater > Lake > Lake biofilm | place: USA... | reverse complement strand
TAGGGGCCGTACTGGCGGGGGAGACCTCAAAGCGAAACCTCCCAGCGGAATTTTCAAAAGCGGTTGATCAAGTCGTCCAAGTTCACGACGAAATCGAGAAAGCCATTAACAAGCCTGACCCTGAGTCCGCGAGATTTCTGGGTGCTCTTGTTGAGCTTGAATCGGTTGACCGAACGTTAACTGAGCTTGCTGAAGCCATAGCCCAATCGGAAGCGAAACGCCGTTCGACCACACTTGTAGACCTGCAACGTCGCAACGTCCTGCACTGGGGGCTCATGGCCATAGGTTGGTTTTTTGCCGTGAGCTTGATTGGCGCACTTTATTTTTATACACGGAAAAAACATCACTGGCAGCGGCAAGAGATCGTCGCTTTGCAAGCCCAAAGGCAGGCCGTATACGAGAAAGACCTCGCACTGCAGCAAAAGGACTTGGCGCTTCAGCAAAAGACCCGCTACATGGGCGGCGTATCGCACGAAGTCAGAACCGCTCTGCAGGGGCTCTACACGCCCATTGACTCGCTCGAACAAAGCAACTTGACGGGCGATGACGCTGCTGCGCTTTGTCGGATAAAACAAGCGACCACTGAACTGGCTCGGCAACTCCACGATTTTGAGACCATCGTTCGAGGCGAGGAGGGCCAGTTGGACGTGCATCCGGGCCCCTTTGAAGCGAACGCAATGCTGACCGAGCTTGTTGAAGACCACAAGGCTGCGGCAAGCGAAAAAGGTATCGAGCTGATTCTGACACTGCCGCGAACCCGAACTGATGTGATCGCTGATGTCGTAAGAATCCGGCAGATTTTGAACAATTTAATATCGAATGCGGTCAAGTACACCCAAAAGGGAGCGGTCACCATCGCACTCAGGCCATACGATCAAGTCGCCGGTCGTTTGACATTCGTCGTTGCAGACACCGGTTCTGGAATACCACAGGCGGCTCTTGGAGCGATTTTTGAGCCATTTGAGCGACTCGGTGTTAGTCAAGCACGAGTAACCAGCTCAGGGATTGGGTTATCGGTCGTGCAGACCGTTGTCCGAGCGTTGGGTGCAACGATAGTCCCAAAAAGTGAGCCCGGTGTCGGCACACATTTTGTTGTTGAGATTCCGGCTACAGCGCAGAGAACTCAGGATACGGTGGGGCGCGACTTGTCAGCCGCCACTATTCTGTTCGTTGACGACCAGCCCGCAGTGCTGGCAGACATGGTGGATTTGGCTGAACGTGTGCAGGCGCACGCTGATAAGGCATCGTCGGCCGCGTTGGCAGCGAACATGCTCGCCACGAAACGCTATGACCTCGTTTTAATCGACCTGGACATGCCGGGAAAAGGTGGGCGCGAGCTGGCCATGGAGGTCCGCAATGGACGTGGCTTAAACAGCGAAACTTGCTTGATCGCTTTCAGTGCCAGCGACAACCGCGAGGTCGGCAATGTTTGGCCGTTCGACGGGTTCGCGCAAAAGCCTCTTAACCGAAATAGGTTGAGAGATCTGCTGGCAAATCCACCGGTGTCTGCAAGCCGCAATATGCCGACGCTGAGAGTGGTCGCGAGTTCAGGAAAAAAAATAGCGTGATGGGTAAGTTCGTGGGTCCATTGTTTTCATCTTTAGGGAAGTAAAAATACTATGCTGTTCAAATTTGTGGGTGTTGTTGTCAAAGCTGCTTTTGTGGTTGGGGCATGCTCGGCTGCGGTTGCTGCCGAGTGGCCTACCAAGCCAGTTGAAATACTCGTGCCATTTCCCGCTGGTGGAGGCACTGACGCTTTTGCCCGCCCGCTCAGCGCAGCGCTGACGCGAATCACAGGCAAGCAGTTCATCATCGATAACAAAGGCGGCGGGGGAGGGACAGTTGGCGCTGCTGCCGCTGCGCAGCATGCCCCGGATGGGCACCACTTTTTCATGGGGGCAGTGCACCACGCCATCGCCCCGGCCATGTATCCGAAGCTGGCCTACGACTTGGAACGCGATTTCGTGCCCGTGGCGCTTGTGGCCAGCGTGCCTCAAGTCATCGTTGTCAATCCAACTCGACTCCCCGTTGATGGCTTGCAAGCCATGCAGAAATACATCGCCGCGCGGCCCGGGAAGGTTAACTACGGCTCGGCCGGCAACGGCACAAGCCACCAAATGGCTTGTGAGCTGTACAAAATGCAAACCAATACTTACATCGTGCACATTCCTTATCGCGGCGCTGGGCCTGCGCTGCAAGACCTTATCGCAGGACAAGTTGAGATGATGTGCGACGGACTGGGTTCTTCCGCAGTGCACATCAAGAGCGGTCGCATCAAGGCGCTTGCCGTGGCATCAGACAAAAGGTCGTCAGCCTTCCCGGATATTCCCGCAGCACCCGAGGTCGGCATGCCTAACTTTCGAGTCTCGACCTGGTATGGGCTTTGGGCTCCCAAAAACACGCCCCCAGAGGCGATCGAGTCCCTAAAGGCGGCACTCAAACAAGCGCTTGAATCACCCGACCTGAAGAAGCTCTGGAATGGGATGGGGGCCGAAACACCAACGTTGTATGGCAAGGATTTCGGGGCTTTCGTCAAAGACGAAACGAAGCGCTGGGATGGTGTCGTGAAACGTTCCGGTGCGAAGCTGGACTGAGCGGTTCTGACGCCATGAGCAACCAAAACTTGTACGCGGTTCTCAGCCGTGAGTACATGACCCGCGCAGACGACACGTGCATTGACATCGTCGAGCCTGACAGGAACGGCCTTGAATACAGCTTTCGCGCGGTCGATGCCGGGTCAGCCATGCTGGCCAACTTTTTTGTCAGCCTCGGCCTGCAAAGAGGCGCGCGAATAGTGGTGCACACAGAAAAATCTGCAGAAGTGTTGATGTTGTACCTCGCCTCGCTGCGCGGCGGCTGGGTATTCGTTCCGCTCAACAACGCCTATCGCGATGAACTGGCGCATTTTTTTTCGGACGCAAAGCCTGACGTCGTCATTACCAGCACAGAGAACTACAAGTGGGTCTACGAGGTGGCCCAGCGAACGCGCGTACCTCACGTGTACACGCTTGACAACGGCACCGGCACATTGCTGTCCCTGGCCGCAGAATGTTCGTTGGTACATGAGGCGGTTCAGGCGTCAATGGATGACCTGGCGGTCATCATCTACACAAGTGGAACAACGGGCGTCAGCAAAGGAGCAATGCTCAGCCACGGTAACTTGATCTCCAATGCGATGACGTTGCGAGAACTCTGGGGCTTTCAGCGTGCGGGCCAACAGGTGCGTGACGTGTTGATCCACTCGCTCCCCGTCTACCACGTCCACGGGCTCTTCGTCGCCTGCCACTTGGCTCTGCTGTCCGGCAGCCGGATGCTCTGGCTGCAAAAGTTTGAGCCTGAAATTGTTATCAAGTTGTTCCGGCGGGCCACTGTATTCATGGGCGTGCCGACGATGTATTCACGACTGCTGTCCTCCCCATCCTTGACGGCCAATGCTTGTTCATCCATGCGGCTGTTTGTCTCAGGGTCTGCGCCGATGCTCCCGCAAACCCACCAGGCCTTCCACGTCCGCACGGAACACGAAATCGTGGAGCGTTACGGGATGAGTGAGACGGGAATGATCACATCGAACCCTTATCACTTCACATCTGGATCGACAGGGCGACAACCAGGTACCGTGGGACGCGCATTGCCCGGTGTAGAAATACGCGTTCGCGATGATGAAGGTGCAATCTGCCCAGCTGGCGGTGTTGGCGAAGTTGAAGTCAAAGGCCCCAACGTGTGCTCTGGCTATTGGCGCATGCCTGAGCGGTCGGCAGAGGCGTTTACTGCTGATGGATGGTTCCGTACAGGGGATGTTGGGTCAGTTAATGATCGCGGCGTGCTAACACTCGTAGGCCGTCGCAAAGACCTCATCATCAGCGGAGGCCTCAACATCTACCCAGCCGAAATCGAAACGGTTATCAACGACCTTCCAGGCGTTGAAGAGAGCGCAGTTGTGGGTGCTCCGCACGCAGATTTCGGGGAGTGTGTCGTCGCCGTGGTTGTGGTGCGTCCAGGCGCATCAGTCGCGGCCAACGACGTGTCAGCGCACGTCAGAAATAAGCTAGCGTCATTCAAAACACCCAGAGTTGTCGCAATCGTGAATGCCTTACCCAGGAATGCCATGGGTAAGGTGCAAAAAACTGTGCTGCGAGATCAGTTTTCGGGTGCGTTTCAGACGGCGTAACTCGGCATTGCCCTGCTAGGCATAACAGGGCAATGAAATGGCTTCGCCGTCCTGTCCTGTTCATGTACGAACACCCCCCGGGGGCGGTCGTTATTCTCAGCGACCCAAATTAAGTGCAATTGCGGAACTGATGAGCCGTGGTGGGACCGGTTTTATGAATGGCTGCATGTTGTAAGCCTCACAGGCTTCAGCAACATCATCGGCGTCGGCCTGGCCGGTGTTGATTTTCCCAGTGAGGATCGCGATAAAGCAAGACTTGTCATGCGCTCTAATGGTTTTGACCACCTCGACGACGGGTACGTCAGCAATAAGCCAATCGAGGATGTATGCGTCATAAGCGAACTGCTTGTACCGATCCAACAGCGAAGGAATGCTCGTATAGGCATCCGCGTTGAAGCCCTGTTTCCTCAGAAACTCGCTCAGGCCCTTGGCCAGGTGCGGTTCATCGTCTAGCACGGCCACGCTATGCGTCGCTTCCAGAACAAGGCGTTTGACGCTGTAGGAGCCACCGTAGGAGCCAGCAGAAGGTTCACCCCCAAGAGTGACGTGCAGGGCGACACCAACGCGCTTTGCAACGAAGTCTTTCACCGTTGGCTCGGCAAGTTCTGGCCCCAGCCAGACCTTGCAGGGCTTCTTCACCCCGTCGATGGCAAGAAATCCACGCTCGCCATTGTCACCTTCCAAGCTCCCAAACATCTGGCCAAGTGTTTCGCCGAACGCCTCTGCCAAAGCTTTCAAGTCTTCCAGGGGCCAGGGCGATTCGCCGCTGTTGCGTCTGTAGGCCCCCGACTGTGACAAGCCAATGATGTCCGATAACAGCATGACCCTGCGGTCTTGGTCGACCCCATGGCGATCAAAAAGCGCCGTCGCGTAGTACGCACCAAGATTTGCATGCACCTCGCGTCCCAAGTTTTTTTTGTCAATTGGTGTTTTCATTTGCTTGCCGCGCATCCATAATGTGTATTGTTGCGCCTAGCGCATGCGGTTTTGGCTCTGTATGCATGGCACGCATTATAAATCGCTACTTTCAATGCGCGCCGCTCAATACAGTGCTTGCCCTTGGTCAGATCTCGATTATGAACAAATTGCAGCAACGACGCACGGAAATGGAGACGTAAATGTTTCAACAACTATTTTCCCCACGAGTTGAGCCACGCAAACAAAACATTCGGCACGTTTACCCCACCGAGGAGCTAACTGCTGCACTGAACACGCAAAAAGACGCTCGCTCTCGGTATCTCAACCTCACGATCGTCGAACAAACCTTACTGCATGTGCCGCACGCAACATTGGCCACGGTTCCCGCAACTGTACTGCGCAGAGCAATACGTGAGGTCAGAAAGCTCAATTGCTTCGACGACAACACGGCGCTCCAACTCTTTGAGCTGCAAATGCAAAGCCAGGGTTTGGTGAATCAAGCCCGAATCGACGACGAGGACGAAGAACGTCCCATTCCAATGCCGAAATTTAGATTCTTCGTATCAGAAGACCCCACCCCAGATTGGCAGGACACCCAGCCAATGGGGCCCAAGTAAATGCCAGCTACAGCGGAGCAGCACCTTGGACGCGGATACAGGCAATCGGCTGCGGGGGTTGTTTGTACGAATGCTGTCACTACAAGCGGCACCCAACCGACCAGATCTGCTTTTTATCGTCTGGGCGTGGGAAAGCTTTCCAAAGGAATTCACTTCAATTTACCAAAGCGTGTTTTGGCCTCAAACACAACAGGGCTCTAGCGAAGAGCCGCCAGTCACGCTGAACACCACCATACCACCCATTGAAACAGGCCAAGAAAGTCAACCCCCATGCAAAACCATCTCATCACACAGCTAAGCGGAATCATTGAAGATGCCGTGAGGAACAATCCAATGACGTGGGACGGCACGCCACTGCCTGCGACAGCGGTCGCCGACCCGCTCGGTTGCTTGCCCGCAATCGCTGCAGCGACCTGCAACATATGCGCCGAGCTGAACATTTCCCCCCCCGAACTGAAATTTCGTGTGGACGAAGACGCCTCGTTTGGATACGCCCTGAGCGGTCTGGAACTGGGCGAACACGGATTTGGCGCGTTCTTGCTCACACTCCGCGACACGATACTCAACTGCGACAGGGAAATGGAGCTGCTCCTGCCTGCCCTGGGCAGCTACCTCGACCGCCATCCCGCGGAACTTGACGCTACGCTGGCCCTCCACGAACCGCGATAGACCGCCCGCTGTTCGATTCTCCTGGGTGTTTGCCGGGTTTCGACCCGGCTTTTTTACGCGCCTTGCAAGCTGCTTTTTTATCAGGCCGAGCCCTTTCTCCTTTTTGTCATTCGTTTTGCCGCCTTGTAGCGGCAATTTTGTGATAACATTTTTTTGCCGGTTGTGTCCTCATTACCTATTGCGCCTGACAGACCGAGCACTTTTCAAACCAAAGGAGTCACCATGAACCCGAATGAACTGAACGAAGGCATAGCAACCAAGCGCACTCGTGCGCCGAAAATCGAAAACGTCGCTGTACGCATTTCGGACATTGAACTGAACGACGACAAACCCTCTTACTTCCTGGGCAACCGCGTCGACACAAATGAACCCGTTCGCATCCGTTTGATGACGGTTGACGAGGCGGTGACGGCAAACATGCGCAAAGACGGCAATGACGGTGACAAAGTCCGCCTAACAAACTATTTCCAGGACAAATTCGTCTCCGGTACCTATGTGCGGCCAGGGCCCAACCGATTCGCAGATCCTGCCGCAAAAGAGCACGTGGCACCGGGTGGGGTTGTGATGTTCGAGCGGACCGTTGCGAACGAGGATGGCTCGCTGCGGGCGCAGTGGGCCAGCACCATTGCACCCACACCTGAGACGGAAGCAGTTAAGGTACTGATCCACCTGGACGCTCGCGAAGAAAATGCAGCGCTGGCGCAAAAAGCTGTTGTCAGCGCAACCGTGCTGAATCCCGAGAAGGCGATCGATCTGGTGGGAGGTCCTGGCGACCGATTGGCTGTGCTGCATGCGTTGATGGCGAACAAGGACACCAAGGGCAACCCGAAAAACCCATCGCCAGTGATGCGGGTCACGCTCAATGACGGTTCGTTTCAACACGCATTCATCCCGGCGATGACCAGTTCCATTGAACGCCAGGATTTCAACACTGGCGCGGTCAAGAAAATTACAACTGTGATGGCCCCTGAGGAGGCCATCACAGCCATTCTCGCCAGCGAAAAAATGGCCGAGACTAAAAACGGTCGTATCGTCAAAGCCGTTCTGGCAGGCCTTACGGGCCAGGAGGCCAATTGGGGCGCTATGCCTGATGGTCAACGCAAGATCATGCAGAAACTCGCCGCCAGCATCGCTGAGGGGGTCACGCCAGTGACCGCAATTCCCGGTCAGAAGATTTTCGCGGGCAACCAGGCTGCCGTGAAAATGATTAAAGACGCCGCACGCCCGAACTCTCCAATGAACAAGCTGGTGAACAGCCTCCGCACAAAAGAGGTTATGTTGAAAGGGGAGCCGCAGATCTCAACTGAACCGACGTACACACAAGCCGTCATTGGTCTGATGCGCCACAAGGACACAAAGGCTCCATTTCTGCGCGATGTCTTCTTAAGCTCACCTTTCCCACAGTTCCTCACGCTGAACGAAGTCAAACTCGATCAGCCGAAGCCCGAGGTCACCCAAGAAGCGACGGCGGACGATCAGCCACTCGACTTGGGTATGGATGAGCATGGGTTGGATGACGCGCTGCTGTCCGCCGCTGAAATCGAAGATGAAGCGCCAAGCATGGCGATGTAATGACTGGCGGGGTGCCGCTGGGTCAAACAAAACCGGCCAAATGGCCGGTTTTTTTGTGGTTGGTGCTGCCAAGGCCCAAATAACTTCCGTCTCTAAATCTCGACGATCCGCGCCAGGTCAGTGCTCGCGCTGCGCACGTACAGCCACACTTGCAGGCGGCGGTCCCGCTCATCCCAGCCACGCACATCGACTGCAAACGGCTTGATGAGCGCGAACACGCCTGGAGCGACTTCTGCACCGTCACCAACCTTAGGCCGCAATCCGATCGCTTCTCGCACGACATCGATCAAGCGCTTTCGGTCCCACGCTATCGGACGTGCTGGGACGCGGGGCAGCGCACGTAAGTGCTCCAGCGCAGCCACCAGGTCGGATTCGCACAACATGAGCAGCGGAGGCACTTTGTTGCTTCGCATTGGCCGTCAACGCCTCTGTCGGATACGTCTAAACAATTCTTCGTCCTGCTCCGCACGAACGCTGAGTCGCTGCTCATGTTGTGCGAGCACCGCATTCCCCGGTTGGTGCCGCCAAATGAACTGCCCTCGATGTCGGAGGTGCTGCAGAGCGTAGCTTCGCTTACGACGATCCGACATCACCGGCAGCGTGGACCAAAACACAACGCTCGCTTTCCCATCCTGGCCAGGTGGAAACTGTCGTGAAAGCGTGTCGCTGATCTCAACAAAGATTTCAAGTTCCCCACCCTGGTCCAAGCGGGCGAGCCCTACGGGGCCGTACTTTGTTGGGGCACTGACCCATTCAACCGCCCCGACTATTCGCGCTGACCAAACAACGTCCGCCCACAACGCCCGAAACGGCGATCGCACGTTCACGCTGTCTTTGCAGGGAGGCAATTCAATCGCTTCTTGAGTTCGCAAATGCTCCACTGCGAGACGACGCAGCAGGTTGACAGAACCCGCTTCGCATTCAGGTCGCTCCCGACCACCCTCGTGCGCAAAATGCCAAACCTTCTCGGTTCCGTGCTTGGCCAGCAAAGGGGCTCCACACTCAGGGCAGAAGCAACCACACGCGGCACCCCGCTCGACCTCACCGATGAAACGTATGGTGTCGTCACTTCCGAGTCCAGCGAAGAGCTTGAACATTCAGTGTTCGATCCGTGGTCAGTCGCGCGGTTCAAATTTGCCGGTTAAATCCAAGTCTCAACGATCTTGGGATCGTCTTTCTCTGATCTTGGCAGACAGTGCAGCCCAGCGGGCAGTTGCTCCCGCAGCTGTTTCAAAGTCGTGCCTTGCAGAAGGTCAGGGGTTGGCCGGTCGTTAAGCCATTTGCGAGCAACGAAAAGGCCAGGGAAGTCACGGGGGCTGTCATAGATAACCCACAAAGTCACAGCATTCAGCACCTCTTGAACGAGATTCACTTCGCCCCGTCGCGGAGCGGTAAAGACGCTTTTGTACTGCTCCCGTAGCACATTCTTCATAACCTTGCCCATGGTGTTGCGCGGAAGTTCATCCACGACAAAGCAGAGCTTCGGAACCTTGAAGTTGGCGAGACTCGACTTGAGCGAGGCGGTGACCTGCTGGGTATTCACGGTAGCGCCTGGCTTGGCGATGATGACCGCCACACCCACTTCACCAAAATCAGGATGCGGCACTCCCACCAAAGCACTTTCGGCCACGCCGGGCATGTCGTTGATGTAGCCCTCGATCTCGGCCGGATACACGTTGTACCCGCCAGAAATGATCAAGTCCTTGCTGCGACCGACGATGGTCACATACCCATCATGCCCAACCTTGCCGACATCGCCGGTCTTGAAGAATCCATCACCGGTGAATTCTTCAGCGGTTTTCTCGGGCATGCGCCAATAGCCCTTGAACACATTGGGGCCTCGTACCTGAATACCGCCGATCTCGCCCTGCGGCACGCTCTGACCGTTCTCGCCCATCACGCGCAGCGCTACACCTGGCAGCGGGAAGCCCACGCTCCCGCCCCGTCGCTCGGCTGAGCCGCCATGGCGGGCGTCTGGTCCGCACGGATTGGACGTAAGCATCACGGTCTCGCTCATACCGTACCGCTCCAGGATGGTGTGGCCGGTGCGGTTCTGCCATTCGCTGAAGGTTTCCATCAGCAGCGGAGCCGACCCGGAAATGAAGAGACGCATGTGCGAGACGCGCGCATGCGTCAGCGTTGGCTCGGCCAGCAGCCGAACGTACAGCGTCGGAACGCCCATGAAGACTGTGGCCTGCGGGAACTTGGAAATCACCAGCTTCGGATCGAACTTTCTTAGCCAGAGCATCTTGCTGCCATTGATCAGCGCGCCATGAATGGCCACAAAAAGCCCGTGCACGTGAAAGATAGGCAGCGCATGAATCAGCACGTCGTCTGCCTGCCAATGCCAGTATTCACGCAGCACCTTCGCGTTGCTGCCCAGATTGCCGTGCGTGAGCATTGCGCCCTTGCTGCGGCCAGTGGTGCCGCTGGTATACAGAATGGCCGCTAGATCGTCGTCTTGCCTCAGTGCCGGGGAGTGGTGGTCGCTATGAAGCTCGGCGCGCTGGAGCAGACTGCCGGTGCGATCATCGCCCAGCGTAAAAACGCTGCGCGCTCCAGCAGTGAAGGCGATCTCGCTGACCCAGCCGTGGTTGTCAGGAGTACAAACCACCACAGCGGGCTCGGCATTGCCGAGGAAATACGCGATCTCGGCGCTCTGGTACGCCGTATTCAGCGGCAGGAAGACGTGGCCAGCGCGCAGCGTGGCCAGGTACAACACCATGGCTTCGACCGACTTTTCTACTTGAACTGCGATGCGCGAAGCGGGCGGCAGTTCGAGCGAATCAAGCAGGTTGGCCAACATGGCGCTGGCGCGGTCAAGATCGCGCCAGGAATAGATCAGCCCGTCTTCGGTTTCGACAGCGGTGCTGTCGAGGTCGCCGGGAAAGGCGTCGCGCAGTGTGACGAACAGGTTCTGGTTATTCATGGGCATAAAAAGAAACTTCGGTTCAAAAGTTCGGCGGTCGCTTGGCCACCAAGGCCGCGCTGCACTCGCGGCGCTCCGCCTCAGTCGCATTTTTGTTCTGCATGGTTTTGACTGCGGTTGATTAGCGAAGCAAGTCCTTGATCGCAGGCGCAAGCGGGATTTTCGACTGGGCGAGAGCAGCCCGATTCTTGTCGAGTTTTTTGGGATCGTAGAGATAGTTCACCATCAGACCATAAGCCTGCTTTAGGCCCTTAGCCGAAGGATCGGCGGCCCAGTTCAATCGCTCGATGCGGGCACCGTTGCCTAGGTGAAAACGCGCCACAGGATCCAGCGGCTTGCCGTCCTGGAGTTCCCTGCCGAGATAGCGTGCGGCCCACTGCATCAGCGCTAGGCGCAACGGCGCGCGATCGCCCAGCTCGGCGCACTTCTCCCAGCCTTCCAGCAGCTCCGCGGGGGCATTTTTCCCCAGCCAGCTCCGCAAACCTGGTATGGGCGACAGCGTGGCAAAGGTCTTGAGGCGCGGAAACTCTTCTTGCAGGATTTCTACGACCCGCTTGATGAGTGCATCGCCAAAGCTCACCCCGCGCAGGCCAACCTGGGTGTTGCTGATGGAATAGAAGATTGCGGTGGTGGCGCGGTCCAGATCGGCCGGGGCCGCGGCTTCGTCAAGCAGCGGAGTGATACTTGAAGCGATCTCGTTGACCAGCGCGACCTCCACAAAGATCAGCGGCTCCCCCGGGAGCCGGGGGTGGAAGAACCCGTAACAGCGTCGGTCGCTGTCGAGCCGGTTTTTTACGTCATCCCAACTACGAATGTCGTGCACAGCTTCGTACTTGATGAGCTTTTCCACAAGCGAAGCCGGTGAGTCCCAGCATATGCGGCGCAACTCCAGAAATCCTACATCGAACCAGGTGGAGAACATGTACTCCATCTCCACGTCAAGTGCGAGCAGGCGCTTGTCGGCCCTAAGCTGCGGCTGCATATCAGCCCGCAGCTTTACCAGAAAAGGAATGCCGTCAGGGTGGGCGCTGAAACGCTGCAGCAAGCGCCTGCGCGGGGACACCGTGGCACGGCGGTACTGCACCTCGGCAGCTGCTGCGTCGGGGGTACCGACCGCAGCCGCGAACTCTGCCTGGGCTGCTTTCACCTTCACGGGGTCGGCGACAAACCGCTCGCTCATCAGCAACCAGATGTCGCGGCGGTGGGCAGGGGATGCGCTACGGTACCAGTCCATCATCGCGCCAGCTCGACGACCACCTTCCACCTCACTCACCAAGGGGTCCGTGATGGCCTTTAACTCGTCAAGCTTCTGGCGCATAGCACGCGGGGACAACGCTTCTTCGCCCTGTCGCAGCATCGCCTTCAGCCGTTCTTGCGTCGACCGCACAGTGGCCTGTGCCGGTTGACGCAGCCGGGAGACCTGTTCGTTAAGCCATCCTCGGGAATTCATAGCAAGATCCTCGCTCGTCTTGAATTCTTCCACTTCGACATTGTTGTCCACTGAGCACGAATCAATACGTGCGAAATGACCCAGAGCGGGGCGCATGACAGGGTTGCAATCACAGCCACTACGAAAGGCACGAGCACGGGACCGGCACCCAACACTGACGCAAACACCAGCGCCATTGCGACCAAACAGGTACAGACGCTGAGCGCTCGGGACAATTGAGCCAACTTGTACGACAACTGCTGCCTACGCACCGAGACAGCACGGACTGTTGAAAAGTTATTGATTTGCGCCATTTTTCTCTCTAACGATCGGTTCTCGGATCGTGCGTTGGCTCGCCGTCATTTACGTTGTTGTGTGGTTTCTCGCGTGACTCACCAAGCAGCGATTGAGGCTGCCCAGAACCGGTCGGTGTCATGGTCGTTCACTCCCACCCCGCCAAGACCGACCATGTCACCACCACAGCGGACAAGGCGGCAGCAACCGCAATGAGCGCCGCTCCAACAGGGGGGCGACCATACCCGCCGCGGCTGTCGTGTTCGCGCAGGTCATCCCGAGAGCGTAGAAATGCGCCAACACTGACCATCACAAAAACAGCAACCCACAGCCACTGGAAATTCATTTCTACTCCTTGGAAACAAAACAGATCACGATGCGCCAGCAAACCGCAGTCGCCCGCACATCAAATACTCGGCCACAAACTCGCTGACCATCCACAGTCGACCCAGAATACGTCCCGGCGTTGGATTGCCGTATGCACCGACCCGAACCCGGTATGCACCGTCTGAGTTGGACCGCGCTCGACGCTCGCCGCCAGCGGCTATCAGCTTTTTGTGATCCTCGCTGTGCGGCTGGAGCACGCGCCTGTTGTCGGCGATGGATCGCAGGGGATCGTTGCAGAAGACGAGTACCGGCTCATAGCCGGTATTGAGTTGCATGCGCTTCCGTGAGGCCCATTGGTAAGGCCCCGGGGCTTTGCTGTCGTTCACCCAGGGCATGTCATCCATTTTTCGGAGGCCAAAGCGATCACACATTGCGATGACAAACCGCTCCCGGTAAAGACTACGGGATGGCAGACCTGGCTCGAAAATGTCGTTCGACAGATTCACGGCGATGCTCCCGCCTGGGAGCAGGCGCTTGACGATGGGCTCCAACGCGCGACATACAAAATCCACCCACTCCTTTTCAGTGGGATTTCCATAGGCTCTTGGCTTAGCCAGTGGATATGGGGGTGATGTGATGCAGACAGCGATGCTTTCAGTGAATGCATCAAACACATCAAAACAAGAACCCCAAAGCGCCACGCCAAGATCTGTCGAAAAGCCGAGCATCACAACCTTGGGCGGTGCCTTCGTCAGCCCCTTGCTGTCCCGATCAGTCAAGCGCCAGGTGCCGCGTTCGCTGGGCACACGTTCAATGATTCCTTTGGCCTTCAAATGCTGCTGCCACCAACGCACTCGGCGTTTGGCCAGGCTGTAACACCCACCGGTCTTGCCGACCGGCACCTTGGTAGTTAGGTCCTTGGCCGACAGGTGCCCGGACGCTTCGAGTTCGGCATAAAGAGCGTCGTTTGAGCGAGGGCTTCCGTCCAGGTAGACGCCGACCATTGCACCAAAGAGGTCGAGCTGCTCGTTTGAGGCTGCGGGATTACTCAAGACCGCCCTCACCTTTCTGTATCAATCAGGCAGCTAGGAGCGCGGGCACGCCGCGTGCAATAGCCATTTGTAGCTTGTCCCTATCACCGAAGAATTCATCCATACGGCGCGCTAGTTCGCACATCGACAGCAGCATGCGCGTGAAGTATTCAGCCGCCTGATCGGTATAGGGAATCTCTGTGTAGTCACTGCGGGCGCGGTTACCCGTCGTTCTGACACGAGCCCCGTTCCCCATGTCAGGGATCGTCGCGTCGGTATTGAACGCATTGAGCCGAAGCGCTGGGGACTGATAGTCACCGGCATTCCGCTCCGAAATAGGCTGGTAAGAAATGACCAGGTTGTCGCCTCGGCGGTGCGTGACCTTGTCGTAAGCGCGAGCCCAGATTGCCACCATGTGTGAACTCGCATCTTCCAGCATGATGGTGGCGGAGTCAGTTTCTTCGGGCCATACATAACCCTCACCGGCCAGGTAGCCGTTCTGAGCCACGCGTCCGTCCGAGGACAGAGCGTACTTCACCTGATGACGATACGCGTACAGGATCACCCTCTCGGTCGAAGTGACGACATCAATGAACCGCCTAGCCGCATTTTTCAGGATTGGCACGACGGGCTCCAGGCTTGAGGACGTCAAATAGGTGTGCTTTTGAAGCACTTTGATGGCAACGCTTGGATGCGCCTTTCTGGCTTCTGAAAGGCACCCCATAAAGCCGCTATCGGAAGCGAGTTCTTCAGGTACGCGAACGCGAAACTCGCCGTGGGCTGAGACAGAGATTTCTGCACGGAGTGTCAATGTCTCGCCAGCGGCGTTGCTTACCTGAACAGTCTCAGTCTTGAGCTTTGGCATTGCGTGTTTACCCTTCAGAGTTTCGTGGCTTCAAATCGTTTGGCGCGTCGATACAAAGATCGCACCACCCTGCGGGGTCCGCAAGATGCGAGCGCGCCAGCGCCAACGTGTCGTGATTGATGACGTGCCCATGCTCCTCACAAATCGTCGCCCATGGACCACTGCTGCTGTCCAGCTGTGCCTGGTCAGCGTGATAGAGGCCGACCAAGTATCCGGTGCTACGGCTACGACGCTGAACCACACATCCAGCCAGGTCGTTGTAGCTATATTCGCGCGTGTTCGTCACCACCAGTCCATTCCGATCTTCAATTGGCGACCACCACCAGGAATTCGATCAACGCGTCTTCAGCCCGGTCTAAGACCTCGCCAGCCACCACGTGCGAATTACGGCCGTTGGGATAGGTAACTTCTGGAGAACCGAGTACTTTTTCGGCCCATTCAGCTTGGGTGACCGCATCGCTCGATTCATCACAACACCTGAAATAGCGAGCACCACGAACAATCAACTTCTCCTGCCCGATGTAGGTTGTTTGCATGGGTTCTGTCCCCCTTTTTGCTATGCCAATGCACGCATGTTATCAACGTCTGGGCGTTGATGCAATCATTATTTTTCAGCAACCTTGCGCCCGCCATAAATCCCCGATTTCGGGGTGGACTATTCAGCGCGAAGGGCCTGAGCATCGCGCGACCACTTATCGCATCAGCGCGATCAATTCATCGGGATTCAGGGCTCCACGACGAATCGAGCCGTCATCAGAGATCAGTGCTGGGACACCATAGGAGCCGAACAACCTCGCCAGAGCGCGCGAATGCTGTGCGGTGCGAACACCGCATGAATCGGAACGACCACCGGCCGCGGGCAACGGAACACCAGGCTGAGCCATCGCTTCACGCCACCCGCGTTCAGGCGATGGCCCGCACCACAATGACGTGACCGTGTTCATCCGCTGGACATTCGTGTAATCAAGCGCCATTGGATATACATAAATCGTCGCGCTCAACTTTGAAGCGACCTTGTTAAGGTTGCGCTCAAGCAGCTTGCACGTCGTGCAGTCCAACGCCGTCAAAAGTACGAACCTCTTGGCCCCGGACCCAAACTTCAGCGGGATGGCTTCTTCTACCTTCAGATTGGCATATAGCTTGGCATGGAATGCCTTGAGGTCCGCGCCCTCCAAGGGCTCACCGAGGCTTCCACCGTCAATAGGCTGCCAACCCCTATTGGTACGAAGCATCCTCCCGCCAGAATCGACCCCATAAGGCTCGTAGCTGCCATTGGGGTCGTGAAGGGTATAGACCCCTCTGACCAAAGACTCGCGCGGATTCCAATCCGACAACGGCGTCAAGGCCGGATTCGCCCTGATTAAGCGTGCCTTCGCAACTTCTAGCGCTTGCGCGACAGCACCAAACGCACAGCACAGCCCCAGCGCTGCCACAAGCAGACGGCCAACCATGGGCTTAACCAGCGGCATAGCCACACTGATACGACTTACCGCCCTCTTCCTGAATACTGATGAAGGCTTGGTAGTCGTTCTCGTCGATTGGTTGGCGCGTTTGCTTGACCACCATGGGCTTTCGTCCAGCGAACGAAAGTTTGAAGCCACCGCCCTCACCTTTCTCGGGTCGCGCCCAAACCGGTTGCGCCGAAGCCCACCTGAGGCCGACAGATCCTGCTTTACGAACGCTACCGCCCTTGCCGTCGAACAATTCACGGCCGATCTCCACCGCCACCGTTTGCTTGCCACTCGTGCATTCAAGCGGCAGATTGTTGGGGAACTCTTGCGCTTGCACGGATGCGGCAGAAGTTATTGCCATCGTCAAAAAAATTGCTTTCATCGAAACTCCGAATTGAGATTGTGCGAACGTAGTGCGGCTGCACCAACAGGCCTCTGCTGTGCTTGCAGCGCTCGTTTCCTTAACGGATGAATGCGCCCTTTGGATGACGTTCCCATGGACTAGGCGTAGACCATCATTCGAACGGCAGGGCGGCGCGATTCAATGAACGGATTCCGAGACGTTCTCCTGCTTGTTCTCCCTTTCCACGGCTTTCGCTTGCAACTGCAGCGCGGCCAACCGCGACTCATAGCGCAACCATTCATCCTCGGAGAAATTGAGCTTCACAAACGCGCCCTGCAGAGCATCAACAGCCAACTCGACCATTGGCTTTTCGACGGCACGCTTCGATTTCATCTCGTACAGATAGTGTGCGTAGACGCCGGCGGCCTCTGGCACCGCCACATTGCGCCCGACAGTGTTCAACACGAACCACAATTCACGATCAACGAGCTTGCACCAACGAAATTCGGCGGAGGGCAGAACGCCTGTTTTTCGGGCAGATTCGAGCAGCTCATACAGCACCGTGCGAACGTAGGCGTGCCGGTGAATCACTGCTGCAACGGGTGGGCTCTCAAGGTATTGCTGGGCGACCTTTTTGGCCTGCGCATATTCAGGAGAAGCGACCAAACTTTGAACAAAAACCTTGCCCGAGGGAACATCGCCCTTGGCGTCAGGCTTAAACACATTCCAGTAGGAGAGAGTCAACTTGCTTGACGTTTCCAGCGCCTTGGCGTAGTCGTCATCATTCATTCTGATGTCGTTTGCGGAAGCCTTGGGCGCGAACGCCGCAAACAGCACCAGCTCCACCGGCGTCAGCGCTTCCAAGCCATTCCAATAAGCACCAAGCTGGCTTTTGAAAACATGAGTCGCTTTGTCACGATCGACAACGATGTTGTCAATACTCGACGCCTGGTCGTTCAAATCCCACCGCAGGATGAACTGTTTTGCGTTGTCGGCCATGCGCAGGCGTCCGTTGTTCATGCCTTGCTTAAGCATGTTGAGTGCTTGATAAAGGCGCAGATGCGGATACACGCCCTCTTGCGCTTTCATGAACGTGTCGAGATTGAAGTCTTTCGCCTTGCCGAAGTTCTTGTGGTTAAGCGGGTTGGTTTTTAGGCTCACCAAGATTGCACGAACAGCCATCGGAACTATCACGAATATCAAAATGCCAACATTCACTGGCTTGGACGTATTCCTTATCGTCTCAAACTCAACCGTGCTCAGATCGACAACCTTAAAATACTCCACTGTGTCGTGAAAGGGTTTGATCAGCACCGGGATGTTGTAGACAAACTGCCCGAACGCCCACGCAACCCCATTGGTGCACCACCGCCAATAAGCGTAGGCGGTGGACATTGGTGTGTGAAACTTCATCCAAATCATGGCTCCCATGATGTAGACGAATGCAGCCAACAGCAGGACGGTGAATGGATCTAAGCCGGAGTCACTGCCCTGCCCTTGCTGCCGTGCGGCACCGCCGCTTCTTTTAACTGATGCCATTGTTCACCTCCTGAATGGCCATGTGCACAGCCCGTGCGGCCCGCGTCGCCTTCACTTTGCTTGCTCGGTGTAGGTACAACTTGGATATCCCGAACAGCCAAAAAACTTGCCGCGAACGCCCTTGCGCTCGATGAGATGCCCTCCATTGCACTGCGGACAAGACTTCCCCGGCTTACCGCGTGGCGCTGCAGTTGCTGCACCACTGCGCCCGTCTCCCTCTCTTGGCTGAAACACGAAATCGACTTTTCCACGACCGCCGTCGACCAGCTTCAAGCCCGCTGCAAATGACTTTCCTGCAGCACTCTTGAAGCCCTTGATTTCTGGCAACACGCGAGCAGTCAAGAGCAGCTCTGTTTGTTCGACATCGAGAGTCTTTCCGGCAATGACCCGCCACAGCTTGTAGTCACACGCTACGCAGTGCGCCGTGCGATGGTCGAGCGAAAGCGAACCCCCGCATTCCGGGCACAGTGCCCGCAACTTCGGCGTCTCCCGCTGTGGTGTTGCGGCGGACTTTGCTCGGATCTGCTCCACGATGTCGCGGGCCATGGCCTCAATCCCGCGCATGAAAGCAACACGCTCCACTTTCCCCTGCTCCATGTGCAGCAGTTTGGCCTCCCATTCGCCTGTCATCGCAGGTGATGTCAGGGCCTCAAGGCCAATGCTACGCAGCACAGACACCACCTCCATGCCCTTTTGAGTAGGAACAAGCTCCTTCTTCTGCCGCACGGCATAGCCGCGTTGCTCGGACACAAGGCCCTCAATGATCGATGCCCGGGTTGCAGGCGTACCGAGGCCTCTCTCTGCCATTGCTTCACGCATGGCCTCGTCGTCAACCAACTTCCCGGCCGACTCCATCGCACCCAGCAACGTGGCTTCGTTGAAGCGAACTGGTGCTTTTGTGCGCCCCTTGACGACGCTCATACCGTTGTTCGCAACCGTTTCACCCTGAACATATGCGCACAGACCAGCTGGTGCATCTTCATCGTCATCGACGGTTTGACGCCCATACACAGCAAGCCAACCTTCTTTAACCAGCACTCGCCCGGACGAAAGGAACCTGTCACGCCCAAATTCAGTCCAACGTGTTGTCTTCTCGTATTGAGCCGGTGGATGAAAAGCAGCGACAAATCGCTGCATCACCATGTTGTAGATGTCTTGCTCCTCCCTCGATAGCTTTTCAGGGAGAACCATCGTCGGGATGATGGCAAAGTGATCGCTGATTTTTGCGTTGTTAAAGATCCGCTTGTCTGGCTTGACCCAGCGGTTTTGAACAACCCGAAGAGCGTGCGGGTTGTTCGCGTTCTCGGCCAGGTTGGTCATCAACTGGGTGGCGTTCTCGATGTAGTCCTCAGGCAGCGCCGACGAATCGGTTCTCGGGTATGTGAGAGCTTTGTGGGTTTCGTACAGCGACTGTGCAATCTTCAAGGTCTCCGTGGCCGTGAACCCGAACTTCTTGTTTGCTTCTCGCTGCAATGTCGTCAAATCGAACAACTTCGGCGCTACGCTGTTTGCAGGTTCCTTTGTCTCTCGGACCGAAGTCGGGGCCACACCTCGACACCTGGTGGCCACCTCAAGCGCCTCCGCCTCTGTCCAGAGACGTTCGGCTTTGTCGTCTTCAGCTCCTTCGCTCTGGCTTTGTTGACGATGCCACCTTCCCACATACGAACCGGACGCGACTTTGAACGATCCGTGTACCTCCCAGTAATCCTTCGCAACAAAGTTCCGAATCGCTTCCTCTCGGTCACAGATGATCGCAAGCACCGGCGTTTGAACGCGGCCAGCCGTTGCAACGTCACGCCCTCCAGTGCGCTGCCTGTACAAGTTCGTCAACGCCCTTGTTCCGTTGAACCCAATCAACAGATCCGCCTCGGAGCGACACTTAGCCGCATCCAGCAGCCTGGCTCTCTCACTGCCAGGCCGCATGTTGGTATAGGCGTCACGTATGGCATCGTGCGTCATTGACTGCAACCACATGCGTTTGATGGGCTTACGACAACCGATGTAGGCGGCGATCAATCCAAATATCAATTCCCCTTCGCGTCCCGCATCGCAGGCGTTAACAACTGAACTGACGTCATCACGTCGGACCAAGTCTCGGATCGTCTTCAAAAAGCTGGCGCTCTCCTGGATCGCGCCCAACTTGAATTCGGGGGGGATAACAGGCAGTGCCGACATCTCCCAGCCTTTGTCGTGCTCCTGCGCAATGCTGATCTGCACGCAATGGCCGCGAGCACAGGTAACGACGACATCCCCGCGCTCGAACACGTTCCTGTCCACCTGGCGAAAGTCTCCGCCGAGCGCCTTCGCGATGTCAGCGGCCACAGAAGGCTTTTCAGCAACGATCAACGTTTTACCCATGCTCACTCCTTGGTTTTTTGGAACTCAGTTGCTGCGGGGAAATGCAGGCGGACCCACTGGCTCCAACGCGCAGCGGCAGGTATCAGCTTGCGCTGATAGTCAATGTTGTTTTGTGGGGTTTTCGAGTGGTACCGTGCGACGCAGGTCCACAGATCTGCCTTGCAGCCCTGCATGTGCCGGGCGATCATCCAGGTCGCCAATTCAACCGGGTAGCATCCCGGCTCCATCAAGTGCTGCGGCGTGATGCCGTACTGCGCCAGATCGTCGAAGTGAATGCTGTTGATCTGCATGCGCCCAACGTCAAGCGAACCATTGGAGTTCTTCTTAACCGTGTGAGGCCGTGCGCCTTCCACCTCGGCGACTGCAATCACGAGATTGACCGGAACGCCGTAACGAGGACCGACCTCGAACGCGCAGGCCACCGCGGCCTGCATGTAGGAAGGCACGTGAGGCGGAAGAGGCGGCATACCGGCATCCATCAGATGACCCACTGTCCCTGCCGAACCCACCGTTTGAACGCGCCCGGTTGGAACAGCGTTCCGCTGTCAATTTGCCAATGCCGAAAGCTGCTTTTGAGGCCTTGGGCCAAGAACAGAACACCGAACCCACCCAAAGGCAGCAACAAACCAGCTCGGTCGGTCCACAGAAGGGTGTAAAGGGCGTAGAGCACCATGCCCAAGGCCATGACAAAGAACACGCGGGCGGAGCGCCTATGCCCCCTTTGAATTTGTTCTAGGTCGCTTGGCTGCAGCTCAGACAGACGCCGCCTCGCATCAGCTTGCAAAAGCGCCAGCTCCTGCTCACCAGGCCCACTGAGCGGTTCAAAATAGTCGCAGGCTCCGCATGCGCGGACCACTTCGACCGTCGAATCAAGGGTCACCTCTACGCGACTCAAGCGTCCGTGAAGGCATTTTGGGCACGGCGTCGAAGTGATGTCAGTTCCAAATCGCTTGACCAGCGCCCCGCCTGACTTAATGGCATCAACCCCGACTACCCTTCCAACGACACCGCCGACGAATCCAAAGAGCCCCATATCAGCCCTCTTGCATTTCAGGTTGCGCCACGCGAACGAAGTCATCCAACGCTTGGTCAACGGCCGTTGCGTCACTCACCAGCTCTGCCCCTTGCTGCAAGATCATCCGCTCGCCGCCCAGGCGAACGGTGAATTCAACCGTGGTGATGTAGACGTCGGAATTGGCAGAATCTCTCTCATCCACGGTGAAGGTCAACAGACCCCGCTCACTGTCCGCTCGCACGTTCGCATACACCTCTGTCGGGTGCAGGTACCCTGTTACGCGCCAAGAAATTTCCGCGGTGTCTTCATCTTTTCCCTGAACCTGGTTGAGCATGGCGTCGAAAAGCCTTTGCCCACCCACGCGCCTCGCATGCTCATTTGCGAATCTTTCATATGTGATTGCTTCCATCAGTGCCCCTTTCCGATTTCCGAGCTTGGCTTCATCCAAAACATTTACGACCAACATCACCCCATGCCCCCCATCGTTTCGACGCCAGCGAGTTTGCGCAGAAGGTCGTCGAAACTTTCCTCTTCGACCTCGCGGGGGATGGGCGCTTGCGCATAACGGTTGCCATTGACGACGGCTTCTGAAACCTTTGTCGCAACCACTGAAGGCTCTTCAGCAAGTTCATCACTCGGGAAGAACTCGTCGGACAAGCCCTCAAACTCAATCCGAACTTGCTCTTCAACAATCTGAACCGCCTTCTTGATCTGTTGCCCGTCACCGGCTGCTGATGTGGTCGCGAAACCGTCCATCAACACCTTCATCGGATCTTCAAACTCTTCAACTTCGGGCTCTTGCAAGACAACGTCAACGGTCGGCGCGTCGTCGAGTGAGGCAACTAGATCGGGGTCGGTCATACCAAAACCGTCGTCGGGTGGCATTGGCTTGTCGCCCCCAAACCCCCCAACCCCCAAATTCAGGGCATCGTTTAGGGGTTGCGGCTGTACATGGGGCACTAACTCTGCCGTGGCCATTGCAAGCGCGGTATCAATCGCTTTCGGACTTGCGTCAAGGGCCTTTGCGGTTGTTTGGTATTCGTCACGCGTGCGCAGCACGAGGGCAGACAGGCTGACCATGGCTCGCTCAAGTGGTGGCAGTGACGAAAGCGCATGGGTCTTCATCAGCTTGCTGACGAATGTTGTGGCAACCCCCCCCCTAACCCCCTCACCCCCAGAACCCCCGAATTCAGTTGCCACGGCTCCCGAAACAATCTTCTCGGCGACGACTTTTGCCAGCCCTTCGCGGTCCAGTTTGTCAACCAAGGCAGGTGGTTCGACCTTGAGAAAATGATTGATCCGAAGTTCGGTGTGATACTTCGCTCGATCCTGACCGGTATAGAAAGAACGACCACGAATGACGCGGACACCACCACGCTTACCGGCATCGCGCTTCTTGCCAATCAGAAAATGGAACTCGCCGTCTGCTTGCTGAGCCAGGTCGTCGTACTCGATCCGATCCACACTTTCGACTCGCGTATTTCGTTCGGTCTTATAGCTGTCGTAAAGGTCACCTACCCGGAATTCTTTCCCGCCGATCACCTCGACATCGACACGGCCGGCAACACCTTTGATGCGCCGATAGGTTTCACTTTCCTCCCCGGAGGTAATGCGGCCAACAATGCGGACGTTGGTGTTCTCCCAGGTCGCATCGGCCTCTTCTTTACTTGCCTTCTGCAGGCTCGAAAAATCTTGTGCAGCAAACGTGAGTGAATGGCCGAGTGAGCGGGCTTGAGCTGGCGCGACCGCGAACCCGATCACTGCGTAATAACCGTACTCATCCAGGATGTCGTAGAACGGTACTGGTGCCAAGGTTGGGCGGGCTTCGATGATTTGACGCCGAAATCCCTCCAGAGAACTACCCAAGCTGCTTCCCATCATGGCCTTGAGGTTTCCCACCACGAGCTTGCCCAGCGATTTCAGGCTGTCCGGGGAGCGCTCAAGAGCTGGCAGGAGCACTACGAGGATGCGGCGGTTCAGCACCACGTCGACGAAATCAATTTCGCCCAGCTTGTGCCGAAAGATATGCCCGTATGTGAAGGTCAAGTCACCAAAGGTCTTGGTGAGCTGCATGGTGATGAAACCGTGCTGCTCCAACGTCTTCTGCTCCTGCTTGCCCTTCTTGTCTTTCGTGTAGCCCGGCAGAGTACCGAGGTAAACCTCCAAGGGCTTGAGCGACTCATCGAAGTCAGGATCTTTGATGCTGAATTCCTCATCGCCGATGCCGATGAACTTTTTATCCCAAACCAACTTTTCAATTTGCGGCAGCTCGAAGAAGCCAATGTAGGCCCCAGGGTCCAGCAGCAGATATCCACGGTCGCGGAGCCAGCACAGTGGGCGAGATAGCGCGGAAATAAAAGCGATTGCGCGACCCTTCCACATGTCGCCACCGCCACCAGAATCGTCCATGAGCGAGATGTTCAACTCGTTCTGCATCGACGAGGACGACGTGGCGTAGGGGTTGATCGTGTTCGTAAGTCGGTCCGTGCTCTTGCCAGCCAAATCACGGCCGCTGGTGATGAAGTTCAGCACCAACAAGTCGTCTTCCCGACCCAGTAGCCGCGCGAGCCGTAAAACGTTGTCGTACAGCGCGATGTCGCCTTTTCCATCGACGTACACAACGCCTGAATTCTGGACAAGAGCGTTGAAAACGATCCCCAGCAGCAATTCGGTTTTGCCTGAGCCGGTCGTGCCCAATATCAGGTTGTGGGTGCGCAGGTCGGAGTTCGCAGCCCAGATCTCCAGATTGCTACCAAACTCTTTGCCAAAGAAGAGAATCCCGTCTCCCTTTTTGTATTTGGTCTTCCCGGTTTTGGCATCTTTGGTCGTGGGGTACGAACCATCCAGAACGTTTCCACGGATTGGTGCACGGTAGGGGAAGTTCCAAAAGCGATCCTTCTTTGGATCGACATAGGTCTTCCAGAACAGGAAGACGCCCAAGGCGATCAGCTCGCCAGAAAATGGGATCGAGTACATCAGTGCGGCTAATAGCAGCGCCCCCAGATGGAACATGATGACGCCGTCTGTCGTGTTCCAGTCACCCGTCACGCGTTTCCAAGGCGAGCGAGTGTCAGGCAGGCGCGAGCTGCGCTCAACTTCCTGCTCGGCTGTGACTCCCCGAAAACGGCGCTGGTCTGACATCAGGGTACCCCTCTCTCCCTGAAGGACACCCACCGGTCAATGACGTCTTGCTGTGCGATCTTGAGCAGCAATGATCCCTGCTCGTTTTCATCGATCCAACCGTCTTCATCATCCGTTGTAGCGCGGCCTCTCATTTTCTGCACGTAGGCGCGGGCACTGCCCTTCGGGAAAGCCCAAGCAAGGGCGCTGCGCCCCTCTTTGACACCGAGCTGCTGATAAACGAAGTCGCGAATGACACGATCCTCCTGTCCAGTTGACAAGCCCCACAGCATCTTGGGCGACATCGTCGACGTAAAGAGTTGGCTTTGGCGTGACTCTCCTGTCGCGAATATGCCGAGGAACGTGGCCCCTTCTGCTGTTGGACCGTGGCAGTGGTTCACCAACGCGTTCATCTCAGCCGGTGAAAGACCAAAAATGTCGCTGGTATTTTTTCGGGTTTGTGGACTGCCCGCGTCGAGCACAAAGATCGTCGTAGCGAGCTGGCTGATGTCTTTGAAGTCCTGCGGCAGTTGCGATGACATCATGACTTCCAGCCCCCACTTGCGCCCTTCCCTGCCGTCAGTCGTGGCTTGCTCGTTCAAAGTGGGGTCACCGCCCGTCTTGTGATACTCGTCGTACACCAGGCGCTTCTGGATCTCCTTGACTTCCTTGAAACGTTCTGCGTGGTATTGCCTGTACCGTGGGTTTACATAGGGCAAATCCTCGGCTGATATGGCGATCTTTTTGACGAACAGGCTTCTCGCTGTCATGTACATCAGTGAGGCCTTCTTGCGAGCCGCTGGGGAGCCTGTGGTCACAACATCGTTCAGATCGATGGCCATCAATCTTGCCTCGCCCACGTCGAAAGCAGTGTTACTGGCAAAGATCGGGTACTCGGTGATGGCAGTACCCACCATCAAACAGAATTTCTCCGCGACAGACATTCCACCGGCCATCAACTTCCCGAAATCTCGTGCAATGGCCGGATCAGACGCCGCCCGCACCGCGTCGGTCAGCGTCGGCATGGCGTACCGCTGTGCGCAGTAGGCCGCATGGATCTCACCAGCGGCAAACAACTCGTCGACGATCCGCCACCAGGTTGTTGCCTCGTTCCACGAGATCCGACAACGCTCCACCGCGGCCGTCACGACTTCAACCGATCCATGCGTGTACTCGCGCGGATTTGCTCGTTCGTTCTCGTCGCTGAGTGCGGCAAACATCGCGTCAACAACAATGCCTGCGAAGGGCCGCATTCCCTCATCGGGCCTCTCCGCTTCGGGCGACGTGGCCAACATCGTCAGGAAGTTGGCGATGTAGTCCCGCTCGCGCTCCAGTGGCTTGCGGCATCCGAGCATGGTGTCGCAGGGGTTGATGGTGTAGTCGCTGGTGTTTTGTAGCCGCGTGTACATGCACCAGTGTTTCTTGTCGTCGGGCAACGATTCACGGATTAAAGATATGAAGCCGGACGAAGACACACCGATGTCGATGACGCAGATGAAGGGCAAACGACTCAGTCCACCAGCCCAACACATCTCGGTGTTGAGTCGATTCACCAGCACAGACTTACCCGATCCCGGACCCGCGTAGATGAGCGTGATCCACGTCGCTTGCTTCGCTGAGAACATCTCATACGGCAACACCTTGCCATCGAGCGAGCGAAACAGAACATGGCCGCTGTCGAAGGGGCTTGCGGGTCGCGCCAATGGGAGAATCGTCAGCACGTCTTCCAATGGGGCCGCCGTCGATGGCGCAGTGGACTTGTAGGTCATGCCCAGAGCGCAGTTCACCAGTCCTTGAGCTGGATCGCCGGTCTCTTCATTGACATTGGCGTTGCCCCAGGCAGTGAGCGCTCGGACCAGCTTGGAGCGACGCAGCATCAGTTCGCGCTCGTCGCCATATGGGGCCCACGTCATTGCGCTGATCTGCACTTTTACAATCGAAAAGCCACTTGATTTGTAGTTGTTGAGCGCGGTGATGGTTTTGACCAGGTTGCGGTTGGACTCTGACGTCAGGCCCAAGATTCCGGCAAACACCTTGGCCATCGTCTTGCCAGACAGGCCGTCACCTTCGATCATGAAGGACAGGCGCCATGGCATTGGCTTCTGGCCAAATTTTGTCGCGGTGGTTGCAAGGTTCAGTTCTCGAAACAGCGACTCGAAAACCATCAAGTGCTGCGGGAACATGCTGACGAAACAGGGTGCAAAGATTCGACCGCCAACTCGAACCGCGCGCGTATCGGAGATGCTGCCCGTGGTCTTCTCATCACCGTTGAATGCGTCCAGGGGCATCAGCTGATGCCTCAAAGGCTGCGGCAGTGCTGCGCTCACATCTTTGGTGATCTTCTTTTGCCAGCGACCATAAACCTCATCACCCAACACGGTGGGCCGCCACTCGGGCGGGGTCACCTCCGGGAACATGGAGGCCCGGGTCTCGCGCAGGGCGGCGTGAACGGGCAAGATGTGTGCGGAACCTTTGATGTTCCACAGATCCTGTAGAAATTTTTGAACGACCGCGTTGTGCCGATCGACAAGAAATCGGATGGTGCGCAAGGGGTTCTGCGTATCCTTCATTGGAGGAACCTTGCTGACCGCCTGTTGCAGTTCCTGCGCGTAAATCTTTGCTTCTATCGGGGCCAGCAGCGACGGCCTGGTCCACAGGACAAAGAACACCGCCTCGGAAGAGCATTTCCGGGCTAGAACCAGTTTTGTTTCATCCAAAAGGTCGGCCACATCCAAATTGAGCCGCTTGGCCGTCAAGTAGCTGGCCGCTGTGTATTGGTCCATCTCGGGCAACGGGTCTTCGTCACGGTCAAACACGACCTGAATCTGGTGGCCCTTGGTGCCCAGATAGCTCTGTGCAGAAATTGCGAAACGTTCGATCGACTCCGTGAACTCAGTTTTCGACACCATCGTGCGGAAGCCGTTGTAACGGATGATGGTGGCCATCGATCCATCGCGTGCAACCACGGCACCCATGCCGTCGTCTCCGATTTCGGTGCTTTCCAAATCGCAGTAGTCGCCAATGTCGAATTTGAGCAGCGACATCAACGCTCCAAGACTTCGCTCAACTGTTTGCTGGAGTCCCATCGTCCACTTTCATTCGTTGATAGAGATCAGCCAGGCGCTGCTTTCCGATGTGGCGTGCAGATTCATCGTCAAGACACTCCACCACGCTGTCGAGCTGCAGAAAATGCGCTGGCTGGCAGCGCATACGCAGCCGTGTGGCCACGGTCAACGTCAGTCGCTGTGTCGGCGTCATCGGGAATTCCATGTCATTCCTCAGCCATCGCTCGTCGCGATTCCATGGTGCGCTTCCAATATGCGGAAGCTGGCACCTCCCAGCCTGACTGAGCGGCCATGTCCGTCAGCTCTTCAATCATTTCGACCGGCGCGGCCACTTGCAGATTGCCATTGCCATAGGAGGAGAACTTGAAACCTCCGTGTGAGCCGCCAAAGGATGAAGCTTTGAGCAGCTTTACCGTCTGGGTAAAGCAAAAGAATCGGTCCATCGCGGTGTACCAGACGCAGTGCGGGTAGTAGTACGCCGTTGATCCCATCGGAGCTACGGTGGGCTCGTACATGAAAGCCAGGAAGTTTTCTGCCACCAGGCCATTGGAAATGGACGACAAGCTGAAATCGTTTGGCGGCGGAAACTTGGCCAACTCTGGCGGTGTCACATAGCCGTCGTTGCACAGGTAGGCCCCATAGATTTCGACCGTGCTGTAGTAGCGCGATATCCAGTACAACTCAGGGCCGCACACCCACTCACGCGCCAACGCTGAATTGGCTTTGCTGCCAAAACTGGTGATCTGGGCTTCAAGGCCTCGGCCATCTGCAGCGCGAATCCGAGCCAAAACCGGCTTCTCGTTGTTCACCAACCATTCCACACGGGCTTTGTGGCCGTCTGGCATTTGACTTGCGTCGACGTATTCCCAGTTCTGCGAGCTGGGCACGGGCGTGTCCAGGACCTCGTAGGCATGTGCGTATCGGTTCCGACGTAAGGTGCATTGCCACCAGTGCCTGGGGATAGGCTGCCCGATGGCGTGTGCGCGTTTCTGCCAAGCTTGCTCCATGGCCTGGTTCAGCCCAGCATCGATTGCGTGCGCTTTGCGCCCAATTGACTGCGCCAGCAGAAACTCCAGTTTCTTGCGATTGTTTTCGATGCCCAATTCGGCTGCACCAAACTGACGCTCCACGAGCCGCATGGTTCTGGAAAACACCTCGGACAATGCCTGCACGATCACAGAAACTCGTTCGTGCTCCGTGTCAGCACCAATCTCAGCAGCCACTTGCCGAATGTCAGTTTTGAGGTAGTAATTTGGAACGTGGTTCGGACTTTTCCCGAGCCCGTTGGTCCGATAAGCCTCGGACTCCAGGTTGCTCATCCAGACGGTATCGGAGGGCAGATCCGCAATCTTTGTGATGCGAAAGGCCTCTCGTCCATCGACCGAGGCCCACCCCTCCCGGGCCGCGATGCTGTCGGCACCCTTTTGTCGCACTGCGCGACGGTCGAGCGCAGCATCGAAGTACACAACGCCCCAGCGCATCAGTGCGCCTCATCGATAGCTGCGCGAAGATCGCGCGTCAGGGTATGCCACTGGGCGACGGGCAGCGACTTGCCAAAGTGCCCTACCCAATGTTTTATCTGCTCTTTGAAACGCTCATCCTTCGGAAGTAAGCGCAGCCCGCCAAGGAGTTCTGCACGCTTTGCATAGTCCCCCTCTGGCATCACGATCAGGGCATTGGCCAGCATGTCTGGCGTGAAAACAAACGGCTCCTGAAGCTTCACCTTGGCATCTCGTGCCCACTCACGAAAGATGGAGGTGACGTAAAAGTTGCGGCTCCGAAGATCTTCGTACACACGCGAGGCCTCGGTAGCGCACTCGCTTCCAGAAGCAGTAGCCAACCATATCGCTACCGTCAGGACATTCAACTCAACTTGTGTGAATTCAGGCGCATGAATCAAGGTCCCGCCGTCATGCAGTCCCGCGAGACCCAAGTGAAATACTTGGTGGCACAGCGGACATGCGCATACGAGGTTGTTCTGGGCTTGATTGGAATGGTTATCGTCCAAGTGGTGCACTTCCTGCCACTTGTCCGCCCGCAGTTCACAGAACTTGCAGCGTTTGTCAGCCAGCGACAAGGTTTCTCGCCGCGCGTCGGCGAATTGTGTGTCCGCTTCGCTGCCGTGATCGTTCATTCGCCACGTAGCGCGTTTTGCGGAGAGCACCAGGTTCAGCACGGCTCAGGACTCCAAGGTGTTCGCAGCAATGGCCGCAACGACACCGACAGTGGTCAATGCGCCGCCTACGACAATTCCGACAATGCACCCCAGCGGAGACATGCCACGTTGCTGGGTGTCGTCGGCCAACCTGTATAAGCCGACCAACGATTTCCAGGTGACAAGCACCCCTATGAGTACAAAGAGACCTGTGATCGTGTAGTAGAGAGCGCCCACCGAGCCGATCAGGCTTTGCAGCAGTTGATTGACTCGTGTCGAGTTGGCAAAGGCGTGCGCGCTGGCGGTTGCCGTCAGCACGCCCATGCCTGCACAACGTGCGATGTCGATGGCGCGTTTCATTGAGGCCGACTTAGCCGGTGAAGGTATTGGCTGAGTACGCCGCGATCAAGCCTGGCGCTGTCAACATGCCGCCCAAAACGATACCCGCAATGGGCTTCTTGTAGCCTTCCCGATCGTCGTCTTTCGACGCTTTGTACAGACCCCAAAATGAAATGATGATCAGGATGACGCCGGTCAGCGTGGAGAGGATGGTCGCTGTGTTGTATGTGGCACCAGCGACCCGATCGGTGTTGCCCAGCATGTCGTCGATTTTCTTAGTACCCGCTTGTTGCTTGGCGTTCTCAAAGCCTTGCAATGTGCCGGTGTTCTGAGCTGCACACAGCACTGGCACAAACAACGTCACACAAGCGGCCAGAAACCGCTCGTCGATGGCGGCAACGGTACGTTTGAATTTTTCAACAGCTTTCATTTCAATACTCCAGGTGGTGGGGGGAAGAAGGGAACTTCTGCAAGCGCTTATGCGCAGAACGGATTGAGATTGAGGTTGACGCCAAACCACTCAGCAAGCATCTCGCCAAGATCCGGTAGGAAGTAGCACGCCGTGCCCCCTAGGATGAATGTGATGCCGGTACTCATTCCGTCTTGTCGGGACTGGTTCATGACCTTGCTGATCACGATCCAGCCGCGAACGAACGCTATTTGGCCAACGAGAGCCACCAGAAAAAAGACTGCATACTTGGCTTTGTCGCAGTACGTATTTGGCGGTGCGCCATACAACATGGCCGACGTGTTGACACTGGTTCCGATAAAGGTGTTCGCGCTGATGAACATGAAATAGGCACTCGAAACAAGTACCGCACCAACAAAAAACTTCGTGACGACGCCTGCTGTTGTAGGTGCTGATGCACCAGACCAGCTGGCCCCGTTACCGGCGCTGAGATAAAACATGTCCAACAAGGATGTACCGACCATGATGACGCCGATGAGCGTTGCAATACTCAGTGTGAGCGCCTGGATCGCTGGAAACGTTTCGCTTGCGTTGACCAATAGCTGCAACGCATCGATAAAGTTTCCAGATCCTGTGTTTGTTGCTGGCATAGCGGCACCGCTACTGAATCACTGATCCGTTTTCCAAGATCACACGTTTACCGGCGCTTTGGACTTCTTTAACTTGAGATCCATTGACCAGGTCGCCATGCGTGACGATGACTTCCGATTCGCCGCTGTCATTGATGGGTCGTAACCAAGCACGCGTGCCGACAACTGCGTGCACAGAGAAGTCCCCGCTCACACGTAGCGGTACCTCTCTAAGCTGGGGTTCAGATGCCGTGTCGACGCGTGGCGTGGTCGCGTTTGCGCGAAGGCGTTTGTTAACCCGGTCGGTGATGATGCGGCGCATCTCAACGGGTTGCCCTGTGAGTGCTGCAGCAAGTTGATCGAATCTTTGCTCCACTTCGCTCACACGTTCCTGCAACAGCACGATTTGTTGAGCGTTGGCAGCGGCGTGGGCAGCTGCTTGGCGATCAAAGTTTTGCGCTGAGACGAGGTCCACATTTGCTGCTGGCGCAGCGGCCGACATAGCTACCTGGGTGGGGTTAGGCTGCGCGACAGACGAAGCCGCGGGCCCAGCAAGATTGACGATGCCCGTCGTGGCACCAGATGCTGCAAAACCCGTTGGCTCGGCCCCGGCTGGTGCAGATGCAGTTGCCACGGGCGGCGGTGCAACCACCTGTGAGCTGTTTGAAGCATTGTCCGAATGCCCAGCCTGAGATTCACGGACGGAGGGTGCCCGAAGCATTCCGATGAAAAAAAACAGGAGCACCGAGGCAACTACCCCGCCCCCGATGACCAGAACCGCCCAGGGAGGAATTCCACCTTTCTTTTTGACATCGCTCTTTTTCACACCAGAGACACCTGGGGCCGATCCTGCGACGGCAAGTGGAGCGTCGTCGTCATTCGCATTCGGGTCAAAATTTGATTCCATCGTTTTCTCACTTGGTAGGTACGACGTCGTTTACAAAAATCACACCAAGGCCCATGCCACGGGGGGCGCTCACAGTGGTGGGGCGATTGAAGTCACGCTTTATTTCGCTTGCGAATGCCTGCCCCATCTCACCGAGGGCAATCGCTGTTTGTTGTTTGGCGGTTATCGGTGGCGTTTGAACGGTTGTTGAACCGGCCGTAATGACAGTCGTGCCACCGCTCCTGGCAGCAGCTTCCGCACTGCGCCCATAACCAGACAGCAGAGAGGAAAGTCCGAGCGAGAAATAGCGCTCAAAGTAGTGGTGGTCAACGTCTTTGCCTACCCCGCTCCGCGCTTCATCCTCCGTGACCGCGATGGCCTCAATTGGCAAAGACGACTTTGATGAAACCAAGCGGACCTTGTTGAATACCACGCGAACTTGGTCTTGGGCCCGTTCTATGCGGCCAGCAACACGAGCCTGATGAAAGCGTTCACCGTCTGGAAATGAGCACGCGTGAATCGTTGCCAGCACGATGGTTGTGTCATCCGTGCTGATCCCGTTGTCAAGCGTGGCATAACAGGTATCTCCCGTCGCAGCAATGGGTTCTGGCGCTCGCGGACTGACATTTGCTCCAGACGGTCTGTACCCACCACCACCGGCCGCAGGCGGTGCCTGCTCTAATTTCCCGGCGACGTTTCCCTGGTTCTGCAATGCGGCTGCGTAGTACGTTTGGAATCCGCGACTGTTCGGCGAACCTGTCGCGGATCCCATCACAGACTCCACTTGTGCCATGACTTTCTTTTTCAGATCAGGGTCAACTTGACTGCTTTCTTGCGGCAGGGGCTGAGCATTGGCCTGTTGAGGCGCGACCTCAACGTTGCCGCCCACCTGGGGAGTAGCGACCACGGGTGCTGGCTGTGGTTGAGCAAGAACATTTGTTCCCACTGCCGCGCCCTGCCCACCTGGCACGGAGTCCAGCTGGCGGTCTGTCACGACAGGCTGTGCCACGAAGGCTTTGCCATTGGCTTGCGCTGCGGCGGCCGTCTCCGCATTCGCCTGCGCCCGTTTAGCCCCCTCTTCCGTCGACACGGGTGTCATCGGGTCGGTTTTCCTGGCTGCGACGTTGCTCACCGCCGAGCCTGGGTTTGTTTCTTGAGGCAGATTGGGCTTTGAAAATAGCTTGGTCCCGCCGTAAACGGCCATCAGCGAAAGCACGACACCGAACAAGATCAAGCTGATGCGACCGATGCCGCCACCAAACACGTTCTTTATGTTGCTGCGGGCAAGCGAGTCCTGCTTGCCGCCCAACACCTCATTGCTTGCAGTTTTCTCAGTCATGGCTTCAGTACCCCGCAATCGAGATGGTTTCAGGCTTGCCCTCGGCGCTTACGATCACGTAGGGCTCCGGCCGATTGAATTTGTAGACGTGCGTTCCCTCGGCGGATCCAACGTGGGCACGAAACGCCGGTGAGTACACCTGCATACGCGTCCGCAAATACATGGCTCCGCCATGCACCCAAACCTGTCCAACGCCTGCGTTCATCTTGAGCGCCTTCGCGGATGGCGGAGGCACACCGTCGAGAAAATCCTGCATCAATGAATCGTGTTCTGGCATCGACTCGGCCTGAACGATTTCCGCGCGAGCATCGGGGTTCACACCCCGCACCCTTGCGGAGACGCGAACATCCACTTCGTTTGCCTGCCCCGTGGCCAACATGAAAACGACAGGTGCAGGGAATCCTTTAAGAGTCACAACGATGTTGCCGAAGGCGTATGGATCACATGGCTGTAAGTTGAGAATGTTCGACGGCCGAGTCGCCTCCCTTCCACCCGCCTGCTGGCCACAACCTGTGGTCCCATCCGAGAACATGGACGGGTCGAAACTTCGTGAATCAATGATCCAAGGCGCACCAGCGAGATCCGAGAACACAAAGCTCGTGATCGTGGATTGCGACAGTCGAACCATCTTCGGCTGCTGGGCAGGATCTGGATCGATGGCGATGGTTCTGCTGACGGGCTTGGGCATGCTGTTGCCCGGATACGAGGGCGTGACCTGCCTCTGACGCGCTCGCATCATCGAATCTTTGATGCGGCCGACGTCCGATGGACTCAAGATGGTGTCCCCGGCAGCGTCCACGGTCGTTTTGACAACCTCGCGAACAGTAGGCGGCGCGATCGGAATCGGCAATCGCCTTTGCGGCTGCTGGCCTCGCGCCTGACCCGCAGGCACTGTGCCTGCTGGAACTGGAGGGGTTGCGGCAACCTGAGGACCATTCGGAGCAGTCTGGGTGACAGGTTTCGCCGTAGGTGAACCCCACGCACCTGGCACAGGTGGCTGAGGCTGTTGTTGCCCCAACGCCGCCGTGGCGAACAGCACACACACACCGAGAATCGAGTAGTTCATTGAATTCATCATTTGGCGATCCGCTGTGCTGAAACGATGTTGTCGATGGCAATGCCAGTCGGGTTTTGGGGTGATGGATCCGCATTGACGACTGTCATGGTCAAAACCCTGTTTTCGGGAATGCGCTGCTGACCGGCGACGTACCAAATCGTTATGGGGACCTCGATATTCCAGAACGAAACGCCAGCTTTGACCCCCTTGTCTCGAAGCTGCGGCGGGTCCGTCACAAAGCTATGCACAACAAAGAAGTTCTTCTTGATGGTCTCGATCAGGCCTGTTTCACTGAGCGCGCTGAAGTACTGATCCCGCGCTTTGGGAGTCAGGAACTTTTCAGTTGTTGCGGTCAATGACCTTCGGTAATTCAGAAAGTCATAACTGTTCAGCTCGACCGCCGCTTCTTGCGCGAATTGCGCCAATGTGGCGTGGTGCACTTGACTGATGTCTTGCTTTTGCGCCTTGCAAACAGCTTGGCCATTGCTGGTCCACAAAAACTCAGTCTGCGGGAAACGAACAAACGCCAACCATGAAAGAAAGAGGATGGCGATCGACTGCAATCCGATCACACCAAAGCGTAACAAAGCGCTATTTCGTTCGCTGTCATACCTTGCTTCAGCATCACCGTTCGTTTTGAAAACACCCAGGAGTCCGGCCATGTCCTACTCCACAGCTCTTCCAGCGCGTTCCACCTTGGGAACCGATGTGGTTTTGCAGGCATTGGTGCCATCGGTCACATAGGTTTCGTTCAGTGCCGCGAACAACCCCAAATACATCAGTAACACCAACGCCACAGCGGCCAAGACAACCATCACTCGTTCAAGCCAAACATTGACCCGCCCCAGGAACGGGGCCATTCGCCGAAAAAAGTCTTTGGCCAAGGGCTGCTTTGCCTCCAGGCCATAACTTGTAATCCGGGGAAGATTTGGCAATTGAGGGCTGGACAGTGATTGAGTCATGCGGCAAAAAGCAATTGTTTCAGAGCAAAATAATCACGTCTTATTCTCGTTTCGGACGCATAAAAGTTTACACTATTTTTTTCTTCTTTGATGAAAATTTGGTCATCACGGACGTCTGGCTCGCCCTCCCTCACAAACGTTTGGATGGCTTCGGCGACACGAGCACTCTGGTGGTCGTAACCGTCTTCACAAAGCGCGCGTGCACCCAGACTTTTCACCAACCAAGCCTCGACCGGCTCCCAGGCCTCCTTCGACCCAGCCCGCCAGCGGGTAGTCTTTGCGACCGTGGAGTCGTACACGGTCCGCTCATCACCAAAGCGGCATTGAGCGGCAACCTGGAAAAGGACTCGGATGATTTCGCTGGTGTCGGGCGCGAACTTGCAGCGAGTCACCAGAATCAGTTCTGCTTTGACAATTTCCTCCGGAAGGAGCGTTGAACACTCGCCCCTCAACCACATCAGCAGAGCCAACTCGATTCGCCGTCCGTCCTGTGCGTTTCCAGCAAGCGCGCCGTAATTCCCCCGCCAATTCGGCCTCATGCATAGGCGCTGTGCCAGCTTGCGCAGGCGCTCCTCGGTCGTTGCCCTCACTCCCGTGGGTGGTACGTTTTCGCTCATGATGGATCTCCAGTTTCCAGCGGCTCAACTGCTCACTGCGCAGAGGCAGCAGTGCGCTGCGTCGGCAAGACGCCCCAATAGGTCACTCGCGCCACGCGGTAGTCCAAATTGAACCTGGTTCCGGTGGCCAGTGCCGCCCATTCGAGCCACTCTTCCCACGTCCGTGCCACATCATCATTCACGACAACGCCGTCGAAGCGGGCCCCCTGACCTTTGAAATAGGCGACGTAACCGACAGGCAGGACAGCGCGAAAGAAACTCCTACGGCTGACAAACCCTTTGGGCAACCTCACGGTGGCCTTGGTGTTCCATGCGGTTTTTGAAAGTCGATACAAACCCGCTTCGCCAGGCAATGAAGCGGCCAGCGGAGGCACCGGGATCGGTGGCTCAGCGGGTGGAGACGTCGGGGCGCTCACTCGCAAGGCGACCTGCTCCGGTTGTTCTTGGGCTTGCTGGAATCGCTCTATGAGGGCGGACGTCTTTGCATTGGCGACTTCAACTTCTGCGTCGTGTCCGCCAGCCCGCAGAACCTCATCGCGCAAACGCTCCATCTCAGCAATCAGTGCCCCCGCTTCCACCACCAGGGCGTCAAGCCGCTTTTTTTTCGCGACCACCAATTCACGCTCTGATTTCGATTCCGCTTGCACTGCGGAGCGGGTAGCCGCCCCTGCCGAACCAGTGCGCACAAGGTGCTTGTCGCGGTAGTCTTGCAAAAGACCATCCTCTACCGCGAAACCTGCATTGGCATTTGGCAAAACCGCCAAGCCAATCAAGAGAACTGCAGGCGCAACCAGAAGTTGCACGGATCCTGTACGCATGTTGCCTACCCCTTTAACTGGTTAACTACTTCTTCGATTGCTCTCGGTGCTGCTCGACGATGCTGTTCAGGACATGGCTTTGCGACTTTCCAAGCTGCTCAGACAGAGCCTGGATGTATGCAGCATTGGGCTCAGAAAGCACTTTCGCCGACAGGCGAAGGGTTTTGCGCGGTTCGTTCAACCCGGCTTCGGTCAGGATGCGCAAGCACTGGGCGTATTCGCGATCTGTCATGCCCAACATTTCCTGTTTGGCCTGAGCGAACGATTTGCCCCCTTGGTACTGGCGGTACATCTCCAGTGCCTTGACGTGCAGCTCGTAGTTCTTGAGCAGCCTGTTCGTGCAGCTTTGTGAATTTGCACTTTCCGCCTTTGTGGGCGAAAACACATCACTCAAGGCGAATGCCAACTTGTCAGCATCGTCTTTCGACTGGATTCTGAATCGCTCCCAACCGTCGATATCCACAGACTCTGGGAACACTTTGAATGTGCTGCGCGTCGAACTCGTTCTCACCCCAATAACCGCATCGATGGCCACCAAGACGAAAACAAAATCCTCGCGATCAAGATTGGGCGTGGACAGCACAGTGCGCAGAAAAGCAAGCGACGAAGTAACAGGCGTGGGCTTGCCAGACAAAAAACAAGGCGTTTGCGCAATGCATGTCAGGATTGATGCAACCGCGCGCTTGTTAGCCCGCAGGTATGGGTGCGCAACTTCAGTAGCCGCGATCAGGGGTCCAAAACCGTCTTGTTTAAGGGTTTTCAAATCAGCAGTGGTCATATCAGTCCTTCGATCTCTCGACACATGGGGATCCATACCGTTCTCTGAGTGCCGCAAGGGCATCAAACGGCGAGCAGTTCACCATGATAGAGGTCGTTGTGTGCAGCACCCTGACCAGATCCTCATACCGACGCTCGGTCACACCAAGGGGGTCCTTCAAGTCACTTGCAAGCTGTCTGAACGGGGCCATTTCGATTTCAAATAGCTCGTCTGCGGAGATAACCGCGACATCGTGAAATACGGGCAACATCAACGTTCTTGAACGCCAAGGCATCCTGCATTCGCAGCGGCTTTACCTGGGTCCAGCCCCATGGCTTTGAGTGTTTGTTCCGTGACGTTGGCGGGTGCTGGTGAGTTCGACCCGCGCAGGCTTGCCGCCTCGATCTGTTGCCTGAGGTCCGGAGCAAGGCCCGCCAACGGATCGGGTTCCCGCTGCGCATTGGGCAGCAAGCCGGTCACGGCGTAAACGAGTAGCGCGGCTACGCTGAGGCCCACGGCCCAGGGTAGAAAACGCCTAACCGATTTCTTTACAGGCACGGCTGCTGGGCTGGAGAGCAACACTGTGCTCGCCTGGTGAGGCGCTGCTTCATGCAAGCGATTCGAGACTGCATGGAACTGCACCGAGTCCTCAAGGATCAATGAAGCTGGATTTGCAAGCGCCGCAGCGATGCGCGAAAGAAAAATTTGGCGTGCGCGATGGACAAAGTGCTGGCGCATTTCCGCATCAATGTTGGGCCAGATGACGCCCACATCGGTGATGAATCGGGATTGCATAAGCCCCCTGTCTTTGACGCTCAGACGAAGTAGAACGCCTTGGTGGTCACCATCAAGCGCACCCTCAGTCATCTCGAACACAGGCTCAGATTCGGTGATCTTGACGATGGAGAGATTACGGTGAATGTCTCCAAGAATGCCGCTTTCGATCATCAACTCAATTGGTTTGTCTTCACCCTTGAAAATGGCTCGGATGAACGGGTCCAGAACCAGTTCGTTCAGGGTCGGAGAAGCAGGTTTTGAATCTCTTTTGGCAAACATTCAGTTCATCTCCTGGAAAATTTTTGCGAGCGATGCGGCCGGATTTGCCACCATTTGCGGATTGCCCGCCTTGTCCATAAAAAACGCCACTGGTACCGATGCTTGGCCAGCTCCTGGATTGGCTTGAAACGCTGCCCAAAAGATTCGTTCGTTCTCCTGAATCGCCGCAGTCGTCTTGGCATTTGGTGTGGCGTTCGCATTGGCAAACCCTGAGAAGGCGATTTGCAGGCCTTCAGCTGGTTTCTCGCGCTGCAAGATGTCTGCAACAATCGCAGCCCCACGCTCCTTCTGGCCCAAGATGGTCACGGGCAACCAAACAATTGCGCGCCCTTTAAGTGCTGCACTGTTTCTAGTGACCTCGTAAAGTTGGTGGCAATAGGGGCACCTGGGATCGAAGAAAACAAAGAGCGTTTTTTCGATAGGCGCATCCCCGTCCTTCACGCCAACCAACTCGCCAAGCCGCTTGATTGAACCCGGCACGCCAGCAGGTTTTCCAGCGACGGTTGGCGCAGCAGGCGTCGCCGCGCCAGAACTCTCTTCACCTGTCATCAGTGGCGATGCATACAACGGGTCAGAGACATTTCCTCCCGTTATTCCGTCCCACATCGCTCCGGCAAAAAACACCTCGTTCTTGCTCGTTGAATACAGGATCGTTTTCGTTCCGCTGGCGACATGCTGCACTGTCCAGATGTGGAGGCCGCTTCGTGATTCGCGTTGATGACCGAGCACCCGAAACCCTTTGGCTTGGAATGCAGCAGGCGGTGTCGGAATGGCGACGGGTGAGTCAGCACGCTGTTGTTGTTGCGGTGCCTGTGATTTCGAGGCAGGCGGCGGAGCTGCTTGAACCGACCCTGCGTAAAACGATCCCGAAAGGCTGAACGCCGCGATCGCGGCCGTGAAGAACGTTGGTGAATGCATTTGCGTTCCATTGAAAGACGAGATAATTCTGCACTCTTTTTGCTTTGTGTGCAATAAAGTGTCATTACATTTTTATCTTGTCATGGATCGTTTATGAAAACACTGTTCGTGATTGAGGCGAACGGCAAGGTGCCAACACTGACGGACCTTCTGCGGTACGGGGGCTATCCCCATGTGGTGCCGCCTGTCCTTGTATTACCGACAAAAGGACATGTCGCACGCCTGGCACCAGGCACCTCGGCACTGGACCCACAGGGGCGAATGACGCGCCGAGTCATCGATCCCGCTCGCAGGACGGAAGTGGCGGCAATTCGTCGCGCCGCTCTGGCAGCTGATGTCATCATCGTGGCCACGGACGATGACGACGAGGGGAACGTCATCGCCCGCGATTTGGCCACGGTCGCGTTTGAGCCAGGACGTTCGTTTTGGCGCTGCAGATTGAGAACCCTAGACCCGGAGCAGCTGACTGAGGCATTGCGACAATCCACCCGACAGACCGCTTCGGATGCCAACGGCAGCGCGCTGCAGGGTGACGTTCGGCGTTTGGTGGACTTCGGGATTGGGTTTGGCCTGACGAAGGTAGTGGGGAACCGACGAATCCCCGTGGGTCGCGTACTGTCCAGCAGCCTCGTCGACCTCGCCGAGCGCCCTGCGCCCCTGGGGCAGCAAACATTCTCGGCACCCGCGTTGCACGGCGGAGAACCGTTCATTGCGACCATAAACCGCGTCCACGTGGTGCGGCACCGCCCTCTTCCACCGTTGCCCGTCGTACAGGTTCTCCAAGGTGTTGGTGCGACCGCATGGGACTATGCGGCCGCCACGAGCGCCATCGCCTTGCAGACGCAGAGGTCGGTCAGTGAAGCCTCCGCATCCCTGCAGAGATGTTATGAACAGGGCGCGGTGAGCTACCCAAGAACACTTTCAACAGCAATGAGTAGCTCTGGACTTGATGCATGTAGAGCGATTGCACAAAGGCACGGGTCAACATTCGTGGCCGAGAGAATCGCCAGCACCCTCCGAGGAGCACACGAAGCAGTCCGACCAACTGCGCGGGCGAACCTTCAGCGCGCGCTGCTGCATGATCTTGATGCAACAACCGCCCTTCTGGTTGCCCGCCAGGCAATTCGGGCAGGCCAAAATTACCTGATTGAAATCCCGGACCATTCCCTTGTGCCCCAGGAGATTCTGGACACTGGTGCCAGATTTGCGCGCGTGAGTCTGCAAGGTTTTCTGGGCTGGAAGGATCCTAAAAAACCAATTCGCTCACCTTGGAGCCCGTGGCCAGCGGACGTTGCTCTTTTGCACGCTCTTTCCAGTCGCGAACTGGGCCGACCCAGCACGTGGTCAAAGCACGTTGACCGCCTACTGCAGCGCGGCATGCTGACCTCATCGTTAAATTTGGGCCCCGTGGGAACGGTGTACGCGAGCGTTTCAATCGATCAAGGAATCAGTGCTCAGACAAGTCAGTTAGTTGAAGCACAAATTGCTGGCCTACGCCAACGTCCAGATGCGGGAGCTGGTCCCATAGCACTTGGCATTCTTCACAGCGTACTTCCCTCACATGCGTCTTCTTTGGCATACAGCGCGTTGCGCACGTCTGTTGGAGCGGAAGCCACGGTCGACGTGGATCCGCCCGACCTAATCAAAAATGAGGACTCATTCGAGCCCTGGTGACGGCCAACCCGTATTGATTGCCAAGAGATTCCGTTGTTTCAGACGCGACGCGGCAAAAGTTCCTACGAGGATGTTTGTTGCGCTGCGGATAATTTTAGCTATACTGCGAAAATTATCCGCGACCAACGAGCGCAACAATGCCCACATCCTCCGAGCAAACCAGTCTGGCCACGACGCCGCCTCCAAGGGTCACCCTCGAAGACATTGAAGCTTTGGTAGTCGACATTGTCGACATTGTCGATGAGGTGAAAGCGATCGCCTTCACTCCCACAGATGCGAAGCTGGCCCCTAAATTCGGAACCACACAAGTCGCGCAGCTATGCCGAATTAGCCACGACACGATGCTACGGAGGCTCGAAAAAGCCGAAGAGTTTGGACTGCCTATCGGCACGTTAACCAACGAGGCAGACCCCGAAAAACCAACAATCAACCGTCGCAAAAAACGCGAGTTCACGCTTGAAGAAACTGCCCGTTGGATCACCGCCTCGAAACTCGCCTTTCGACGCCCGCCAAATGTTCCTGGCTGCGTTATGGCAATTGGCAATTTTAAGGGTGGAGTCGGCAAAACGACTATCGCGATGTCGTTGGCGCAAGGTCTTAGTCTAAAAGGGTACCGGGTCCTGTGTATCGATTTCGACCCGCAAGGGTCACTCACAACCCTTTTCGGAATTGATCCGACTGACGTCGTAGCTGACCAAACATTTTTGCCGCTCGCCGCGGTTCCCTCTGAGGAAGGTGCCCGCTCGACTATTAGGGAATCAATTCAAAAAACCTACTGGCATAACGTAGATTTGGTTGCTGGATTTACGGGGCTGTTCAGTGGGGAGTTTTGGTTGCCGACTCGTCAAATGAACGCCCTCAATCCGGAGAATGATGACCGGCACGAAAAGTTGGTCGACGGTGTCGTGAAAAAAAAGGATCCGAAAAACTTCCGGTTTTATGAAGTTCTTGCAAAAGGGCTTCAGGGAGTTGAATTGGAGTACGACTACATCATTATCGACACTCCACCGGCGCTGTCGTACATGACCATGAATGCGTTTTGGGCATCGGATGCCATTCTGATGCCCTTGCCTCCAGAGGGTTTGGATTTTGCATCCAGCGCTCAGTTTTGGTCCATGTTCACTGAGTTGGCCAGCGGTACCGGCGCGCCCACAGATACAGACAAGAGCTTTTCTTGGATAGGTGTTGTTCCCAGCAAAGTGGATGGCGCGAAAAACCACACTAAATCCTTGCTCAAAGCGATGCAGGGTGCTTACGGTAAGTATTTGACAACCGCGCAGATACCTCAAACGGATGCTGCGAAAACAGCTGCCATGAAGATGAGAACGGTATACGACATCGCAAAGTATGTCGGTGGGAACAAGACCTACGCGCGTGCTCGTGATGCGTTTGATCAGCTTGTCGAGGAAGTCGACCATTTGACAAGGCAAAAGCTTTGGGGGCAGCTCTAGAAGCAAGGAAGCAAATATGGGAACGCAAAAAGACGAGTTAGACGCGCTGGATCAACGACTTAGTCAGTTGCAGGAACGCAAGCGGATGAGTCCTGATCGCCCCATGAGAAGGAGTTTGTCGGCTCCCACTTCGTTGATGCATGACAGCGAGGAGATTCGCGCAGCGAACAAGCGGGTCGAAGAACTGGTCAAGCAGGCGGGGGCCCCCCGGATGTTGAAGCTTGATTCCCTCCGGCCCAGCCCGTTCCAGACCAAAACGGTGACGGAGGAAACGGTCGCCGATCTTGTTGAAAATCTCCGCAACAACCCGCTTACAACGCCTATCGTTGTGCGGGAGATTGAGAGCGGTGTATACGAGATCATCGCGGGACATGGGCGCACTCTTTGTTTCAGCATTCTGGGTCGCCTTGAAATTCCTGGTGTCGTTGTGCAAATGACAGACGAGGAAGCTGAGGGTGCGGTTTTTTACGACAACTTCTATCCTCCCGACATTTGTGATTTTCAGAAGTTTCTCGGTCTTAAACAAATCAAGAATCGTCGCAATCTGACGCATGAACAGCTTGCAGACCGGTCTGGCATCAGTCGGCAGCTGGTGGGCTACTTGATGTCGTTCGATCGGCTCCCCGCTGAAGCCCTTGACCTTGTGCGTGCAGACCCAAAGATTCTTGGTGCCGCAGTCGCGATGAAACTTACCCAACTGGATTCATCGTTGGCGAAACGGGTTGTGGAAGGATTGCAACTGGTACAAGCAGGTAAGCTGAAGCAGGCTGGCTTGCTTGATTGGGTAATTCAAACGCCTAAAGCACGTCTGTCAGAGCCAACTGTCGTGAAAGCAGGGCGTCGAGTGTTCGCCAAATTTACCCGACGCGACAGCAGGCTAACCATTGACTTCTCGGACATGAAGAACGCCGAGTCTCTTGAAAAAGAGATCCTGGCGATGGTCAAAGCACGCGCCTCATCAACGTCGTGATTACAGCATTTTTATCACTCGTAATCAGAAAGGAGTGGGATCGTTGATCGCTTAGCTATTTGATCCATCCCCGCAAAGACAAAGGCCACGGCGTCAACCGTGGCCTCTGCTGGGCTTGTACCAAAAACCTGTGAAGGTATAGAACGAAGCGCCTAGGAACGCATTCATTCTATGCCAAGCAAGTTGACGGTGACAAGTCCTGGGGGGATGCTTGTCCCAAAAATACATGCTGACATCAGTTTGTGAGGGCAGGGCGCAGCCTTGCCAAAGTTCTGCCACGTCAATCACGGCGGAAAAAGATCTCCCAGTCACCATCATGCGCGCAATTACGCGTGCTATGACGTGTCGGCTGGCAGAGTTCTCTTGCCTGGGCACTCAGGACCGTGCAATGCTCGTGGAAATTCTCCGGTGTCTTTCCAAGGAAAGCCCGGAGCAGGAAATGTTTGTGCGACGGGAGACCTTGGCTATCCGCTTAGGCTGCAGTCTGCCAACGATCACTCGCACACTGGCGCGACTCGAATCTCAGGGCTGGATAAATAGAGACCAGGTGAAGTCACGGATTCGAGGATTCCAAGTAGGATCAATAGCGCTAACCAAGAAAGCAATCATGTGGTTAGGCTTTGAACCAAGCGCTCAAAAGGCGCAGCGTTGCTCACCGGTGATCGACGCTTGTAGTTCTTTCCAAAAGCAATCTTTACAGAGACAACTACAGCCTGCTGCAGGCTCTGTGGATAAGCCCAGCAAATCGACCACAGCAGTCGGTGCAGTGCGATTACCGCAGTCACTCGCTTGGTTGACGGAGCATATTTCACCATTCGGCGTTTGCAAGCTGATGAAGGTGGCCCGCGAGAAAGGCTTGCTTCTGGAGGATGTCACGACCCCATGCGCGACACAGATTCAGCAAGCAAAAAATGGATTCGCCTACATCAGAAAACTGCTCGGGATTGACAGGGATTGGCACTCTCAACGTCAGGAAGCCGACGCGGCGGTGTTGCAAGCCACCGCAATTTCAGTCAAGAAGGCAGCACTTGAAGAGCGAGTTAAAAATATTGAGAACCAAGCGTATCTTGGGCATGATGGGTTCGTTCGGAAAGTGCAGCGCGGCGTCGCGGTTCTCTACGACCTCAAAGAGGCCAGTGCTCTTTTGGGACGCAACCGGGGAGTTTGCCCCATAGGCGAGTCGTTCTTCGACGCGATTCAGGATGGGCGATTGACGCCTTGGACCGCTACAGCCCTCGGCTAAGCACCAAAAGCGCTTGCCAATGTTTGGCAACCTTATAAATCAATGACTTACTCGAAACCTATGCCCAGGGGGCGGTACGCATGCGCCGCTACACGCATGCGAAACGGGTAGCACAGCCCTCATTACGAGCCCTTTATGAAGGCTGCAAACTTGCTCTTTACTGGGGGCGGGGTAGGGCGCTTTTCGGTCGCTGTCGGCGAATCTTCTGACCCTGTTGTGCGTGAGACCAAGAGTGTTGCCGAAGCAGATTCGGCCCCTTGCCAGGTTACGGCCTTGTTGCCTTGAGCAAGTCGATTGTTGATCGAATCCCACGTGATGCCCTCCTTGTACAGCGCGTACCCGGCAAGGAGAAAGCTTCTCATCAACGGTTGTGCACGGTCTGTCGCCCGGAGAACGGCGTCAAGCTCCGCTTCGATCGCACTTTTCTCAGGATTCAAGTACAGCGTCCGGCCACCGTGCGTAGTCTTTTTTGACATGGCGCATCTCCAGCTCAAGCTTCGCTGTCGAGTAGATGTTTGGCAGCCTTAACCAATCCGCGTGCGTTTGCAAATTCTGGGTTTGCAGGAAAGATGGCCTGGTTGGGGTACTCCGCCTCCAAGTAATCGCGTAGCAGAATCGCTCCACCGCCGACGAAAACGACGTGGCCAATGTCCGAGCCTGATCCGATCAGCTTGTTCATCATTGACTTGATCTGCTGAGCGATCATCTTGGCCTCACCGTCCACGGCGCTGGAAACATCGTGTGGTTTGCCGAACAGCTTGTACTGCTTTGTGCGAATGGCTTCTTCGATGTGCTTCGCTGGTGGTGCGTCATTGAGCTGGAATCGGTCTTTCAACCTTGCACCAACGGCCTCATAGAAATTCAGTACGCCGACAGCTCTCGTGCCAGATCGTTCCGGGTAAAGACCTTGCCCGCCCTCCATAACCATCGCAATGTCAGTGGTTTTGCCGCCGATGTCGACGATTGCCAGGGCACGATCGGCCACCATCTCCACGGTTTCAGGATTTTCATTTCCATTGAAATCTAAGGCGAGATCGAACCAGGCCGCAATGCCTTCAGCCAGTACGTTGTGACGTTCAATGCGTGCGAGCTTGACGTTTGGATTGAGGTTCTGAATGTTGGGGTTGAGCAAGTGTGCTTTTTTGGCTGCAATAAGCTCTTCATTCAGCGTTGCGCCGGCCATGTAGTAGTTGTCCATGGGCAATCCGGTCGCGATCGCTACACGACGGCCTCCAAACCCGAATTTTTGAAGCATGTGGTGCACGATCGCCCGATTCAGCGGGTGGATCGCGTAGAGGGGCTTCAGGTGCCGCGTGTCTGCGGCTGGGATCAGTACCTGGTCTTCAATGACGGTGTAGTGTTCCCCATCAATCTCATACGCGTTTGATTGCTCTGTGCCGTCCAAAGAAACCACGGGCTGCAACCCGATAACCGCCCGTGATGGCATGTAGTGGCAGGTCCCGTCCTCAAGGCAAATTTTGGTCCCGAAGTGGCCATCATCAACGCCAACGAAAGAAAGTGTGTCACCGGACTTCTTCGGGAGGGATGCTTTGACTGCTGTTGGATTTGTCATGGTGTTCCTTTGTAAAAAGTTGCTGAACTGCGCCCCAATGTGAAACACCGTAGAACGATGTATTTTCAGGGAAGCAAGCGTAATTTAGGATAGAAGTGGACCATAGTCAATTGTTTTTCAATCGAAATACGGTAATTCAATTGAAATTGTTCACCCGATCAGCTGAGCTGTCAGATCTGGAAACGACCTGCATCGGCATCGGCCAGGACCTGCTTGTCGCTCTGATAGGTGTAGGCCTGTGCAAACTCATGAACCTGGCCATTGGTGTAGAAGCATTGATCAATCAATGCGGCATCCAACAACTCCACGTCGCCGCGAGGAAAAACTGTTCGATACCGTTCACAGGCTCCATCGTCAACCACTTGGATGACGATTCCATGCTCACCCTCTTCGCAGATACTTCCGAAATAGGGATCCACGGCCAGCACATCCCCTTGAGTGATCACGCCGTGGTACCGGTATCCTGGCCCTACCCGTGATGCCTTTGCAGCTCGTGGTGCTCGTTTTCCAGTGACCTTGTGCCGCTCTGACTTCGGTCCCCGAGGCAGCCCTGCCAGCGCATCGTTGTAATGCGGTGCGCGATCACTGTCATTGATGATTTTCGAGATCCAGACCGTAGTGCATCGCCACCTGGCTGCCAATGCGACGTTGGTCCAACCCTTTGACGCCAACAAAGCCTTGACTTCCACCGGTGTCATGCGGGTCTCCTTAAATCAAAACAATAAACTATAGTTTATCATCTGATCGCTCGAATGGAGCCGATTTGATCGCTTAGCTCGTTGTTTTTAAAGGTTTTTTGGCGACGTTCGCCAGTGCCTCACTCGCCCAACGTCGATGTGGACGAAACTCGAATACTCACCGACGCCACCGGCCTCGTAGAACCGCGCCATTGACGCCAAATCGTTGAGGCCGACCCCTCGCATGGTCACGTCTGTTGCTCGGCCGTATAGGTGCTCTGAATCGTGCGCAGCGCCCTCCAACAAAGCGTTGTGCCGAGGCGTTCGGAGCCCTGAAGTGACCTCGAAAATTGGTTGGTTGATCCCTAGCAGACGGGCCCATTCCTGAATCCCGTAAAGCAGATTCAGCAATTCAATGTCCATTTCCACCGTGTGGTTCCCGTCACGCACATCCCTGAGCAGATAACACAGCCGAACATAGTTTGCCCAGTTGACGGCTCCGTTGACCCAAAAGGGAACCGAAAAGAATTCCCCCGTTGATGAGCGGCGAAGTGAGAGCCACCGATCCTTCACCCAAAAATCCGCGAGTTTTTTGCTGCGCACCCCAGCGATAACGGGTGTGTGCACAGCTGACAGCAAGCCAACGGTGGTGCAAGCCAGAAATGACCGGCGTTTGAGTCGCGCTCCCCGATCAAAAAAAACATCAGACATTTTTTCACAGAAGTTGTGCATAACACGGTGTACAAGTTGTAGTTGCCTTCTCTAACTCGTTGTTCACAAACCCATTTCTTTGCGTTGCATCAACTTTACGCAACAGAGATTGGAATCAGTCCAGACATGTCTGTGTCGGGTTCAAGGTGTACACAAAATGTATTTCTCTTTGTACATCCTGTAAGAGCCTCGTAAGTCATTGATTTTGAAAGATAAAACAACGTTTCGCGTGGCTCTGACTTCGCATTCGCGTGGCTCTGACTTCGCGTTTCCATGTCCCTGACTTCTCATTCGCGTGGCTCTGACTTCGCATCCCTGAAACAGTCTCAGATAAAGTATTTTAACGTTTTCCACATTAAAAATGGCTTGCAACCCTGAAAATAACCGTAGAATACGGTATTGTGGCTCTGACTTCAACGCCACTCATCCATGCAAACCATGGCTTTGCTCCGACAGGACCTCGTGAGCGAGAATGGCATCATCCTGAAGCTGTTCCAGGGTTTCCGCCAAGCCTGCCCCGGTTGGGCGTTCAACACCAACAAATACTTCGTCGCCAAGCTTGTAAAAACGATAGCTCGTGAGAAACCCGATTTCCGGGCTGCACAACCGTTGAAGGGCCTCTTCCATGTCTCTCCGGAAATCACGGCGTTTCTGTGCAACTGCTTTATTCGCTGCCACAAGCGAGTCAGCGCTGGTCCGTTTAAGCCGTCTTTGCTGCATGAAGCGCTGCAGAAGGGCTTCCTCTTGGCCAACACAAAGCCTGAAATAGTCGTTGATATTTCGGTCGATTGGGGCCCTGTGACACGCGAAGTAGCTGTGGAGTTTGGAGGCCAAACCGCTGCCCAACATTTTTCTCCTGCGGAAACTCATGCGGGCGTGGTATCGCCCGTGCAGCAGGTAAAAGAGCCGCGGATCGAGAACGACTTTCCAAAGTGGAAGAGGGTGATGGTTCTCATCCTCAAAATCAAAATGACACACGAACCGAAAAGTCTTGCTTTTCTTGTACTTGTGGGAATAAAGCTCCAGTGTTGTTGCCTGAAGTCTGTGCATGGCCTGCTTCAAGTGCTCATAGTTCGCGGTCGCTGGTTTGAGGTCCAGCTCTTTCAAAAACGCAGATGGTTTGAAGAGTACCGGTGAACCCAGCGGCTGCCTCCCACGATTAAGGTGCAAAAGCTGCAGAAAAATCAACTCATCCGGTTGTCGCAATTCCAGGCCCGTGTAGTACAGGTCATAGCTGTTGTTAAGAATTGGAATGCGCTCGCGATTGAATGAGAGCCGTGGGACCTGGTTATTCCCGATCGTGAAGACCGCCGAGATAGCGATCTCGATGGGGACGTAGCGGTCATCTGCTCCCCAGCTGCGGAGCATCTTGCCTTGCCACTCCGCAGGCAGCAGGTCATATTCTGGGAGACTGGCAAACAAATCCGGCTGATCGGTCGGGGCGGACAAAAACGGGGCCGAATCGTGAGGGGCTTTGGGCGGTAGGTCGCCACGGTGACCTGCCCGTTTCTTTTCTCCGTCGATGATTGGGGGAGAAGCTGTTGGACGTTGCTCTGGTGTGTTCGGTACGCCTAATTGGAGCGCTACCTCATCATCACTCAGCACATCGACGTCGAATAACGACAAAGTCTCTGGTCTCGTGGTCATATCAGGGCCTCATAGAAAACCGGCACTTTGGGCCGTGCCTAAAAACAGGCAAATTCTATGCGGGCACTTACAAAAACACAAAACTGTTAAAACATTTTTGTTCTAGCTTATGGACTCACCCGGAATACGAACCCCAGTAAGTAGGTCGTTCAGGCTCGACCAGCTCGCGCCTTGGCTGAGTTTTTATTTGCTGTTTCGGTCGCTGCTCAAGGTGGGTGAGGGGAGGGTGGGGCTGTGCTGGCTCACACGGGCAATACTCGCATCTGAGGGCCGAATAGAGACAGAGCCTTTACCAGATGTTTTACGCGCATAGTGCCAACTCGCGGTTTTCTGGCTTTTGTGACCCAATAGTGCAGCAACCTCACGATATGGCAGATTGGCGCTCTTTGCGTCCGCTGTAAACTGGTGTCGAGCTGAATACAAAGAAACATTGCGGTAGCGATAGTGAATATGGCCGTTCCGTATTAAATCCTGCATGCCTCTTTTTATCTCTCTGTTCAACTCCCGAAAATAATTAGGCAGGTTGTTGATATTAGAGGTAACACATTCGATGGTATTTTGAATTACGTCCAACTTGTCCTGAGAAAGCTTGTCCAGGTGTAATTCTCGGGTCGGCCCGTTCGCCCGGATGCTGTTGTATTTGCCGTTGTTCACGACCAGGGTAATAACGTCATCGACCGACACTAATTTGGCTGTCGCCCATTCAGCGGGACGTAAGCCGGTTTCTATCGTGGCGAGTAAAAAATTACACGCTTCGCCCGAATACTTTCTGGTCCGCCCCGCAAGAGGGTCGGCAGACTTCAGCATAAAGACCAGCTTCTGAGCCACATCGCCTGGCACCCGCTTGAGTTTCTTCCCGGATCCGCGATCGGACTCACGTGGCATCCCTCGGCTGCTGACTGCGGCCAAAACTTCAATCGCGTCGATGTTCGCGCCCGAGTTTTCGCGAAGTACGAACATCGTTGCCGCCTTGTACAGCCGCCAACTTCTCATGGCGAGTTCCGACTTCAATGAGATGAGTCGGTTCACGAACTCCTCGTTCGTCAACTCGTAGCCCGACTCCTTCGCGAATCTCCGTTTCAGGAGTGCAAACCGATGCCGGTATTGGGTTTGGGTCGATGCCGAAACACTGCTGGGCCGTGCGTGCTCCCAACCTGCACCATGCCCTGACACGATTTGTTCCTGCCCGTTCTCGACGCTCATCTTGCCCTCGCTCGTGAAGTCCCAACGTTGCCGTTGATGCATGCCCTGAGTCGTCGGGGAAGAGCGCGAAATCGACAGACCTTGCCCATATTCCCCCCGTTACAAGACAGCTTATGTAATGCTACCAGATCACCATAAATCGGTGATTAGGACGTCCGAAAACGCATCGTTTACCGTAAGACACCGTAATATGGCCCAGACTTCGGGTCAAAATGCATTGAAATACCGTAAAAAACGATAAATAACGTGAGAAGTTTCGTCAGCGTGTGCAAAAAGATGTCTAAACAGAAATTGCGCGACAAAGAAAAAAGAGAGAACACATAAATCATGCTAGGATTCCAGTCCGCAATTCACACTGTTAGGAGCGCCTATGCCTGCCTTGCCCCTGTCCCGCCGTCACGCAATTGCTTCCGCCCTCGTCTTTTTGAGCGCTTGCGCAACGAAGCCGCCCGAGTTGCCAGAGCCGACCGCTCTCGACATCATCAACGCCCGCATGGCCAGCGCCGTGGCCGCACAACAAGAGCTGGCCTCTATCAAGGTGGCGAACTTGGATGCACCAAAGCGTGACCGCACCGACATTTTTGAGGATCGTGTCACCTTGGATTACGTGGGGGACATCGAAGGCGCACTGCGTCGAATTGCCACGCAATACGGATTTGCCCTGGAGGTTTTCGGGAAACGTCCTCCTGAAGGGTTGGTTGTCAACATCTACATTCGCGAGCCCAAAACGGTTGTTGACGTTCTGAAGGCCATCGCCCTGCAATACCCGACATTGGTGGATGTGAACGTTGGCCGGGAAACGATTGAGCTGATTTACAAGAAGGGGTAAGCGATATGGACGCAGTAGCCCTCGATCAATTGCAGAATCCGCAGTCTGCCTATTACTCAACGATACAGCGGCCGACTTCCGCTGTATCGGGTTCGACAGGGAGTATTCGGCTTGACGCTGTGCGCGACGCC
>Ga0315907_10000589_pt1 | contig 51762 bp, 49 predicted proteins | sample LakEriMetagenome_3_FD_203525 | JGI IMG/M metagenome (GOLD analysis project Ga0315907, IMG submission 203525) | Freshwater fungal communities from buoy surface, Lake Erie, Ohio, United States - Buoy 12 MA123 | ecosystem: Environmental > Aquatic > Freshwater > Lake > Lake biofilm | place: USA... | reverse complement strand
AGTCGGCGTGCGCTTCGGCTCATCGTGACCGAGGTAACAACCCAGTCTTGACCCTTTTTTGATGTTTGAGCACCGACGACCAAGGTCCCGGAGGGATGGCCAAAACGGAGTTTCGTGCGTGCTTGTCCCAAAACTTCACTGACCACAGTCCCTGGAATGGCTGCTGCTGCGGCCAATCCAACAGCACCCGTTCCGGTCATGGCATGGTGCAGTTTTCCCATTGAGAAAATGCGGGCATTGAGGTGAATGTCATCTGCCGAAACGGCCTGACCACTGGACGCTACGTAGGCTTGAGGCTTTGAAACAAAAGCCAGCTTGGGTGTGTGTGGCCGCAATCGCGTGGCATCGGCGGTGTTCTCGGCCATGCCCATGAGAACGGCGCAGTGGGCGCGGATCGCCTCTGCGCGTGCCAGCAACGCCTCGTCGGCATTGATCTCGGGCTGCAGTTCGGTACCTTTGAGCCCGAGTGTTGATGCCTCTACGAGGATTCCAGGGTTACCCGCATTGATCAAAGTGGCCTTGATAGGATCCATACCGGGAATATGGAGGGTCTCCATGAGTTGCCCCGTTGGGAACATGGCATCCGATTGATTGGCGTCTTGCAAAAATTCAAGTGGGATCTCTGCGGCAGGAAAGCTCACGCCATCCAAAACAAAGTCTCCACCCTCGACCACCCGACCTTCTTGCACAGGAACTTGCGCAATGATTTTTGCTTTGATGTTCGTTTGCCAGATTTTCACCTCAGCCATCCCGTTTTTTGGCGGAACGACAAGCCCTTGAGCGATCGCAAAAGGGCCCACAGCCGAGGTCAGATTGCCACAATTGCCTGACCAATCAATGATCGGATCGGCGATGGAGACGGCCCCGAAGGTGTAGTCAACGTCGCAACCGGGTTGGGACGATGGCCCCACAATCACGACCTTGGTTGTGCTGGACGTACCGCCACCCATGCCATCGATTTGTTGCCCGTAGGGATCAGGGCTGCCGACGACCCGCAACAACAGTTGATCCCTGATGACAGGATCTTCAGGAAGCCAATCAGGGCGAAAAAATACACCTTTGCTGGTGCCACCTCGCATGTACACGGCTTGAATGGGACTTTGCATGGTCATGACAGTCACCACCTTATGGATTAAAAATTTCCCGAAGCACCAAGGGAACAATTCCACCGTGACGGTAATACTCAATTTCAATGGGGGTATCCAGTCGAACCACCAAAGGCGCCTCGGTGTGGGACCCGTCCTGACGTGTCACCACGAGCTGAGCCGTCTGCAACGGCGCCAGGGGTGTATCCAATCCCTTGATCTCAAAGGTTTCCGATCCATCGATACCCAATCCTTCTCGGGTATAGCCAGGCGCAAACTCCAAGGGCAATACACCGAGCAAGACCAGATTGGACCGATGGATGCGCTCGAAGCTTTCCACGATCACGGCATCAACACCCAGCAAGCGTGTACCCTTGGCAGCCCAGTCACGCGCGGATCCAGTTCCATACTCTTTTCCACCGAAAACGAGCATGGGTGTGCCATCTCGTTGATAAGCCATTGCGGCCTCATAGACAGACAAGGTTTCTTTCTCGCCTGATGGTGGGTAATAAAAAGTACGACCACCTTCTTGTGGCGCCCCATTTTCAAGGGGTGGCAACATCAAATTTTTGATGCGATGGTTGGCAAAAGTGCCGCGCATCATCACCTCATGATTGCCGCGACGAGACCCATAAGAATTGAAGTCACTGACCTTGACTTGCTGATCCCGAAGATAGACACCGGCGGGTGTATCCACACGAATTTCGCTGGCGGGGCTGATGTGGTCAGTGGTCAGGGAGTTTCCAAAAATTCCTAAAGCGCGGGCCTTGGTTATGCGCCGTTTGCTTGGAATGTTTAACTCGAAATTTTTGTAAAAAGGTGGAGATAAAAGGTACGTCGATGCTGGCCAGTTGTACAAGTGGCCAGATCCCGACTCCAAGGAATTCCAGCCGTCACTGCCTTCGTTCAATTGCGCTGTGGCGTGAAACGATTCAACACCAACATGCGTCCTAACCAAAGCCTCTACTTCGGCATCCGATGGCCAAATATCATGGAGAAATACGGCGTTGCCGTACTTGCCAACACCTATAGGCTGAGTGGAGAAATCAATGTCCATCGTTCCAGCCAGGGCGTAGGCAACGACCAAGGGCGGTGACGCCAAGAAATTGGCCTTGATGCTGCCATGCACACGGGCTTCGAAATTGCGGTTGCCCGACAAAACGGCACAGCCAATGTATTGCTCTTCATCGAGCACCCGTTCAATCGCAGGATCAAGCGGGCCAGAGAAACCGATGCAGGTGGTGCATCCATAAGCCACGACGTCAAAACCAAGTTTGGACAGTGGAGAAAGAAGACCCGCGCGACTGAGATAGTCGGAGACCGCACGCGATCCCGGAGCCAGTGATGTTTTGATGTGTGGTGCGACTTCAAGTCCGTGCTCTGTGGCGTTTCGAGCCAGCAAGCCTGCGGCCATCATCACAGAGGGATTGGATGTGTTGGTGCACGAGGTGATGGCAGCAATCAGAATGTCGCTGTGTCCAATTGAAAAAGATTTCCCCCCGTTCTCGGGAATGACTTGGCGACGACTGCCGTTGGAAAGAACACCATAGCCGCCCTCTGAAGCAGCAGATGCCAACATGGCACGAAATCTCTCTTTGACAGCCCCCAAGGGAATACGGTCTTGAGGGCGACGTGGGCCTGCAATGCAGGGCTCAACATCAGACAAGTCAATGGTAATGACACGCGAATACTGGATATCTCCTCGCTTAGGCATACCGAATAAGCCTTGTTCCACCAGGTAGGCCTTGAGCACGTCGGTGGGACGACCCGTCTCAACAAAATACCGGAGTACCGCTTCGTCTGTAGGGAAGAATCCAATGAATGCACCGTACTCGGGCGCCATATTGGCAATCGTGGCCCGCGTGGGCACAGACAAGGATTCAGCCCCTGGGCCAAAATATTCGACAAAGTCTCCCACAACACCTTCTTGTCTGAGCCGCTCGGTGATGCTGAGAACAATATCGGTCGATGTCACGCCAACCGAAACGCTGCCAACCAACTCGACACCCGTGACGTTGGGTGAAAGGAAATAGACAGGCTGCCCCAGCATGCCTGCCTCGGCCTCAATACCGCCGACACCCCAACCCAAAACGCCGATACCGTTGACCATCGTGGTGTGCGAATCTGGACAGACAACCGTATCTGGAAAGTACAGGCCCGCCGATTCATGCACGCCAGTCGACAATCGCTCCAAATTCACCTGATGACAGATTCCCACGCCCGGTGGTAAGACGTTCATGTTGGCAAATGCTTGTGCCCCCCACTTGAGGAATCTGTAACGCTCTTCATTGCGCTGCATCTCGATTTGCATATTGTTCGCAAGTGCAAAAGGTGATCGCGCGTGGTCCACTTGAACGGAATGATCGACCACCATGTCCACATGCACCCTGGGTTCGATCAAGGCAGGGTCACGACCGAGTTCGACAGCGGCATCACGCATGGCAGCCAGATCGGCCACCAAAGGAACGCCATTCAAATCTTGTAAAAGAATACGTGCAGGAACAAGCGGAACCTCGGTGTTTCTCTCTGCGTTTGGCTGCCACCCAGCCAGCTCCTGAATATGCAACGCAGTGACTTTCTTGCCGTCAAAATTTCGAATGGCGCCTTCAAGCAAGATCCTGATCGAAACGGGTAGTTTTGAAATTTTCCCAATACCGCGCCGCTCCAGTTCAAGCAAAGAATGTAGTAATCCAGTGCCGCCACTCGGCAATTCGAAAGTCGTCAATACATCAAATTTTGATGATGCTGCCGCAGCCATGAAGCCTCTCCAGTTATGGGGTCGTTCCGACTGACGTTGTCAGTTATCACGGAACGGGAGGCAATAGTAAAAATGCTGGCGGCAGGTGTCCAATAATGATCGCTAAGTAGACACAAAAGAAAAACTATGGGTCGGCTAGCCCCTTTTTACATCCCCACGAGCAATGTTCCTCAAGATATCAACGAATGCCGTCAAGGCTGCAGACTCAATGGCATCAAAAGGCCGAATCAGATTGGCTGAAAGGTGCTGAACAGGTTTGATCGGACGGGCAACTAGGCCTGTTGGTTGAATGGCTGCGAAATAAAATGGTTCAACAAGCGCCAAACCTGCACCATGCTGAACAAGGCGAATAGCGGTGATAGTTTGACTGACTTGCAAAGACAAGTTCGGATGGATTTCGAACTCTTCAAAAAGACTCTCGACTTTTGCACGCAACACATCACCATCGTCATAGGTAATGAGTGTTTCATTTGCAAGATCGGTGATTTCTATGTGCTTTTTCCCAGCCAACGGGTGGGTTTCAGGCATGACACAAATCATGGCGCCGGTAGCAAGCTCCTCGGTTTGAAGCCCGCTGTTGCTGATATCTCCATAACAAACACCCAAATTGATTTCGCGAGCCAAGACGCGCTCGATGATGTCCGGGGTTTGAAGGGAATGAATCGTGACGTCCACATCCGGATGAGTTTTCGTAAAAATTGACACGGCATCTACGATGTACCCATTGGAAAGGGCTAGGGTTCCAGCCACTGTGATTCGACCCAATCGACCTTTGGCGAGTGAGCGCGCGTTTTGACTGAGTCGATTGACCCTTCGAAAAATATCAGTGACTTCTGGAAGCAGTGCTTCAGCTTCAGGTGACGGCTTGAGACGACCGCCAGACCGCCTGAACAGTTGCATGCCCAATTGCGCCTCCATGTGTTGCAAGACCGTACTCACGGATGGTTGGGAGACATTCAGTAGCTTTGCTGCTCCAGTCACTGAACCAGTCTGCATGATTGCATGCAGTACTTCAATTTGTCGCAATCTCATCAAACCCTCCGGTGCTGTGCGTATTGGTTGTATCTTGACTGACAGATTGATGAACCGTATTCAAGCCCATCGACCGGCTCTAAACATTGACATCATCACTTTATGCTTGGCTCTCAGAAGTAGAAAGCTCATGCAGGAATGGTAGGTAACTGCTTTGCAGTTCATGAAGCTGATGCGCCGCAAGGTACAAGCACCGCACTTTTGACAACTTCACCACCTATGAGGCTCCAACTTCAGGGTGTCAATTCATACCCGGACCGATTCACTAAGTTATTTGAGGATTTGACTAAAGCTTGAGCTTCATTCCTTCGTGCGTAGCCACGAAACCTAAGGTATTGTAAAAACGTTGCGCATCGGTTCGCTGCTTGTCTGTCGTAAGTTGAACGACGAAACAATTGCGCTGGCGTACCCTGTCAATGGTCCAGTTGAGCAATTGACGGCCTATCCCTGAACCTCTGCGTTCACAGGCTAACCGAACGCCTTCGATGTTCGCTCTCCATGCCCCCTGATGTGTAATGGAAGGTGTGAAGGTGAGTTGAAGCACAGCAACAGCCAAGCCTTGCGGGTCTTCAGCAACAATAAGCTCAATATTCGGATCCTGGTCAATCGCCTCAAATGCCTTGACATAGGCGGGCAACATCGGTTCAGTTAGGCTTTCTCGTTGGGCACCCAATGGGTCATCAGCCAGCATCCCAACAATCGCCTTGAGATCTCGCGCCTCTGCAAAACGGAACTGAACAGAGCCAATCGATTTACTCATTGCGTAACGCGTCCAAGAAATAGAGCTCGTAGCCCTTCTGCTTCACACAACCCAGGTGGGGTGTGCCCACCACATTGGCCAGCAGCAGCAAAGCCACGGATTCGATCAACTGAGCGCAACTGGTGTTGAACAACAGGGTGCTGGGCTTCATCTGCGCCAGATCGCTCGTGGTGACTTTTGACGCGAGCCAGTTCCTGACTGGCGGCACGACCCCAAACCAACAACTCCATAGCGTAATCTCCAGTCAGGTTAGTGGGTGATCGAATCGTCCAACGTACGCACCTGCTGCAACAAGGCATCGGACGGTCGATAGATACGAAAGAAGCCATCCAGGTACAGCTGCGCATTGCGTTCGTAAGCCACCCACGGAAAGGCAAAACCATCGTTGCCATCTTGGCGACCGAACACGCGAGCGCGCAAGATGCCTGCAGGGTTTTCCATGGCCACGACCCGCTCGGTGTTGTACGCCGAAAGTGGCTCAACACCCTGGGCGATGTCGTGGGGGGTGGTACCAGGAATCAGGCAAGCGGCGGCCAGACAACAGCCGCCCGTGACGGCCAGGGATGCGTGCGATTCCTGCGGCGTGAAATAGCGCGCAGAAATGTGACCACCTTGGGAGGGGGGCGATACGAGGCACACTTTGGGCACGGTTTCACTGGCGGCAAGTTCTTCGGCGGTCATGGGCACGCCCTTTCGCTTGAGCCGCATGGCCAAACCTGCTTGAACCCAGATAGAACGTAGCCTTGCCTTGAGCGCATCGTTGGCGTTCAAGCTGGACACAGACTCGTTGCCACGCAAACCCAAGGCGTCGGCGCGCAGGATCACCATCGGCACCGCCACGTCCACACAGCTGACCTCCACACCGTCAAACACATCGCGCACGTTGCCGGTGGGCAGCAGCTGGCCAGTTTTGGCGCCCACCGGCTCACGCAGGCTCAACTCCACCCCAGGAAACGCGCCGTGAACACCGGGAATTTCCGTATCAGCGGGTATCACCGCTTGCCCACCCGGCGTGCGCACACGGCAATCGGTGATCACTGACGTATTGGTATTGAAGACGCGGACTTCGGTGTTCGGGTCACCCGCCGGCAACAAGCCGTTGTTGAGCAAAAACAAAGGTATGGCTGCCGACATATTGCCGCAGTTCACGCTCCAATCGATCGCGGATTTTTCGGCGGCCAATTGGGCCAGTGTGCTGTTGAAGTCGGCCTGAACACCATCACCGGGCTCAACGATGAACACCTTGTTGCTGGTGGCCGGGCCTCGCCCCAAGCCCGTGATTTGTTTGTTGCCCTTGAGTTCGCCGGTGTCGGGCACACCCATGATTTTTCGAATGACCTCTTCGCGCAAATCGCCAAAAGGCGTGAGGTGTGGCCCCCACAAGACCACCCCTGTGGAGGTACCACCGCGCATATAACTTACCGGCACATGGAGTACGTCGTTGTGCAGGAATGGTTGGCTTGCAACCCACGAAGATCTGTCCGTTGGATGCGCGTGTCGTCTGTTCATGAGCAGTTTCCCGAATGCAAAAGGTGGTTCATTTGTACCAGTCCAGAATCAACATTGGGTTAACTTTAAATCAGTCATCGCCCATGCCGATGGGGTTGGGCTGACGCTTCTCTACGGCATAACGCAGCAGGGCCGCGCTGCGGAAGACACCATGGGCAAACTTGCCGTAGGGCAAGGTGGCAAACAAAGCCATCACCACGCCAAGGTGTACTGCCAGCATGAGCGCCAACGCATCCGTACCACGCAGCCACCACAGCAACAAACCCGTCAAGCTGGTTAGGAACAGCAGGGCAATGAAGCCATAGTCCATCGGTGCCTGTGCCGCGTCACCGTGCAAGGGGTGGCGACGCCATTTCAAAACGAACAACGCCGCTGTACCCCACATCAACATCAAACCACCCACCGCGCCCAGTACCTTGGGCAGGCTGGGCAAGTCGTAAGGCGCCACCCAGCCAAACACATAGTGGTAAATGGTGCCCAAGCTCGTGGCTGCAAAACACAGCATGAAACCGTAGAAGGTCAGGTGGTGCGCCCGGCGTCGACTCAGGGTGTAGGCGTCGTCCTCGTTGTGGCAGCCCTCACCGTGTCCACCATCCAGGTATTTGAGCGTCAACGCATCTTGGGCTGCGCCCGACAGGTCTCCCGCCGTCGCAGCCTGCGCGCTGGTGAACGGGCCCACATCACGCAAAAATCGGGTCACGCCCACACCCAAGGCGAACACCGCCCAAGCAAAAACCGGTAAGAACATCGCCACCAGCAAGTTGTGCGGAAACAGTCGGTAAAAATCGCCCTGCAAATCGCCACCCCACAAGGTGCCGTTGAAGGCCAAGGCCAACACCAAGAACAGGCTCAGTGCAGCTGCCAACATCAGCGACAGCAAGAGCCCGTTGCGCTTGTACAGTGCCCCCAAAGGCTGCGGCCAAGCGTAGGTGATGTAGGTTTCACGCCGTACTTCGGCCATGGCCTTGGGCACGTTGACCGCAAATTCGTGAGGAGACGCGTACTGGCACGCATGCAAACAAGCGCCGCAGTTGTGGCACAAGTTGGCCAGGTAATGCACATCGACCTGCGCAAACTCCAGACGACGCGTCATGGCGGGAAACACCGCACAGAAACCCTCGCAATACCGGCAGGCATTACAAATCGCCAATTGGCGAGCCACCTCTTTTTCGGGGGTGTAGGCGTCGTCGCCCGTGGCCAGGGTTCGGGCCTCGTTCACCAAGGATTCAAGCGCGACCATGGGGGATCTCCGGCAATTGCAAATAACGTGCGGCCTCACGGCCAGCGATGCGACCGAACGTGGTGCCAATGGACATGCCCACACCCGCGGTGTAGCCCTTGCCCAGCACATTGCCGGCCATCATTTCGCCGGCCACAAACAAGTTGGCACTGGCTTGGCCACCAAAATGCACCGCAGCGGTTTCATCGGTTTTGAGGCCAAGGTAGGTGAAGGTCACGCCTGGGCGCAGCGCATAGGCGTAAAACGGTGCGGTGTCGATGGGGCGCGCCCAATGGGTTTTGGCGGGGCTCACACCATCGGTCTGGCAATCGTCCAGCGAGGTGTGGTCAAAAGTACCGGGGCGACACGCCTGGTTGTAATCGTTGAGCGTCTGCATGAAGGTGGGCACATCCAAGCCCAATTGCTGCGCCAATTCTGGCAAGGTGTCGGCCTTCACACCGGGAAACACCGGCGGCATGAAACGGCCGATCGCCTTGGCGTCGATGATGCAGTAACCGATCTGCCCGGGCTGCTGAGCCACCAGTCGCCCCCAAATCGCATAACGCTTGGGCCAGAAGTCCTCGCCCTCGTCGTAAAAACGCCGCGCTTCGCGGTTGACCACCACACCCAAAGACACGCAGTCGATGCGGGTGCAAATGCCGCCGTCGTACAGCGGCGCGCGGGCGTCGATGGCCACCATATGCGCTTGCGTGGGGTCACCAATGGCATCGGCACCGTGCTCTTCCAACAAGTGGCGCAACAAAACACCCTGGTTGAAACGGGTGCCACGGATGAGGAAGTTATCGGAAGGACTCTCACCACGCTCATTCACGCCCCAAGCCTCACGCAGCCAGTCTCGGTTGGACTCAAACCCCCCGGCTGCCAACACACAGCTGCGCGCGGTGATGCGCTCTTGGCCCACATAGGCCGCCACAAACCGACCGTCTTTGATCTCCAACCGGTCCACCGGAGACTCGTAGCGAATCTGAATGCCCAAACGCTGGGCGCTGCGGTAATAGGCATTCATGAGCGCTTTGCCACCGCCCATAAAAAACGCGTTGGTGCGCGCGGTGTGCAAGGCCCCCGAGAGTGAAGGCTGAAAATGCACGCCGTGGCTTCGCATCCAAGGTCGACAAACGCTGGAGTCGCGGATCACCAATCGGGCCAGTTTTTCGTTGGTCAAACCCCCGGTGACCTTGAGCAAATCCTGCCAGAATTCCTCTTCCGGATAAGCATCCACCAGCACGTCCTGCGGCGCATCGTGCATGCATCGCAGGTTGCGGGTGTGGGCCGAATTGCCCCCACGCCAAAGCGCTGGGGCAGCCTCGAGCACCATGACGCTGGCACCCGCCTCACGGGCGGTCAATGCCGCACACAAAGCCGCATTGCCACCACCGATCACCAGCAAATCGACCATGCATCAGCCCCGCTTTCTGGCGGCCAGCACACGGTCCACCATCACACCGGCTTGACCGACGTGGTGCACGGGGTTGCACAGGTACTCGAGTTGAGCCCGGTTGACGTGGCAATTGATTTCCGGATGGGCTTGCAGGATATCGATCAGCGGACGGTTTTCCTTGAGGGCCTGTCGACACAAGTCATAGACCAAATCGTGGGCGTATTCGCGACCCAAATAGGTGCCCAGCCCCATCATCACCGCTTCGGACATCACCAAGCCGTTGGTCATGTCCATGTTGGCACGCATGCGGTCGGCGTCGACCTCCAGGCCCTGCAGCACAAATTTGGTTTGCTTCAAAGCACCCGACATCAAACAGAAAATCTCCGGCACCGACACCCACTCGATTTCCCAGGGGCCGGTGGAGCGCTCGTGGTCGGCCACCATCGCATCCATCAAGGCCGCAGCGTGCTGGCGCGCCACCGAGATGTTGGCGTGGATGTACAGACAGGAAATCGGGTTGCGCTTTTGAGGCATGGTGGACGAGGAACCACGCCCGGGCGCAAAGGGTTCAAACACCTCTCCAACTTCGGTTTGCATCAGCAACTTCACGTCCATCGCGATTTTGCCCAACGAGCCCCCGACCAAGCCCAAGAACGCCCCCACCTCGGCCACGGTGTCGCGCACCGTGTGCCAAGAAATCAGGGGCTGGGCCAGGCCCAGTTCTTTCATCAAGGCGGCTTGGGTTTCCATCGCGCCCTTTTCCAGCGACGACAGCGTGCCGGAAGCCCCGCCGAACTCGCCCATCAAAACGCGCGGCTTGAGTTGCTGCAGACGCTCACGGTGGCGCTCGATGCCCGCCAAAATACTGGCCATCTTGTAGCCGAAGGTGATAGGGGTGGCTTGCTGCAAGTTGGAGCGACCGATGATGGGCGTGTCGCGGTATTTCTCGGCCAGCACGGCCAAGGCGTCGGAAATGTCTGACAAGTCTTGCTCCACCAAAGCCAAGCCTTCGCGCATCTGCAAGATCATGGCGGTGTCGGTGATGTCCTGCGTGGTCGCACCCCAGTGGCAATACTCGCCCAAGCGGTCGCGACAATTGGCATTGATCTGGTTGACCACCGCGATGATCGGGTAGCCGATCTGCTCGGTCTTGGCTTTGAGTTTGTCCCAGTCGATCATGGACAACTCACAGTGCTTGACGATCTCGTCGGCGGCCTCTTGCGGAATCAAGCCCAGTTCGCCCTGCACCTTGGCCAGTGCGCGTTCAATGTCCAGGTATTTGGCTGTGCGGTTCTCGTCCGACCAGACTTGGCGCATGCGCGCGTCGCTGAAAATGTCGCCGAAAATGCGTGAATCGATGATGGTGGCAGCCATGAAATCCTCTTGATGTTGTTGGGTTAAACAGAAATGGGGGTCTGGGCCAAGAGGCGCCGAGCCCGGAGATAAACCGGTTTGTCGACCATGCGGGCATCGACCTGAACAGCGCCCGGGTGCTGGGTGTGTTCCCATGTGTCGACCACGCGATGCGCCCAGGCCACCGTCGCTGGGCTCGGCACAAAAGCTTGGCGGGCCGCATCGATTTGTTGGGGGTGAATGCACAACTTGGCACCCATGCCCAAGGCCAGGGCGCGCTCGGCGTCGGCCGCCACCACAATGGGGGCCAAATCGGGGGTGACACCTGCCACCGGAGCGGGTAAATCGGCCAGCCGAGACGCCACGGTCAAGGCCACCGCCGCGTGTTCCAGTGCGGGGCTGTGGGTGTCAACACCGAGATCGAGTTGGTAATCGATCGAACCAAAAGCCAGTCGTGAGACACCAGGCGCTTGGGCAACAGCCACTGCGCCGTACACACCCCGAACGGTCTCCATCAAGGGCAGGACCTGCGCGCCTGCGGGCAAATGGCGCAGAACCTCCGCCACCTGCTCAGGGGTTTCGCATTTGGACAGCATCACCTCGGACAAGGGCTGGCTCTGCAGCCAAGCCAGGTCGTCGGTGTGCCATGGGCTGAGGGCATCGTTGATGCGCACCAACACCCGCGCTCGACTCGCTGGCTCTGCCGATGCCAGCCAGCTGCCAATGGATGCGCGGGCACTGGTCTTATCCTGCGGCGACACCGCATCCTCCAGATCCAGAATGATCCGATCCGCATGGCTCGCCAAGGCCTTGGCAAACCGTTCGGGACGGTTGCCTGGCACAAACAAATAGGTCAGCGGTGTCACACCACTCCCTGCTCGCGCAAACCGGCCACGGCGTCGTCGCTGTAGCCCAGTTCGCGAAGGATGGCGGCGGTGTGTTCGCCCAAGGACGGCACCGCTTGCATGCGAGGCGGCGACAAACTCCAGGAGCCTGGCGGTGTGAGCGCCGGCACCGTTCCCACCGAGGTCTCCACCGTGGTCCAGCGCCTACGCGCCTGTAGTTGCGGGTGCGCCCATACCTCGGCCATGGTGTTGACCTGGGCGTTGGCGATTTGAGCCGCTTCCAAACGTTGAACCACCTCAGCACCCGTCAATCCGGCAAAGGCCTCCACGATGGTGCGGTAAAGGTCGGCGCGCGCCGCCACCCGCTTGGGGTTACTGGCGTAGCGCGGATCGTCGGCCAACTCGGGTTGCATCAACACGTGGGCACAAAACGCTTTCCATTCACGATCGTTTTGCAAGCCGAGCATGACGGTCTTGCCATCGCCAGCGGGAAACGGACCGTAGGGGTAAATGGTGGCGTGACTGGCCCCGGTGCGTTTGGGCGGCTCGGCGCCGTCGAGGCTGTAGTACAGCGGATAACCCATCCACTCGGTGAGCGCCTCGAGCATAGAAATGTCGATGTGCTGGCCCTCTCCGGTCTGCTGGCGGTGCAAGAGCGCCGCCAAGATGTTGGTGTAGGCGTACATGCCGGCGGCGATATCGGCAATCGATGGACCCGCCTTGGATGGGGTGTCTTCGGTGCCTGTCACCGACACAAAACCTGCCTCGCTCTGAATCAGCAGGTCATACGCTTTTTTGTCACGGTAGGGTCCGTTGTCGCCATAACCCGAGATGTCGCAGACGATGATGTCGGGCTTGACAGCCTTTAAGTCGGCATACGACAAACCCAAGCGCGCGGCCGCACCCGGCGCCAGGTTCTGCACCACCACATCGGCCTGCTCGGTGATGATGGTTTGCAAAATGCGTTGTGCCTCTGGGTGCTTGACATCCAGCGTCAAGCTTTCTTTGCTGCGGTTGGTCCAGACAAAGTGCGAGGCAATGCCGCGCACGCGGGTGTCATAACCGCGCGCAAAATCACCCACGCCAGGGCGTTCGACTTTGATGACGCGCGCGCCCAGATCGGCGAGTTGGCGAGTGGCAAACGGAGCCGCAATCGCGTGCTCCAGGGTGACCACGGTGATGCCTTTTAAAGGTTGCATGGGATGGGCCTTTCATCGAACCGTTGCAACCGCGTCCATGGTCAGCCAACCGTCGTGGTCCTGAGCCCACAGCCGAACGGTCTTGCCATCGGCTTGTGGAGCGCCGTTGACTTTGAATGCATGCAAATCGAAGGTCGGACGTACCGCCTTGAAACTGAAACTGGCCACCTCGGCACCGGGCATTTGCCGGCGAACCAGGTCCATCAGCAGCGTGGCAATCAGCGGGCCGTGCACGATCAGGCCGGGATACCCTTCCACCTCGGTCACGTACTTGCGGTCGTAGTGAATGCGGTGACCGTTGAAGGTCAGCGCGCTGTAGCGAAACAGCAGCACGTCGTCGGGCACGATCTCGCGTTGCCACACCGCATCTTGTGGGGATGGGAGAGGCGGCGGCTCCACATCACCGGGCTGCTTAGCATCGCGGTAGACGATGTCGTGAAACTCGACGACGGCGGGATTAGGCGCGCCGTTGCAGCGCAATTCGTGGCGCACCTTCACAAATACCAGCTTGCCCGTGCGCCCGGACTTCTCGGTAACGTTGGCGATGGTCGAGGTGCGCTCCACATGGTCGCCCACACGGACCGGCGAACGGAACTCGAACTGGCTGCCCGCCCACATGCGGCGCGGCAACGGCACGGGCGGAAGAAAGCCGCCCCGTTTGGCGTGGCCGTCAGCGCCGATCTCGCTCTGGCGGTGCAAGGGCAGGAAGTACAGCCAGTGCCACAGCGGTGGCAGCATAGTGCCCGTCTGCACGTCCATTGCCGCGTGGTCCAGCGTGGCATTCAAGGCCTTGACTGGGGTTGCGGTAACGCTGTCGCGCAGGGTTTCTTGGCGGCCGATCCAGGCGGCCAGGTCGGTGGTGGTGTCGCTCATTTCGAACTCCTGAAAATCTCGGCGTTGTTGGGGCTGCGCCTCACTTCAGCGGCCAAGGCAGTTCGACCATGCGCTGCAGAACTCCCGAAGGAAAGTCCAACGTCATGAAGTGCCCGACGGTGCTCATGAAGCCGATACAAACCGCCGCATAAACTAGGCTGCGAACCCAACCCAGCGAGGTACGAGAAACCAAGAAGCCTGTGATAAACACCGTCAGTGAAAGGATGAAGCCCACCAGTGTGGTCAAACCGAACAAGAGTGCAAACCAAGCGACCGATGGCCAAACACTCTTGCCGTCATGTTCACCCTTGACCTTGGCAGCCAACTCCTGGTCGTAGTGGGTGGAATGGCCGGGGTCACCACTGCACAACTTCCAGAAAATAATTCCGGTGAAGAAGAGCATCAAAGCCGCAGTCGCGGTTGGAAACACCGCCCCGAGGAAGGACAAGGAATAGCTGCTGGCTACTCCATAGACGAAGATCACCAGCATCGCGACCGTGAACACGATTTGAGGCATGCGCTCCGCGATGGAATTCCCACCTGTTACCTGTGCAGGGGCTTGCTCCGTGGAAGCCGCACCTAGGTCAACTGCACCGTCTTCTGACACACGACTGCGCACGGCCATCATCAACGAGGCCACCGCCAGCGCACCGATGATGAGCACACCTGGGCGCGTCAGGAAGCCCCAGCCGTTGAACTGCACGGCTTGGTACAGGTAAGCCTCGACCTGACCCGAGAGCACAAAGCCGATCAGAAAAGCCGGGCGCGGCCAGCCAAACCGACGCAGGAAAATGCCCAGAATACCCAAACCGAACAGCAGCAGCAGGTCGGTCATGTCGCGCCGTGCCTGGAAAGCGGCGAAGCAGATCAGCATGATCATGGCCGGCGCGATCAGGTTGAACGGGATGAAGGTCAGGCGGGAAATCGGCGCCGCAAAGAGGAAGCAGATGAAGGCGCCGATCACGCTGGCAAGGGCGAGCGTCCAGGCGATGGTGTAGGTCAGTCCCAGGTCGGTGGTCACCATGCTGGGGCCGGGCTGCATGCCCAGCAGCACCATGCCGCCCAGGAACACGGCCATGGAGCCGGAGCCCGGAATGCCGAACAGCAGGGTCGGCATCAGGGCACCGCCCTGGAGCGCGTTGTTGGCGGATTCGGGCGCAATGACCCCGCGGATGTCACCCTTGCCGAACTGCGAAGAGTCCTTGGTCGACTGCACCACATGCCCATAGGCAATCCAGTCGACCACGCCGCCACCAAGACCGGGAATGGCACCAATGATGGTGCCGAGGGTGGAGCAACGCAGCACAAGGAACCAGTGGCGAAACGTGTCTTTCGCCCCTTGGAGCCAGCCCGATCCCAAAACCGACCCTGAAGCGATTGGGCTTTGGCGGCGAATCAGATCGGCCAGCTCAGGGATAGCGAACAGACCCAGACCCATGACTGCCAAGGGGATGCCATCTTGCAAGTAGTTCAAGTTCAGGTCGAACCGGCTTTCACCCGTGGCGGGGGCAGCACCCATGGCGCCGAACATGATGCCCAGCCCACAAGCGGCCACGCCGCGCACGATGCTCGCGCCAGCCAATACACCCACCACCGACAAGCCCAACACGGCCAGCATGAACAACTCAGCGGTCGAAAACATCAGGATGACGGGCTTGGCGACAAACACAAACCCCGTCAGCACCACGGCGCCGAATACCCCACCCAAGAGTGATGAGGTGAAAGCCGCACTCAGCGCCCGCGCCGCTTGCCCTTTCTTGGCCAGCGGATAGCCGTCCAGAACCGTGGCCTGACTGGCACTGGAGCCGGGTATGCCCATCAGCACCGAGGTGAAGGTGTCACCTGTGGGGATGACCGCGACCATGCCGATGAGCAGGGCAATCGCTGACACCGGGTCCATGCCGTAGACGAAGGGCATGAGCAAAGACATGCCCGCAATTCCGCCCAGTCCGGGCATGATCCCAACGAGCAAACCCACAACGATCCCCAGCATCATGTAACTGAGGTGATGAATGTTCATGAGCCCCAGAAAGGCACTCTGCATGGTTTCCAACATGGATTTACCCCGTATCAAAAAATCAAGACGCCTAGGTGAGGATCACCTAGGCGTTGAGGGTCAAAACATCATTGCGACAAATCGGCGTTGTAGGTTTTAACCAAGTGATTTCGAACCCACTCTCGGGCTGCTGGATCAATCGTCGTAGCCTCGCGATACAGAGACTCAGCCGCTTTGTCGGTCACTTGGTCGTAACCACCCAAGGCGTCTTCAAGACCCGCTTTGTATGCAGGATCGTTGCGCATGTCGCGGAAAGCTTTGCGGTAAGCCTCCACAATGGGTTTAGGGGTTTGCTTGGGCAACACCATCAGTTTTTGTGCAGGAAAACCAGCGACCAAAAATGCCTTGAACGCTTCCCACTCTTGACCGGAAGGCGCTTTGCCCGTGACCTGTTGAATGGCCTCACCAATGTGTGGCAGATCTGGGAATGCAGGGTCGCGAATAATGTTACCGTTGTCATCGGTTACACCCCAGCTGAACAGCGGCACCGCCTTGCCCTCTTTGACCAATGGGATCGAACTCTTGATGTAAGCGGAGCTGGTTTGGTAATCAATGGTGGCTTCACCGCGCTCGAATGCCAAACGCCCCTCACCCCGGCTTTTCATGCCAAACACGTGCTGGACATCCAAACCCAACATGCGAAACCCCAACAAAGGCACCAAATCCAATGAGGTTGCACCTTGGCTGCCGTAAACCAACTTTTGGCCTTTGACTTTGTTCAGTTCTTTGACCGACTTAACGCCAAACTTTGAACTCAAATAGGCCACACCCCCCGTTGGGGAGGCCATCACAACTTCCCAATTTTTATAGTCGTAGCGCACACGTGTATCGCCCAACAAATAGGGAAATTGGGTCGAACCCGATGTACCCAACAAGCTCAGACCATCGGGCTTTGCATTGGCTGCATATTGGTTGGCACCCGTGACCGATCCACCACCTGGTACGTTTTTAACCACCACGTTGGGGTTACCTGGCAAATACTTGGACAGAAATGGTGCGTTGAAGCGTGCCCATACGTCTGAGCCACCACCCACGCCAAAAGGAATCACCAACTCCACCGTTTTTCCAGCAAAGCTGACGTTTTGAGCATGAGCAAAATGGGTGCCCGATAGGGCCAATGTCAAAGCAGCCAGCTGAAGTGCGGTGCGGCCAAAGCGGCGACGGTTCAAAGGGTTATTCATCGTTGTCTCCTGTGGAATGGATGGGTGACTTGAAATTGGGTCATTTACAACACACTTGCATTGTTAGCGTGTGGGGGGAATCATCCAATTCACTTGCAACTAAGTGAATTGCATATTTAGAATTGATTGATCCATCATTTGCATCAATTCAAAGGGTAAACACTGGCATGAACTTTGATATCAACGACTTGATAGCCTTTCGCGCCGTCGCCGAACTGGGCAACTTTCGCAAAGCGGCCGAATCCATCCACATCTCACAACCGGCCTTCAGTCGCCGTATTGAAAAACTGGAAAATGCCTTAGGTACTCAGTTGCTTGAACGCACCACACGGAGGGTCAACCTGACCAGTGTGGGCAGAGAATTTGACAAACAGTTGCGTCAAATCTTGGATGCCTTGGATGTCACCTTGCTCAACATCAGGGGGGTGGCGGCCAGTCGGATGGGCGAAGTGACCATTGCCTGTGTACCCTCAGCCGTGAATTACTTTGTGTCAAGCGTGGTGAAAGATTACCATCAGCGATACCCCAAAACCAGGGTTCGCATCATCGATGACAGCGCCAATCACGTCTTGATCGCAGTGGCGCAAGGTGAGGCAGATTTTGGTTTGAACTTCACTGGCTCTCAGGAGAACGACATCGAATTCACCGCTATTTTTGAAGAGAAATTCGTTGCAGCCTGTCACAAAGACCACCCCTTGGCCAAACAAAAATCCGTAAGATGGCGAGACTTATCGGATCACGATTACATATCCGTCAGCAAAGTGTCTGGCAATCGAGTCTTATTGGATCAAGCCTTGGCTGGATTGGCCAAACAGCCCCAAAGTTTGTACGAAACTCAGCACGGTACCACCATGATTGGTCTGGTCGAAGCTGGTTTGGGTGTGGCCGCTGTGCCAGCCATGGCCATGCCCAAAAAAGGTCACCCACTGTTGGTGAGCGTGCCCCTGATTGAGCCCATCGTCACACGCAAGATGGGGCTGATCAAACGCCGCTCTTCGCAATTGACGCCTGCAGCCGTGGAGCTATATGACATGTTCATGGAAACCAGCCGGAGAATGAACCGTCGCCGGTAACCACCCCCGCAGGCTGTTGAGAAACGCCCACGCTTGCACGCGGTGGGCGTCTTCGCGGCGGATCACCGCTTCTTGTACACGGCCCTCTCGCAAAGCCAAAGCACGGCCCACACCGGGCAGCAAGCCGCAGTGCAGCGCGGGCGTGAGCCACTGGCCGTCGATGAGCGCAGCGATGTTGCCGCGCACGCATTCGGTGATCTCGCCTTCGGCGTTGTAGAGCAGGGTGTCAAACACGCCCGGGGCGTGCACCGTGGCGGCTTCGTAGTGGGCGCGGCGCGTGGTTTTGTGGCGCACCCATTCGCTGTGCGCAGCCGCAAAAGGTTCGCGCGCCCAGACCAGTTGCACCGATTCGGGCGAGGCCTCCAGGGCGAAAGCCTCGAAGCGGGTTTGACCATCGGCGGCCACACAGCAGCGCACGCGCCACAGGCCTGTGGGGTGTGATGCGCACAGGGCCTGCGCTTGGGCCTGCAGCGCAGCTTGCTCGGCCACGCTCCAGCGCCAACCGAAATGCGCAGCCGCTTCGCTCAGGCGTGCCCAATGCTGTGATGCGTGGCGCAACTGGCCGTTCTCCAAAGCCAAGGTTTCCAAGAGTTCGAACGGCTCGGTGGCGTTTTGCAAAAACCGCCGCTTGTGGTTCCACTCGCGCCACTCGCCGTCGGCCGTGGCGTCGGTGGTGATGCCGCTGCCAATGCCACAACGCAAGGAACCGCCTTGCAGCTCCACGGTTCGAATGGCCACATTGAAACGCGCAGCCCCACCGGGGCGCACCACGCCGATGGCGCCGCAGTACCAACCGCGTGCATCGGGTTCCAGATCCCGGATGGTGCGCATGGCTTGCACCTTGGGCGCGCCCGTCACCGAGCCGCAGGGGAACAGGGCTGCGAACACATCCACCCACGTCAGGCCTTCGCGGGTGCGCGCCACCACGTCCGAGGTCATTTGCCACACACTGGGCAAGGGCTCCAAATGAAAGAGGCGCGGCACTTGAACCGAAAACGGCTGAGCCACGCGCGACACATCGTTGCGGATCAGGTCCACGATCATCACGTTCTCGGCCTGTTCTTTGGCCGAGGCGCGCAAAGCCCGGGCCTGTTCGGCATCGGCCTCGGGCGTGGCGCCTCGAGCCGCCGTGCCCTTCATGGGGCGGCAGATCAAGCGTTCGCCGTCCCAATCAAAAAACAACTCCGGTGAGACGGAGAGGATTTGCCAATCGCCCGCGTCGATGTGCGCGGCGTAAGCGTTGGGTTGGGCTTGGCGCAGGGCATCAAAATACGCCGCCGCGCTGCCGCGGCACAAACGCCCTTGCCACGCGCTGGTGTGGTTGATTTGGTAGAAGTCCCCCGCCGCGATGTGTTCGTGAATGCGGGCCATCTCAGCATCAAACACCACCCGTGCCGCGCCGCCGTCGGGCGGCACTGGCCAATGGGCGTGTGCCGCCACGTCGTTTGAGTCCCAAGGGCCTGCCGGTGCGGGCGTGGCCTCATCGAACACCGCGAACCATGCCAAAGGCGTGCGCGCGGGGTGCACCGGCAAGGCCGCGTCAAACGCGGGCGCAGCCTCAAAGGACACCGCCCCCACACACCAGCGACCCGCCATGGCGTGTGCGTGTACCGCCGACAACAGCGGCATCACCTCGCTGAGCTGATGGGCCTGCAAGACCGCTCTTGGCTGGGCAAAGTGCCAGCGCTCAGAGGGACCGCCGTGGGGATCGGCCCAGTCGATGCTGGCGCGAATCGTCGAGCCGTTTGCCATAAACCTTAGGCTGCGCCGATGTTGGGCACCAAAGCGCCGGCGTCTTGGCCCGCCTTGTGTGCCGACGTGAAGGCCAACATGCGGTCGATCGGCAAACGCGCGCGGGGCACGATGGCCGGGTCCACATGGACGGCGTTGGCGCCGAACTCCAGCACATGGGCCACGCCGGCCAACCCGTTCATGGCCATCCACGGGCAGTGCGCGCAACTCTTGCAGGTGGCGCTGTTGCCGGCCGTGGGCGCTTCAATGAAAGTCTTGCCGGGGTTTTGCTGGCGCAGTGCGTGCATCATGCCGCCGTCCGTGGCGACGATGAAGGTGTGGGCGTCCATCTCCCGCGCGGCTTTGAGGATGGCACTGGTCGAGCCCACGGCGTCGGCCAAGGCCACCACGTCGGCGGGACTCTCGGGGTGCACCAAGACCTTGGCCTGGGGGTGTTCTTTTTTCAGCTGCTCCAGCTCCAGCGCCTTGAACTCGTCGTGCACGATGCACGCGCCGTTCCACATCAGCATGTCGGCGCCGGTTTCGCGCTGGATATAGCCACCCAAGTGTTTGTCGGGTGCCCACAGAATCTTGTGGCCCTTGTCCTTCAAGGCCTTGACGATGTCCAGCGCGCAGCTCGAGGTCACGAGCCAGTCCGAGCGCGCCTTCACGGCCGCGCTGGTGTTGGCATAGACCACCACGGTGCGGTCGGGGTGTTGGTCACAAAAGGCGCTGAAGTCGGCCACGGGACAGCCCAAGTCGAGCGAACAAGTCGCATCCAAATCGGGCATGAGCACGGTTTTTTCTGGGCTCAGAATTTTCGCGGTCTCGCCCATGAAACGCACCCCGCTGACGATCAGCGTCTGCGCGGCGTGATCGCGACCAAAGCGCGCCATCTCGAGCGAGTCGCTGACGATGCCACCGGTCTCGATCGCCAAGTCTTGCAAATCGGGGTGCACGTAATAGTGCGACACCATCACCGCGTTGTGCTCTTTGAGCAGTCGTTTGATGCGGGCTTTGAGCTCCAGGCGCTCATCGGCGCTGGGCTCCACCGGTACGCGGGCCCAAGCGTGCTGGGTGCTGCAGGCGGGTTGTTCGTATTCGACGTCGATCACGGTGCTCATGCCACACCCCCTTCAAAACGCATGGAAAAGTCAACCGCTTGCACGTCCTTGGTCAAGGTGCCGATGGAGATGCGGTCCACGCCCGTCTCGGCCAAGGCGCGCACGGTTTGCAAATTCACGCCACCGGATATTTCCAAAATCGCACGCCCGGCGTTTCGCCGCACGGCTTCGCGCAGCGTGGACAAGTCCATGTTGTCGAGCAAGAGCATGCGCGCGCCCGCGTCCAGGGCCTCGTCGAGTTGGTCCAAGGTCTCCACCTCGATTTCCACGAAACGGGCTTGCGGCGCATCGGTGTGCACTTGCGCCAGCACCTGGCGCACGCCACCGGCGGCGGCGATGTGGTTTTCTTTGATCAGCACCGCATCAAACAAACCGATGCGGTGGTTCACACCGCCACCGACGGTGACGGCGTATTTTTGGGCCAAACGCAAACCGGGGATGGTTTTGCGCGTGTCCACGATGGCCGCGCGCGTGCCCTTCACGGCGTCCACGAAAGTAGCGGTTTTGCTGGCCACGGCCGAGAGCAATTGCAGAAAGTTGAGCACGGTGCGCTCGGCGGTAAGCAAGGCGCGGGCAGGGCCTTTCAAGACCAAGACCACTTGATCGGCCTCGCAACGCTGCCCCTCCAACACCGACCATTGCCAGACAATCTCGGGGCTGACCGCACGACAAGCCGCTTCAACCCAAGGGGTGCCGCAAATCACGGCCGATTCGCGAGCCAAAATGCGCGCGTGGGCCTGGCGCTGAGCAGGCACCAAGGCCGCAGTCAAGTCGCCCGAACCCACGTCTTCGCTCAAAGCGCGCGCCACATCGCTGGTGGCCAAAGCCGCCCAATCGGCGGCGGAAAATTCACTGGGGTGTTTCATAGCCCTCAAGCATAGCGCCTCGTCAGCGCAGCGATGGAATATAGTGCGAGCATTCGCACCCAGCTTGCGTCCTTTGTCCTTTGAATCCATGAGCAATTCCTCGTCTGCCGCATCCACCACGCCCTACGGCACCTTGCCGTCGGCCTCACCCTTGCCCGAACGCAGGCCGGTGAGCTTGCCGCGCCTGAACGAATTGCGCGAGCGCGGCGAAAAAATCACCATGCTCACCGCCTACGACGCGACCTTCGCCGCCGTGGCCGATGCCGCCGGGGTGGAGTGCATCTTGGTGGGCGACTCGCTGGGCATGGTTTGCCAAGGCCTCTCCAGCACCGTGGGCGTGAGCTTGGAGACCATGCGCTACCACACCGAAAGCGTGCTGCGCGGCTTGCGCCGCGTGCAAGGCACGGCTTGGGTGATCGGCGACTTGCCTTTTGGCACCTACCACGAGTCGCATGAACAGGCCTTGCGCAGCGCGGCCGTGCTCATGCAAGCCGGCGCCCACATGGTCAAACTCGAGGGTGGCGGCTGGACCACCGAGACGGTTCGATTTTTGGTCGAACGAGGCATTCCCGTGTGCGCCCACTTGGGCCTGACGCCACAAACCGTGCACGCACTCGGCGGCTACCGCGTGCAAGGCCGGGGCGATCAATCGGCCATGGTGCTGCGCCGCCAAGCGCTGGAATTGCAAGACGCAGGTGCCTCCATGCTGGTTTTGGAGATGGTGCCCGCAGCCCTGTCCACCGAGATCACTCAAGAACTCAAAACCTGTCACACGATCGGCATCGGTGCGGGCAAAGGCACGGCCGGCCAAGTGCTGGTCATGCACGACATGCTCGGGGTGAACCTGGGCAAAAACCCGAAATTTGTGCGCAACTTCATGGACGGCGCCAGCAGCGTGCGCGAAGCCATGGCCGCTTACGTGCTAGCGGTCAAAAGCGGCCAATTCCCGGACGACACCCAACACGCTTGGTGAGCCGCATGCAAGTCGTTCACAGCATCGCCGACTTGCGCAGCGCTTTGGCTGCGCACCGTTCCCCTGCGTTTGTGCCCACCATGGGCAATTTACATTCGGGCCATTTGGCGCTGGTACAAAACGCCCGTCGATTGGGCGACGTGACCGTGGCCAGCATCTTCGTCAACCGATTGCAGTTCGGCCCCAACGAAGACTTCGACACCTACCCTCGCACCTTGGCCGCTGACTGCGATCAACTCAAGGCCGCAGGCTGTGACCTGGTGTTTGCCCCTTCTGAGAAAGAGCTCTACCCCGAACCCCAAGGCTTCACGGTGCAGCCACCGACCGAGCTGGCCAACATTTTGGAAGGCCACTTTCGGCCCGGGTTTTTCTCGGGCGTGAGCACGGTGGTGCTCAAGCTGTTTCACTGCGTGTTCGGCTCGGGCCCTGGCACCGCGGTGTTTGGCCAAAAAGACTACCAACAGCTCATGGTGATCCGGCGCATGGTGAGCCAATTCGCCATGCCCATCCAGATCGTGGCAGGCCCCACGCAACGCGCGCCCGATGGCTTGGCGCTGAGCTCGCGCAACGGGTATCTGAGCGAAGCCGAGCGCGCCGAAGCGGTGTATTTGTCGATGACGCTGCGCGACTTGGCGCGTGAGGCCTTGGCCGCGGCCGACGCCCTGCCACAGCAACGCGAGGCCATGGAACACCGCGCCATGACGGCCTTGGCCCAACGTGGCTGGAAGCCCGACTACCTGACGGTGCGCCGCCGCAATGACCTGCAAGCCCCCACCTTGGAAGACACGCGCCAAGCCAACAGCTTGGTGGTGCTGGGTGCGGCGCGCTTGGGCGGCACGCGGCTGATCGACAACCTGGAAATTTAAGCCGACTCGTCGCGCGGGTCGCGCGCCATGAGGCGCTGAACCACCTGCGCGGCTTGTAAGCGGCCGTCGAGCAAATCGACCACGGCCTGAGAAATCGGCATGTCCACGCCCAAAGCCGTGGCGCGCTGTACCACCGTGCGGGCGCTGTACACACCCTCGGCCACGTGGCGCAGAGAATCGACCGCTTGTTGCAAGCTCATGCCTTGGGCCAAGCACTGGCCCACTTTGCGGTTGCGGCTGAGGTCGCCGGTGGCGGTGAGCACCAAGTCGCCCAAACCGGACAAACCCATGAAAGTCTCGCTGCTCGCGCCCAAGGCCACGCCCAAACGCTGCATTTCGGCCAAGCCCCGCGTGATGAGGGCTGCACGGGCGTTGAGCCCCAAGCCCAAACCGTCGCACAAACCGGTGGCAATGGCCAAGACGTTTTTGACCGCACCGCCGACCTCCACACCCACCACATCGTCGTTGGCGTAGACGCGCATGGTGGGGCCGTGCAGGGCCTCCACCAAAGCCGCGCGCACGTCGGCGTGGGCACTGGCCGCGACCAAGGCCGTGGGCTGGCCACGCGCCACTTCCAAAGCAAAGCTGGGCCCACTGAGCACGCCGGTGCGCAGCCGTGGTGCCACGGCTTGCGCCACCTCATGCCCCATCAGCCCCAAGGCCTCAGCGTGCGGCATCTCAAAACCTTTGCACAGCCAAGCCACCACCCCAGGGTGGTCGCGCAGGGTGTGCAGGACCTCGCGCAAACCGGCCATGGGCGTGCCGATGATGACCACGTCCGCGCCGATGAGCGGCGAATCTGGGCCCGACAAGTCGGCGTGGCTGATGGCCAGTGCCTGTGGCAACTCAACGCCGGGCAAGTAGCGCTCGTTGCGCCCTTCGCGACGCAAGATTTGGGCTTGCGCCTCGCTGCGCGCCCACAAGGTGACGTGGGGCGACTGGCGCGCGGCGGACATGGCCAAGGCCGTGCCCCAAGCGCCAGCGCCCAAAACGACGGTGTGGCGCGCGCTCATGCCCGTGTGGGTTTACTGAGCCGGCGCCGCGGCTTGCTGGGCCTGCTGCTGCTCGTACATGGCTTGGAAGTTGATTTCCGACATGTGCACGGGTGGGAAGCCACCGCGCTGAATGATGTCGGCCACGTTGCTGCGCAGGTAGGGGTAAATGATTTGTGGGCACGCGATGCCCATGATCGCGCCCATTTGCTCTTCGGGCAGGTGGCGGATTTCGAAAATACCGGCTTGCTTGGCTTCGACCAAAAACACGGTTTTGTCGTCGATCTTGGTGTGCACGGTGGCGGTAACGGCCACTTCGTACATGCCTTCAGCAATGGGGGTGCCTTCCACGCCGAGTTGGATGTCCACGCTGGGCGAGGCCTGTTCCAGCAAGATGCCGGGGGAATTGGGTTGCTCCAACGACGCCTCTTTAAGGTAAACGCGTTGAATTTGAAAGACGGCATCGGGCGTATCGGCCATGGGAATCCCTGATTTGAGTGATGAAAAAAATTAGGCTTGGAGCAAAGGCAGCAAACCGCCTTGGGCGTCCAAGGCGTGCAAATCGTCGCAACCACCCACGTGGGTGGCACCGATGAAGATTTGCGGCACGCTGGTGCGACCGGTGATTTGGGTCATCTGGGCGCGCACATCGGGCTTGCCGTCGACGACGATCTCCTCCCACTGGGCCACGCCACGCTCGGTCAACAAAGACTTGGCGCGGGCGCAGTAGGGGCAGTAATCGCTGGAATAAATTTTGACTTGGGCCATGTCGGACTCCTGGGCTTAGGCTTTTTCAACCGGCAAGCTGGCCGAGCGCCAAGCGCCCATGCCGCCGACCAAGGAGTGGGCGTTTTCATAGCCCAACTTTTTGGCGATGGCCACGGCGCCGCGCGAACGCATACCCGATGCACACACCAAAACCACCGGAGCGGTTTTGTTTTTGACGGTTTGGGCCAATTGGGCTTCCAACTGCCCCAGCGGCAGGTTTTTGGCGCCCAAAATGTGGCCTTTGGCGAATTCGCCCGGCTCGCAGACGTCCACCACGGTGGCCTTTTCGCGGTTCATCAGCTGAACCACTTGGGTCGGGTTGAGGCCCGAAGCCCCGCCGCCCGAGGTCAATGTGGGCAACAACAGCAAGACACCTGAGGTCAGGGCCACAGAAAACAAAATCCAGTTGTCCAAGAAAAAGCTCACGGTTTACCTTTCGCGTAAGCCGGTGATTTTAGAATGGAAGGCCAGCCCTTTTCTTTTTGCCCCCATTGCCATGCACAAACTTGTCCTGATTCGCCACGGCGAATCCACCTGGAACCTCGAAAACCGCTTCACTGGCTGGACCGATGTGGACCTCACCCCCAGCGGCGTCGAACAGGCCAAACAAGCCGGCCGCTTGCTCAAAGCCGAGGGTTATGAGTTCGACGTGGCCTACACCAGCGTGCTCAAGCGCGCCATCCGCACCTTGTTTTTGGCCCTGGACGAGATGGACCGCACCTGGCTGCCCGTCGTCAAAAGCTGGCAACTCAACGAGCGCCACTACGGCGGCTTGCAAGGCTTGAACAAAGCCGACATGGCCCAACAATTCGGCGACGAGCAGGTGCTGATCTGGCGCCGCAGCTACGACACCCCGCCGCCGGTGCTCGAAGCCAGCGACCCGCGCAGCGAGCGCGCCGACCCCCGCTACGCCCAACTCGACCCCCAGCAAGTCCCCCTGACCGAGTGTCTCAAAGACACCGTGGATCGTGTGATTCCTTACTGGAACGGCACCATCGCCCCCGCCATCTTGGCCGGCCAACGCATCGTGATCACGGCCCACGGCAACTCGATCCGAGCCCTCATCAAATACCTTGACGGCATTTCCGACACCGACATCGTCAACCTCAACATCCCCAATGGCATCCCCTTGGTCTACGAGTTGGACGCCCAACTCAAGCCCATTCGCCACTACTACTTGGGCGATGCCCAAGCCGCCGCGCAAGCGGCTGCCGCGGTGGCCTCTCAAGGCAAAGCCTGACGCAAGCCTCAGCCTGGGTGTATATTGGTTCGGTTCGGGGCTTGAGTAGGCCCCTTTAAAGGTAGTACTTCATGTCGAAAAGCGTGGGCAGCAAGCTCAAAATTGTGGGTTGGTTGGCAATCGGTGCCATGGCAGGTGCACTGACCACGGTTCAGGTTCAAGCCGTGGCCCGCGGGACTTTTGCGCCCTTGCCGCTGGAAGAACTCCAGCAGCTCGCCGCCGTCTTCGGCATGATCAAAACCGATTACGTTGAGCCGGTCGACGAAAAGCAGCTGATCACCGAAGCCATCTCGGGCATGGTGGCCAGTTTGGACCCTCATTCTCAGTACTACGACAAAAAATCCTTCAAAGAGTTCCGCGAAGGCACCAGTGGGCGCTTCGTCGGAGTCGGCATTGAGATCACCATGGAGGACGGCTTGGTGAAGGTCGTCTCTCCCATCGAAGGCTCCCCCGCTTTCCGCGCTGGCCTGAAGACCAACGACCTGATCACCAAAATCGACGACACCGCGGTCAAGGGCCTGACCATCAACGATGCGGTCAAACGCATGCGCGGCGAACCCAACACCAAGGTTTTGCTCACCATCTTGCGCAAGAGCGAAGACCGCAGCTTCGCGGTCACCATCGTGCGCGAAGAAATCAAAACCCAAAGCGTCAAGTCCAAAGTGATTGAGTCAGGTTACGGCTGGATCCGTGCCTCACAGTTCCAAGACCGCACGGTCGATGACTTCGCGCGTCAGCTCGAAAACCTGGCCAAAAGCAACCCCCGCCTCAAAGGCTTGGTGCTCGACTTGCGTGGCAACCCTGGCGGCTTGCTCGAAGCCTCGGTGGCGATGTCGGCGGTGTTTTTGCCGGCCAACGTGACCGTGGTCTCGACCAACGGGCAACTCGCCGACAGCAAGTTCGTCTACAAAGCCGCGCCCGAGTTTTACGCACGGCGCAACGAAGACCCGGTCGCTCGCTTGCACGAAAACACCCGGGGCATGTTCAAAACCATTCCCTTGGTGGTCTTGGTCAACGAAGGCTCCGCCTCGGCCAGCGAAATCGTCGCCGGTGCTTTGCAAGACCACCAGCGCGCCACGCTCATGGGCAGCCAAACCTTTGGCAAGGGCTCGGTACAAACCGTTCGCGCCTTGGGCCCAGACACCGGCTTGAAGCTCACCACCGCGCGCTACTACACACCCAAAGGCCGCTCCATCCAAGCCAAAGGCATCGTGCCCGACATCATGGTCGACGAAACCGAACAAGGCAACGTGGTGGCCGGCTTGCGCACCCGTGAAGCCGATCTGCAAAAACACCTGAGCGACGGCAGCACGCAAGCCCCCATGACCGATGCCCAGCGCGCCACCGAACAAGCGCGAGAAAACCAGCGCGAACAAACCCGTCAACGTTTGGAAGAAGAAGCGCGCAAGAACCCAGGGCAACGCTTGGTGCCCGAATTGGGCAGTGACAAAGACTTCCAGCTGCAGCAAGCCCTCAACCACCTCAAGCGCCAGCCGGTCATCACCAGCAAAACCCTCACCGTGCGCCCCGAGGAAAGCAAGGCACCGTGAGTCGGCTGTGGACGACGACCAGCTGCTGCGCTACTCGCGCCACATCCTGCTCGACGAGATTGGCATTGAAGGCCAAAACGCCCTGCTCCAAGCCCATGTGCTGATCGTGGGAGCGGGGGGTCTCGGTTCACCCGCCGCTTTGTATTTGGGCAGCGCGGGCGTGGGCCAACTCACGGTGGTGGACCCCGACACCGTCGAGCTCTCCAACCTGCAGCGCCAAATCGCCCACACCCAAGACCGCGTGGGCCAAGCCAAAGTCAACTCCTTGGCCCAAGCCGTGGCCGCCATCAACCCCGAGGTGCGCGTGCACACCCACCACACCCGTGCCGACACCGCTTGGCTGGATCGAGCCGTGGCTCAAGCCGATGTGGTGCTCGACTGCACCGACAACTACGCCACGCGCCAGGCCATCAACCGCGCCTGTGTGCAGCACCTCAAGCCCTTGGTGAGTGGTGCGGCCATCCGCATGGACGCCCAGGTCAGCGTGTACGACGCCCGCCAAAGTGGCAGCGCTTGCTATGCCTGCGTATTCCCGCCGGAAGAAGCCGCCGCCGAGGTCCAATGCGCCACCATGGGCGTGCTCGCGCCACTGGTGGGCATCGTGGGCAGCTTACAAGCGGCTGAGGCCATCAAGCTCATCACCGGCATGGGCTCGAGCTTGGTGGGCCGACTGTGGATGCTTGATGGTCGGGACATGAGCACCAGCACCATCCGCTTGAGCGCCAATCCCCACTGCCCGGTCTGCGGTCAGCCGCACGCGGGCTGATCACCCACAAGGGCCGTGGCGGCGACGGAAGTCGTAAGGGCGTTCGGGCCGCGCTTGGGCAAACACCCCCAAGCGCGCTTGACGTGCGGCCGTTTCTTCGCGCACATACGGGCCTGGGTCGCTTTTGAAGCGGTACGACCACGCATGGCCTTGGGAAACCATGAAGGCCCCGACGTCCTTGCCTTGGTAGCGGATGCGGGCCAAGCCGCGCTGGTAATCGTCTTGCCCGCGCACCTCGACCTCCACCGTTTGGTTGAGCAAGAGTTCGCGCAAAGCGAGCGTCGAAGCCTCGCCGCCGGGCTGGCAACGCTCGGGCGCATCAATGCCCTGCAGACGCAGTTTCTGTCGGCGCTGGGATTGCAACGGGGTCACCCAGACCGTGTCGCCGTCCGACACGGTCACCACACGCGCAGCAAAGTTTTGCGCCCAAGCCGCAGAGGCACCCAGGCACACCCACGCCGCCACCCCACCCCATACCAGACGTTTGAACAGGTTCATGGGCGCGATGATAAATTAGGGGTATGAACACCCCCACCACCCACCTCTTGCCCAACGGCGGGCTGAACTGGTCCGCCGAACTCCACACCGGCGACGAGCGCATGGACGAAACCCACGCCGAGTTCACCGACACCGTCAACCGCCTGATCGACACCCCCGTGGACCAACAACTCGCGCTTTACCGCGAGTTCATCGCCCACACCGAGGAGCACTTCGCGCAAGAAGAGCGCTGGATGCTGGCCACCGGATTTTCCGCCGACAACTGCCACGCCAGCCACCACGCCACCATCTTGGAGACCATGCACGCGGTCACCGAGCACTTCGAGCAAGGCGACACCGAGATCATCACCCGCATGGCCCAAGCCATGGCCGAGTGGTTCCCCGGGCACGCGGTCAGCATGGACGCCGGCCTGGCCCAGCACCTGCAGTCGGTGGGCTTTGACACCCGCACCGAGACCCTGGCCGACCCCAGCCGGGTTCGCCCAGCCAGCATGTCGGGCTGCGGCAGCGTCACCTGCAGTTAAAAAATTTCAATCTCCAAAACCGGCATTCACAACCGGGGCGCGGGGTCTGGCCCTAACATGGGCTTTTGCCATACAACAGGAGACCGTTTCCATGACCATGATCACCAACATCGAAGACTTGCGACGCCTGGCCGAACGCCGTGTGCCCCGCATGTTCTACGACTACGCCGATTCTGGTTCGTGGACCGAGAGCACCTACCGCGCCAACGAGAGCGATTTCCAGAAAATCAAATTCCGCCAGCGCGTGGCGGTCAACATGGAAAACCGCAGCACCGCCAGCACCATGGTCGGCCTACCGGTCGCCATGCCGGTGGCCATCGCCCCCACCGGCCTGACCGGCATGCAACACGCCGACGGTGAAATTTTGGCCGCCCGCGCCGCCAAGAAGTTTGGCGTGCCCTTCACCCTGTCCACGATGAGCATTTGCTCGATCGAAGACGTGGCCAAGCACGCCGGCGAAGGCTTTTGGTTCCAGCTCTATGTGATGAAAGACCGCCCCTTCATCGAGCGCCTGATCGACCGCGCCAAAGCCGCCAACTGCAGCGCCTTGGTGCTCACGTTGGACCTGCAAATTTTGGGGCAACGCCACAAAGACCTGCGCAACGGCTTGTCCGCGCCGCCCAAGCTGACCATCAAAAACATGATCAACATCGCCACCAAGCCACGCTGGGCGTTGGGCATGTTGGGCACACCACGGCGCCAATTTGGCAATATCGTGGGCCACGTCAGCGGCGTGGGCGACATGAGCAGTTTGTCGAGCTGGACGGCCAGCCAATTCGACCCCGCGCTGAACTGGGGCGATGTGGAGTGGATCAAGAAACGCTGGGGTGGCAAGCTCATCCTCAAAGGCATCCAAGACGTGCGCGACGCTGAGCTGGCCGTGCAGTCGGGCGCCGATGCGCTCATCGTCTCCAACCACGGTGGACGCCAACTCGATGGCGCCCAAAGCAGCATCGAGTGCTTGCCCAGCATCGTGCAAGCGGTGGGGGACCGCATCGAGGTCCACATGGACGGCGGCATTCGATCGGGTCAAGACGTGCTGCGCGCACGCGCCTTGGGCGCCCGCGGCGTCTACATCGGCCGCCCCTTCTTGTACGGCTTGGGCGCCATGGGCGAAGCCGGTGTGAGCAAGTGCTTGGAGATCATCCACAAAGAGCTCGACATCACCATGGCGTTCTGTGGTCACACGCAAATGGACACCGTGGACAAGTCCATCCTCTTGCCCGGCACTTACCCGGTGGCGTGAACGCTCGCATCCGCCGCATCGCCCACCTCGACATGGACGCGTTTTACGCGTCCTGCGAGCTCATGCGCTACCCGCAGCTCAAGGGCTTGCCGGTGGTCATTGGCGGTGGGCGACGGCGCGAAGACGATCTGCTGGGCCAGCTGCAGGCCGCATACCCTGATGGCGAATGGCAGGCCGACACTTTTCACGAGCGCTTGGGCAAGATCCCGCTCGAATTTTTTCCGCGCTTGTCGGGCTACACCGGGCGCGGCGTCATCACCACCGCCACCTACCCCGCCCGCGCCTTTGGCATCGGCTCGGCCATGGGCTTGATGAAGGCCGCCAAGCTGTGCCCCGACGCCATCCTGCTGCCCGTGGACTTTGAGCGTTACCGCCACTTCTCGCGCACCTTCAAAGCCGTCATCACCGACATCGCGCCGCTCATGGAAGACCGTGGTGTGGACGAGGTCTACATCGACTTCACCGACGTGCCCGGCGGCCAGCGCGAAGGCGGTCGCGTCTTGGCACGCCTGATCCAAAAAAGCATCTTGGAAGCCACGGGCCTGACCTGCTCGATCGGCGTGGCGCCCAACAAACTCTTGGCCAAAATGGCCAGCGAGTTCAACAAACCCAAGGGCATTTCCATCGTCCACGAGACCGATTTGCAAACCCTCATCTGGCCGCTGGCCTGCCGCAAGATCAACGGCATTGGGCCGAAAGCCGACGAAAAGCTCAAAGCCCACGGCATCGAGACCATCGGTCAACTCGCCGAACGCGAACCCGCTTGGCTGGTGCAGCACTTCGGCAAAAGTCATGGGGCATGGCTGCATGAGGCCGCCTGGGGACGGGACGACCGCCCGGTGGTGACCGAGAGTGAGCCGGTGAGCATGAGCCGCGAAACCACCTTCGAGCGCGACCTGCACGCCGTGCGCGACCGCGTGGAGCTCGGCGCGGTGTTCACCCGCTTGTGCCAACAGGTCGCGGCCGATCTGCAGCGCAAAGGCTACGAAGGCCGCACCATCGGCATCAAAATCCGCTACGACAATTTCCAAGCCGTCACGCGCGACCACAGCACCGAAAAACACACCGCCGATGCCCAACGCATCCGCCAAGTGGCCGGCCTGTGCCTCAAACGCGTGGACCTGAGCCGGCGCATCCGTTTGCTCGGCGTGCGGGTGGGCGCCTTGGTCAAGGCGGGCACCGCTGACAGCGAACCCAGCACCCGTAAGGCTTTAACGGTGCATCCACACGACGCCCAAACACTGGCGCTGTTCACAGAAGACAGCGTTACCGTGGGGCAAAAGGATTGAAAACTTCAAAGCCCAAAGCCTGAAAATCGGCCACATTTCGGCTGGCCACGGTCAATCCATGCACCTGTGCGGTGGCAGCGATCATGGCGTCCTCGTACAGCGTTTCGGACTTCCGGTGCATCAACTTCGCCCAAGCCTTGAAAGCTGTAGCATCCATGGGCAAGACGTTGTAAGCCGCCGCCACCAAAGCCAACCAAGCTTCAATGTCTTGGGCCTTGGCAGGGTCTTGCTCACGCGTCAGCTCGATACCGGCTTGAATTTCACCCAACGTCACCGCCGACACGAAAAGTTGAGCGTCATCCAGCGACTCCAGCCAAGCCACCACGCCGCCATGCGGACGAGGCTTACGCAACTCAGACACCACGTTGGTGTCCAGCAGGTAGCGCTGCGTCACAGCAACGGCTCTACCGGTCGGCGCTGGGCTTGCCCTCGTGCTGGCATGGGCATGTCGCAGCGCGCTTGGTCTGAAAGCAACAGTTGCTTCAACGAAGGACGCGCCGCCGACTGCATGCGCCGCCATTCTTGAACAGGCACCAATACAGCAGCTTCGGTGCCGCGCCGGGTGACCATTTGGGGCCCTTCAAGCAAACATGCATCCAAAAACTCACTGAACCGTGCTTTGGCGTCTTGAACTGGCCATGTGTGCATTTGAACCCCCTAAAAAGTACCATTAAACTGGTCATCTGACTAGTCTCCAGTTATTCTGCCACCAGCCTCTTGGGTTGTCAAAACTTCACGCCCACGTGGGCACCGCACAGGGGTGATCGGTGCGCCAAGCCCCCAACTCGCCACACCACCCGGGCTGGGCTTCGGGGTCGGACCAAAGGACATCGGGCAAAGGCCGCACGCTCAGCACTTGGCACTGCACGCTGCGGCAGCGCTCGCGCAGGTCGGCCAAGACCTGTTCGGTGGCTTGGGGCAAGGTCAGGGCGCTGTCTGCAAAGCCCGCGAGGTACTGCAGCAAACCCACTTGCTCCCATTGCGGGCCGCTGTAGCGCAAACGCAGCAGGTGAGACGGCTGTGCGTGAAGGCACCAGCGGCGCGTCCACAGCAGTTCACTCACGGGCGCTTCGTGAAAGGCGGCTTGCAAGCGCGAGGCCTCGGGCTGGGTGGCTTCACAAACCAAGGCCATGCGGTCCAAGGACGTGCCCGGCTCGGCCCGGCGCTGGGACACCGAGCGCTCGCCGTTGCCCTCCCAACGCGTGATGGCCGCGGCACTGCCCACCGCCCGTATTCCCCAAGCGTGGGCATCGGCCCAAGCGCGCACGGTGCGGCGCAACTCGGCCCCCGAAGGCCACACGACCTCAGCCCACGTCGCGCACACCGCAGCCCATTCGTCCGCGCTCCAACGCGCTGGGGCTTGTGCCGAGGTGGCCACGGCCCAGCGGCCCGCTGGCAGACCCGCCTCGTCTTGCCAGCGGCAGACGGGCGTGAGCCAGGCGTTCAAGCCCAGTGCGTTCATTTTTCGGGGTAGGGGCGGCGAAACACCCAGCGGTCGGCGCTGGAGGCGGCTGGGGCGAATCGGTAGCCGTCGGTGTCGAAGCCTTGCAGCTGCTCAGGTCGGCTCACGCGCTGCTCCACGGCGTAACGCACCATCAAGCCGCGCGCCCGCTTGGCCATGAAACTCACCACCTTGTGCTGATCGCCCTTGCGCTCTTCGAACACGCAGGTCAACACCGGGGCCTTCAAAGCCTTGCGGTCCACCGACTTGAAATACTCTTCGCTGGCCAAGTTCACGATCAAGGGCTCGCCCAACGCTTGTGCACGCTCATCGAGGTGCTCAGCGAGGGTGCTGCCCCAAAATTGGTAAAGGTTTTTGCCCTTGGCGGTGGGCAACTTGGTGCCCATTTCCAATCGGTAGGGCTGCATCAAGTCCAATGGGCGCAGCACGCCGTACAAACCGCTCAAGATGCCCAAGTGCTCGTGCAACCAATCGAGGTCGGCCGCGCTCAAGGTCTTGGCATTCAAGCCGTCGTACACATCGCCATTGAAGGCCAGCACGGCTTGCTTGGCATTTTTTTCGGTGGACTTGGGCGCCCACGCTTGGTAGCGCGCCACGTTCAAACCAGACAAGGTGTCCGACAAATCCATCAGCTCGGCAATGCCTTGGGGCGAATAGCCGCGCAAGACCTCGATCAGGGCTTTGGATTGCGCCACGAACAGCGGGGCGGTGTGGCGCGGGGTGACGGCAGGGGTGTCGTAGTCGAGCGCTTTGGCTGGGGACAGCACAAACAACATGGTCATGTCTCCGAAGTGGGCGGTTGGGAAGTTTCAAATTGCGCCATGGCTTTTTGGTAACGGGCCGCATGGGAAAGTTCAGACTTGACCAAAGACTCAAACCAATCGGCCACCTCATCAAAACCTTCTTCACGGGCGGTTTGGGCCATGCGAATGTACATGTCCCCAGACTCCAAATTCTCACTGGCCACGGCCGACGCCAAGTTGTCTCGGGTGGTGCCAAAGGGCAATCCCGTCACCGGGTCAGCACAGGCCTGCAAAAACTCCAAGTGCCCATTGGCGTGACCCACCTCACCTTGAGCCGTGGATCGGAATAAAGCGGCGACGTCGGGGTGACCCTCCAAGTCCGCTTGGTTCGCGAAATACAGGTAACGGCGGTGGGCTTGGGCCTCGTGGGCAAAGGCTTCTTTCAGGCATTGCTCGGTTTGTGAACCTTTTAAGTTGCTCATGGGCTCCCTTCAGTCGTTTGATCCTATTGTCCAACACCCAGCGCCACAGCGCTGAGCGCGAACCGGTCGAATAAAATCGGGAGATGACCCAACCCTTGAACCAACCCGGCTTGGACACCCTGTCCAAGTCTTTTGAACCCGCCGCGCTGGAGGCCCATTGGGGCCCTGAGTGGGAACGCCGAGGCTACGGCGTCGCTGGCCACCGCGGCACGGGCCAAGCCCAGGCCGATGCGCCCGCGTTTGCGATCCAGCTGCCACCACCCAACGTGACGGGCACGCTGCACATGGGCCACGCGTTCAACCAGACCATCATGGACTCGTTGACCCGCTACCACCGCATGCTGGGCCACAACACCGCTTGGATTCCCGGCACCGACCACGCCGGCATCGCCACGCAAATCGTGGTGGAGCGGCAGCTGCAGGCCAAGGGCATCAGCCGCCACGACATGGGCACCAGCCCGGCCGAGGCGCGCAAGAACTTCGTGGCCAAGGTGTGGGAATGGAAAGAAGAGTCGGGCGACACCATCACCAGCCAAATGCGCCGCATGGGCGACAGCGTGGACTGGAGCCGCGAATACTTCACGATGGACCCCAAGCTGTCCAAGACCGTGACCGAAACCTTTGTGCAGCTCTACCAGCAAGGGCTGATCTACCGCGGCAAACGCTTGGTGAACTGGGACCCGGTGCTCATGAGCGCAGTGTCCGACCTGGAAGTCGAAAGCGCCGAAGAAGACGGCTCGATGTGGCACATCCGCTATGACTTGGTCGATGGCAGTGGTTCATTGACCGTGGCCACCACCCGCCCCGAAACCCTGCTGGGCGACGTGGCCGTGATGGTGCACCCCGAAGACGAGCGCTACCAACACCTCATCGGCCAGCAAGTGAACCTACCCCTGTGCGGCCGCACCATCCCCGTGATCGCCGACGATTACGTGGACAAAGACTTCGGCACCGGCGTGGTGAAGGTCACGCCCGCACACGACACCAACGACTACCAAGTCGGTCAGCGACACCAGCTTGAGATGATCTGCGTGTTGAACCTGGACGCGACCATCAACACCAACGCGCCCGAGAAATACCGTGGCCTGGACCGCTTCGTGGCGCGCAAGGCTGTCGTGGCCGACTTGGAGGCCGCTGGCGCTTTGGTCGAGGTGAAGAAACACAAGCTGATGGTGCCGCGCTGCGCCCGCACCGGCCAGGTGATCGAGCCCATGCTGACCGACCAGTGGTTCGTCGCCATGAACAAAGTCAGCGACAAAGACCCGACTGGCAAGAGCATCGCGCAAAAAGCCATCGATGCGGTGCAGTCCGGCCAAGTGAGTTTTGTGCCCGAGAACTGGGTCAACACCTACAACCAGTGGATGAACAACATCCAAGACTGGTGCATTTCGCGCCAGCTGTGGTGGGGCCACCAGATCCCCGCGTGGTACGACGAAGACGGCAATGTGTATGTGGCCCGCAACGAAGCAGAAGCGCAAGCCCAAGCCCCCGGCAAAACGCTCCAGCGCGACGAAGACGTGCTCGACACTTGGTACTCGTCGGCGCTGGTGCCGTTCAGCACCATGGGCTGGCCTGAGAAAACGGCCGACCGCGACCTGTACCTGCCCAGCAGCGTGCTGGTGACCGGCTACGACATCATCTTTTTCTGGGTCGCCCGGATGATCATGATGACCACGCACTTCACCGGCCAAGTGCCCTTCAAACATGTCTACATCCACGGCCTGGTGCTCGACGCGCAGGGCAAGAAGATGAGCAAGTCCGAAGGCAACGTGCTTGACCCCGTTGACCTGATCGACGGCATCACCCTGGAGCCGCTGCTCGAGAAGCGCACCCAAGGCCTGCGCAAGCCCGAGACTGCACCGAAGGTGCGCAAACAAACCGAAAAAGAATTCCCCGAGGGCATACCTGCTTACGGCGCCGATGCGCTGCGCCTGACCTTCGCCTCGCTGGCCACACTGGGTCGCAGCATCAACTTCGACAGCAAGCGCTGCGAGGGCTACCGCAACTTCTGCAACAAGCTGTGGAACGCTTCGCGCTTTGTGTTGATGAACTGCGAAGGCCACGACTGCGGTCTGATGGAACACAGCAAAGCCGACTGCACGGTCGGCGGCAAAGCCCACGGTTACATGAGCTTCAGCCAAGCCGATCGCTGGATCGTGTCGCAACTGCAGCGCGTGGAAGCCGAAGTGGCCAAAGGCTTTGCCGAGTACCGCTTGGACAACGTGGCCAACACCATTTACGACTTCGTTTGGAACGAGTTCTGCGACTGGTATTTGGAAATCGCCAAGGTGCAAATCAACACCGGCAACGAAGCGCAACAACGCGCCACGCGCCGCACGCTGATCCGCACGCTGGAAACCCTGCTGCGTTTGGCCCACCCCATCATCCCCTTCATCACCGAAGCCCTGTGGCAAACGGTGGCGCCCTTGGCGGGCCGTGCTGGCCCCTCGGTCAGCATCGCCGCTTACCCCGTGAGCCAGCCCGCGCGCATCGATGAAGCCGCCGAAGCACACGTGGCCAAGCTCAAGACCTTGGTTGACGCCTGCCGCAACCTGCGCGGCGAGATGAGCGTTTCACCCGCCACGCGCTTGCCCCTGTACGTGCTGGGCGACGCGGACTTCATGCGCACCAGCGCGCCGGTGCTGCAGGCCTTGGCCAAGCTCAGCGAAGTTCAGGTGTTTGAAGACGAAGCCGCTTGGGCCACGGCCGCACAAAACGCCCCCGTGGCCGTGGTCGGTCAAGCCCGCTTGTGCTTGTTCATGCAAATCGACGTGGCCGCCGAAACGGCACGTTTGAACAAAGAAATCGCGCGACTGGAAGGCGAGATTCAAAAAGCGCAAAACAAACTGGGCAACGAAGCCTTCGTGGCCAAGGCCCCGGCGGCGGTGTTGGAGCAGGAGCGCACGCGCGTGAGCGAGTTCGGCGCCACTTTGATGAAGTTGCGCGAACAGGTGCAGCGCCTGCGCTGAAGCCTTCAGCGGCGCTGCAGCACCGTGGTGTGCTCAGCACCCACGGTTTCTTGGCTGATCAGGGTGTTGCCGGTTTGTTTGGCAAAGGCCTGGAAGTCGCGGTTCGCGCCCGCGTCGGTGGCGATCACCTTGAGCAATTGGCCACTGCTCATCTCGGCCAAGGCCTTCTTGGCCTTGAGGATGGGCAAGGGGCAATTGAGGCCGCGTGCGTCCAGTTCTTTGTCGATGTGCATGGTGGCGCCGTCTGGTTGAATCTGAGTGTCTTGAGTAGCCCCTGGGGGCATCAAGCTGGGAATACCCCGGTGGACAGGTAACGGTCGCCGCGGTCGCAGACGATGAAGGCGATGGTGGCGTTTTGCACCTGTTGCGCGATGTACTGCGCCACCCAGCAAGCCCCCGCGGCCGAAATGCCGGCAAAAATGCCCTCTTCGCGCGCCATGCGGCGGCACATCTCTTCAGCGTCCGATTGGCTGACGTACACCACCTCGTCGACGTTGGTGGGGTCGTAAATTTTGGGCAGGTACTCGGTGGGCCACTTGCGGATACCCGGGATGCGTGAACCCTCCGTGGGCTGAGCACCGATGATGCGAATGGCGGGGTTCTTTTCCTTCAGGTAACGCGAGACGCCGGTGATGGTGCCGGTGGTGCCCATGGAGCTCACAAAGTGGGTGATTTTCCCGCCCGTCTGTTGCCAAATTTCGGGGCCTGTGGTCTCGTAGTGGATGCGCGGGTTGTCGGCGTTGGAGAACTGGTCCAACACTCGCCCTTTGCCCTCGGCGGCCATTTTGTCGGCCAGGTCGCGGGCGTACTCCATGCCGCCGCTCTTGGGCGTGAGGATGAGCTCAGCACCAAACGCCTTCATGGTTTGGGCACGCTCGATGGACAGGTCCTCCGGCATGATCAAGACCATGCGGTAGCCTTTGATGGCCGCGGCCATGGCCAACGCAATGCCGGTGTTGCCCGAAGTGGCCTCGATGAGCGTGTCGCCGGGATGGATGTCACCGCGCTCTTGGGCGCGCTGGATCATCGACAAGGCGGGGCGGTCCTTCACGGAACCCGCGGGGTTGTTGCCTTCGAGCTTGCCCAGCACCACGTTGCCGCGTTGCTGGTTGTCGGTCGCGCCGATGCGTTGAAGGGCCACCAAAGGGGTATTTCCGATGGCTTGTTCGATGGTTGGATATTTCATACCCAAACTGTGCCATAATTTGAGTCTTCACAGATCTGCCCGGGTGGTGAAATTGGTAGACTCAGGGGACTCAAAATCCCCCGCCGAAAGGCGTGCCGGTTCGAGTCCGGCCCCGGGCACCACTTACCGAAAACCGAGAAGTACGCGCAACACCGCCGAACCCCGTTTTTCTATACAAATCAAGCCCTTCGGGGCTTTTTTTGTGCCTTGTGCAAAACCTTCACCCATGCTAGATACCGTACCTGTCCTAGGTTTACACAAAATCTACACAGGGGATTACACACCCTTGATAGCGTTGGCGATAAAGCGCATCTTCAAGATTTGGACTCACCCGATGTGCGAGGTAAGCGTGACTGACGTTCTGACCACCTGCCCAACATCTGGCCAGGACAAAGACTGACGGTTTGCAAGAGAGAAGGTTCGGCCTACCTGCGCACACTGTTGTTTCGAATCGGTGGATCGAAATACAGTTTTCTGAAATATTCTTGAATCATCCGGATCTCAGGTGCAACGGCTTCGTCGGCGCGCCATGCCATGCCAATTGACAAAGGCTGGATCGGGTCCGCCAGCGCAATCGTCTCGACACGTTTACCCTCGAGTGACCATGGTCGGTAAAGCATGTCGGAGGCTATGGCGACGCCCTGGCCATTGGCAACCATGCTGCGTATCGCTTCGATCGACTTCGTACGCAATCGAATGTTCGGCTCCAGCCCGGACTGGCCCCAATAGCGAGCAGCGGCCTCGGCGGCCTCGTCGTCCGTCAACAGCATCAGCGGCTCGTGGACCACATCGGCAAGATGCACCTCATCTCGTTGCCCAAGACGATGTCCGGTCGCCACCCAAAGGCGGCGGCGCGAGTCGAACAGGGTCTGGGTCCGGATGCCCGGATCCTTCACATTCGACGTCACAAGCAGAGCCAGTGAAAAGTCACCCCCCAATAGCCCGGCCGTGATCTGTTGCCGATCGCGTTCGAGGATAGAGATCTGCAGGTGCGGATGCAGTTCTGAGAGGCGGTGAATATGTTCGGCCAGAAAGTAACCGACGACCGTGCTGGAGGCTGCCAGCGTGACCTCGCCAGCCAATTCCGTGCCGCGCGGGATTGTGCTCACTTTTTGGACTGCGTTCTCGATATTCAGTGCATGCGACAGGAACTGTCGACCGTCGTCGGTCAACTCCATGCCATGGGACTCGCGTTTGAACAGCTGATACTCGAGTTCGCGTTCGAGATCACGGATTGAAAGAGTAACGGCCGACTGCGACACATTCAGTTGTTCGGCCGCACGGGAGACTTGCCCTAGCTGTGCAGTGGCTAGGAAATACCGAATCTGGCGCAGCGAGAAATTCATATGTTCATCCCTTAAACGTCTGCCCGTGACGAACCAAGTTGAAGCATTAGTTTTTCCAATATTAGGGCATAAAAATTCTGAATTTTACTTGTTATTGCCATGACCCTAAGCTTCTTTTAACGAACCTGCCACAAACAAAATCGCCACCATAGCAGGACCCATCGACGTGTGGCACCATGCATTTGGCTAGCATATTCAAAGTAACCTAATCCCATGCAACCTAGCTACCTGACCTACCTCAACGGCGTGGACATTGCCGAGCTGGCACTCACCGACGACGAGACACTGCAGGCAATCGAATCCAGTCTGGCTGCGCAAGGACGCGGCAACTGCGTCATCGAACCGCGCGTCCACCTTGCACCCAAGGCCGGCGTCGACGGGCATTTCAACGTGTTGCGTGGCGCTATCGGTGCACCACTTGACCTTGCCGGCGTGAAGGTGGTTGGCGACTTCGTAGATAACTACAAGCTGGGCCTGCCGTCCGAACTTGGCATGCTCAATTTGTTCGATCCACGCACGGGCGTACCGATCGCGATTGTCAATGCAACGGCCATAACCGACATGCGCACTGGTGCCATCACGGCGATTGGAGCCAAGTATCTGGCGCGCAAAGATTCGAAGATTCTGGGCCATGTCGGCGCTCGCGGAACTGCCTACTGGAATGTCAAGTTGCTCGACAAACTGTTCGATTTTGACGAAATCCGCGTGCATTCGGCGCGGCCCGAAAGCCGCAACGCCTTCGGCGCGCGCCTGTCCCAAGATCTTGGCAAGCCAGTGCGCGTTTGCGACAACTGGCAGGACACGGTCGTGGGTGCGGACATCGTGGTTGAAGCTACTCGCCTGCGCGAACCCACGCCGATGCTCAAAACCGAGTGGATCAAGCCCGGTGCTTTCGTCGTGCCCTACGGCACCATGAGCGCTGTCGAACTCAGCCTGACAGACATCATGTCCAAGATGGTGGTCGATGACTGGGGTCAGTGCAAGGGTGGTTCGTTCGGCTCCTTGCGCGCCCACGTCGAAACCGGCAAGTTGTCGGCTCAGACCCTGCATGCGGAAATGGGCCAGATTGTTGCTGGTTTCAAGCCAGGACGCGAGAGCGAGGACGAGACCATTCTTTTCTGGCATCGTGGTCTTTCGCTGAGCGACATTGCGCTTGGACACGCCATGCTTGAAAAGGCCACCCGTATGGGCCTCGGCCAAAAGTTGCGTTTTCACTGATTCTCAGTTCTTCCTTCCCTCACCACATGGAGTATTGATATGCACAATAAAATTTCTCGGCGTCATCTGATCACATCTGGTACCGGGGCCGCCGGCCTTGTCCTTTTCGGTCTGCCGTTTACTGCCCAAGCACAGTCTGGCGGGAAGACCCGTCCAGCCGTTTCGATTCGTGTGCCGAGGGAGTTCACCGGCATCGATCCGTTCCACCGTTCGTCACCTGAAGACGGTAACGTGGCTGGCGCGGTTTTCCAGTTCCTGCTGGTTCGCAAGCCCAATTCAACCGAATTCGAATTGGATGCGGCTCAGGAGTTTAAGCAAACATCGCCGACCACCTATGACTTTAAACTCAAGCCTGGTCAAATGTTCACCGATGGATTTGGCGAGATGACAGCTGAGGACGTGAAATTTTCGTTCGAGCGCATCGCCCAAGATCCCAAGGATGGCAGCAAGGCGTCCAGCTACAAGAGCGACTGGATCAACTTAGTTTCGGTTGATGTGAAGAGCAAGTACGAAGGGCGCATCGTGCTGAGCGAGCCGCGTGCCAACGTCATTGATGTCGCGATTGGTGATTTTTCAGGTTGCATCGTTTCGAAGAAAGCCGTAGCGCAGCGCGGCACCGAGCACATCACCAAACCGGTGGGTTCCGGCCCATACAAGATCGCGTCCTACGATCGCCAAAAAGGTATTCAATTGCAGCGCAACCCGGCGTACAAGGGTTCACGCAACGGTGGCTTCGACGAGATCAACCTGCGCGTGATCACCGATACCAAGACCGTCGAACTGGCAGTGCGTGCCGGTGAGATCGATTTCGCGGTGCTGGCTCCGGCGGCAGCCGATCCGCTGCGCGGCGTCTCGGGCCTGACCGTGACCGATCAGCCTTCGTTGGCCTATGTCTGGATGGGTATGAACATGGAGAAGGGTCCCCTCGCGGACCCGCGTGTACGACAGGCTATCCGGCTCGGAATCGATGTTGATCAGATGCTGATGGCTGGTTACAACGGTAAGGTGCCGCGCCTCAACACATTACTGCCTCCGCTGGTGGCCGGACACTGGCGTGAAGCGCCGGTGTACAAGCGCAATATCGCCGAAGCCAAGGCCTTGCTGGCTGCTGCCGGGGCGTCGAATCTAAAGCTACGCCTGACGGTCCTGAACCAACCCGAGTACCAGAATATGGCGCTGGTGGCGCAGGCATTGCTGGCGGAAATCGGCGTGACGATCGAGGTCGATGCACAACCAGGCGGGACCTACTGGAGCGCCGGCAAGGGCGAGACCGGCAAGAACCTAGACCTTTACATGGCGCGTTTCAACGGCAAGCACGATCCCAACTTCATCATGCAGTGGTTCGTCTCGAGTCAGATCGGCAACTGGAATTGGTCGCGCTGGAACAGCCCGGAGTTCGATGCCTTGTTCAAGGCTTCCGCAGGCGAGACTAATCCGGCCAAACGCCAGCAATTGGTGGTCGACGCGCAGAAAGCCATGGATAAGACCAGTGCATACGTGTGGCTGACCAACGAAGCCAGTGCGGTGGTACATCGAAGCTGGCTCAAGCCGGCAAGTGTGCCGGGCTGGCTGAACTGGCAATACCCGAGTTTTATCCCAGCCTAAGTCGACTTCGGCAATCGGAAGCCCCATGCACGAAAGCTTGCGTTATCTGGCGAGTCGCCTTTTCACCGCGGTATTGATCGTGCTGGGGGCGATGACCTTGCTGATCACCTTATCGTCGATTGTTCCGGGCGACCCGGCCGCCACGCTGCTAGGACCACAGGCCACACCCGAAGCGTCCAAACGGTTCATTGAAGAAATGGGGCTGGACCAACCAATACCGGTTCGCATCGGACAATTTTTCATGCAGGTGCTGAACGGCAATCTCGGTTCGGACATCATCTCCGGGCGTTCAGTAACCAGCATGATTTCCGAAGTGCTGCCCTACACGCTTACCCTCACCTTTGTGGCCATCGGCATAGCGGTGATGACCGGTGTGCCGATGGGAATATTCGCTGCGACCCATCGCGGATCGATCATGGACAACGTGATGGCTTTCATGTCGGTGGCCTTCATCGCCGTGCCTGGCTTCGTGATCGCGATCTTCCTGCTGCTGCTGTTCTCGATCTGGCTCGACTGGTTGCCGGTGCTCGGCGTCAGCAAGACCGGCGACTTTTGGGACGAGGTTCAGCGTATGGTGTTGCCGTCGGTAGCGCTGGCCCTAGGCTGGGTGGGGTTCATCGCGCGGTTAGTGCGCACCTCGATGCTCGAAGTGATGGGCGAAAACTACATTCGTACGTCACGCGCCTACGGCCTGTCGGACCGCATGATTACCTACAAGTACGCACTCAAAAACGCCTGTATTCCCACCATCGCCATCCTTGGCATGGGCATTGGCCGACTGCTAGGTGGTGCGGTGCTGATCGAGATCGTGTTTGCCCGACCCGGGTTGGGTCGACTGATTTATGGCGCCATCTCGGATCGCAACTATCCAGTGGTGCAGGGCGCGGTGCTGGTCGTGGTTGTGATCTTTGTGCTGGTCAACCTGCTGGTCGACCTGTCGTATTCGGCGATTGATCCGCGGATTCGCCATGCCAGCCAGCGTGACGGAGGCGGGCGATGAGCAAGTGGCGAGCCGCCTTCGATGTACTGCGCAAGATAGGGCGAACCTTCCCCGGTGCAGTCGGCCTACTGATTGTCATCCTGGTGCTGGCATGCGCCATGCTGGCGCCGTGGATCGCAACGCACAACCCGAACACCCTCGACGTGATGAACCGTTTTGCTGGTCCGTCCGGCAATAACTGGCTGGGGACAGACCACCTGGGGCGCGACCTGTTCTCGCGCATGGTGCACGGCGCCTCGGTGGCGATGAAAGTCGCCATCTTGTCGATCACCGCCTCTCTGACCGTGGGCACAGCGCTGGGCATCCTAGCGGCCTATGCACCGGCGCGCGCCGAACGCCTGGTGCTGATTCTGTTCGATGTGATCTCCTCATTCCCGAGCCTGGTGCTGGCATTGGCCGTGGTCGCGGTGTTTGGTCCATCGACGCAGATCGTGATCCTGATCGTCGCGGTCACCATGACACCACATTTCGGGCGCGTCGCGCGTTCGCAGGTGTTGACGCTGCGCAGTGCACCGTTCCTAGAGGCCGAGCGTATTCTCGGTGCTTCGGCGCTGCGCATCGTGTTCAGTCATGTATTGCCCAACATTCTCGGGCCGCTGGTGATTCTGGCCTCGATGGACATTGCGGTCGTCATCAGTATCGAGGCTGGTCTGTCCTTCCTCGGGCTGGGGGTGAGGCCGCCATTGGCAAGCTGGGGTACGCTGATCCAGGATGGTTACCAATATCTGTCACAGAGCTGGTTACCAGTGGTCGTATCCAGTGTTGCGCTGGCGCTGACGACCTTGGGGTTCACGCTGTTTGGCGAAGCGCTACGTGATGCCGTTGATCCGCGAATCGGGCGGGAGCACTGATGGATACCAATACAAATAAGACCGTAGTGCCAGACAGCCCGCTGGTGGCAATCCGCGGACTGAAGCTTGAGGCGTCGACCGCGCGCGGAACCGCCCACATCCTGCGCGGCATCGACCTGGACATCGGGCGCGGCCGCATTCTGGGCGTGGTGGGCGAGTCGGGTTCGGGTAAGTCCAGTCTGGCCATTTGTCTGTTGCGCCTCCTGCCGGCCAACATCACGCGTCTCGATGGTAGCGTGGCTTTCGATGGCACCGAGTTGTTGGGGCTCGATGATGCACAAATGGCTGGCTGGCGCGGCCGACGTGTAGCCATGATATTCCAAGACCCCATGACCGCGCTCAATCCCTTGTTCACGGTTTCCACCCAACTTATCGACGTGTTGCTTCAGCGTTATCCGGGTATCAGCCGCAAGGACGCTTGGGCACGGGCGCATGCAGCTCTTGTAGACGTTGGAATCGCCGACGCCGAGTTGCGGCTCAGAGCCTATCCGCACCAGCTCTCCGGTGGCATGCGGCAACGTGTGATGATCGCAATGGCCTTGCTGGTCGAGCCTGACCTGCTGGTGGCCGATGAGCCGACGACCGCGCTCGATGCGACGGTGGAGGCGCAGATCGTAGATCTTCTGGAGGCACTGCGGCGCAAGTTCTCTGGCTCCATTGTGTTCATCTCGCACCATCTAGGCCTGGTCGCGCAACTGTGCGACGACCTGTGCGTGATGTACGGTGGAACCGTGGTCGAGACTGGGCCAGCGGCCAAGGTACTGACTCGGCCGCGCCATCCCTATACGCGTGCCTTGCTCGAATGCGAGCTAGAGGACGATGTCCATGACGGCCGGCTAAAGTCGATTCCTGGCGAGGTTCAGGACCCGGTCAAGCCAATGACGGCCTGTGTGTTCGCCCCGCGCTGCGTTCATGCCAACGCGCAATGCCATGAGGCCGTGCCACTCCCGAGGGTCGTTGGCGTTGGTCACCAGGCAAGCTGTTTTCGGTTGGAGGAAATTCGATGATCTGTATTGATCGTGCCAACCGGGATAAGACTCAAGCAGTCGCCGGAGCGAGGCGATGAGCGCACCCTTTATCCGCTTCGACAAGGTGAGCGTGGTGTTTGATGGAAAGGTGCGTGCTTTGCAGGACGTGTCTCTGTCACTGAACAAGGGCGACATCCTGGGCCTGGTGGGCGAGTCTGGCTCCGGCAAGACCACACTCTGCCGCGTGCTGGTCGGCCTGACCCCGCCCAGCGCTGGTACCGTGACCCTGAGCGGTCAAGCGGTGACGCAACAGTTGCGCGATCAACCGCTGGCGTTTCGGCGAAGGGTACAGATGTTGCTGCAGGATGCGGTGGCTTCATTGTCGCCTCGCATGACGATCGGACGCTCGCTGGCCGAACCGATCGCCATCCACAAGTTGCCCGAGGCGCAGGCACTCGAGCGTCTGCAAGCCATCATGGCGCGTCTGGGTCTGCCCGCAGATGTGACGGGTAAATTTCCGCACCAAATTTCTGGCGGACAGGCGCGCCGCGTTGGTGTAGCGCGGGCACTGGTGATGCAACCGGAGGTGATCATTGCCGACGAACCGACGGCGGGGCTAGACGTCTCGGTGCAGGGCGAACTGCTGAACCTGATGCTGGACCTACAGCGCGAATTCGGTCTTACCTACTTGATGGTCAGCCACAACCTCAACGTGATCCGACGCGTCACAAGGCGGACTGCCGTCATGTACTTAGGTCAGATCGTCGAGGAGGCGCCCACCAGAGACATGTTTGAGCGACCGGCGCATCCTTATACCGCCGCTTTGTTGTCGACCAATCCGGCGATCAATCCAACGCGCCGTGCCCGCCGCATCGTGTTGCAGGGCGAGATTCCCAGTGTCGTGAATCCACCGCCTGGATGCCGCTTCCACACCCGTTGCCCGGTGGCGCAAGCCCGCTGTGCAATTGAGGAGCCCGTACTACGCGATGCTGGTGAGGCACGCAGTGTGCGATGCCACTTTCCTTATTCACTGGACGGGTCGCCCTGAGCTGCGAACCCACCTCGCTGCACCTTTGCAACCGAATTTTAGAATCGAACACCTGCCAATTAAGGAGCTTCATAAGCATGGAAATAGGAGATCGGCGCATCACCCTCTTGGACTTGGTTCGCGTAGCCACCACAGATACCCAGGTCAGCGTCAGCCAGCACGCCGTTGCGCAGGTAGAGCGGGCGAGGGAGCGGGTCTTGCGCTTGGCCGCGAACGGCCCGCCGATCTACGGCCTGAATTCGGCGCTCGGCGCAAATACCGGTGCCAAACTGGCGCCGGCTGACTTAGAGGCATACCAGCGGCGCGCGGTGCGGGCCCGCGCAGTGGCGGTGGGCAAACCCTACGATACGATTTCGGTGCGTGCCATGCAGTTTGCCCGTATTGCGGGGCTGGTCCAAGCGGGTTCAGGCGTGTCGCCACAGGTGTTACAAGCTTGCGTCGACCTACTGAACCGGCGCGTTCATCCCGTGGTACCTTGCTGGGGCTCAATCGGAGTATCAGACATGCCCTTGCTGGCGCACCTCGCGCTACCGCTGCTTGGTGAAGGTCAGGCGGAATATATGGGCGAAACGCTCAGCGGCGCCGACGCCTTGGCTCGCGCGGGCTTGAAGCCGCTCACGCTGGGCGCCAAAGACGGGCTGGCCTTGTTCAGCGCCAATGCGGCCACAGCAGCCCGTGGCGGTCTGGTGGTATACGACTTGCTGCAGACCATGGACGCCTGGCTGGCCACGATCGCGCTGAGTTACGAGGGCTACAGGGCCAACGCTTCGCCGCTGCGCCAGGACACTGTGGCAGCCCGACCTGCCGCCGGTCAGGTGGCGGTGGCGGCTCGATTGCGCCAACTGTTGGCGGGAGGCCAATTGCTGACGCCCGGTAACGCGCGGCGAGTGCAGGACCCGGTGTCGTTCCGTGTCGTCGCCCAAGTGCACGGTGCAGCCCAGGCTGCGGCCGAAGCCGCTCGCAAGGAGGTTGAAGTCGAACTCAACAGCGCGGCTGACAGTCCGCTGGTAATGGCCGACGAGGATCTGATGCTCTCGACCGGCAACTTCCATCTGCCGGCGACCGCTCTGGCACTGGACAGTTGTGCGATTGCGCTGGCGCAGATGGCCAGTATGGGGGTATCGCGCTGCCAGCGTTTCATGAGCCCGAACCTGACCGATCTGCCATTGCAACTCACACGTCACGGGCCTGCCCATTCTGGATTTGCCACTATTCAGAAGACACTGGTCGTGTTGTGGTCTGAGATCCGCCAGCGTGCCAATCCCGGTTCGCTGGACTACATGCCAGTGTCCGAGACCATTGAAGACCATGCCTGCATGTCGTTAAGCGTGGCAGAGAAACTCGCTGAAGGCCTGGAGCGTGCGCGATATCTGATCGCGATCGAATTGATCATCGCCGCGCAGGCGGTGGATCTGCGTGGCACTGACCGCGCGTTGCTGGGTGATGGTGCGCGTCAAGCCTACGATAAGGTACGTGCGCTGGTGCCGAGACTCGACGAAGACCGATCGATGGGGACGGATATCGAGCTGATTTGCAACGCGGTGGCGGACGGTGCCTTCAGCCAATTGCAGACCGGGAACGTGGTGACGTGAGACTCGCCGTCAACGCGCGCATGTATTCGGTCAGTCCGTCCGCCAAGGCGGACTGGAAAGCGTTGATGGCTTGGGTCGTGCGCCGCGCGGGCCTAGACTGGCTGTCGCTAGACCACGATTCGCCGGCGCCTCTGTCGACCTTATGGGCACGCAAAGACCTGGGCATGGTGATGATGTGTGGTCTGCCATATGCGCTGAGCCAGCCTCAGCCGCGTCTGATCGCAGCGCCGATTCCATCGCCGGCGCGGTATGGTGGGCGTCCAGTCTATTTCTCAGACTTCGTGGTTCTTGCTGATGCGCCTTGTACAACACTGGAAGATACATTCGGTGGTGTGTTGGGTTACACCCTTCCGGGGTCGATGTCAGGTGGGATTGCGCCTTACCACCATCTGATGGAATTGGGCCGAACGCGCGGCCACCGCCTCTATACCGGTGTTGTCGGCGATCTGATCAATGGCCGGGGCGTGATCGACGCGGTGGTGTCCGGGCGCGCCGACGTGGGCACCCTGGACAGTTATTACCTCGATTTGCTGCGCCAGCATGAACCGGCGTATGCGGCGCAAGTGCGGGTCGTGGACAGCACTAGGGCACACCCGATACCGCCTCTGGTGGCAACGGCTGCCTTGTCCGAAGCGCAAACCAGTCAGCTGCGCGGCGCGCTGATAGATACAGCGACGGAGCCGGCGCTTGCACCGCTGATGCAGCGGCTGATGCTCAAGGGCTTTTCCGTCGTTGAGAGCCACGACTACGATCACCTGGCCGACATGGCAAGGGCCCAGACCGAACCTTTCGATCAGTTGTGATCGCATCTTTCCAAGAAGAAATGCAATCTACACAAACACCAATAGATCGTTGAAACGTTAGAAAGAGAGCTCACATGCATTTAGACATCGACATCAACAAGCTATATTTGCAACGTCAGGCAAGATTGACAGACACCATGCGGGCCATGGGTGTCTCAGCCATACTCACGCCCGACCCAATCAATATTTTGTACTGCACAGGATCACGCAATATGACGGTGTGGGGTCTGATGGGTCCGTCAAGATTCGTTTTACATTGTATTGACGGACCCACAATTTTGTTCGAATTCAACCTAGGAGAACACCTATCCGAAGGGTTGCCAACACTGACCGAAATCCGAACGTCCACAGGAATTACGGCAAAGAAGACACCGCATTACAACGCGAATAACCAAAAGTTTGCTGATGAGGTAGTTGACATTTTGAAAGCTGTGCAGGGCCACTCGAATATGCAACTTGCAGTCGAGCTTGTCGACTTCACATTTACCGATGCCTTACGAAAGCTCGGGGTGGGACTTACCGATGCAACCCCTGTATTCCAGTACTCGCGCATGATCAAACAGCCACTCGAACTTGATGTGATGCGTTACGCCGTTACACAAGTTCAACTTGCCACTTCCAGCCTTGAGCAAGCCATTAGACCCGGTCGTACAGAGAACGAAGTATGGGCAGAGTTTCACAAGGGCTTGATCGCCAGAAATGGCGAGTTTGTTTCAACTCGACTCTTCCAAAGCGGTATCCGAACCTTTCCTTATTTCCAAGAGTCGTCCGACTCCGTGATGCAAGCGGGCGACTTGGTGTGCTTCGACACCGACGCAATCGGCGTCATGAATTACGCAGTGGACTTTTCCCGCACATTCCTGTGTGGAAAAACGTCCGCAACCAACACACAGCGAAGAATTTATCAAATTGCCTTAGAACAACTTGAACACAATGCATCCAACATAAGAGCTGGTCGAAGTTTCGAAGATTTTGCTCGGCTTGCATACGACGTCCCTTCGCACCACCGCGACTTTGGATACTATGTGCTTGCACACGGTTTAGGAATGTCCGGAGAACATCCGAATGTTCCCCGAGTTGAATCCGACGGTTCGTTCAACTTTCCTGGTGAAATTCAGGAAAACATGGTCCTCTGCATTGAAAGTTACATCGGAGACCCGGAGACCAAACAAGGAGTAAAACTCGAGGACCAATTTGTCGTTCATGCAAATTCTGTGGAACGCCTATCAACTTACCCAATGTGCTCAGCTCTCAAATGAATCGACCCGAGGCGATTCACAAAGGGTTGACAGTACTCTGAGGAGCAAGTTATTTGCTGTGCTCACCATGACGACAACAGTACTTATTCCCAGCTGGTCTTGGCGCTGCACTCCAGCACCACCAGCAGTTTTAATTCGCTAAACTTCGCTACCTGAGCAGCTGCGGTGAAAACTAGACCAAAGCACAAGCGAGAAATGTCTCGACCACACAACGAGAGCAAGAAAATTTGCCCCCGGTTTTTCGAGTCAACATGAAGCGTGAGCAGTTTGAAATTTGACCTGACACACCCCGATTGGGCAGCCCAAAATTCCACGAAAATTACACATAGAATTACACACCAAGAGCTTTTTCCCTCTGGGGTCAAGTCCGGCCCCGGGCACCATTTACCGAAAATCGAGGTGGTGATGCAACATTGCTGAACCTCTTTTTTTTATACAAATCAAGCCCTTCGGGG
>Ga0315907_10000587_pt1 | contig 51815 bp, 31 predicted proteins | sample LakEriMetagenome_3_FD_203525 | JGI IMG/M metagenome (GOLD analysis project Ga0315907, IMG submission 203525) | Freshwater fungal communities from buoy surface, Lake Erie, Ohio, United States - Buoy 12 MA123 | ecosystem: Environmental > Aquatic > Freshwater > Lake > Lake biofilm | place: USA... | reverse complement strand
ACACGCTGGTGATCTTCACCGCCGACAACGGCTGCTCGCCGGCGGCCGCGATCGACGAGCTGATCGCCAAGGGCCACCAACCGAGCGGCCCGCTGCGCGGACACAAGGCCGACCTCTTCGAGGGCGGCCACCGCGTGCCGTTCATCGTGCGCTGGCCCGCGGGGGTGAAGCCGGGCGTGAGCGATCAGCTGGTCAGTCAGGTCGATTTCCTGGCCACGTTCGCCGCGCTGACGGAGGCGACCTTGCCGCCGAACGCGGGCGAGGACAGCGTGAGCTTCCTGCCGGTGCTGCGCGACGGCGCCGCGCCCGGCCCGCGCACCCACCTGGTGAGCCAATCGATCAACGGGAGCTTCGCCTACCGCGAAGGCAGCTGGAAACTCGCGCTGTGCCGGGGCTCCGGCGGGTGGAGCGCGCCCAAGCCCGGCAGCGCCGAAGAGGCGAAACTGCCGGAGTTCCAGCTCTACGACCTCGCCCAAGACCTCGGGGAGACGCGCAACCTGATCGCGATCGAACCGGAACGCGCGACCAAGATGCGGGCCGCGCTCGAGGCGCTCATCGCGCGCGGACGCAGCACCCCGGGACCGGACCAGGCGAACGATGCCGCGATCCAGCTCGTCAAGAAGGTCAACACTCCCGGCGCCAAGGCCAAGGCGAAGGGCAAGGCGGGCGCCACCGACAAATAAGCCGGGACGGCCGCCGGCTCACTTCGCCCGGCGGAGCTCGTCGACCTTGGCTTGCAGCTTCGCGACCTGCTCCTCGGCGTCGCCCAACGGTGTCGGCGCCACGACCCGCTCGCGGGAGTAACCGACGTAAGCCAGCCACTTGGAGGCGCGGAACTTGCGGAGCTGATCGACGGCCTTGAAGAGCGGGTCGGCCATCGCCTCCTTGGCCGCGACGTCGGGCGTCACGACGCCGGCGCCCGCAAGGATCGTGCGGGCCATGAGGAGATGGCCGTCATCGCCCGGATGGATGCGGTCGCGCGAGAAGACCTCGGTGCGGGCGTCGCGGGCTTTGCGCATCGCGGTGTGGAGGTCGATGACCGTGAGCCCGGGGCGCTTCAGCTGCATCTCCCAGGCGGCGTAGGCCGTCATGACGGAGTCGTAGTTGAATTCGCCTGGCTTGGTGGTGGCGTCGAAGATCGGCGGGGTGACGAGGTACACCTGCTTGACGCCCGCCGCCTGGCACTGGTCGAGCAGCTTGGTCACGCCGGTCTGGAAGGCCTTGAAGCGGGCCTCCTCCAGCGGCTGGTAGATACCGTCATTGATGCCGTAGCAGGCGAAGACCACCTCGGGCTTCATCTTCTCCAAGGTGCGACCGAGACGTTCGAACAGGCTGGGCCGGGGGAATTTGCCGCCGGCATGACCGGCCTCGCTGAGACCGGAGAGCGTCTCGCTGGAAAGGCCGAGCGGGTAGACCTCGAACCGCAGCTGCGGCCGGGACTTCTGCAGGAAGTAGTCCATGAACGAGACGTAGGTGCCGCCTTGGGTGATGCTATCGCCAAGCACGACGATGCGTTTGCCCGCGAGGGCTTCGGCGGACTGGGCGCAAGCGACGACGACGGTGGCGAGCAGGCAGGCGAGCAGACGCAGGGATCTCATGGGATGGGGGTGAGCCGGACTATGCCCCTGCCCCGCCGGCTGACAACCCGGGAGTCGGCCAACCATTAAAGTCTGTCCACGGTGCCGCCGGCATCTAGGTTCAACCCTATGATCCGTGTCAGCCTCGCCCTGCTCGCCACCATCCTCGGCGCGTTCGCCGCCGAGCCGCCGACCAAGCGGGCCTTCCTGATGCTCGGGGGCGCCACGCAGATCCTCGACGCCGACGGCAAGGTCACGTGGAAATACCCTGCGGAGACCCGCGATGGTTGGGTGCTCCCGAACGGCCACGTGCTCCTTACCCTCGCCAAGTCCAAGACGTACCCGGGCGGCGCCGTCATCGAGGTCACGCGCGACCTGAAGGTCGTCTTCGAATACAAGGGCACGCAGGCCGAGGTGAACACCGCGCAACGTCTACCCGATGGACGGACGATGCTGACCGAGGCCGGGGCGAATCCCCGCATCCTGGAGGTCGACGCCACCGGGCGCATCCAGGTCGAGATCCCGCTGCGGTGCTCGGCGAAAGACCCGCACTTCCAGAGCCGCATGACCCGCAAGCAGCCCAACGGCCACTACCTCGTGCCCCAGGACAAGCTCGTGCGCGAGCTCGACCCCGCCGGCAAGGTCGTCTGGGAGTACCAGGCGCCGGCCTCGAAACTGGACAACCGCACCTTCTGCGCCTTGCGCAACGCCGCGGGCCACACGCTCGTGAGCCTGACCGTCGGTAACCAGGTCGTGGAGGTCGACGCCGCGGGCAAGGTGGTCTGGGAACTGAAGGCCGGCGACCTGCCGGGCGTGCCCATCAACCGCACCACCGCCCTCGCGTGGCTGCCCAACGGCAACGTCGTCCTCAGCAACTACGCCGCCCGGGCCCCGCACCCCAAACTGATCGAGATCACCCGCGACAAGCAGGTGGTCTGGACCTATGTCGACGACACCAAGTTCGGCGTGCACGAATTCCAGTTGCTCGACGCCGACGGCAAGCCGCTCGCGGGCGCGTTGCGCTGAGGGTCAGTAATGACGGCGGGCCTGCAGGATGAAGAGCACACCGCGTTCGACCCGATAGACCAAACGGTGCTCGCGATCGATACGACGAGACCACCAGCCTGTCAGGTCCCCTCGCAGGGGCTCGGGCTTGCCGATACCGGCAAAAGGCGAAGCTTGGATGGCCCGCACCAGACGTTCGATCCGCTCCAGCTTTCCGGGGTCGGTCTTGATCCAGAATGCGCGATCGGCCATGGCCCCCGGGGACCATCTGACCTCGGACACGTCAGAGAGCCCGGAATTTTCCCGCCTTGAAGTCGGCCAGACCGCGGCGAAGCCGGACGGAATTGCGTGACGAAGAAAGCAAGTGGATCGTCTCCGACATGGCCGCGAACTCGCCGGCGTCGACCAGGACCACCGACGCGACCCCGCGTCGGGTGATCATCACGGGCTTCCGGCCACCCTGGACCGACTCGATCAAGCCGGCCAACCGACGACGAGCGGAGGCGTAGGTGATGGTCTTCATCAGAGGATGATGCGTTTGGCGCAAAACCGTGTCAAGTGGGTCAGCGTCGATCAGGGAAGGCGGCTTCATGGAAAGAGTGTAGCAGAAGTCAGGCCGCCTTTGTATGAGGACTCTCGGCACTCGACAGCCGATGAAGACCGGCCCTGCGACTTGCGTTCGACCTGGGACCAGCCACGTTCCCAAGCCTCCCCCATGACCACCGCCGCCCGCGCCTACGGTAACACCGCCGCCCAAAATCCCCTCGCCCCGCTGACGATCACCCGGCGCGCCCCCGGCCCGACCGACGTCGAGATGGAGATCCTCTTCTGCGGCGTCTGCCATTCCGACGTCCATACGGCGCGTGGCGAGTGGCCCGGCACGAACTACGCCTGCGTCCCCGGCCATGAGATCGTCGGACGGGTCACGAAGGTCGGCGCCCAGGTCACCAAGCTGAAGGTGGGCGACGTCGGCGCGACCGGCTGCATGGTCGACTCCTGCCGCACCTGCCCCAGCTGCCAGAAAGGCCTCGAGCAGTTCTGCCTCACCGGCGCGACCTTCACCTACAACAGCCCCGACAAGCACCTCGGCGGGCACACCCTCGGGGGCTACTCCTCGAACATCGTGGTCGACGAGGCCTTCACCCTGCGCGTCCCCGCCGGGCTCGACTTGGCCGCCACCGCCCCGCTGCTCTGCGCCGGCATCACCACCTACTCGCCGCTCCGTCACTGGAAGGTCGGGCCCGGCCAGAAGGTCGGCATCGTCGGCCTCGGTGGCCTCGGCCACATGGGCGTGAAATTCGCCCGCGCGTTCGGCGCCCACGTCGTCCTGTTCACCACCTCCCCGTCCAAGGTCGCCGACGGCCTCCGCCTCGGCGCGCACGAGGTGGTCGTCTCCACGGACGCGGCGGCGATGGCCAGGCACGCCTCGTCCTGCGACTTCATCCTGGACTGCGTCTCGGCGAAGCACGACCTCAACGCCTACCTCGCCCTGCTGAAGCTCGACGGCACGCTCTGCCTAGTCGGCGTCCCCGAGCAACCGCTCGCGGTCCACGCCTTCAGCGTCATCATGCCGCGCCGCAACTTCAGCGGATCCTGCATCGGCGGCATCCCCGAGACCCAGGAGATGCTCGAGTTCTGCGCCCGACATGGCATCGTCTCCGACATCGAGCTCATCCCGATCCAGCAGATCAATCAGGCCTGGGACCGCATGATCAAGCAGGACGTCCGCTACCGCTTCGTCATCGACATGGCCTCGCTCAAGCAAGCCTGAGCAAGGTTTCCCGCTTGGCAGCAGGCCGTTAAAGGCGACGATGCCCCCATGCGTCTCCCCGCCGCCTGGCTACTGCTCGCCCTCGGTCTCACCCTGCCGGTCGCCCGCGCCGAGGAGCCGCGCCGCGATTTCTCGATCCCGCAGGTGGACCTTATGAAGGAGGACAAGCTCTTCACCACGGTGGAACGCCGCAAGACCTACCTCGGCCACCCGTCGACGGTGCTGTTCCGCGATGGCAAGACCTTGCTCGTGGCGTACCCCGACGGCCACGGGCGCGGCAACCTGATCTTCCGCCGCAGCGTCGACGCCGGCCAGACCTGGGTCGCGCTGCCCCCGTCGGGCCAGCGCGTCATGGAGACGCCCGTGCTCTACCGGCTCGACCTGCCGGCCGGCCGCGAACGGGTGCTGATGGTCACCTGCCAGCCGCGCGCCAATGTCCTGGAATGGATGTGGAGCGACGACCGCGGCGACACCTGGTCGGGACGCCAGCAATGGAAACTCGAAGGCCCGAAGGGCATCATCGTCGCCCTGGCCTCGCTCTGGCCGCTGCCCGGCAAGCAACCGTCCTGGCGCGGGGTCTTCCACGACTTCGCCTTCGACAACTGGACGGTGGACCTGAAGGTCGAGTCCGCGCTGACCGGTCCGCCGACCCTGCGGTTCGAGAACCTGCGGCGCATCGACTTCGCGACGCCCGCCGGCCGGACCGCCGCCAACCGTGCCGGGCTTTGCGAGGCGGGGCTCGTGACCCGGCCCGACGGCCAGCGGATCGCCCTGCTCTTCCGCCCCGAGAAACGGCTGACGAACTCGATGGTGGCTTTCTCGGACGACGCGGGCCTCACCTGGACTGACCCGCGCGAGCTCCCCGGGGCGCTCACCGGCCACCGGCATGAATCGGTGAACCTCGCCGACGGGCGGACGCTGGTCTTCATGCGCGACTTCAGCCCCCTGCACGTCGGCAACCCGACGCATGGCGACTGGGTGGCGTGGATGGGCACGTTCGCCGACCTCGAGGCCGGACGCGAAGGCCAGTACCGCGTCCGCCTCCGTCGCAACTACGGCAACTCGACCAACAACAACATCGGTGATTGCGGCTACACCGGCGTGGAACTGCTACCCAACGGACAGGTGCTCGCGGTCACCTACGGCCACTGGATTCTCGCCCCCGACTCGACCCACCCGAATCACCCCGACGGCCGCGGGCTGCCTCCGTTCATCCTGCAGGCCAGGCTGGACCCGAAGCAACTGGACAGCTGGTCGAAGGAACCGACGCGCCTGACCAAGCCGGCGGCACCCCGCCCCGCGGAAGGCAAGTAAGCGGAGCCGCGGAACTACTTGGCCAAGGCCTTACCCAGGGCCTCGCCGAGTTTGAGCTGCCCTCCGGTATCGAAATGCACGAGGTCGGCGATGACGCCGAACCCATCGGTCTTCACCATCCGAAGGCCCGGGACGGCGTCCGCGTGCCGGGAGGATTCATCGGCCTCCGCCATGCGACGACGCAGCAGGTCGCGCGCGACGAAGCGGGCGACCGGTCCGGCGGCGGGCAGGACCTGGGCGTACGCCAGCGGAGGTTCCGGCTTCAGGCCTAGGTCGGCGCTCAGACGCTGGCGCAGCAAGGCCAGGGTCGCCGGATAGCGCTGGGCGGAGGTCTCATGCTTGGCGTCAGCCTCGCCTTGCACCCACGCGATGCCCTTGACCACCGGCTCCTTGCCGGCCGCGCGCAAGGCGGCGAAAGCCGCGGTATTCATCTTCCGCCAAGCCACGTAGTGCAGACCCACGTTCGGGTCGGTCGCCTCCTTGCCCGGGTAGAACGTCGCCCGCTTCGGACCCGCGTCGGGACCTTGCCAGCGGGCGTTATCCCAGCCGGCGTCCAGCGGCTGGCCGCTGAGGTGATGCTTGATCAGGTAGACGTCGCCCTGCACGCCGGCCGCGCGCAGGCCGCGCACGAAGCCGACCTCCGGGCCGAACTCCGCGGCCCGGGTCGAGAGCTTGGTCTTGCCGGGATGCATCGGCTCGAAAGCCTTCCCGTTCCAGAAGAACACGCCCGGCGACTCGGCCAGTTCCGCCGGCGGGAGCTCGGCCAACTTGGCCAACCCCTGCATGTTGGATTGGCCGCCCAGGAGATAGACGGCGACCGGGGTCCGCTCGGCGGCGCCGAGGGTCGCCCAAGCGAGTAGCAGGCAGACGAGGGAACGCATGGTGGCGATGCAATCCGGCCACGCAGCCGGGGCAAATCGAAACCGGCGCGCCATCACGCATCGGTAGGTCAGGTTAAAGGCTTTCGAGATCCCCGAGGGCCTTTGACACCCGCTTATTTATTGTAGAAAATCGCGGTCATGAAACCTGCGCCCGTCGTCTTCATCACCGGTGCCGCCGCAGGGATCGGCCTCGCCACCGCCCTTGCCTTCGCCCGGGCCGGCTACCGGATCGTCGGCACCGACCTCAAACCGGAGAGCGGCCCCCCGCTGCTCGCGGCGCTCAAGGCCGCCGGGGCCGAGGCGCGCTACCTCGCCGCCGACCACGCCCGCGAGGCCGACACCGTCGCGGCCGTGCACCTGGCCCTGGAAGCCTTCGGCCGGCTCGACGTCGCCGTGAACAACGCGGGGACGGAAGGCGACCAGACCTTGCGGCTCGAGGACCAGACCGACGGCAACGTGCGCCGCACCCTCGAGGTCAACACCGAGGGTGTGCTCTGGTGCCTCAAGCATGAGATCCCCGCCCTCCGCCGCTCCGGCGGCGGCGCCATCGTCAACGTCAGCTCCGTCGCCGGACACGTCGGCCTCGAGACCTGCGCCGCTTACGTGGCCAGCAAACACGCCGTGGAAGGCCTGACCAAGGCCGCCGCTTTGGAGGTCGCCCGCCACGGTATCCGCGTCAACGCGGTCGCGCCCGGCGCCATCCGGACCGCGATGATCGACCGGGCGGTCGGCGCGGGCGACACCGCGGCGCGACGCGCCATCGAGGGCATGCACCCGCTCGGGCGCATGGGGGAACCGGCGGAGGTCGCGGCCGCGATCCTGTTCCTCGCCTCGGAGGCGGCTTCCTTCATCACCGGCCAGAGCCTCGCCGTCGACGGCGGCTGGCTGGCCCGCTGACCCCTGCCATGCTCGAGTATCATGTCAGCGCCCATCGGCTCGACGCCCACGGCAGCCTCGTCACCGCGAAGGACGCCAGCCTCATCGCCGACACCGATCTCGCCGGCCGGCGCGACGCGCTGAACCCGGCCGAGCTCCTGCTGGCCGCCCTCGCCGCCTGTATCCTCAAGGGAGCCGAACGCGTGCTCCCGGTCCTGGATTTCCGTCTGCGGTCGATCGACATACGCCTGCACGGCGTCCGTCAGGATAGCCCGCCCAAACTGGTCTCGATCGACTACGTCATCACGGTCGACACCGACGAACCGGACCATCGTCTGGAACTGCTGCACACGAACATCCGCAAATACGGCACGATCTCGAATACCTTGGCGACGAGCGTGGCTTTGACGGGCAAACTGATCAGGGCCGGCAAGACGCCCTGAGCCCGGGCCGGACCTAGGGCGCCGACTCCGCCACCATCCGCTGGCTTCGTTCGATGCAGCGGAGCAGGTCATCGTAGGTGAACTCGCCCGGCATCATCTTGGCGCAGCGGGCCATGCCCGCGGGGTCCGCGTCGACCGCGGCCTTGAGCTCGAGCAAGGCCGCGCACACCGCCACGCAGGCCTGATGGCGGTCGAACCTCACCGAACAGCTCGTGCCCGGATAGTTGGTCCGCGACCAGATCAAGTCCGGACCACGCGGCTCCACGTTGAAGGCATGCGGCTGGCGCCGGCTCGCGCACGGGGCGCCGCCACCCTCGCAGGTGAAGTCCCGGCGACGCTCCGGACCGGCCAGCGCGGAGACGAGGCCCAGCGGACAGGTCACGCACGTCTCGGCCGCGACCCTCCGGCCATCCACCTCGATCACCAAGGCAAACGCGTCGCTTCGCGTTTCCACGCGCAACCGCAATTCGCTCAGGGGGGCCATTCAGAAATTCCGGCTGAGGGAGAAGGCGATACGGTAGTTCACGGGCGGCACGTCCTGCGTCGGCTCACCCCCGTCCAAGCGCCACGAGATGTTGAGGTTGCCCGACCAGAGGTCGTGCACGTACCGCACCCCCAGGCCGACGCCGGACAGGCTCCGGGATTGGTCCGACGCCGCATCCCAGGGCCGATGGTTGATGCGCGCATGGCTGGCGTCATACAGGAGATACGGGGCGAAGTCCCCGATCGTCCGGCGCAGTTCGATCTGCGCGAGCCAGCCGGCGTCGCCGGAGCCCTCCCCGACCGGGTAGGCGCGCACGCCTTCGAAACCGCCGATGGCGAGCCGCTCCGAGGAATCCAGGTTGCCGGTGGCCCACTGCGCGGCGAACCGCCCGTAGAGCGAGAGATCCGGCGTGAACGATTGGATCCGTGCCAGGTCGAAGTTGACCTTGCCGTAGTTGCCGGCCTTGCGGGCGGTGACCGCGTCCGTCGCCGTCATCGAATCGTCCAAGGCGAGATGCCCCAAGGTCCAGGACAGACCGCCGTAGCTCACGGCGCCGCCCAGGAAGCCGTCGCGACGGTCGAAGCGTAGCGCGATCGGCACGCTGAAGGTCGTCTTGGCCTCCTCGATGGAGACGGCCGCGAACTCATCCTGCAGGTCCTTGTGCAGGAGGCCGACCGAGAGAGTGACGTTGGTGGACTGGGACCTGAGCAGCGGGTAGCTGAGCGAGGTGCTCCAGACCCGGGCCAGCCCCGAGGCGTCCAAGGCGGCGTATTCCTCGCCGAGCGTGTAGCTGACCCGGGAGAAGCCGACCTGCCAGCGGAGACCGTGGCCCCCCAGTGGCTGGTCGTAATCGAGCGAACCGAGGAGCATGCCATGGTCGGTGACCATGAGCAGGAGCGACGCGCGGTCGCCGAACCGCGCCAGGCTGTTCCGGTAATACGACACGTGCGCGCGGTAATACCCGGTGTAACGGCTGCCGGCGTTGTCGACGCCGACATCCCCGCCCTGCAAGGTGTTCATCCGGAGCGCGATCGCCAGGTCCGAGGTCCCCAGCTCCGCGCCCGGGCTGACGCTCGGGATGACCGCCAGGCCGGGGATGCCGTCCAGCACGAGCACCGTGCGCTCCAAGGGGGCCGCCGCCAGCAGGTCGCCCGGCCGCAGAGCCGTCAGGAAAGGGGCCGCGCCCTCCACGAGCGCGGGCTCGCCGATGACCTTGATGGCGCCGTAGCGCCCTTCGAGCACGGTGAGCTTGAGCGTGTCGTCCTGGAATTCCTGGACGCGGACGACGGCCTTCGCGAACGGGTAACCGTTGAGGCGGTAGTGCTCGCTGATCCGCCGGGCCAAAGCCCGCATGCCCGCGAGGTCGAGTTTGCGGCCGAGCTGATCCGCGACGACCTCCTGCAGCTGCGCGCTCGTGAAAACCGTGTTGCCCGAGACGCTGATCGCCCGGACCAGGACCGACGGCCCGCCCGGCACCGCGTCCCGCGCCTCCTTCGGCAAGGGGATCAGTCCTGGTCGGGCGACCAGCGGCGGCGGCACCGGCACGATGCCGCTGGTGCGCTGCACCTGGCCGGCATCCGGCGGTCCGGCCTGCGCGCCCAGGGCGGCGGCGGCGGCCATCAGCCAGAGGTGAAGGGTACGCGGACGACGAGGGTGGGATCGCATGGAAGGGAGAGATTTCATTCGGCAAGGATGAAGCGCGGGCCGGCATTGAGACCGCCCCTGATGATGAAGACGTCGACGGGCGGACGGATGGAACGCGGCAGCACCTTCAGCTCGATCGGCGCGCCGGCGTCGCCGGACAGGACGCCGAGCACGACCTTGCGCGGACGCGGCAGCACCGCGTTGCGGATCGCCGCCGGGGGCGGCACCGCGTCGGCCACCGTTCGGCGCCGGCCCGGGGACCCGGCCTCGAACGGCGAGGACAGGAGCGCGAAAGGATCAGGATTGAACTGCGGCACCAACGGCTCGGCCGAGGCGATGGCCAGGCCGCCGACCTTGATGGTCAAGGTGCCCGCGAGGTAGGTGATGGCGTAGTTGGCCGAGGTATGGCCGCTGGGCATCAGCACGTAGGTGCCCGGCAGGACGGCGCCCTGGGAGGTACCCCCGTAGACGACCTCGCCGCCCAGCGCGGTGACCGACTGGCCACCCACGAAACCGGCGTAGACGACGCCGCCCCCGCCGGCGTACGGGATATCGTCGTAGAGTTTGGTGACGTCGGCGGAGGTGACCGTCAAGGCGGCCCGGTTGATCAGGAGCGTACCCGCGCCGTAGGTGAGGGCGTAATTCCCGGAAGTCAGTCCCGAGGACGTCATCGTGTAGCTGCCTGGCGCCACCGCCCCCTGCGAGGTCCCACCGGAGACCAAGGCGCCGCCGAGGCTCGCCGAGGTCTGGCCGCCGACAAAGCCTTCGTAAGTCACCCCCGCACCACCTAGGTAAGCCAAGGCGTCGTAGGTCTTGGTGCGGCCCGTCGACGTGATGGTCAACGGGGCCTTGGTCACCAGCAGCCGGCCATCGATATAAGTGATATCATAATCCCCCGAGGTCTGCCCGGAGCCGGTCATCGTGTAGGTGCCGACGTTCACGGCCCCCTGGGAGGTGCCCGCGGCGACGTTCGCCCCACCGAGGCTCGCCGCGGTCTCACCCTTGACGAAGCCGACGTAGGTGACGCCATTGCCACCGCTGTAGGCCAGCGCATCGTAGACCTTGGTCGCATCCGTCGAGGTGATGCCCAAGGGGTCGCGCTTCACCAGCAGCGTGCCGTTCTCATACCGGAGGACCGCGAGGTCCGGCTCGGCCGCGGCGACGAACGCGACGTCCGAGACGGCCCCGAGGACCGCCGGCAGGTTGGCGTACACGTAGTTGAGACCGCCCACGTAGTATTCCGGCGACAAGGAGTCCAGGGTCTGGGTCAGGACGATGGACGGCTCGGGCTTGACCGGGTGGAGCAGGTACGGGATCGGGTCGACCGTATCGCCCAACCGGATGGTCAGCGTATCGCCGACATAGCTCAACGCATAGTTACCGGAGGTCTGCCCGGAGACCGTGAGGGTATAATTGCCAGCCTCGATGGCCCCTTGGGCGGTCCCGCCATAGGTGAGCGCCCCGCCGAGCACAGCCTCGGTCTCACCGTTGACGAACCCGACATAGGTCACGCCGTTACCGCCCGCATAAGCGAGTCCATCATGTATCTTGTCGGCGGCGTTGGCCGTGACGGTGAGCGCAGCCTGACCGACGGCGAGGGTGCTGCCGGTATAGGTGATGGCGTAATTGGCGGAGGTCTGGCCAACGGGGGTGAGGGTGTAGCTGCCGGCGTTGATGGAGCCTTGGGAGGTCCCCGAGTAGGCAAGCGCACCGCCGAGGACGGCGTCGGTTTCGCCGTTCACAAAACCGGCGTAGGCGACGCCGTTGCCGCCGGTGAACGCCAGGCCGTCGTAAGTCTTGGTCGCCGCATTGGCGGCAATGGTAAGAGCCGCCTGGTTAACCGTCAGACTATCCCCGACGAAGGAGATGGCGTAGTTACCGGAGGTTTGACCACCAGGAGTGAGGGTGTAGGTGCCAGCGTTGATAGCCCCTTGAGAAGCGCCGCTGTAGGCGAGGGCGCCACCGAGCACGGCATCGGTTTCACCGTTTACGAACCCGGCGTAGGCGACGCCGTTGCCACCATTGTAGGCCAAGCCATCGTAAGTCTTGGTCGCGGCGTTGGCGGTGATCGTCAGACCGGCCTGCCCTACCGTGAGCGCGCCGTCGACGAAGGAGATGGCGTAGTTGCCGGAGGTTTGGCCACCGGGAGTGAGGGTGTAGCTGCCGGCGTTGATCGCCCCTTGAGACGCACCGCTGTAGGTGAGCGCGCCGCCGAGGACGGCGTCGGTTTCGCCGTTCACAAAACCGGCGTAGGCGACGCCGTTGCCGCCGGTGAACGCCAGGCCGTCGTACGTCTTGGTGGCGGCGTTGGCGGTGATGGCCAGGCCGGCCTGACCGACCGTCAGCGCGCCGTCGACGAAGGAGATCGCGTAGTTGCCGGAGGTTTGCCCACCGGGAGCGAGGATGTAGCTGCCAGCGTTGATAGCCCCTTGAGACGCGCCGCTGTAGGCGAGGGCGCCGCCGAGGACGGCGTCGGTTTCACCGTTCACGAAGCCGACGTAACTGACGCCGTTGCCACCATTGTAGGCCAGACCGTCGTAGGTCTTGGTCGCGGCGTTGGCGGTAATCGTCAGACCGGCCTGCCCTACCGTGAGCGCGCCGTCGACGAAGGAGATCGCGTAATTGGCGGAGGTTTGACCACCGGGAGTGAGGATGTAGCTGCCAACGTTGACGGCGCCCTGGGAGTCACCCGAGTAGGCAAGTGTACCGCCAAGGACGGCGTCGGTTTCGCCATTAACGAACCCCGAGTAGGCGACACCGTTGCCGCCGGTGAACGCGAGGCCGTCATAGGTCTTGGTCGCGGCGTTGGCGGTGACTGTCAGACCGGCCTGACCGACCGTCAGCGCACCGTCGACGAAGCTGATCGAGTAGTTGCCTGAAGTCTGGCCAAGGGGCGTCAGATTGTAGCTGCCAGCGTTGATCGCCCCTTGGGAAGCTCCGGAGTAGGCCAGCATACCGCCAAGAACGGCGTCCGTCTCGCCGTTCACAAAGCCGGCATAGGTGACCCCATTGCCGCCCATGTAGATCGAACCATCGTAGGTCTTACTGGCGGCATTGGCGGTGATAATCAGGCCGGCCTGGTTAACCGTGAGGATACTATCGGTGTAGCTGATGGCGTAGTTACCGGAAGTCTGCCCACCGGGCGTGAGGACGTAGCTGCCGGCGTTGATCGCCCCTTGAGACGCACCGCTGTAGGTGAGCGCGCCGCCGAGGACGGCGTCGGTTTCGCCGTTGACGAACCCGACGTAGCTGACGCCGTTGCCGCCGGCGAATGGCAGGCCGTCGTAAGTCTTGGTCGCGGCGTTGGCGGTGATCGTCAGACCGGCCTGCCCTACCGTGAGCGCGCCGTCGACGAAGGAGATGGCGTAGTTGCCGGAGATTTGGCCACCGGGAGCAAGGATGTAGCCACCGACGTTAATCGCGCCTTGTGAGGTGCCCAAGTACGAGAGCGCGCCGCCGAGGACGGCGTCGGTTTCGCCATTGACGAACCCCGAGTAGCTGACGCCGTTGCCGCCGGTGAACGCGAGGCCATCGTAGGTCTTGGCCGCGGCATTGGCGGTGATCGTCAGCGCCGCCTGGTTAACGGTCAGGGTGCTACCGGTAAAGGTAATGGCATAATTAGCGGAAGTTTGGCCCGCGGGGGTCAGGACATAACTGCCCGCGTTGATCGCGCCCTGGGAGGAGCCGACAAAGGTCAAGGTTCCACCGAGGCTGGCTGGGGTATCGCTCCCGACAAAGCCGGCGTACGTGACCCCGTTGCCGCCGATGTAGGCGAGACCGTCGTAGGTCTTGATCGCGGCATTCGCGGTGATGGTCAGGATGACCTGATTGACTTCCAACGTGCCCGCCACCGAGGTGATCACGTAGTTGGATGAAGTCCGGCCACCGGGGATGATCGTGTAGCTGCCGAGGTTGATGGCCCCCTGCGAAGTGCCTGCAAAGGTGACCGACCCGCCGAGGACTGACTCGGTCTCGCCATTCACGAAACCTGCATAGGTCACGCCGTTGCCGCCCGTATAGGCCTGACCGTCATAGGTCTTGCTATCGTTGTTCGCCGTCAGGGTGAGCGGCGCCAGGCCGACGGTCAGGGCGCCGTCGGCGTAGGTGATGGCGTAATTCGCGGAGGTCTGCCCTTGGGGAATGATGATGTAACTGCCGGCATTGACCGCGCCTTGGGCGGAACCGGCATAGGTGATCGCGCCGCCGAGGACGATCTGGGTCTCGCCGTTCACGAAGCCGGCATAGGTGACGCCATTGCCGCCAGAGTAAACCAGGCCATCGTAGGTCTTGCCGAAGCCGTTGGCCGTGATGGTCAGCGGGGCCGGGGTGATGCCGCCGATGCTGCCCGACGCCGCGCCGGAGGTCAGACCATAACCGTAGACGACGGCCGCGCCGGAGCGATTGCTGGCGACGATATTCCCGAGGGTGATGCCGGTGACGGAGATCGCCAGCGTCGATCCGACGTCCGCCGTGGCGTAGGTGCCAGCGGTCGGGGTGCCGGGGATGAAACTGATGGCGTCCCCGCCGACGATCCCGCTGGCGGCGTAGTTCGCGAGGGTGAGGTTGGTCGCGGCGGTCAGGCCGTCGTAGGTCTTGGTGACCGTACCGACCAACGAGGCGCTCAAGGTCGGCGCATAGGTGTAGATCAGGCCGTCCCCCGTCCCGAGCAACCCGACCGCACCGGGGGTATAGGCGAGGTCGTACTGCTTGTAATCGTAGGCGAGCCCGCCGACGACGTCACCGGTGCCGACCGCATAGGGATCGGGGTTGCTGCTCCAGACCCGCCAATCCTGCCCCACCCCGGCGACCAGGGCGTCCGGGCCGCCTTGGTTATCGAAGCGACCCGTCACCACGGTGATCGCGCCGGCGACGTCGATTTTCGCCCCGGCCTCCACGGTGAAGGTCCCCGCGGTGGCGGAGTAATCCAGGAGCTTCGTCGCCTGCACCAGGATATCGAAGGCCACCCCGGTGGCGTTGAAGTTAGCGCCGCTGGCGTTGGAGGTGTAGTACTCGATCTTGGTGACCTGCAGCGCGGTCGGCACGACGACATCGCCATTGGCCAGCGGGGTGAACGTCACCGTCGAGCCGTCGACCAAGGTCATCACGCAATCGACATTGCTGCCGTGGATCACCTTTTGGGCATTCAAATTCAGCGTCTGCGCCGGCAGTCGGATGAAGCCATAAGGCATCGTGCCGTTGAAGGCGATGGGCACGCCTTCGGAGGAGAGGATCTGCGTCCCGTAGTCGATGACGATATGGGCGTTCACCACCCCGGGCTTGAAGTCCAGGGAGACGGTGGTGTCCGGAGAGCGCACCAAGGCCGTGAAGTTTCCATCGACCGGCGCATGGTGGACGATCGCCCCTCCGCCGGCGGCGATCGTGAGGTTGAGCGCCCCGCCGATGTTTCCGTAGAAATGGACCGCGCCGCCTTGGGTGGTCAGCGTCCGGGTGAGTCCGCCCCCGCCGGTGGCATCATAGAGGTAGAGATTCCCGGCGTAGGCGGTCGCGTTACCGGCGAAGGTACCCCCGAAGTTCAAGCCCAGCTGGAACGCCGTGGAACTTCCGATATCCGCGCCGAGGTTGATGCGCGGGGCGTACAGCCCGAGCACGGCATCGCGGCTGCCGGTATAGGTGAAGGGGCTGATGAAATCGATGTGCGAGTTCGCCTGCAGGTCGACGTTCGCCGTGGTGAGCGCCGCATTGAGGGTGGCCGGACTGATCGAGGTCTCCCCGAACGCGGGCAACGAACCGGGGCTCTCCGTGCCGCTGGTGAAGATATTGATCACATCCGGGTCGAGCAGCCACGTACCCGTCCGCCCGAACGGGGCCAAGGCCGTGATGAAGGCCTCCGGGGCGATTGCGACCTTGGCCGCCGAGGTGTCGATGAAACCGCCGTCACCGCCGCCCGGGGCGCTGACGTCCAGGCGACCGGCGACACTGACCAACCCGCCGGGGCCCGGGGCCAGCAGCAGGATGCGGCCTTTCTCACCGGTGGTCAAAGTCTGCGCCTCGATCAAGCCGGTGTGATTGACGGTCGCGCTGGGGAGATCCCCCGCCGCGGTCGCCGTCAGCAGCACCTCGCCGCCCGGCGCCAGGATGGCGCCGCCATTGGCGACGAGCGCATCCACCGCCCCCTGCTCAAGTTCCAGCCCGACGACGCCCCCGAGGGAGAGCGTGACCTTGCCGGCGGCCGCGAGCCGGACGCTGCCTTGGGCGGCCGAGATCGTACCCTCATTCAGGACCTTGGCCGCGACCAGGACCACGAAACCTCCGTGACCATCGGGTTGCGCCACGAGGTTCCCCTGGTTGATGACCGCGGACGACGAGGCTCCGGCCAAGGCGTAACGGCCGGCCATGAAGTCGGCGTCGGACATCGTCAGCGTCGAGGCCACGATCCCGCCGACATTCACCTGGGAGGTCGGCGAGAAGAGGACGCCGTTGGGATTGAGGAGGAAGACGCGGCCGTTGGCCGTGAGGGATCCTTGGATGACCGACGGGTCGGCGCCCACCACGCGGTTGAGCAGGACGGCACGAGCCGAGGGCTGCTCGAACCTGACCGCATGCCCGGCGCCGACGGAGAAGCCGTCCCAGCTGATCGCGGCCCGGTCCGTGGTCTGACGCACGGTCATGACCTGGCCGGCCGTGGTGACCGCGGCCGCTCCCGCCATGACGTTCGGAGCATCGGGCAACGGCCCGGCCAAGGCGACCCCGGCGACCCCGAGGGCGTGCAGGAAAGCGAAGAGTCGCCGACGGGTGGAGGAGGCGCCGTTCGCCGAGCATCGTTCCAAGGTCATCCCTCATTTCTACCGAACCGTGGGAATTTTACGCCTGTATAAACTGTTTTAACATAAAGGATATTACTATAATAACTATTTATCTGGTAATAATAAACTTTTGAAGCGGGCGCGTCGTCGGCGGGCGCGGGGGGCGCCGGGGTCGGACAAGTCGGCAACGGCTTAATCGCCCGATAATGGTGGTCCGGCCCCGCAGGTCGGGCTGGATTTCGGGGCCGGATCGGCAAGGATGCCGCTTCCCATGCGCCCGCTTTCCCGACTGCTCGCCTGCCTGCTCGCGACGAGCCTGCTGCCCGCCCAGCCCGCCCCCCGCGGCACCGAACTGCTCAAGACCCGCGAGGCCAAGGCCAACGCGGCGAACTGGCCCGACCACAGCAAGGGCTCGCCGACGCCGCACGCGCCCGCGGAGGTCCCGCCGAGCGCGACGGCGATCCGCCCGCAATCCGTCACCCTTCCCTCCCCGGGCGAGCGCGTGGTCTTCCTCGGCAACGGCTTCGCCGAACGCGACACCTACTACGGCCGGCTCGAGACCGAGCTGCACCTGCGCTTCCCGGCCCAGACCCTGTTCGTGCGCAACCTGGGCCGTTCGGGCGACACGCCGGCCTTCCGCCCGCATCCGGCCCGACCCAGCCAGTGGGCGTTCCCCGGCGCGGAGAAGTTCCACCCGGAATACGCGCAACATAACGGCAAGGGTTTCTTCCCCACCCCGGACCAGTGGCTGTTCCACCTGAAGGCCGACACGATCGTGGCGTTCTTCGGCTACAACGAATCCTTCGACGGCGCCGGTCGGGTCGCCAACTACGAGGCCGAAGTCGACGCCTTCGTGGTCCATTCGCTCTCCAAGGCCTACAACGGGAAGACGGCGCCGCGCCTCGTCCTGGTCTCCCCCATCGCCTTCGAGGACCTTTCGGCCAAGCGCGACCTTCCGAACGGCAAGTCGGAGAACGCCAACCTGGAGCTCTACGCCGCGGCCATGGAGCGCGTCGCCAAGAAGCATGGGCTCACCTATGTCGACCTCTTCCACCCGACGCTCGCGGCCTACCGCCAGGCCAAGGCTCCCTACACCATCAATGGTTTCGCCCCCACGGACTTCGGCTACCGGGAACTGGCCAAGCTGCTCGCCGACGGGCTCTACGGGTCCGCGCCCCGCGCCCCGCAGGCCGACGAGGCCCTGGTCAACGCGGCCGTGAAGATGAAGGACTATTTCTGGAACACCGACTACGCGATCATCAACGGGGTGCACACGCACGGCCAGCGCTACAACCCGTTCGGCCCGCAGAACTACCCGGCCGAGGTGGCGAAGTCCCGCCAGCTGGCCGCGGTGCGCGACACGCTGATCCATGACCTCGCCCAAGGTAAGCGACGCGACCTGACCGTCGACGACCGCGGGACGGCCGCGCTCCCGCCGGTGCCGTCGAACTTCAAGCCGGACATGAAGAACGGCAACCCGACCGAGTTCCTGTCGGGCGAGGCCGCGATCGCGAAGATGAAGGTGGCGCCCGGCTACAAGGTCGAGCTCTTCGCCTCGGAGGAGAAGTTCCCCGACCTGAAGAAGCCGGTGCAGATGTCCTTCGACGACCGCGGCCGCCTCTGGGTCGCCACGACCCCGACCTACCCGCACTACCGCCCGGGCGACGCCCTGCCGAACGACAAGCTGATCATCCTCGAGGACACCGATGGCGACGGCCAGGCGGACAAGCAATCGGTCTTCGCCGACCACCTGCACCTGCCGATCGGCTTCGAGCTCGCGCCCGAGGGCGTCTACGTCTCGCAGGAGCCGAACCTCGCCCTGCTCATCGACGACGACCGGGACGGCAAGGCGGACCGGACGGAACTGATCCTCCACGGCTTCGACTCGCACGACTCCCACCACGCCATCTCCGCCTACTGCGCCGACGCGTCGGGCGCGTTCTACCTGCTGGAAGGCCGTTTCCTCCACAGCCAGGTCGAGACGCCCTACGGGCCGCGGCGCTGCAACGACGGCGGCGCCTGGCGCTTCGACCCGAAGTCCCACCGTCTCGAGCGTATGCAGGTCGACGTCTCCAACCCGTGGGGTTTCTCGTTCGACCGCTGGGAGCAGCCGTTCCTCTCCGACGCCTCCCCGGGCGAGAACTGGTGGGCGCTGCCGTTCGCGGCGAAGATGCCCTACGGGATCGAGCAGCCCAAGGTGGAGCAGTTCGTCCCCAAGCGCTCCCGCCCGAGCTCGGGCGGCGAGTTCGTGTCGTCACGCCACTTCCCCGACGCGAACCAGGGCGATTTCATGACGTGCAACACGATCGGTTTCCTCGGCATCAGCTTCGGCCAGAAGCGGGACGACGGGGCGGGCTTCGTGGGCCAGGCCAACGGCGACCTGCTCAGTTCCACCGACGGCAACTTCCGCCCGGTGGACCTCGAGTTCGCGCCGGATGGGTCGCTCTACTTCCTCGATTGGCACAACCCGCTGATCGGCCACATGCAGCACAACGCACGCGACCCGAACCGCGACCATGAGCACGGCCGCATCTACCGCGTAACCTACCCCGGGCGACCGCTGGTCAAGCCCGCCAAGGTCGCCGGCGCCACCGTCGCCGAGCTGCTCGCGAACCTGAAGGAACCCGAATACCGCACCCGCTACCGCACCCGTCGCGAGCTGCGCGGCCGGCCGGCCGCCGAGGTGCTGCCCGCGGTCAAGGCGTGGGTCGCGCAGCTCGACCCGCAGGACCCGGCCTACGAGCACCACCTCTGCGAGGCCCTTTGGGCGACCTGGGCGCAGAACCAGCCCGACGGCGAACTCATCCGGCGCTTGCTCCAGGCCAGGCAGTTCGAGGCGCGCGCCGCCGCCGCGGACGTCGTCCGGCATGCTTTCCGTCAGCTCCCCGACCACGTCGCCCTCCTGAACCAGGCGGTGCGCGACGAGCACCCGCGCGTGCGCCTGACGGCGATCGTGGCCGCGACCTGGCTGGACAACGCCGACGGCGCCAAGGTCGCGCTCGAGGCCTTCCGCCAACCGGTCGACCGCTGGCTGGCCCCCGTCCTGCACTACGCCCTGACCTACACGCTCAAGGATGACGTCGCCGCGCTGCAGGCCGCGGGTGCGCTGAACCTGGCCGACAACCCCGCCGCGGCCGAGTACCTCGCGGGCAAGTCCAAGATCGGCCAGCCGATCGCGGAGACGGGCCCGAAGCCCGTCCGCAAGCTCACCGCCGCCGAAGAGAAGGTCTTCCAGCTCGGCCGCGAGGTCTACTTCCGCGACGCGCATTGCGCGACCTGTCACCAGGCCGACGGCAAAGGTATCGCCAACGTCTACCCTCCCCTCCTGCGCAGCGACTGGCTCGCGGACGACGAGCGGGCGATCAAGATCGTGCTCAAAGGACTTTGGGGGCCGATCACGGTCAGCGGCCAGTCCTTCGACCCGGCCAAGGGCGTGCCGCCCATGATGGGCTTCGGCGGGATGCTCAACGACCAGGAAGCGGCGGCCGTGCTCAGCTTCGTGCGCCTTTCCTTCGGCAACAGCGGCAAGGCGATCACGCCCGCGCAGGTCGCGAAGGTCCGCGCCGCCACCAAGGACCGCGTCAACTTCTACACCGCCGAGGAGATCCTCAAGGAACACCCGCTGAAGCCAGCGGCTCCGGCCAAAAAATAGGCGATCACCTCATCGAAGGGGTCAGGCCGTTCGTCGAGGACCCTGTTAGTTTAAACGGCAAATAACCGCCTCTAAACTAACACCCCCCGGCACGAACGGCCTGACCCCTTTGGGGCGGATTGAACCTAAGCCCACCTAGGGGAAACCCTTGATGCTGAGCGGGGTCTGGCTATCCCTGTGGCACCCCACGACGATGCCCCGCCTGCTGACGCTCGCCCTTTCCCTCTGCGCCCTACCCCACCTCGGTCGGGCCGAGGAAGCCAAGCCCGTGCCCACCGTCGCCGGCGTGGTCGTCACGCTCTGGCCGAAGGGCGGGATGCCCGGCCAAGCCGTCCCCGGCCCGGAGCGCACCCTACCCGCCCGCGGCGATCACGTCGTGCGCCTGACCGACATCTCCGAACCGTCCTTCACCGTTTACAAGGCGGCGGCGACGAAGCCGACCCCCGCGGTGATCATCTGCCCCGGCGGCGGCTACGGCGGCCTGGCCTACAACAAGGAAGGCACCGAGGTCGCGGCCTGGCTCAATACCCTCGGTATCACCGGCGTCGTCCTCAAATACCGCGTGCCCAAGAACCAGGAAGGCGCCTATCAGGACATCCAACGCGCGATCCGGATCGTCCGCCAGCGCGCCCCCGAATGGAATATCGCCCCCGACCGCGTCGGCGCCATGGGCTTCTCCGCCGGCGGTCACCTCGCCGCGCGCCTCAGCACGCTCGGCGGCCCCGCCACCTACGCGCGGATCGACGAGGCCGACGACCAACCGCTGCGGCCGGATTTTGCGCTGCTCGTCTACCCGGCCTACCTCGACCAAGGCCTGCCGAAGCTTGTCGATGCGAAGACGGCACCGACGTTCCTCGCCCATGCCGAGGACGACAAGGGGTACATCAAGGGGAGCAAACTGTACCATGAGGCCCTCGTGACCGCCAAGGTCCCGAACGACTTCTTCCGGGTCGCCACCGGCGGCCACGGTCATGGCCTCCGCTCCGAAAAGGAAATCAAGGCCTGGCCGGAAAAAGGCGAAGCCTGGCTCCGCCGGATCGGCGTGCTGTCTCCACGCTGACGCGCGCCGCGCCCGGTCCGGCGACGTTCAGCGCAGTTCCTCCGCCGTCGCCGCGCGGTAATCGGCGAGCGCGAGGAAGTAATCGGACACGCTCGACAGTTCGGCGAAGCGCGCCTCCAGCGCCGCCTGCTCGCGGAGCTGCAGCGCCAGCAGGTCGCCCGCGCCCTGCCGGAAACGCGTCTGCTCGGCCGCGACCAGGACATCGGCCAGCTCGACATTGCGCCGGGCGAGGCCCAGCTGTTCCTGCGCGGCCTGCAAGGCGGACCAGCCGTCGCGGACCTCGACGCGGATGCGGTCGCGCACGAAGTTCAGGTCCTGATCGAGCCGGCGGAGTTCGGCATCGGCGGCCTGCCGGCGGCCCAAGGCCTCGTTCCGCTGCAGGGGCAGACGCAGCTCGAGACCGGCCCGGGTCTCCTCGCGACGGATATCGGTGTAAGGCCCGTTCCCCTGGCTGCGGGTGACGCCGAGCGTCAGGTCCAGGTTCGGCAAGGTCGCGTTATCGGCGAGGCGACGATCGACCTCGACCTTCTCGCGCACGAGCCGGATACGGCGCAGCTCCGGTCGCCGTTCGATCGCTGACTCGACGACCAGGACGTCACCCACCCCGGCCGGGAGGGGCTCCGGCGGGAGCGCGGCGGGCAGGCGGTCGTTGGGCGGCAGGATGGGCTGGTCATCGGGCCCGCGGAGGAACAAGGACAGTTCGAGCGCGGCGGCCTCCCACCGACGGCGAGACTGCGTGACGGTCAGCTGGCGGCTCACGATGAGGCGCTCGTTGTCCGTCACCACGATCGGCGCCAGCATGCCCTTGTTGGCCTGCTCGGTCAGGCCGGCGGCGCGCTCCTCGGCCACGCGGAGCTGCTCGCGCGCGACCTTCTCCCGCTGACCGGCGATGACCCAGCCGTAATAGGCGCGGGTCGCCGCCCGGGAGATGTCGAGCCGTTGGCGATCCACGAAAGGATCGACCAGCCCGAGGTCCAGCCGGGCCTTGAGCAGGTCGGCTCGCGGGCGGTCGATGAAGCCGTCGCGCAGCAGGTTGAAACGCAACCCGGCCCGGAACTCGCCGTCGCGCTGCGTCCGGTCCTTATCGTAGTCCGCGAGCATGCCGCTGCTCCGGCGATACCCGGCGAAGAGATTGGCGCCCCAGAAAGGCAGCCGCTGCTCCAGCGAGACGTCCCCGGAGGAGCCATCGTAGTAGCCGCGCGGGACCACCCCGGCGCGCAAGGCGAAGCCCAGGTCGAAGGCGCCCTCGCTCTGGCGGAGCCGGCCGGCGGCGATATCCTGCTCGATCAGGGCGATGAGCAAAGGGGGGTAGCGGCCCTGCACGCTGGCCAGCACCTCGGGCAGGCGCAAAGGCTCCACCGCGCCGGCGAGGCAAATCGTCAGGAGCAGCAGGACCCAGGGCCTCATTTGCGGGTCTCCTTGCCCGGCTCGTCCATGGAGACCACGGGCGGGAAGCCGTTGAGCTGACGCCAGATCTCCTTCCAGAGCGGGACCTGCTGGAGCAGCACCCAGCCGTTGGCGCGCACGCCTTGCCGGAGCCAGCGGTTGCCGGGCCACTCGACCTTGGTCGGTTTGCCGTCCTTGATCACGATGTCGGGCGAAGGCGCGACGACGACGCGGAACTTGCCCGAGGGATCGCCGGCGGCGTCGACGAACACGACCTCGCCGCCGAACGTGCCGATCGCGATGCTGGGCCAGCCCACGAACTGGATGGCCGGCCAGCCCTCGAACTGGAGACGGACCGGACTGCCGGGGATCACGGTGCCGTCCGGCTTGGTGATGCGGGACTGCAGCAGGGGCATGTCATTACCCTCGAGCCAGATCTCGACGAACCGGCTGTCGGTCTCGGGGATGACCACGCAGATCGGGCTGCCGGGCCGGAGGTAGGAGCCGTCGGTCGCCTGCACCGACAGGACGATGCCGTCGCGCGGGGCGCGGACCAGCTGGCGCTCGTTCTGGTTGATCTGGACGTCGATGACGCCGAGGTCGCGCTCGACCGAGGCGAGGTCGGACTGCGCCGAACCGCGCTGCGCCCGCACCCCGGCGATGGTCGCGCTGAACTCGCTCTCGGTGCGGCCCAGGGTCGCTTCCGCGGCGAGCAGCGCCGATGCCGTGCTGTCGCGCGACTGGATGGCGAGTTCGTAGTCGCGGACGGAGACGAGGCCGCCCTGCTTGAGTTCCTTGGTGCGGGTGAAGTTCAGCGCGGCGGTCTCGGCCGCGATCTTCTCGGCGACGACCCGCTGGCGGGCGGCGTCCACCGACTGGCCGCGGGCGAGCTCGAGCTGGCGGACCTGGAGGTCGAGATCCTCGATGCGCCGCGCGGTCGCGGTCCGGCGGTCGGCCAGCGAGGCGCGCTGCGACTTGAGGTTGGCGAGCAGGTTCGGGTCGTTGTCCTGCAATTCGGCGATGGCCTCGCCGGACTTGACGCGCTGCCCTTCGACGACGTGCATCTTCCGCACGAGGCCCGCGACGGGCGCCTCGACGTTGATCCGGCGATCGAGCGGGTCGAAGGCGATGACCTTGCCGGTCCCGCGCACGAACTGCTGCCAAGGCAGGAACCAGATGGCGAGCAACAGGGTCACGAACCCGACGGCGGCCAGGCGCGCAAGCAGGCGGATCCGCTGGGAGGAACCGGCCAGCAACAACGCGGGGAGCTGCCCGCGCAACGGGATGGGCGAGGAGTCGGAGCGGGGGTTCATGCCTTGGAGGGACAAAGGGTGTGGATGGTGGCGCAGCGGCGGGCCAGCTGAGGGTCGCGGGTGGCGAGCAGCAAGGTCCAGGGACGGCCGGGGGCCAGGATGAGGTCCGCGAGCTGCGTCGTGTTCTCGGGATCCATGCCGTCGAGAAACTCGTCGATGATGAGGAGACGGGGGCGATGCAGCAACGCGCGGGCGACGAGCAGGCGGTTGCGCTGCCGGCTGGAGAGGGGCAGCCCGCCGGTCACGAGACCCATCTCCAGGCCGCCCGGCATCGCGAGCAGGTCCGCCAGGAGGCCGACTTCCGCGAGCGCGGCCTGGACCTGGCCGACGGTGATGTCCGGCCGGCCGAGCCGGAGGTTCTCGAGCAGGCTCGCGGTGAGGATATCCTGCGAACGCAGGACCATGACCTGACCGCGGTACGCTTCCAGGTCCCACGAACGCAGGTCCAGTCCGTCCACGAGGATCGCGCCGGCGGTCGGCTCGCGCATGCCGGCGACGAGGTCGATGAGCGTGCTGCAACCGCTGCCCTGCGCGCCGCCAAGGGCCACGCGGCCCCCCGGAGGCACCTCGAAGGTGACCTGCCGCAGGAGTTCGCGCCCGCCGGCGTAGGCGAAGCCGACGCCCCGCAGGGAGATAGCCGCCCCGGCCGGGGCGCCCGCCGGCACCTCCCCACCCTCGCGGTCGGTCTGCAGGTCGACGAGATGGCCGAGCTTGTCCACGGCGGCCAGCGCGTCGTACCAGGCCTCGAACTGCTTGCCGAGCTTGGCGACGGAGGCCACGACGGTGCTCACGATGAGTTCGCTCGCGACGAGCTGGCCGAGCGTGAGCTGCTGGCTGAGCACCAGGCCGCCACCGACGATCAGGAGCGCGGCGGTGGCGAGCACCTCGAGGGTCAGCAGGCCGATGATCTGCCGCATCAGCACCCGGAAATGCCAGCCGCGGTCGGCCAGGTAGCGGCGGGAGAGCTCATCGGCGCGCGCCGAGGCGAGCGTCAGGCCCGAGGGGCCCTTGAAAAGGCGGGGGTAACGGGCCACCTCCTCCAACCATCCGACCGCCGCGTATTTGCTGCGCGACTCGGCCAGGCTGGACGAGATCGCCCCGCGTCCGAGCACGAAGACCACGAGCGCCAGCCCGAAGAGGATGACGAGCATGTAGGCCAGTAGGAACGGATGGTAGAAACCCAGCACGAGCAGACCCACCACGGCGCCGACGATGATGTTGATGCCGTTGAGCAGGAGCATGGCCGAGCTCTTCTGCACGGTGACCACGTCAAGGAAGCGGTTGACCATCTCGGGCGCATGGACGCCGTCGAGGGCCTCGGTCTTCACGCGCGGCAGGCGCCAGGCCATGTCGGCCGCGAGCCGCACGAAGATGCGGCGCTGGATGTGCTCCGCGACGACGTATTGCAGGCCCCGGATCACGGCCGAAAGGATGAGACAGCCGCTGAGCGCGAGGGTGATGAAGATCAGCGCCTGCTGGAAGGGGGTCGACTGCGTGCCGAAGGCGAGGTTGCCGACGACCCCGTTGATCGCCAACGGCAGCGCGAGGTACAGCAGACCGGTGACCAGGCTGAAGATGAAGATGGTCGCGATGTCGGAGACCTCGGGGCGCATCAGGCCGAACAGGCGGCTGATGGGCGTCGGGTGATGGCCGTGCGCGTCGTCGTCGCGACCGGCCAGCCCATCGGCCGGGAGCGCGGGGGAGACGAACGCGGCCTCGACCTCGGCCTGGGCGGAGGCGAGTCCGAGCCGCTGGACCAGCGCGGCGCGGCTGAGGACGCGGGTTTGCTCATCGCCGGCGAAATCGGCCACCCGCTCGCGGAACAACCCGCCACCGACGACGACGACCCAGCCGGCGGCCGGCGTGTGGACGATCAAAGGCATCGAGGCCCGGGCCTGCCAAAGCGCCGAAGCCAGGGGCATCCGGCACACATCGGCCCGGAGGCCGGCGGCGGGCAAGGTGGCGGCGACGCGTTCCAGCGGCTCCTCGTCCCGATGGGCGGACAGCGCCCCGGAGATACGCACCGGGTCGACGGTCAGCCCGGCCTGCCGCGCCAGGTAACCGATGAGCGAGAGTTCCGCGGCGGATTCGACCGCGGGATCCGGGGACGGCACCGACGGACCAGCCACATTCCGAGAGTCAGCCATAGGCTCTAAATCGAGGTCTCTGTCACAAGAAGCAAACCAAAGTTCCCGAATTGCGGGCACGATATTCCGGACCATTTATCTATGCCTATTGCATCCATAGAAGAGTCTGCCGGTGGCGCACGAGAAGGCTGAGGTAAAGCAGCGTCCACCAGACTCACCTGATGATCGGCGACGTCGGTGACGGGCGAAGAAGGCCAGGTCGACGAAGGCCGGATCGGCGAAGGCAAGCATCGAGCTCAGGCGCCCCTTGAAGGTCCCCGGCTCGGACCGAACTAGGGGCGGCTACCGGCGAACCACCGAACCCGGCCTGAAAAACGCCCCCACCCCACCCCTACCTGCGCGTGCCCCCCTCGAATCAGCCTCCTAGATGGGTCCTCCCTTGCCAATTTCGGCCCAGGACCCCTAAAAAGCATCGGTTCGCCCATTTGGCGGCCGCACGCCCCTTTCCGATTGTTACAAATGTTACGGCTTCGCAACAGCCTCCCCCTCCTGCTGGTAGCCGCCGCCGGCCAACTCGGCGCCCAAACCGCGCCCAAAGAGCCCGTCGCCCCGGCCCGGGCCCCGACCCTGAAAGAACAATGGGAAAACCTCGGCTTGGTCTACCGCGACCCGAAGAGCACCGGCTTGCAGGAATTCTGGCTGCTCGGTCGCTACCACGGTCACTACCACGATACCGGCGGAGCCGGACGCAGCGACAGCGGGCTGGAAAGCCGGCGCGTCCGCCTCGGCTTCCAGGCGAAGATGATCGACCGTCTCACGATCCATGCGCAGGCGATCAGCGGCAGCGACTTCGAACCTGTCTACAATGGTTTCACGGAGCTGTGGGTCCGCTGGGAATTCGACCCGGCCTGCGCCCTCACCGTCGGCCAGCAAAAACATCGGTTCACCCATGACCGCAATGTCTCGAGCCGTTACCTGAGTTTCATGGAGCGGTCGATGTTCACCAACATGATGGGGCTGGACTACACGCCCGCGGTGACGCTCTCGGGCCGCGCCGGGAAACTGGATTATTACGCCGGGGTCTTCTCCAACACCGCGGGCATCGACATGTGGGAGGCCTTCACGGAGCTGCACTCGGGCTGGTCCGGCCTGGCCGCCATCACCTATGACCTCGGCACGCTCGGCGGCGCCGACTCGGTGACCTTCTACGGGAGCCTGCTGCACAGCGAAGTCCGGACTGGGGCGACCAACCTGACCCGCTTCGATGACGCGGCCTCGGCGGCGCTGATCCTCACCAAAGGTCCGGCGGCGCTCGTCACGGAGGTGACCGCCGGCTTCGGCGGGACCAAGGGCGACGCCGTCGGCCTCAATCTGCAACCCAGCCTCTTCCTGACCGACCAACTCGAGCTGGTCAGCCGCTTCCAGCTGGCCTCCGCCAGCCACGCCGACGGCCTACGGAGCCAGCGCCGCTACGAGTCCCCGGCCGGCCTGCCTAGCGGCGACCATTACCAGGCGACCTACCTGGGTCTCAACTACTACCTCGCCGGCCACCGGATGAAACTCCTCTCCGGGATCGAGCACGCCCGCATGAACCAACGGGATGTCGTCACCCTCTTCGCCGGCTTCCGCCTATTCTTCGGCCCGCATTCGAACGCTCCCTACCCCGGCAACAAGTTGCTCAAGGGCATCTGGTGAAGGCCGAAAGGCCGCGGGCCGGCCTCACTTCGCCGGCACGGGCGGGCGCGGGGCGGCGAGTTCCTTGAGCACCGCGGTGAAAGCGGGCTTGGGCTGACCCTGACGATCGAAGAGCAAGGGATGGTTCACTCGCGCCCACGGGAACTTGTTGAGCCAGCTCTGGCCATCGTGCAGATTCCAGAAGGACACGCGGAGGATGACGTCGTCGTACTGGCGGAACAGGCGGAAGAGCCGCCCGTACTGCTCGGCCTGCCGGGCGAGAACCTCCGGCGGGCAGCCCTCGACGTAGGGATTGATCTTCGCCATCTCGGCCCGGTGCTTGTTGCCGTCGGCCCACCAGCGGCCGCGGGGGATGACGTCGATGTCGAGTTCGCTGACGACGGCCTTCAGGCCGAGCGCGCGCAGGGCGGCCAAGGTCTTCTCGAGCGCCTCATACGGGACGCGGTCGATCTCGTAATGCCCCTGCAAGCCGATGGCGTGGACGGGCGCGCCGCCGGCCTTCAGCTTCGCCAGCAGGCGCAGCATCTTCTCGCGCTTCCCATCGAGCTCGTTGTTGTAGTCGTTGTAGATGAGCAAGGCGGCCGGATCGGCGGCGTGGGCGGCCGCGAAAGCCCGCGCGATGAACTCGTCGCCCGCGGCGCGCGTCCAGCCGGACTCGCGGAGCTCACCCTGGCCGTCGGCGAGCGCCTCGTTGACCACGTCCCACGCATGGATCTTGCCCTTGTAGCGGCCGACGACCTTGGCGACGTAGGCCTCCATGCGGGCGAGCAGGACCTCCTTCGAGGCCGGCGCGGCGCCGTCCTGGTAGAACCAGGGCGGCGTACGATCGTCCTTGGCCCAGACCAGGCAATGACCGACGACCTTGAGGTCCTTGCCGTTCGCGAAGGCCACGAACTTGTCGGCGAGGTCGAAATTCCAGCGGGCCTCCGTCGGGCGGAGCGCGGCGGGCTTCATGCAGTTCTCCGGGGTGACATGGCCGAACTGGGCCGTCAGCAAAGGCCAATCTTCGGGGCGCTCCCCGATCCGGTCGGCCAGGCCGACGCCGGAGGCCCAGGGCGAGGCCTGTCGTAAGGTCTGGGCGGAGCCCAAGGCGGCGGACAGGAAAAGCGCGCAGAGAGACCAGGAGCGGAGCATGCCGTCATCAAAGCCGCACCCGCATTCAAGTAAACATCCTAAAGGCATCCACCTGGCGACGCGAAGCGGCATCCATCGCCAGTTCGGTAACTCTGGACCCAAACTCCGCCGTGCACCGAAAATACCGGGCGCGAAAGCCTTGCCTGCCCCGATACGGGACTAGCGCGCGACGTCGCGGTTGTCCGTGATCGTCGTCTCCTTGGATTTCATGATCAGGATCTTGGGCGTACCCGGGGGCACACCCTTCGCCAGCGGACCGAAGGTGTTGCCGCGGATCACCACCTGCGAGGCGTTGGTGATGACAATCGCCGGCCCGACGGGCCAGATCCAGTCGAAGACGCTCGGGGTGGTGCCATAACCGATAAAGGTGTTACCCTCGATCAGGATGTCAGCGCTGTCATGCGAAGTGTGCTCGGGGGCATCGCTGACAGCGGGCTTGGCGCCGTTGAGACCGGCGATCGGCGAAGCCCCGATGACGATGTTGGGATGATTGTTATCGGTGAATACGCAGTCGCGCACCGTGAAGTTCCGGATCGCGGACCCTTCCTCAAAATACCATTCGGGCGAGGCGAAGACCGCGGGCTGGAAGCTGCTGGTGAACGTGCAGCGTTCGACCGTGCAATGGGCCGCCTTGAGGTTGAGGCACTTCGCGCGGAAGACCTGGAACTTGCTGTCGCGGATGATGGTCCGCTGCCCCACCGTCGCCACGTTGATGAGCCGGTCGATGCCGTCGATGATGGCCGCGCGGCTGAAGTCGCCGTTGCCTGCGCCGGCCCCCACGCGCTCCGTCACGACGTCCCGGTCCAGGGTCAGCTCGACCAGACCGCCCGGGGCGCCTTGGGAGCCGACGACCACGGCTTCGGAGCGTTTTTTCTTATGCCGCCAATCCCAGAGCTCCACGCGATCGCCCGGACGGTGGTCGATATTGGTAGCCTTGACGACCAAGGTGCGCGGGTCTTTCTGCGCGGTGACCCGGGTGTAATTGGCCAGGATGTCGATCCCATCGTCGTCGATCTTGGAGAAATCGCACTGCTCCAGCAGGAGCGTGCCGCGCAGACCGGAGACCTGGCCACCGCCCGCGCAGGCATAAAGCCGGTTCGAGCCCGGCGGGACGCCGATCACCAGACGACGGAAGGTGGTGGCGCCTTCCAACCCGCGGACATAGAAACCCGCATCGGCCCCGCCACCCCAGTAGCGCACATCCTCCAAGGTGGTGTCGCGCAGGTTGGTGAGCACGAAGGCGTGACTGCGCGAGCTCCCGTAGAGGAAGAACCGCTTGCCGGGCCAATTCTCGATGGTCGGCCTACCCTCCAGCTTCCAGCTCCAGGTACGCTCGCCGGTCTTCACCATCTTGGTCGGATTGGGCCAGTGGCGATCGAGCTGGTAGTAATTCTTCTCCGGATGGACGAAAGGATGGAGCTGCGCGCCCGCGAACGACGGGCCATCCGGCGCGGGATACCCGGGGTCGATCGCGACCTCGCACGTCATGTTGGGCAGGTCCACGCTCACGATCGTGCCCTGCGTATAGCCCAGCGGGTCATGGTCGATGGCGATGTTGCGCACCGTGACGCGTTGGCTGTCGGCGATACGGAAAACCGGCGCATCCAGGTCGCCTGACACCAGGGTGGTCTCCCCTTCGCCTTGGAACGTCAGCCCATCGGCGCCGTTGATGAGGATGGACTTCTCCTTACCCAGCGCCGTCTTGTATCGGCCCGCGGGCAGCACGACGACGGCGTCCGGGCCTTGCTTCTTCGCGGCCTGGATCGCGGCGTTGATCGCCACCGTGTCGTCGGTCACGCCATCGCCCTTGGCGCCATGATCCCTGACGCTGATCGGCCTCTTCTCGGCCGCCGACAGCGGGAGGAAGCAAGCCAACAGCAGCAGGCCCGCCTCGAGGATGAAGGCCATCGACCTGCGTCGGTTCGAAGGGACAGGCGGCATACGCATCCTATGGGGCGGTCCGATCCCGCCAAGGCAAGCACGGGATGGGCAGACCCTGAAGCATTCGACGGACCGCCCCCGGGAAGCCGCTCTGCTTATTTCACCGCGGCCTACTTCCGGATCTGGCTAGGCGACGATTCGATGAGCGAGTCGATGCACAACACCCTCCTCGGCCGCTGAGCAGAATCCGCCGTCGACCTCGCCCGTGCCCGGGCCATACTTGCTGTCATGCCCAACCTATCCTGCATTCTTATCCTCTGCTTGGGCTTGGTCGGCTGCCAGTCCTGGACGGACTCCTGCGGTGCCGAGGCGAAGCCGCCCTTGCGCGCCATCGAGCGACCGGTCGACCTCAAGCGCTTCATGGGCGACTGGTACGTCATCGCGCACATCCCCACCTTCATCGAGGACGAGGCCTTCAATGGCGTCGAAAGCTACCGTCTGGATACGGACGGCACGATCGCGACCACCTATGTCTTCAACAACGGCGGCTTCGACGGCCCGCTCAAGACCTACCACCCCACCGGCTTCGTCCACAACCGCGCGACCAACGCCGAATGGCGGATGCAGTTCGTCTGGCCGTTCAAAGCCGCCTACCTGATCGCCTACCTCGACGACAACTACGAGACCACCGTCATCGGCGTGCCGGACCGCGATTACGTCTGGATCATGGCGCGCACCAAGACCATCCCCGAGGCCCGCTACCGGGAACTCGTGAAGTGGCTGGCGGACAACGGGCACGACGTCACCCAGCTCCGTCGCGTCCCGCAGCGCTGACCTTGAACAGGGCAAACCGTCAGTCCGTCTGGCTGTCAGTTAAACCGACCCGTTCGCCTGAATTGACCGGCAGTCTGACACGCCGATGGTCCGCCCCGTTCTTGCTAGCGTCGGAGAGACCGGCCGCTCAGTAGACATACCTCAGCACGAGCGAATTGAAGAAAATCCTGTTGGCGAAGTCCCCGGGCTTGCGCGGATCGTATCCGCCGAAGAACAACCTGATCCCGGCGTCGACCTGCGAGGTCGCGCCGGCCTTCCGACGCAGGCCGAAGTAGACATCGAACAACCCGTCCAACAAGACGTTGCCACGGTGGCCGGGCAGGAAATCGGAGCGGGTCACGAATTCGAGATTCTCTCCCAGCCTCCGGGTTGCCTCGAGATTGAAGACCGGGAGGACCATGAAATCGTTGGTCGTGAAACCCTGTCCGCTGCCGCGGAAAGTCACTTCGGCATACCTCGCCAACAGCGAACCTCCCAACCGGAGGGAGCCATCCTTGCTTTCGCCGAAAAAAGCCTTGTTCGCGCTGAAACGGATCGTGTGGAACTGGTAATCCATCGTGGCGGCGTCTCCGGCGTTGAACGTCTGCCCCTTGGCGGAGAAGTCCGCCTTGAGCGTGTCCGCATAGCTCACCGAAAGCGGTTGCAGGACGACGCCGTAGTTCCAGTCGCCTTCCTTCACGAGCCAGTATTCCAGCCTCAACGTCGCGGCGGTCTGCCCCCAACCGCGGGTGGCGTCCCCTTGCTCAAAGCCGCTGATCCTCATCCCGCGGGTAGAAATCAGCCCGGCCTCCACTTCCAGCCGACCGGTGTATTCGGAGGCCTGAGCACCCGTGGCGAGGCCAAGAAGGAGTAGGAGGAATTTGTGCTTCATGGCGATAGGGCTCAAAGTCTTCGGGGAAGGCAGCCGCAAGCAAGCCCGCGTAGGATTGCCTCGATCGGGTGTCGGGGGAGTCCCAGGCGCACGGCGGCGGGGACCTGCCGGCGACGGGCGGACACGCCTGCGGCCTGGCGGGATTCCAAGGGGTTAGCGATGGTCATAGTTTCTGGTCATAGTTTGACCGATCCACCCTGCTTTTGGTAACGTCCTTGGTAACGTCGGGCGAATCCGTCCGCGCCCTTGACGGCGAAACAAACCCGTGACTGAGGCTAAACGCACGCAAAGCCCTTCGACGGACCTGGTGCGTCAAAGTGGCGGAGAGGATGGGATTGGCTGCGCTCCGCTCCGGGCTTCGCCCGATGCCTGCGGCATCGCCTGTTCGCCTGACGGCTCACCGAACGGGTTCTCATCCCATCCGGCAGCCTTTTTGGTCACGCAAAGTGGCGGAGAGGATGGGATTCGAACCCACGATACCCTTTTGGGGTATACCCATTTAGCAAACGGGCGCTTTCGGCCACTCAGCCACCTCTCCAGGTCCTCTGTTGATTCAGGGGATGGGCTAGATAGGCGGGGTCGGCGACGAGGTCAAGGCACGAAGGAGGGCCGCGCCGAAGGCCCGTAAACAGGGGCTCCGGCCGGGGTGCTCAGTCGAACGAGGGGACCTTGAGCGTGGCGCCGCCCTGCAGGGCGGATTGGTGCGCGATCATGCCGGGGGCGGTGTAGGCGACGGCGGCGTACACATCGACGAGCGGCTTGCGGCCTTTGACGAGGGAGTCGACGAACTCGTGCGTGATGAAGCAGTGCGAGCCTTCGTGGCCGCTGTCGTGTCGCAGGGGCTCAGGAAGCAGGTCGGTCTTCCACCAGGCGGGCGCGGCGTAGCGCTCGACGACCTGGGCGGAGCGCGAGAAGCCGCCGCTGTCCTTCTCGGTCGTGGCCTTGGCGCGCACGACGACGGGGCCGCCGAGGCCGGCGGGGTCGGCGTGGTAGAAGCTCAGGCGGTCGCCGTAATAGCGGGCGCGTTCCCCGCCCTTCTGCGCGCCGCGCCACCAGACGGCGACGCGCATGGAGTTGCCCCGGTCGGTCCGGAAAAGCGCGGTCTCGTTCCAGAAGGGGTTCTGGTACGCATTATCCTTGAGGATGGGGTCGTCGTCGCCCCAGCCATGGCAGGAGACCTCGACGAGCCGCTCGCCGGTGATGCCGAGGAGGTGCGCGGTGCAGTGGGTCGGGTAATGCATCGGCGGGAGGCCGTGCCGCCAGGTGCGCCGGCCGTTCTCGAAGTAGAGCGACTCGAGCCCGGGGTGGTGATACTCGGACTCGACGTGGAAGAGCCGGCCGAACGCGCCTTCCTGGTAGAACTTGCGGGCCGAGATCGTGAGCTGCTGCCAGCAGCTGGTCTCGCCCATCATGTAGGTGAGGCCGGACTTCTTGACGGCGCCGACGAGCTGGGCGCATTCGTCGAGGGTCATCGCCGCCGGGACGGCGCTGAGGACGTGCTTGCCGGCGGCGAGGCAGAGCAAGGTGTGGCGGACGTGGTCCGGCGCGGGGGTGGCGAGGAAGACCGCCTCGACCTTCGGGTCCTTGAGGAGTTCCTCGAGCGACGGGTAGGCCTTGGCGCAACGGTAGGTCTTCTGCAGGCCCGCCCGACGGTCCGCCCGCAGGTCGCTCACCGCCTCCACGACGCAATCCGGATGCTCATGAAACTGGAAGGTCGCGCCGAAGCGGCCGCCGACGATGCCGACGCGGACTTTGCGGGGCTCGGTGGTGAAAGGGACCTGGGCGGGGAGCGCGAGGGCGCCCAGCGCACCGAGGGAGAGGTTCCGCACGAAGTGTCGACGGGTGGTCATGGGGTTGGGGTGAGCCTTTCCTAGGCGTCCGGGGGCGGGATTTCGACCTGATTTCGCGGGGGGTCCCCAGGGTGATCCAGGGGGCGCACCCCAGGTGGCGGACCCTAATGGCGGGTGGTTGCGGCGGCCACCGGCCCCGCCTCCAAAGACGCATGCACCTCCTCTACGTCGATGAAAGCGGCGACACCGGCCGGCAAAGATCCGGCACCGACACCTTCATCCTCAGCGGATTGATGGTTCACCATGCCGAATGGCACGCAACCCAGGCGGCCATCCATCGCATGCGCCAACGTCTCCACTCGAAATATGCCTACCCGCCTCACGCCGAGATGCATGCCAGCGAGATGCTTGGGCGAAGCGAGGAACACCATGGGGCTCGCCGGAACCAACGTATCCAGGCCATCCTGCACGCCGTCGAGATGATCCGCTGTGAGCAGAGGCTCACCGCGCTGCGAGTCATCATCGACAAGCAGCGCTGCCCCGGGGACATCGGTCAGACCGCCTGGACGTCATTGCTGCATGCGGCGGCTTCGCAGATCGGCTCGAACCAGGGCCACCCGCTCTGCTCTGCCGCCGGCTTGGTGGTCATCTGCGACGACCATAGGACCGCTCCGTCCTCTTCCTGGCTTGGCGAAATCAGGTCGAGACTACCCATCAAATCGCTCCTCGTGGATGAGCCCTTCGGAAGGGATTCAAGCCAAAGCGCGCTGCTTCAACTCTGTGACCTTCTCGCCTACCTGACCAAACAACACCTGGAGCCAAACCTGCTCTTCAGGCGGCCGCATGCCCGGGGCATTCTCGCGCGTAGCGAGCGACTTCTCCAAGAGCGCGGGGTCACGCTACGGCCCAATGAAGAAGGGGGCGCTTTCGCGCCCCCCTAGGAGGAATCTCGGCGGGTCTTAGCCGCCTACACACCTGACATGAAGGTGGCATGCACAGGGATGAGGGCAAGGGGAATGGGATGAGGAGAAATGCCCGGGAAGGAGATGGGGACGGAGCAATGAGTCAGAGAATGGAGTTCAGAGTATGGAGTACGGAGTGCGGATAGAGCGAAGGGGCATCGGAGGTAGGGCTGACCGTCCTCGGTCGGCCGGGGCTCGGCCTTCCACAGGAGGTCAGGCACATCATCGCTACGCGAGATGAAGCCAGACCCCCTGTTTCGGCCGCGGACCAGCAGGGACGCTGGTCCCTACCGAGAGGCAGGAGGCAAAGGCATTAGGGTCAGGGTCAGGGTCAGGGACAGGGGAAGGCTTAGAGGCAGCGGGTGCGCCTCCTGTCCTCGTGTCCCCCTTTCCTCGTGCCCTCGTGTCCTCGTGTCCTCCTGTCCTCTCTGCGTTTTAGGTAGGGCTGACCGTCCTCGGTCGGCCGCGGACCAGCGGGACGCTGGTCCCTACCTAAAGGCAGGGCGAGGTCGCGTAAGAGTACGGATTACGGAGTACGGAGTACAGAGGGAGGCAGCGGACAGAAGGTTAAGCGCACCCGCTAAATATCCAACTCCTCTGGCCATCTGTACTCTGTACTCTGTACTCCGCACTCCGTACTCCGTTCTCAATCTTGCCAGCGGGCCAGCTCACCTCCCCCTACTCCCCATAATGCGTCCAGAGGCGCAGGACGCGCACGGTCTTGCGGTCCTTGAAGACTTCGTAGACGAGGCGATGCTGCAGGCTGAGGCGACGGGAGTAGAGGCCTTCCAGATCGCCGACGAGGCGCTCGAACGGCGGGGGCACCTTGAAGGGGTTGGCGGCCAGGACCGCGAGCAAGGCCTCCGCCTTGGGCCGTAGACCCGCTCGGGACACCCGGCGGGAGTCCTTGGCCGCCTGCCGGCTATAGACGACCGTCCAGCTCACCAGGGGAGCTTGCGCACGGCTTTGGCCAAGGGCTCCGCCCGGCCCTTGCGGAGGGAGGCGCGCATCCCCGGGATTGAGACCAGATGCAGGGTCTCCTGGACGCTACGCCAATCCGCCTCCGAGACCAGGACCGCATTCCCGCGCTTACCCGTGATATGGATGGGCTCGTGGGCGGCGGCGTCGATCAGGCGGTACAGCTGGGCGCGAGCCTTGGTGGCGGAGACGTGGGCCATACGTGCAAGCGTACGACTTAGCGTACGCTTGGCAAGCGTAGGGACGGAGAGAGCCCGGAGAGTCGTGACCATGGGCGGAAGCGTCGACGGGCAGGGTCCTGATGCAAGCCAGGCCGACTGGTGAAGATGCCTTAGGGCCGAAACAGGGGGTCGGGCACATCATCGCTGCGCGAGATGAAGCCAGACCCCCTGTTTCGGCCGCGGACCAGCGGGACGCTGGTCCCTACCTGGAGGCAGGTCGAGATCGCGTAAGAGTACGGATTACGGAGTACGGAGTACAGAGGGAGGCAGCGGACAGAAGGTTGAGCGCACCCACTAAATATCCAACTCCTCTGGCCATCAGTACTCAGTACTCTGTACTCTGTACTCTATACTCAATCTAGCCAGCTTGCCCACTGGCCAGCCGGCCAGCTCTGTATCGGGCTACCTTACCTCGCGATATCCCCGCGGCCGATCACGGTGATGCCGTGGGTCGCGAGGACGGAGGCGGCGAGTTCCTGGGCTTCGGTGCGCACGACGAGACCGTAGCGGCCGTTCGGACGGAAGAGGAACGGGTAGACGTAATGGATGTTGATCTCCGCCTTGAGCAGGATCGAGGTGACGTCCTTCAGCTGGGACTCCGACTGGAGTTCGATCGCGACGACCGGGACGTCATCATGGGCGAAGTTATGCTCATTGAGCACGGCTTCGGCGCGCTCGGGGTAGTCGACGACGATGCGGATGATCGTGGAGTCGGTGGTGTCCACCAGGCAGAGCGCCATGATATGCACGTCGGCCGAGCCCAGGGATTGGACTAGCTCATTGAGGCGTCCGACCTTGTTCTCGACGAAGATGGAGAACTGCCGGACCGGTCCGTGGTCGGGTTCTCTGGTGGTTTCTGAGCCCATCAAGGCGACTATGACGAAGGAAAGCCCGTTCGCCAGCCCGATTTCATTTGATTAGGCCCAGAGGTGACGAAGATTCGCCCCCATGCCCGTGCTGCTCGCCGCCCTCGTCCTCGCCCAGGCGCCCACCCGCCTACCGGAAACCGTCGTCGTCGAGACGCGCCACCCTACGCCGCTCGAGGAAGCCTCGCCCTCCGTCAGCCGGGTGATCGTGGCCGAGGCGACGGACAGCGGGCTGACGACCCTGGCCGGCGCCCTGGCGACCACCCCGGGCCTGTATGCCACGGAGCAGACGGGCGAAGGATCGCAGGCCTCGGTCTTCATCCGCGGCACCAATTCCTCGCAAAGCGCCCTGCTGCTCGACGGCCGGCGGCTCCCGCCAGGCTTCTCGGGCTCCTACGAGATGGGCCGCTACCGGCTCTTCGGACTACGCTCGGTCGAGATCCTGCGCGGCCCGTCATCCTCGCTCTACGGTGCCAACGCGCTCGGCGGCGTGGTGGACCTCCGCCTCGCCGACCCGCTGTCGGATGCCCCGGGAGGCTCCTGGCAGGTCGAAGGCGGCTCGTACGGCCGGGCCACCGCGGGCTTCGCTTGGCTGACCAACGACGCCCAGGGCCAGACCCCCGCTCGTTCGGGCACGTCCGTCGCGCTCACCAGCACCCACGACGACGGCTGGCGCGTCAACGGCGCCCGCGACGCCACCAACGCGCTGGTCAAATCCGCTTGGCGACTCTCCCCTCACCTGGTACTGGAACTGATCGGCTCGGCGGACCTCGCCAAGGCCGGCCTCCCCGGTCAATCCGTCGCCGCCCCGGCCGCGGGCGACCCGAACGACTGGCAGAAGGACTCCGGCTGGATGCTCTCGCCCGGCCTGCGCTACCAGGACGACCAAGTCACCGCCGTCGCCTTCTGGTCACGCGGCGGCTCCGCCGTCACGAGTTTGGTCGACGGCACCAACTTCTTCGGTCCCTTCGCCTACCATCAGCGCTTCCTGCTCGATCGCGACGAACTCACGGCCTTCGCGGACTGGAAACTGCGCCCGGACCTGACCGTCGGCGTCGGCGCGACCTACGAACGCACGGACTTCGACCAGCTGGCGTTGGACGGAGTGTCCACGGCCTGGAGCGACACGCACGAAACCCTCGGGGTCTGGACGCGGGCTGATTGGCGGGCATCCGCGGCCGACCGCTTCCGTGCGGCGTGGCGACGCAACGAGCACACCGATTTCGCGGGTAAGACGACGGCGGAGTTCAGTTACGCGCGGCGACTCGGCAAGGAGCTCGTGGCGGAAGCGAAGATCGCCTCGGCCTACCGCGCGCCCGCGGCCAACGACCTCGCCTACGGCACCTCCGGCAACCGAGCGCTGCGTCCGGAGTCCAACACCGGCGGAGAGATCGGCCTGCGCTACGAGAGCCGTATCCCGGGCGAATTCTCGGCGACGCTTGCGGTCTTCCGCAATGAGCTGACCGACCTGATCGACTACGATCCGTCCGACTTCTACAAGACCTTCAACATCGCGAAGGCGCGCACGCAAGGGATCGAACTGGGCGCAGCCGGCCGGCCGGTCAAAGGCCTGCGTCTCTTCGGCGCGGCCACGTTGCTCGACACCGAGGTGCTCTCGCCGGATTACCAAGGCGTGGCCGCGGCGGGTCAGGCGCTGCTGCGTCGGCCGCGGCTCACCTTGAACGCCGGGGCCGAGGTGAATCCCAGCGACGACTGGACGTTTGGCGGGGCGGTGACGCTGCTGCGCGGACGCGTCGATTACGACTGGAACCTCGGCCAGCGCGTGGACCTGGCGGACGCAGCCTATGCGCGCCTGTGGGTCCGCTACGCCCTGGACGCGCGCAGCGAGCTATCGTTGCGCGTCGAGAACCTCTTCGGTGAGGACGCCCCGCCCGCCGGCATCGGCTTCGGCGCCCAGCCTCGGTCGGTGTACGTCGGGTATACGAGGAGGTTTTAAACTATGGTTGATCGGTTGATCAGTTGATCAGTTGGCCGGAGCGGGAGGCAGGAGAAGAGTACGGAGTGCTGGGTCGAGTGCTGAGTCGATGACTGAATCGATGGGGATACAGGGAGACACGGACCAGCGGGACGCTGGTCCCTACCTGCGCGAGCGGAGCTCGCGAGGGGTGGGGGTTGGCGGTTGGTGGTTAGCAGAGAAACAGAGAGAGGCAGGCTCTAGCTGGTCGGCTGGCCAGGGGGCAAGGGATGCATTAGAGGCATCGGGGGAAGGGTCAGGGTCAGGGACAGGGGAAGGCTTAGAGGCAGTAGGTACGCCTCTTGTCCTCGTGTCCTCGTGTCCTCCTGTCCTCTTTGCGTTTCAGGTAGGGCTGACCGTCCTCGGTCGGCCGAGGGGCGAGGTCGTACCTCGATCGGGTCTACGACGGACCAGCGGGACGCTGGTCCCTACCTGGCGCGAACGCCGTTCGCGAGCGGTTAGGGGATGGCGGTTAGCGGTTGGGACGATGCGGCTACGGGTAGGGCTGACCGTCCTCGAGTCCTCGTGCCCTCCTGCCCTCGTGTCCTCGTGTCCTCCTGTCCTCCTGCGTTTCAGGTAGGGCTGACCGTCCTCGGTCGGCCGAGGGGCGGCCATCAACAAGGGGGTCAGGGACATCATCGCTGCGCGAGATGAAGCCAGACCCCCTGTTTCGGCCGCGGACCAGCGGGGACGCTGGTCCCTACCGAGAGGCAGGAGGCATTAGGGGAAGGGTCAGAGTCAGGGTCAGGCTTAGAGGCTGCGGGTGCGCCTCCTGCCCTCGTGTCCTCCTGCCCTCGTGTCCTCGTGTCCTGCGGTTAGGTCGAAGAGGCTACCGGTACGCATCGACTCAGCACTCGACGCAGCACTCTGTACTCAATCTGGCCAGCTCCGCATCTCACCCCCTCCTTCACGCCCGTTAAACGCCATATGTTTGGGTTGGATTGGGGAATGGGACGGTCCAGAAAGGGAGCCATCCCGATGCGCCCCTGCTTCCGCCTCCTCGCGACCGTCCTCGCCCTGCCCTGCCTGCTAATCTCCGCCGTCGCCAACGAGGTCGGCCTCGAGTCCGCCGGCCCGACGCGTTTCGGCGCGCGCTTCAGCGAAGACGGTGGCAAGCGCGTGGCGACCTTCAACGGCGACAAGGGCCTGATGGCCTGCTTCACCTTCGCCGCCGACGGCAACGTCGCCGTCTCGGTCCAGGTCAAGCTGGCCAAGGGCGCGAAGACCGGCTTCAAGGGCCGCCTCGCCGGCAAGGACCTAGCCGGCGCGGTCGAGGGTAACGGCGAGGCCCAGTGGGTCGCGCTCGGCACCGCCAAGGTCACGGCCGGCGTTCCGACCTTCCTCAACCTCGAGGCCGTCGAACGCAAGGGCACCGTCGTCGTCACCGGCTTCAAGTTTGACCAGGAGGCCGTCGCCACGCCCGTCGCGCACTTCAAGACCGCCTACGCCGAGGGCAAGGAAGTCACGCTCGGCGACCGCGGCAACGTCGGCGCCGCCACCTTCAAGGGCGCGGGCCTCCTGCTCGTCCCCGTCGTCGTCGAGAAAGCCGGCGACGTCACGTTCGCCGCGCGCTTCAACCTCGCGGCCGGCGCCAAGCGCGCGCTGCAGGTCACCGCGACCGACGACCTGGAAGCCGGGCGTACCCGCGTCGCGGTGACCGACCTCGCCCTGACCGGCACCGGCAAGCTTGCGAACTCCGCCGACTTCACCCTCTCCTTCCCGAAGGCCGGCACCTACCTGATCGCGCTGGCCAGCAAGGCCGATGGCGAGGCGCCGCTGACCGTCAACGGCCTGCTGCTCCGCAAGGGCACCAACGCCAACCTCTGGTCCCTCCCCAACGGCAACGCCCAGTCGGTGCACTACGGCTACCCCGTGCCGAAGGGCGAAACCGCCCTCTGGGCCTACGCCGAGGCGAAGTCGGCCCCGGGCCCGGCCGCGACCTACAACTGCGTGCTCGGCTTCGGCCAGGGTTACTTCGGCTTCCAGCGCCGCGCGCTCGGCACGAACCCCGACGACCGCTGGTTCATCTACTCGCTCTGGGATTCGGGCTACGTGAAGAACGCCGTGAAGAAGGAAGGCGCCGACTCCGAGGAGCTCAAGAATTCGATCGTGCGGATGCTGGCCAAGGGCGACGACGTGAAGGCGTACGCGTTCGACCACGAGGGCTCCGGCGGCCATAGCCACTGGGAATACCCCTGGAAGGACAACGAGACGTACGCCTTCCTGCTGGGCGTGAAGCCCGACGGCACGGGCGCGATCTTCTCGACCTACGTGCGCGTCGACGGCGGCCAGTGGAAGTTCCTGACCTCCTTCCGCCGCCCGAACACCAAGGCCAAGCTCGACGGCCTCTACTCCTTCGTGGAGGACTGGTCCGGCAGCGCCGGCCAGCAGAAGCGCGTCTGCCACTACTCCAACGTCTGGATCCGCAACACCGAGGGCAAGTGGCTCCAGTTGCGCGAAGCCAAGTCCAGCGCCACCGCCGAGCTCGGCCGGTCCGACTTCGACCATTACGTGGAAGGCAACGGCGTCGTCCTTAGCACCGGCGGCTACGGCGCGCCCAAGGGCAAGCGCGGCGTGATGCTGCAGATTCCGGAGAGCAAGACGCCGCCCCAGGTGGACGTGGAGAAACTGCCGGGGAAGTAGGAGCGCGAAAGAGTACGGAGTACTGAGTACAGAGTGCGGAGTACAGAGTGCGGCATCGAGGGCTGAATCGACGAGATGCAGAGCTGGCCGGCGGGCCAGTGGGCCAGGGATGCATTAGAGGCATTAGGGGAAGGGTCAGGGTCAGAGGCAGGGTCAGGGGAAGGCTTAGAGGTAGCAGGTACGCCTCTTGCCCTCCTGTCCTCTTGCCCTCGTGTCCTCCTGCGTTTCAGGTAGGGCTGACCGTCCTCGGTCGGCCGGGAGTCGGCCTTCCACAGGGGGTCAGGCACATCATCGCTGCGCGAGATGAAGCCAGACCCCCTGTTTCGGCCGCGGACCAGCAGGGACGCTGGTCCCTACCGAGAGGCAGGAGGCAGAGGCAATAGGGTCAGGGTCAGAGGCAGGGTCAGGGGAAGGCTTAGAGCACCGCTCTGGCCAACTGATTAACCGATCAACGGGTCAACCTGCCCCTGCCGGCGCGCGACTTCAGCGGCGCAGGCGCTTGCCGAGCGTACTGCCGAGCAGTGCTCCGCCAATCGCGAGGAGCGGGATCAGGTAGAGGCGTTTTTCCTCAAGCACGAAGAGCGAGAGGACCCCGAGGAAGCCGCCGAGCGCAAAGCCCGCGAAGCCCCCGAGGATCGCGCCCAACACGTGCTTCGGGTTGAAGGAATTCCCGATCGCGAGGTCGCGCAGGGGCGCTTCCCGCGCCGCATTGGCCAGGGCGTCGAGCAGGTCGTTGGCGATGGCCAGCAGTCGCTCGCGTTCGGCGCCCTGCAGGATTACGTCGGCGTGCGCCGGGCGAACGCGGCGAGTTTCCGGCGCGCAGACCATCAGGTAACCGTCGCGCACCTCGATCGCGCCGGTCACGGCGGTGGAAAGGAAGCTAAGCACCGCCGGCTTGCAGACGGCGGACATCTCCGCGAGGCCGGGCATGGGCTGACCGGGGGACTCGATGGCGGCCTGCACGGACCCGAAAGCCCCGCCGGCGAAGAGGCTGTAATTCCGGTTGAAGTCGTCGACGAGTTTGCGGTCGAAGAGGGAGGCGGCGGGGGGCAGCGTGAGGTCGAGGCCCTTGATCCCCAGGAAATTCATCCCGCCGGTCTCGCGTCGAGGCCAGAGGGCGAAGGCAGGCAGGGCGAGGTGGCCGAGCGGGAGCAGGACGACGGTATGCCAGGTCGACCAGTCATCGGCTCCCGATGCTTCCTTCTGGAAATCGAAGACCTCGAACGGACGGCCGCGATGTTGGCCGACGGCATGATCGCGATAGGCCTGCGCCCTCCTGAACACGTCCATCCCGCGGGCGACCTGGGCGAACGGCCCGGCAGAGTCGGCCTGGAACTCATACCGGTTTTCGCGGGCCCAGTCGGAGTTCGCTTGCAGGTGATCGGTCATAGGGGGCGCGGTGATTCGGGATGAAACCCCTCGGTCGAGGCTTTCGGGAAGGTATCGGCTTTCAATCAGAATGTGGGGCGGGGAGAAGGGTGAAAGAGTGCCGAGTGCGGAGTCGAGTGCTGGGTTGATGACTGAATCGATGGGATAAAGGGAGAGCCGCGGACCAGCAGGGACGCTGGTCCCTACCTAGAGGCAGGATGCCAGAGGCATTAGGGGAAGGGTCAGGGTCAGGGACAGGGGAAGGCTTAGGGGCAGCAGGTACGCCTCCTGTCCTCGAGTCCTCGTGCCCTCGTGTCCTCCTGCGTTTCAGGTAGGGCTGACCGTCCTCGGTCGGCTGCGAGTCGGCCTTACACACGGGGTCAGGCACATCATCGCTGCGCGAGATGAAGCCAGACCCCCTGTTTCGGCTGCGGACCAGCAGGGACGCTGGTCCCTACCTGCGCGAGCGGGGCTCGCGAGCGGTTGGGGGATGGCGTTTAGCGGTTGGAACGAGGAGGGCAAGGGCTAGGGCAGCACGCGGTGCTGCCCCTACCGGCGCGCGGAGCGCGCATGAGAAGGCAACATCAACGCCCAGATCCTGTCCCTAGCCCTGTCCCTGTCCCTGTCCCTGTCCCTAGCCCTTTCATCACCTCTTAACCAAAATACTCCACCCCGCCTTGGAAGAGGGGCTGGTGCTTATGGCCGGGGAGGTTCTTGGCGACGTTCGCGCCGACGCGTTCGGAGTGGCCCATCTTGCCGAGGACGCGACCGCACGGGCTGGTGATGCCTTCGATGGCCTCGACGGAGCCGTTGGGATTGAACTCGATGCGATGCGAGGGCGCGCCGGCGGGATCGCAGTACTGGAAGGCGACCTGGCCGTTCTTCGCGAGCTCCGCGATGACGGCAGGCGAGGCGGTGAAGCGGCCTTCGCCGTGCGAGAGCGGGATGTTGTGCATCTGGCCGACTTCCATGCGCGCGAGCCAGGGCGACTTGACCGAGGCGACGCGCGTGTGGGCGTAACGCGAGAGGTGGCGGGCGATGCGGTTGTGGAAGAGCGTCGGCGCGGCGGCGTCGACGTCGCGGATCTCGCCGAAGGGCACGAGGCCGGTCTTGATGAGGGCCTGGAAGCCGTTGCAGATGCCGAGGATGAGGCCGTCGCGGGACTTCAGCAGGTCCATGGTGGCGTCGCGCACGATGGGCGACTTGAAGACGGCCGCGATGAACTTGCCGGAGCCGTCCGGTTCGTCGCCGGCGGAGAAGCCGCCGGGGATCATGAGGATCTGCGAGCGAGCGAGGGCGGCGGCGAGGGCCTGGAGCGACTCGCCGAGGCCGGCGGCGTCGAGGTTGCGCAGGACGAGGATCTCGGGCTCGGCGCCGGCGAGGCGGAACGCGCGGGCGGTGTCATACTCGCAATTGCTGCCGGGGAAGACCGGGATGATCACGCGCGGCTTGGCCACGCGGACCTTGGGCTTGAGGCCGGAGCGGACGGTGAAGGAAAGCGGGGCGGGCACGCCGGCCGGCTCGGAAGCCTTGGTCGCGAAGACGGACTCGAGCACGCTCTCGTGGGCGGCGAGGAGCTCGTCGAGCGCGATCGTCACGCCGGGCCACGCGAGCGCGGGGGCGGCGGTGGTCTGGCCGAGGACGCGGTGCGGCAGCGCGCCGAGGTCGGCGGCGGACGCCACCTCGAGCACGAGCGAGCCGTAGGCGGGGAGCAGGAAATCGGCGGAGGGCGCGGCGGCGAGGGCGACGCCGACGCGGTTGCCGAAGGCCATGCGGGCGAGCGCATGCCCCACCCCGCCCTGGCGGACGGCGGCGGCGGCGCGGACCTTGCCGGCCTTGACCAGCGCGTGGACGGCGGCAAGACGCTCGCGGGCGAGCTTGAGGTGGGGGAGCAACGCCGCGGTGCGCGGGACGTCGACGACGACGACGGTCGAACCGGCCTGCTTGAACTCGGCGGAGACGACCTGGCTGGCCTTGCCCGGGACGATGGCGAACGAGACGAGGGTCGGCGGGACGTCGAGGTCCTTGAAGGAACCCGACATCGAGTCCTTGCCGCCGATGGCGGCGGTGCCGAACTCGAGCTGGGCCTCGAGGGCGCCGAGGAGGGCGACGAGCGGCTTGCCCCAGCGCTTGGGATCGGTGCCGAGCTTCTCGAAGTATTCCTGGAGGGTCAGGCGGGCCCGGGCGGGGTCGCCACCGGCGGCCGTGAGGCGGGCCAGCGATTCGACGACCGCGCAGACGGCGCCATGGCCGGGCGACCACTGGGCGACCACCGGGTTGAACCCGTAGGCCATGATGGTGCAGGCATCGGTTTCCCCGCCCAAAACGGGCAATTTGGCCGCCATGGCCTCCTGGGGGGTGGTCTGGGTGGCCCCGCCGAAGGGGTGGAGGACCGTGTTAGCCCCGATGGAGGCGTCAAAACGCTCCACTAAGCCCCGCTGGGAGGCGTTCGGGAGGTCGGACAGGACTTTCCTCAGGTCCGCGGCCGAAACGGCCTGGGCGGGCACCTGGAAGGGGGATTGGGCGGCCTCCGGGGCGGCGACCGAGGCGGTGGCCGACTGGGTGACCCCGTTGGTGTCCAGAAAATCGCGGGCGATGTCGACGACCCGCTGGCCGCGCCACTCCATGATCAGGCGGCCGGAGTCGGTGACGTCGGCCACGGGGACGGCCTCGAGGTTTTCGCGGCGGGCGGCGGCGAGGAAGGCCGCGACGTCCTTGGGATGCAGCACGACGGCCATGCGCTCCTGGGATTCGGACAAGGCGATCTCCGTGCCGTCGAGACCGTCGTACTTCAGCGGCACGCGGTCGAGGTGGACGTGCAGCGACGGGGCGAGCTCGCCGATCGCGACGGACACGCCGCCGGCGCCGAAGTCATTGCAACGCTTGATCAGCGCGCTCACGGACTCGTCGCGGAAGAGGCGCTGCAGCTTGCGCTCGGTCGGCGCGTCGCCCTTCTGCACCTCGGCGGAATTCTGGAGCGCGGTCTCGGTGTGCTCCTTCGACGAACCCGTCGCGCCGCCCACGCCGTCGCGGCCCGTGCGGCCGCCGACGAGCACGATGACGTCGCCCGGGACCGGGGCCTCGCGGCGCACGCAGCGACGCGGGCCGGCGGCGACGACCGCGCCGATCTCCATGCGCTTGGCGACGTAGCCGGGGTGGTAGTGCTCGGACACCAGGCCGGTCGCGAGGCCGATCTGGTTGCCGTAGGAGGAATAGCCGGCGGCCGCGCCGGTGGTGATCTTGCGCTGCGGGAGCTTGCCCGGCAGCGTGCGGTCGTAAGGGGTCAGGGGGTCGGCCGCGCCGGTGACGCGCATCGCCTGGTACACGTAGGAACGGCCCGACAGCGGGTCGCGGATCGCGCCGCCGAGGCAGGTCGCGGCGCCGCCGAACGGCTCGATCTCGGTCGGGTGGTTGTGCGTCTCGTTCTTGAACATCACCAGCCACTCCTCGGTGCGCCCGTCGATCTCGACCGGCACCACGATGGAGGCGGCGTTCACCTCCTCGGAGTCCTCCATGTCATCCAGCGCGCCCGTGCGCTTCAGCTCGCGGCCCGCGATCGTCGCGATGTCCATCAGGCAGACCGGCTTGCCCTGGCGGTTGAGGCCGAGGCGCACGCGCTGGTAGCGCTCCCACGCGGCCTTGAACGGGGCCAGCAGGGGCGAGTCGGCGAACTCGACGGACTTCAGCTCGGCGAGGAACGTCGTGTGGCGGCAATGGTCGGACCAATACGTGTCCAGCAGCTTGATCTCGGTGAGCGTCGGCTCGCGGCGGGCGTGGTCGCGGAAGTGCGCCTGGCAGAACAGCAGGTCGGCGTCGGACATCGCCAGGCCCAGCTCCTTGCGGAGGGCGGCGAGCTCGGCGGCAGACTTCGTCAGGAAACCCGGCAGCGACGCGACCGGCTTCGGCGTCGGGGCCGCGCGGCGCAGGGACGTCGGCGGGGCGAGGTCGGCCTCGCGCGAATCCACCGGGTTGATCAGGTAGGCCTTCACGCGGGCGAGGTCGGCCGGGGCGAGTTCGCCGCTCACGACGTAGGTGCGGGCGGCGGCGACGACGGGGCGCTCCCCTCCCCCGACGATCTGCAGGCACTGGGCGGCGGAGTCGGCGCGCTGGTCGAACTGCCCCGGGAGGAACTCGACGGCGAAGGCGGTCTCGCCGGCGGCGAGCGGGAAGGAGCTCTCGGTGACGTCGTCGACCGGCGGTTCGGCGAAGACGGTCGGGATGGCCTGGCGGATGGCGGCCTCGGAGGCGCCCTCGACGTCGTAGCGCTGGAGGATGCGGAGGGACTTCAGGCCGGGCAGGCGGAGCGAGTCCTGGAGGTCGCGGAGGAGGTGCTCGGCCTCGGACCGGAACGCGGGTTTCTTTTCGACGAAAAGGCGATGCATGGAAGCGGTCCTACATTGGTCGGAAAAAGCGGCCGAGGACGATAAGGAAATGGGGAGGCGAGCAGGGCGAGGGCGAGGGCGAGGGCTTGGGCCAGGGCTGGGGTTGGGGCGAACCGCGGACCAGCAGGGACGCTGGTCCCTACCGAGAGGCAGGTGGCAGAGGCATTAGGGGAAGGGTCAGGGTCAGGGACAGGGGAAGGCTTAGAGGCTGCGGGTACGCCTCCTGCCCTCCCGTCCTCCTGCCCTCTTGCCCTCCTGTCCTCCTGTCCTCGTGTCCTCTTGTCCTCGTGTCCTCCTGTCCTCTCTGCGTCTCAGGTAGGGCTGACCGTCCTCGGTCGGCCCGGGTCGGCCTTCGGCAATGGGGTCAGGCACATCATCGCTGCGCGAGATGAAGCCAGACCCCATGCCTTGGCCGCGGACCAGCAGGGACGCTGGTCCCTACCGAGAGGCAGGAGGCAGAGGCATTAGGGTCAGGGACAGGGGAAGGGTCAGGAGGATAGATCCTGTCCCTGTCCCTGTCCTCCTGTCCTCGTGTCCTCCTGTCCTCGTGTCCTCCTGTCCTCCTGTCCTCCCCTCCCCCACCCTTACTGGGCGGAGGTGTCGGTGGCCTTGTTCTTGCGGCGGCGGCGGATGGCGGCGGCGGCGAGGGCCAGGGCGCCGATCGCGAGGCCGTAGGTGGACGGCTCGGGGATGGCGGTCAGCACGATGGCGCCGTTCTGCGTGTCGTTGGAGATCGTGAACCAGTCGGCGCGGGCGACGTTGCCCTGGAGGTCCTTGAAGCCGGAGTAGTCGATCGTGAAGACATCGCTGATCGCGACGCCGGAGCCGAGGTTGAGGCTGGTGTAGCTGAAGAGCGTGAAGTTCTTCGGGTCGTTCCAGGCGAAGTTCTGGACGGCGAGGTTGCCGGTGAGGCCGTTCGCATCGAGGGACTTGATCTGCAGGGTGACGCGGTTCGCGGCCGAGAGCGCGGAGAGGTCGAGGAGACCGTTGACGGTGACGGAGTCGAAGCCGACGCCGCGGGCGGCGGTGGCGTCCTTCATGTTGACCAGGAGGGTGGCGCCGGACTCGAGGCGCAGGCCGGCGGTGGTGAGGAGGCCCGGGGTGGAAGCGCCGGTGGTGATCTCGGAGCCGTTCTTGGCCGTGACGGCGCCGACGCTGCCCACGCCGCTGAGCTTGGCGCCCGTGTCGAGGACGATGGAGCCGGCCAGGTTGGTCGAGGCCGCGAGGGTCGCGCCGCTGTTGACGGTCAGGGTGCCGGCGTAGTTGGCGCCGTTCTGGATCGTGCCGCCGGAGTAGCTGACGCGGTTGGCGAAGCCCGCTCCGAAGTTGGCGGTGTTGGTCGCGCCGACCAGGATGCGACCGGCACCGAAGGCGCCCTGGTTCAGGGTGAGCGCGCCGGCGTAGCTGACGTCGCCGGTGAAGCCGGAGCCGTTGGCGATGGTGCCGGAGGTGAAGGCCACCGAGGCGGTCGAGGTGCGGCCGCCGAAGTCGACGGTGCCTCCCAGGAGCTTGATGTTGGCCGAGACGCCGTTGACGCCGATGTTGAGGGTGTCGCCCGCGGAGACGTTGAACGTACCGGCGGAGACGACGCCGGCGACGGTCACGGCGCCCGTGAAGGCCAGGTCACCCGTGTAGTTCGCGCCGCTGACCGCGCCACCCTGGTAGTTGATGGTCTTGGTCGAGGCGGTGGTGCCGAGGGCGATGCTGCCCGCGGAGGTCAGGTTGACCGTGCCGGCCGACAGGCCGGTGGCCGAGGCGTCGAGGGCGCCGCGGACATCGAGGACGCCGGCGTAGGTGCCGAGGTTGGCGAGGCTGCCGCCGCGGAAGTCGATCGAGCGGGTCAGCGTATCCGTGTCGAGGGTCTGGCCGGCGGCGACGCGGACGGCGACGTTCGAGGCCAGGCTGGTCAGGTCGGCGGCGCCGAAGCTCGTGATGGTGGCGGCGAAGCCGACCGAGCCGGCGTAGGCCGAGGCGTTGGCGATCGTGCCGCCGTTGAGGAGGAGCGTCGCGCCGGTGACGTTCAGGCCGGCCAGGTTAAGGGTGGCGCCGGCGTCGACGGTGACGGTCGAGGTGCCGAGGGCGGCGGCGTCGCCGAGGGCGAGCGTGCCGTTCTGGACCGCGGTGGCACCGGTGTAGGTGTTGGCCACGGCGAGGGTCGCGGTGCCGGTGCCGGTCTTGGTGACGGCGGTCGAGCCGGCGAGGTTGGCCGAGACGGTGCCCGCGGCGACCGCGAGGGTCGCGTTGGACAGCGTGCCGTTCGAGAGGACGCCGTCGGTCAGGGTCACCGCGTTGGTGACGGTGAAGCCGCCCAGGTCGAGCGTGCCGCCGTTGACGGTGGCCGCGGCGGTACCGAGGGCCGAGGCGTGGCCGAGAGCCAGCGTGCCGGCGTCGACAGTGGCGCCACCGCTGAAGGTGTTGGCCCCGGAGAGGGTCAGGAGGCCGGCGCCGGACTTGGCGAGGCTACCCGTGCCGGCGAGGACGCCGGTGACGGTGAGGGAGTCGGCGGCGACGGCGACGGCCAGGTTCGACGCGAGGGTCGCGCCCACCGAGACGGTGTGGGTGCCCGCGGTAGAGGTCAGCGAGGCGCTGCCGGCGTCGGACTTGAAGGTCAGGGCGCCGCCCGTGCCCGCGGCCAGGGTGTAACCGCCGCCGGTCGTGTTGAAGGCGATCGACTTGAGGCTCGGGGCCGCGCCGTCGAGGGTGACGGTGGCCGAGCTGCCCGCGGTGAGCGCGGTGTTGTCGAAGGTCGCGGTGTCGACGTCGGCGAAGGCCGCATCGAGACCCGCGGAGCCCTGGTAAGCGCCCCAGTTGGCGCCGAAGCCGGAGGCGAAGGTGCCCCACGAGCCGTTGCCGTCGGTGTTCCAGACGGACTGGCCGGAGTAGACGAGGCCGGTCGTGGCGAAGGTCGCCGTGGTCGTCAGCGTGCGGGTGTCGAGGCCGGAGACCGTGTTGGTCGAGGTCAGGCCGAGGGTCACGGCGCCGGCCAGCGAGCGGGCGACGGAGGTGTCGGCCGTGAAGGTCAGGTCGGCGGAGACGCCGGCGGCGAGCTCGCTGATCGCCGAGGCGGAGACGCCGGCGACGGTCGAGGCGGTCACGCTCAGGTTATCCTGGTAGGCCGCGGCGGCGGCGGTGAGGGTGTTGGTGACCGCGAGGACATCGGTAACACCGGCCTTGCCCATGTGAACATTGCCGAAGGCGAGGGTCTTGCTGGCGACGCCGGCCGTGGCGTAGTCGTAGACCGCGCCGGTGACGGCGACGGAGCCGGCGGTCAGCGTGGTGTCGGTCAGGCCCGTGTTGGCCTTGGCCAGGGAGGTGAAGCCGAGGTTCACGGTGCCGGCGAGCGAGCCGCCGGAGGTGGTCACCGCGGCGACCTCCACGGTGCCGACGGCATCGCCCGCGACCAGGCCGCTGAGGCCGGCGAGGGAGAGCTTGCCGTTGGCCGAGGTCGCGGCGACCGCGAGGGCTTCCTGGTAGGCGGCGTCGGTGACGACGAGGTTGCTGACCGTGATGCCCTGCGCGGCGACGGTGGCGCCGGCGCGGAGGTTGCCGAAGGCCACGGTGGTGGCGTCGTAGGTCGGCTTGGCGTAGTCGTAGACGGCGCCGGTCGTGGTCAGCTGGCCGCCGGCCAGGTTCACGTCGGCCAGGCCGGTGTTGGCCTTGGCGAGGGAGGTCAGCGCCAGGTCGATGTTGCCCGCCAGCGAACCGGCGGTGGCGGTGGAGGCGGTGACGGCCAGGTCGGCGGTGGCGCCGGCGGCGAGCGACGAGAGGTTCGCGGCCGAGATCTTGGCGTTACCGGCGGCACTGAGCACGCGGAGGGCGTCCTGGTAGGTGTCGCTGGTCACGACGGTGTTCGTGAAGCTGGCGTTGCGGGTCGCGAGGGTGTCGCCGACGTGGACGTTGCCGAAGGCGAGGACCGCGCCGTCGGTGAAGGTCGGCTGGGCGACGTCGTAGACGGCGC
>Ga0315907_10000586_pt1 | contig 51869 bp, 58 predicted proteins | sample LakEriMetagenome_3_FD_203525 | JGI IMG/M metagenome (GOLD analysis project Ga0315907, IMG submission 203525) | Freshwater fungal communities from buoy surface, Lake Erie, Ohio, United States - Buoy 12 MA123 | ecosystem: Environmental > Aquatic > Freshwater > Lake > Lake biofilm | place: USA... | reverse complement strand
CGCGCAGGTCAGCCGGGTTGACCACCTGATAGGCTCCCTTGGAATAGGGTATGGTGACCGTCCACTTCACCTGCCTAGCGTGGTAGTCGCCGCATGGCAGGCAGGTCCGATAGCCCAGCTTGGCCCGGCCCGCAGGGTAGAGGTCGCCGCACTCCCAGCACACACATTGCGTAGCCATCACTCACCTCCGAAATTGTGGTGGACGATATGTGCCTCGGAGAGCAGCAGCTTCACCTCGGCCATGTCCTCGGGGACAATGGAGTAGTAGACACCATCGCTGCCCTTGAACGTAATGTCGGGGTTGTCGTCAGCGCGGAACACCTCCAGCTTGACCGGAGCCATCGGGCGCTGCGACCCATGCTTGCGTCGGTACAGCAGCATCAGTCGTCCTCCCTAACAGTGTTAGCCTTGGCCTCGTTCATCGCCGTGCGCAGCAGGGTGCGGACGGTAGACAGCTTGCCCTCGATGGTCTGGATATGGTTGATCGTGCGGCGCAGCAGGCGCTTGTCCTCGTCGCTCTCGATGTTGTCGCGCAGGTCGCGCAGGTCGCGCTTATCTTCAGGTGACATATTCGGTTACTCCTTCTCTGGTAGGTGTAGTCACACCACCCGCCACACGAGCAGCATGATGCGCTCGTTCTTGCCCTTGCCGCTGCGGTGCACCTGCATGGTGCGCCACCGCCAGCCTCGCACGTTGTTGTGGTTGAGCGAGTAGATGCGGGCGCGCAGGGTCTGCACTTGGGCTGGGGTCAGCAGGTAGGTGCCGCCCTCTGCCAGCGGCAGGTTGGTCAGGTCGGTGGTGGTCGGCAGCGTGATGGGTGCGCTGTTGTGGCCTCGCATGGACTTCATCTCTCTTGCTCCTTCTTGCGTAGGTCCTAACAATGTTAGGTGGGATTTCTCGCGGTGCTTGTTTGTCGGTTGTTCTCACCGGCGTCCGCCGGGCACGTGGCGATTGGCGGATTGCAGGAACATGGCACGTTCGAGGGTGCACAGTTCGGTGATCGGGCCGGACGGGGTGAGGACGGTCGTGGGCACGAGCCGCTTGGGCTGGGCCTCGTCGTGGCCAGCGTCATAGTAGAACAGCAGGTGCAGTGGGATACCCGCGTAGGACTTGGCTCGGTTGTTGAGCGCGTCCTTGTAGCCTCGGTTGTAGGCATTGCGCTGGGCGGTGCGGAGTTGGGCTTGGGTCATCTTCGTCGTCTCCACCTAACAATGTTAGGATTTGCTTAGTAGTGGTGCGCTGTCCAGCGCGGGTCCGATGGGCGAGAGCCGACCATCTATTATTGGTGTAGCACACGGAAAGGTGCAATGCAATGGCTTCTGGTCGCGGCAGTGACCGAGAGGTGGGCGATGCGTAACCGTTCAGAAAAGGTATGGTCTAAGATGAACGGAGGGTGCGCGGGGCTGTAAGAAAAGCACCCGTATTGTAAGAGGGATGTTGAAAAACGAGTTTACATTAGGATGGGCCGGTTGGCGGGCTGGAACGTCAGGATTTCTGCGGGTTGTAATAATAATAATTTTCTTAACAAAATAAATGTAAAAATGTAAGCGAAAAAAAAAGGTATAACCGGGTCCTTGAGATTTGGTGCTGATGGGAGGGTTGCCGCACTTGCGGGAGAGCGTCCTCGCTGGGGGGCTTTCATACCTTGAAAATCGCATAACATTTTACAAACCGCAGAAATCAGCCATTTTCGCTCTTACATTAGCCCTTACAATGCTTACAACCTTCTTACAATCGGTGCGCTTGACAGGGCAGCCTAACTCTGTTAGCACTCACGTGCTAACAGGTAGCGCCGCCGCTCGGTCGCGCTGGCCCGCCCTTCCATCCATTCATCGAGAACTGTCACGTTCCCTACTATCATAGGGAACTGTCACGAGGCCGAGGACCGAGAGGTTTCCCTCCCGGCCCCGGCGTGGTGGGTTGGGGGCTTGCGCCCCCGCGCCTTACTTGATGGTCCGAACGTCGATCCCAAGCGCGGCCAGCGCGGCGACGATGTGCTTCTGGGCGTCCGCGATCTTGGCGGGCAGGTCAGCCTGCTTCTCGTTAAACTTCCACAGCGCGGTGAGTTCCTCGACGTTGCGCAGCATGGGCGACCGCTTGGCAGGGTTGGCCCCTTCGCCTTCGCCTTCCTCGCTAACATTGTTAGGCAGGGGCGAACCGTCAGCCATGCTCTTGCCGTTGGGGGCGAGGCCAGCGCGCAGGTTACGGCCATAGTCGCGCATCCGCCCGAAGGGGACCGAAGGGTTGGTGTGGCCAGCCTTCTTGAGCGCGGCGTAGAGCGGCTTCTTGTGCGTGTCGAGCGCCTTGGCGTTGTCCGAAACTTCCTTCGGGTCAACGTCATACCACGCGAAGGGCAAGAGGTCGTTCAGCTTGGCCGCGATACGGATATGCGAGCCGTATTCTTTGCGGGTGGCCTCGATCATTTCGTTGCAGATTGCATCGAGCGTGACGTTGGCAACGTCAATGTTGATCTTCTTGCCATCGACAATGACAAAGGCGGGTGCGTTGGTGGTGTTGGTCATATCGTATTACTCCTATGTGCCAGCCATCCGGCGGGCGGTTGGTCGGGAGCACCGTGCTTCCGATGATTTGGTTAGAGCATAGTTTTTCCTGTCATACAAGAAAAATCGACATGGCAGCGACCGAAAGCCTAACAATGTTAGCAAAACCCGCAGAAATCCGCCATTTTTGACGGGGTGGGGTGGAAAACGGGGTGGGGGTGTATAGAAACCCGCGCGCGCGACCCCTACTGCCCCCCGACCCCCCAAATGGCTGTTGGGTCCCCGCTCCTCCTATATACATACTGTTCTGCACATTGAGGCATTCACCTCCGAGTTCGGCCTGCGCCTATTCCCGATCACCCCGGTCGATTAGTAATCGTTACTCCTACTAGGGTACCCCTAACATTTACCCAGCGGATGGCGGGCACATCGTTTTTCAGAACACCCCCCGTCACCTTTTCAATGGGTCCCCTACCCCCGGGGGGTATATATTTTCGGCGCTTTACATTCCCCTACTCCCGTAGTTATAAGGTGCTTCTGCCTCCCACAAACCGGACGCTGCACCGACATGCCTATTGTTAAAGTCGAACCCACCGACGAGTTCCCCATCCCATTCAGCTTGGATGCCGAAGAACCCGCGACGTTCGTCGAGGAAGTCGAAGTAGCAGCGAATACCGCCGATCTGCTGGTTGAGCTTGGTGCCCCCTTGGAAGTCGATCCCGAAACCGCCGAGCGCGAGAAACGGCTGCTCGAAGCGGTGGTCAAGAACAAGAAGAAGGAGCCGCTGCAGCGGGTCAACACGGCCTATGCCGCCTCGGCGTTCCTCAAGACCTATGGCCAGAACCTAGCCTTCGATGCCGTGCAGGCCCGTGCGGCGATCACATCCAAGCTGATGGAGATTGCCAACTGCGGGGAGATCAAGTTCGAGTTGAAGGCGCTCGAACTGCTCGGTAAGCACAGCGACATCGGCCTGTTCACCGAGCGCAGCGAGATCACGATCCGCTACAAGGACCCCGAGAGCCTCGAAGAAGCCATCAAGGAGCGCGTCCGCAGGCTGCTCAATGCCGACGTCGTGGACGTCACTCCCATCGGTCTCAACCTCGACGAAGAGCTTGGCGTGGCCCAGATCGAGGACGCTACATATACTGAAGTAGCAGCAGATGACATAGAAGTAGAGGGTGAGCGCGAGGGGGAAGCTGACGATGAGTAAGCCTGACCTGAAGGTCGTCGGTGAGATTAAGCCGCCTGAGTACCGGGACCCGGTGAAGATGCTGCGCAATCTGGCGGATGACATAGAGAACGACAAGTACGGCACCGTCCACTCTATCGCTATCGCCACATTTGGTGATGATGGGCTGCAGGTCTTTGGTGGGGGCGACGACAGCGTAGGCCCGACCATCGCTATGGTGTTCCAAGCCGCCTCGATGAAGATGTGCCAAGGTCTCGTGGACTTCGAGAGCATCCTCTGATGGCCTCCGCTGCTTCCTCCCTGCTCGATAATATCTCGCTGAAGGACATCCCGGCGATCCTGCCCGGCCTGTCGTTGGCGGATCAAGAGCTACTGCTGGCCGAACTGACCAAGCTGGAGGACCTGAAGCGGCAGCGGCTGGCTCAACAGCGGTTCATGAAGTTCGTCGAAGCGGTGTGGCCGACCTTCATCGGGGGTCGGCACCATGCGATCATGGCGGATGCCTTCGAACGGGTGGCGCAGGGCAAGCTCAAGCGGCTCATCATCAACATGCCGCCTCGTCATACCAAGAGCGAGTTCGCGTCATACCTGCTCCCGGCGTGGTTTTTGGGGCAATTTCCCCATAAAAAGGTCATCCAGTGTTCGCACACTGCTGAACTAGCGGTGGGTTTCGGGCGTAAAGTAAGAAACTTGGTCGATACCGACCAATATCACGAGATTTTCCCCGATTTGTCCCTTTCTGCCGACAGTAAGGCGGCTGGCCGGTGGAACACCTCCAAGGGCGGCGACTACTTCGCTATCGGGATCGGGGGTGCGGTGACCGGGAAGGGCGCTGACGTCCTCATCATCGACGACCCGCACTCGGAACAGGAAGCGGCGCTGGCCGAAATCAACCCAGACATCTACGACAAGACGTACGAATGGTACACCTCGGGGCCGCGCCAGCGTCTCCAGCCGGGCGGTGCCATCGTCATCGTTATGACGCGCTGGTCTAAGCGGGACCTAACGGGGCAAGTCCTCAAGGCCGCTGCGCAACGTGGCGGTGACGAGTGGGAAGTGATCGAGTTCCCAGCGATCCTCCCGTCCGGGAACCCTCTGTGGCCGGAGTTCTGGTCCATCAAGGAGCTTGCCGCGCTCAAGGAAGAGCTTCCCAACAGCAAGTGGCAGGCACAGTACCAGCAGGCTCCGACCTCCGACACGGCAGCTATCGTCAAGCGCGAGTGGTGGAAGGAGTGGGAGAAGGAGACCCCGCCGCAGTGCGACTTCATCCTCCAGTCGTGGGATACGGCCTTCGAGAAGACCCAGCGTGCGGACTATTCGGCGTGTACCACGTGGGGGGTTTTCTACCATCCCGACGACAACGGCATTGACCAAGCCAACATCATCCTCCTGAATGCCTTCCGAGACCGCATGGAGTTCCCGACGCTCAAGCGGACGGCCATCGAGGAGTACCGCGAGTGGGAGCCGGACAGCATCATCATCGAGAAGAAGGCTTCCGGTGCGCCTTTGATCTACGAGATGAGGGCGATGGGGATACCGGTGCAGGAGTTCACCCCGTCTCGCGGCAACGACAAGATCAGCCGTTTGAACGCTGTGAGCGACTTGTTTGCGTCTGGTCGGGTCTGGGCACCTGCTACTCACTGGGCCGAAGAGGTCATTGACGAGGTCGCGTCGTTCCCCGGCGGCGAACACGACGACTACGTGGACAGTGTAAGCCTTGCGCTCATGCGTTTCCGTAAAGGTGGCTATGTGACTACTGCGCTAGACGCAGAGGACGAACCGGTATATTTCAAGTCGCATCGACAACAGGGGTATTACTAATGGTCAAGGCGCTTTTTCCAATCGGCAAGACCCAGTGGCTCAAGTGGAGCGATGCCCAGCGCACCGCGTTCAACGAAGCTCGTGAGGCTGGGGTTCCTTACAACGACGCTATTCAGGCTGCGAACCAGACCGAGACGCCCAAGAAGAAGGGCATTCTCGATGTGATCGAGGATGCGGTCGAGACGGTGACTGATGTCGCTGCTGTGGTCACCCCGGTCGTCGCCGTCGCTAAGACGGTGGCCAAGGCCACCAAGGGCGGGAAGAAGAAGTAATGGACATCGACAAGGCTCTGAACCCGGCACCGCTGGGCCTCACCGGGGACCTGCTGGAGCAGGAGCCTGCGTTGGAGATCGAGATCGAGGACCCCGAGCGGGTCACGCTTGAGAGCGGGGACATGGAGATCATCCTTGAACCCGGCAACGAGCGCGAGGACGACGACTTCAACTCTAACCTCGTGGACGTCCTCGACGAAGGCCAGCTTACCGAACTGGTGGGCGACCTGATCGGGGAGTACGAGGACGACGTTAACAGCCGCAAGGACTGGGTTCAGACCTATGTCGATGGCCTTGAACTGCTCGGTATGAAGGTCGAAGACCGGACTGAACCGTGGCCCGGTGCATGCGGTGTGTACCATCCGATGCTGTCAGAAGCACTGGTGAAGTTCCAAGCCGAGACCATGATGGAGACCTTCCCGGCCCAAGGCCCGGTGAAGACCCAGATCATCGGTCGTGAGACGCCGGAGAAGCGCGATGCCGCTATCCGCGTCAAAGACGACATGAACTACCAGTTGACCGAGCGGATGGTCGAGTACCGGCCAGAGCATGAGCGCATGCTGTGGGGGCTTGGTCTGGCCGGGAACGCTTTCAAGAAGGTCTACTACGACCCGGCACTTGAACGTCAGGTTTCGATGTACGTCCCGGCAGAGGATGTCGTCGTCCCCTATGGCGCGTCCAGTTTGGAAGTCGCTGGGCGCGTCACCCATGTGATGCGTAAGACCACCAACGAGATGAAGAAGCTGCAGGCTTCGGGGTTCTACGCCGACGTTGAACTGGGCGAGCCGACCGACAGCTTCGATGAGATCGAGAAGGCCATCGCGGAAAAGATGGGCTTCCGGGCTGACGCCGACGACCGGTACAAGCTGCTTGAGATGCACGTTGATCTGGTGATCGACGACGACAAGTTCCGCGATGAGGATGACGCTGACATCGCGCTGCCCTATGTGGTGACCATCGAGAAGGCCACCCAGACCGTCTTGGCCATCCGGCGTAACTGGAACCCGGACGACGAGAAGAAGGCCAAGCGCAACCACTTCGTACACTACTCGTACGTCCCCGGTTTCGGCTTCTACGCCTTCGGCCTCATCCACCTGATCGGCGCTTTCGCCAAGTCGGGCACCAGCCTCATCCGTCAGTTGGTCGATGCGGGCACGCTGTCGAACCTGCCGGGCGGCTTCAAGACCAAGGGTCTTCGGGTCAAGGGCGACGACACCCCCATCGCTCCGGCTGAATGGCGTGACGTCGATGTGGCGTCGGGCACGATGCGCGACAACATCATGCCGCTCCCGTACAAGGAGCCGAGCCAAGTCCTCTACTCGCTGCTCAACACCATCGTCGAGGAAGGGCGTCGCTTCGCCTCGGCTGCGGATATGAAGATCAGCGATATGTCGGCGCAGGCCCCGGTGGGCACCACGCTGGCAATCCTTGAGCGCACGCTCAAGGTGATGTCGGCTGTGCAGGCCCGCGTCCACTACGCGATGCGGCAGGAGTTCAAGCTCCTGAAGGCCATCATCCGCGACTACACCCCGGACGAGTACACCTACGAGCCGGAAGAAGGCTCGCCCAAGGCCAAGAAGTCCGACTACGACAGCGTGGACGTCATCCCGGTGTCGGACCCCAACGCGGCAACCATGTCGCAGAAGATCGTGCAGTACCAAGCCGTGATGCAGTTGGCGCAGGGTGCGCCGCAGCTTTACGACCTACCGTACCTGCACCGCCAGATGCTCGAAGTGTTGGGCATCAAGAACGCCGCCAAGCTCGTCCCGATGAAGGACGACGACAGCATGAAGCCGCGTGATCCGGTGTCGGAGAACATGGACATCATCAACGGCAAGCCCGTGAAGGCGTTCATCTACCAAGACCACGAGGCCCATATCGCGGTGCACATGGCGGCGATCCAAGACCCGCAGTTGGCGGCGATGATCGGCCAGTCGCCCAACGCGCAGGCGATGCAGGCGGCTATGGCCGCTCACATCCAAGAGCATCTGGCCTTCGCCTATCGCAAGCAGATCGAGGAGCAGGCTGGCGTCCCGCTGCCACCGCCCAACACCGATATGGACGAGCAGACCGAGCTTGCCATCTCGCGTCTCGCTGCCGCCGCAGCCCAGCAGCTTCTTCAGAAGAAGAAAGCCGAGGCACAGGCCCAGCAGAACCAGCAGATGGCCCAAGACCCCATCGTGCAGATGCAGATGCAGGAACTCGAACTCAAGAAGCAGGAACTGCAGATCAAGGCGCAGAAGCTCGCCATCGACGCTGCCGCCAAGAACGACCAGATCGAGATCGAGCAGGCCCGCATCGCCGCTCAGAAGGAAATTGCTGGCCTCAACGCTGGCGTCAAAATTGCGACGGACAAGGCCAACCTGTCCGCCAAACAGCAAGAGGCTGGGCTTCGGCTCGGCGTCGAAATCGCCCGTGACCAACTTGACCGGGCGCAACCGGAGACCCCTGTTTCCCCAACCCAGCCACCTAAGGAAGAGTGATGGCCGATGATCTACTGAAATACCTATCGGGTAAACTCCAAGAAGAACTCAAGCTGATCGAGGGTGACCTCGCCTTGGGTACAGCCAAGGACCACGGCGAATATAAGTTCGCGTGTGGCCGATACCGTGGGCTTCTGATGGCGAACAACATCATCATAGAGACCGCGCAACGCATGGAAAGAGACGATGACTGACATCATTGGTGCGGCCAAACCCGCCCTCGTCGGACTGAACGGCAAAGTCCTCAAGTCCGAACCCGCAGAACCCGAAGTCCCCATTGAAGAGCGCGCCAAGATGCTCCCTGACCCGTCGGGCTACCGCATCCTATGCGGAGTACCAGACGTCGAGGAGAAGACCGAAGGCGGCGTCTACAAGGCCGACATGACCAAGCAGTTCGAAGAACTGACGACCCCGGTCCTTTTCGTCATCAAGATTGGCCCCGATGCCTACAAGGACGAGAAGCGGTTCCCGAGCGGTCCTTGGTGCAAAGAAGGCGATTTCATCCTGACGCGCCCGCATGCGGGTAGTCGGGTGAAGATACACGGACGCGAGTTCCGCATCATCAATGACGATAGCGTCGAAGCGGTGGTCGAAGACCCCCGTGGCATTTCCAGAGCGTAAGGGAGGTAGACATGGCTACGAAGCCGAATGATGACGACTTCGATTTCGAGATCGAAGGCGATGAAGTTGACACCAAGCCCGAGATCGAGGTCGAGGACGATACCCCGGAGGAAGACCGAGGCCGTGAGCCGATGCCCGCCGAATTGGTGGCCGAACTCGAAGCTGACGAACTCGAAGAGTATTCCGAGAAGGTCAAGGTTCGCCTCAAGCAGATGAAGAAGGTCTGGCACGACGAACGCCGCGAAAAAGAGCGGTTGATGCGTGAACAGAACGAGGCTTTGGCTGCTGCCCAGCGGTATCGTCAGGAGGCCGAACAGCTTCGGCGCACGCTGTCGCAGGGTGAGCAGGAGCTTGTCGGCACCTACAAGCAGAACGCCGAGATGGAACTGGCCGAAGCGCGCCGGGCCTATCGCGATGCCTACGAAGCGGGTGATACCGACAAGGTGCTTGAGGCGCAGGAGAAGCTGTCGGCAGCGCAATATAAGCTGCAGCAGGTTGCTGCGTATCGTCCTACTTTACAAGGTGCAACGACTGAGGTACAAACTCCTCAACAGCCTGTGGCTATTCCGCAGCCGGACGCCAAGACGCAAGCGTGGCAAGAGCGCAATACGTGGTGGGGAACGGACCCGGAGATGACGGCCTCGGCTCTCGGGCTTCACCAGAAGCTCGAACGCGAACGTGGCCCGCAGTTTGTGGGTACCGACGAATACTGGAGCGCCATCGACACAACGATGCGCCGTCGCTTCCCGGAATATTTCGGGGAAGAGAAAGCGTCCACCGGCAAGTCTTCTCGCGCCGAGACTAAGCCTGCTAACGTAGTCGCACCCGCTTCTCGCAGTACATCCGCCAAGAAGATCGTACTCAAGCAGTCCCAGATCGCCATTGCGAAAAAGCTGGGTCTGACCCCCGAGCAGTATGCTCGTGAACTCATGAAGATGGAGCGTTAACAATGGCAGAAACTCGCCTCGCACGTGAACTTGACACCCGCGTAGAAGCGGAGCGCCCGAAGGTTTGGCAACCAGCGTCAACGCTGCCCGAACCCGACAAGCAGCCCGGCTACTCGTATCGGTGGGTTCGTGTCACCACGCTGGGTCAGTCCGACCCGCGCAACGTCTCGGCCAAACTCCGGGAAGGTTGGGAGCCGGTCCGTATCGAAGAGCAGCCGCAGTTTCGGATGCTGGTCGATCCCGACAGCCGGTTCAAGGACAACATCGAAGTCGCAGGACTGTTGCTCTGCAAAATCCCTACGGAAATGATGATCCAGCGGAAGGACTACTTCTCGCAGAAAAATCAGGCCCAGATGGAGAGCGTGGACAACAACTTCATGCGAGAAAACGATGCTCGGATGCCTCTCTTCCGCGAGAAGAAGTCTTCGACATCGTTCGGCAAAGGCAGATAAGCTAGGAGCTTAGAATGGCATATCCTACTGTTTCGGCCCCCTATGGGCTTCTTCCGATCAACCTGATCGGCGGTCAGGTGTTTGCTGGTGCCACCCGCCAAATCCCGATTGTCTCGGGCTACGATACGTCGATCTTCTATGGCGACGTTGTGAAGCTCGTGGACACCGGTACTCTGGCTAAGGACACCGGTACTTCCACCGCCACCCCGGTCGGCGTTTTCCTCGGCTGCTCGTACACCGATCCGGTGTTCGGGAAGACCTTCCGTCAGTACTACCCGGCCAACACGGTCGCCACGGACATCGTGGCCTACGTGCTTGACGACCCGGATGCGCTGTTCAAGGTCGCTGTGGTCTCGTCTGGCACCACCATTGGCTTCGTCACCCGCACTGCTGTGGGTAACAACGCCGCTCTGGTCCAGAACGCTGGCAACACCATCACTGGTAACTCGCGGGTCGCTGTCGATGACAACACCGCGACGACCAACACCCTGCCGGTCCGCGTCATCGACGTCGTGCCGGAAACCGCACAGGCGGGCAACCCCGGCAACTACACCGAGGTGATCGTCAAGTGGAACCAGGGCATGCACCAGTATCTCAACCCGACTGGCGTCTAAGGAGACTGAACAATGGCAATTTCACGCGCACAGCTTCTGAAGGAGCTTCTGCCCGGCCTCAACGCCCTGTTCGGCCTTGAGTACGCCCGTTACGGTGAAGAGCATAAGGAGATTTTCGAAACCGAAAGCTCCGAGCGTTCGTTCGAAGAAGAAACCAAGCTGTCGGGCTTCTCGGCTGCTCCGGTTAAGAACGAAGGCAGTGCCATCGCGTACGACAACGCACAGGAAGTCTTCACGGCTCGCTACAACCATGAGACGATTGCCCTCGGGTTCTCGCTCACGGAAGAAGCCATCGAAGACAACCTGTACGACAGCCTGTCGTCGCGGTACACCAAGGCCCTCGCCCGTGCGATGGCTTACACCAAGCAGACCAAGGCTGCTGCGGTCCTGAACAACGGCTTCGACACCGACTACCCCGGTGGCGACGGACAGCCGCTGTTCTCGAACGCTCACCCGCTGGTCTCGGGTGGCACCAACTCGAACGTCCCCAGCACCCCGGCTGACCTGAACGAAACGTCGCTTGAAGCGGCTGTCATTCAGATCGCTGGCTGGACCGACGAACGTGGCCTGCTGATCGCAGCCAAGCCGCGCAAGCTGGTGGTCCCGCCGAGCCTGATGTTCGTTGCTACTCGTCTGCTCGAAACCGAACTGCGCGTTTCGACTGCCGACAACGACATCAACGCTCTGAAGTCGAACGGCTCGATCCCGGAAGGCTACACCGTCAACCACTTCCTGACCGACACGGATGCGTGGTTCCTGACCACCGATGTGCCGAACGGTCTGAAGCACTTCGTTCGTACGCCGATGGCTACGTCGATGGACGGTGACTTCGACACCGGGAACGTCCGCTACAAGGCTCGCGAGCGTTACTCGTTCGGCTGGTCTGACCCGCTGGGCATGTACGGTTCCGAAGGCGCTGCCTAAGGAAACAGGGGGGAGGGAAGGAGGTAAAACTCCTTCCCTTCTTTCTTTGTGCGTGGTACACGTACGCAACTAGGATTAACCACTCGTACCGACCGACCTAGCGGACTTAGTAGAGACGGTACGAGGATGTGCTACTACACAGGAGGCCAATAATGGCTCGCACTACTTTTTCGGGTCCGGTTGCTTCGGACAATGGCTTTGAAGGCACCTTCACCGGCAACGTGGTCGGCAATGTCACCGGCAACGTGACCGGCGCTGTCACTCTCCCGACCTACACCGTCGCTGGTGTCCCCTCGGCCTCGGCCAACGCTCGCACGCTGATCTACGTCTCGAACGGCGCTGCTGGCAGCCCGGTTGTGGCTTTCTCGAACGGCACGAACTGGCTCCGCTGCGATACGCTTGCTGCCATCAGCGCCACCTAATCCTGATCCATAGGAGGGCTGGCCAATGGCTATGCAAACTGACGTCAAGGTCACCAAGCCTTTGACTGCGACCGGCGTGTTTAAGACCCAGACCGATGCAAACTGCGCGTTTCGCACCCGTATCAAGGGCATCTACGTCCAGAACGGGGCGTCGGCGGGCACTGTGGTGGTGCGCGACGGGTCGTCGGGTGGCGACATCCTGTTCACGCTGAACACCGCCGCCGCTGCCGATACGGGTGACTTCTACATCCCGGTGCCCGATCAGGGTATTCTGGCAGAGAATGGTCTGTACGGCACGCTTACCAACGTCGCCGCGATCACCATCTTCTACGGTTAAGGGGGTCGAGATGGCAAAAATCGACAAGGTGCTTGGCTCGATCTCCCCGCTGTACGGGGCGGTTAGCGGCCAAGGGTTGTTTAGCGGGTTGCGCAATCTTAGTCCGGCTCTGTTGGCGGTTGATGCGATCAAGGGCAAGAAGGGCAAAAAGCCCGGTATGGTTGCCGAAGCTGCGGAAGTCGAAACTGGCGCTGGTATGAAGCGCGGCGGCAAGGTCAAGAAGTACGCCAAGGGCGGCTCGGCCTCGAAGCGCGCCGACGGCTGCTGCAAGAAGGGCAAGACCAAGGGGAAGATGGTCTGATGGCTAAGTCTCCTGCTTGGACCCGGAAGGAAGGTAAGAACCCCAAGGGTGGCCTCAACGCCAAAGGGCGTGCGTCGGCCAAGAAGCAGGGGATGAACCTCAAGCCACCGGCACCCAATCCGAAAACGAAGAAAGACGCTTCCCGTCGGAAGTCCTTCTGCTCGCGCATGAAGGGGATGAAGTCGAAGCTGACGTCCTCGAAAACCGCAAACGATCCGAACAGCCGGATCAACAAGTCATTGAGGGCGTGGAACTGCTAAGATGGAAATGATGGTATGGAACGTCATTTTGAGCGGTATCGTGGCGGTTATGGGCTTCCTCATTAAAGGGAAGTTCGACGAGTTGGACAGGATCACGATCCTGCTCAACAAGACCCGTGAGGAGATCGCACGAGACCATGTTACTCGGGCCGAGATGAATATCACGGTCGATAAACTGGGGGAGCGGTTCGACAGCGCCTTCAAGCGCCTTGAGGACAAGCTCGACGAGTTCAGAAAGGGCTGATGAGATGAAGAGCAAAAAGTTTGGTTCCGGTGGCCCCACGGCCAAGCCCAAGGCGAGCGATCCGCGCATGCGTGAACCGATCACTGGGGGTCCCGACACCGTGCCGCTGACCCCGGAGCGCAAGAAGTTCCTCGAAGAGATGCGGCGTCGTAACGCCGAAGCGGCCAAGGACGCCAGCAAGGCGGCGAAGAAGGCCACCCCCTACGCCAAAGGAGGCAAGACGATGAAGAAGGCAACCAAGGCCGGTAAGGCCATGATGAACAAGTCGGCTGACGCCAAGGGCCGTGCGATGCCGAAGTACGCCAAGGGCGGCTCGGCTTCGGCTCGTGCTGACGGCATCGCCAAGAAGGGTAAGACCAAGGGCAAGATGCTCGCTGGCGGCGGGAAGTGCATGTAATGCGCGCTTCGCGGGGTATGGGCGACATCCGGGCGTCGAAGATGCCGGGGAAGAAGATCATCCGTCGGAAGGACAACCCCGACGATGTGGCCATGTACGCCAAAGGCGGTAAGCTGGACATCAAGAAGGCCATTAAGAAGCCCGGTGCCCTGCGCGCCGCGCTCGGCGTCAAGAAGGGGCAGAAAATCCCCGCCAAGACGCTCGCCACGGCGGCAAAGGCTCCCGGCAAACTGGGCCAACGTGCCCGGTTTGCGCAGGTCTTGAAGGGCTTCAAGAAGGGGAAGTAAGGTGGCGCGGACAGACGAGGGCAAGTGGAAGCGCATTGTCGCCGCCGTGAAGGCCAGCGACAAAGGCGGCAAGCCCGGCCAGTGGTCTGCCCGCAAAGCCCAGCTTGCGACCCAACGGTACAAGAAGTCCGGGGGCGGATACTCCGGCCCCAAGACCAAGGCCCAGCAATCGCTGTCCAAGTGGACGAAGGAAGAGTGGGGTACCAAGTCCGGTAAACCCTCAACCCAAGGCCCCAAGGCGACCGGGGAGCGATACCTCCCGAAGAAAGCGCGACAGGCACTGACTTCTTCCGAATACGCTGCTACAACGAAGGCCAAGCGAGAAGGCATGGCTAAGGGCAAGCAGTTCGTGAAGCAGCCCAAGACCATCGCCAAAAAGACGGCGAGATACAGATGACCACGAGCGGCACCACTACCTTCAACATGAACCTCAACGAGCTTGTTGAGGAAGCGTTCGAGCGTTGCGGTGCCGAGCTTCGTACTGGCTACGACTTGCGCACTGCCCGGCGCAGCCTCAACCTCCTGACGATTGAGTGGGCTAACCGGGGCATCAACCTATGGACTATCGAACAGGGGAGTATCCCGTTGGTGCAGGGACAGATCACCTACGATCTACCTGCGGATACCATTGACCTGATCGACCACGTGATCCGCACCCAGACCGGGCAGGCGCAAACCGACATCAACATCAGCCGGATCAGTGTCGATACCTACTCGACGATCCCGAACAAGAATGCGCAGGGTCGCCCGATCCAAGTCTGGATCAACCGGCAGTCGGGTGCGAATTACCCGGTGACCGGCGTGCGGGAGCCGCAGATCAACGTCTGGCCCGCGCCGGAACAGAGCAACTACTACACCTTCGTCTACTGGCGGCTCCGACGCATCCAAGACGCTGGCAACGGCGTCACGACGCAGGACATTCCATTCCGCTTCCTTCCGTGCATGGTGGCTGGTCTGGCCTATCACCTGTCCAAGAAGGTGCCGGGCGGGCTGGAGCGCACCATGATGCTCAAGAGCGAATACGAAGAACTCTGGCAGCAGGCTGCAGACGAGGACCGTGAAAAGGCCCCGCTCCGCATCGCCCCGCGTCAGATGTTCTACTAGGAGGTGCGATGCCTAATCGGTTCGCCTCTGGCAAATGGGCGATCTCGCAGTGCGACCGCTGCGGGTTCCGTTACAAGCTCAAGCAGCTTCGGCGTCTCGTCATCAAGACGAAGAACGTCAACATCCTCGTGTGCCCAACCTGCTGGGAACCGGATCAACCACAGCTTCAGCTTGGTATGTACCCGGTCGATGACCCACAGGCGCTGCGCAATCCGCGTCCCGACACGACCTACTTCCAGTCTGGCTTGATGGCCGACGGGTCTGTCGGTGAAGGTAGCCGGATCATTCAGTGGGGTTGGAACCCCGTAGGACTAAACGATCCTTTGGGTTTATCTGGACTTCCAAATACGCTACTAGGAGTTGGTGAAGTAGGCACGGTGACTGTGCAGACGGAGGAATGACGATGGATAAGAAGGACCTCAAGCAAGACAAGAAAATGGTGGCCGCTGCGGTGCACAAGCACGAGCGCGCCAAGCATAAGGGTCAGCCGCTGACCAAGATGGCCAAGGGCGGCAAGACCAATGCCCAGATGAAGGCGATGGGCCGTAATCTGGCGAAGGTCGCCAACCAGAAGAAGTCGGTGCGCGCTGTGCCGAAGAAGGGCATCTGACATGGACTACAAGCCCAAGATCGTGCCGATTGTGCCGAACAACAACGGCTATCCGAACAAGGTTGCCAACACCCAGACCGTGAAAACTCGCGGAACCGGCGCGGCTACCAAGGGGACGAATAGCAGCAAGAAGCTGGGGTAACCCGTGAACTACGCGCAACTGTTCGAGACCATCAAGGGGTACGTCGAAAACGACTTCCCCAACACCTCGTGGACCGGCTCTGACGGCTCCAGCACGGTGACGTTGACGTCCACCGAGCAGATCAACGCGTTCATCAAGGAGGCCGAGCAGCGCATCTTCAACTCGGTCCAGCTTTTGGACCTGCGGAAGAATGTGACCGGTAACGTCACAGCAGGGAATAAGTACCTCTCGGTGCCTTCGGACTGGCTCGCCAACTTCTCGCTGGCCGTGATCGACGGAGACGGGAACTACGAGTTCCTGCTCAACAAGGACGTCAGCTTCATCCGGCAGTCGTTTCCGAACCCAAGCGACACGGGCCTACCGTACTGCTACGCCTATTTCGACGAGAACTCGTACATCCTTGGTCCGACCCCGGATGCGAACTACCAAGTCGAACTCCACTATTTCTACTACCCGCCGTCCATCGTCGAGGCGGGCACTTCGTGGCTGGGTGACAACTTTGACAGTGCGCTCCTCTACGGGGCGCTGCTGGAAGCCTACACCTTCATGAAGGGCGAAGCCGATGTCATGGCTGGCTACCAGAAGCGGTATGACGAGGCGATGGCCATGCTCAAGCAGCTTGGCGAGGGCAAGAACCGTCAGGATATGTATCGCAGCGGGCAGGCCCGCTACCCGGTGAGGTAAGCCATGTTCGATGCTGTAGGGGCTATTGGGGCCGTCGATGTCCAAACCACCACGGGGCGTGGCTTCACTCCCGAGGAGATCGCGGAGCGCGCCCTCGACAAGATCATCTACGTGGGCAGCACCGCCCATCCGGCTATCCGGGAGCAGGCGGAAGCCTTTCGGTCGTCGATCCGAGCGGTACTGATCCATTACCTACACGAAGCGGTGCGTTCCGACCGTGTGTCCATATCCAACAAACTGCGGGAGGCCGGGTTTCCGGAGATGATCCCGATCCTCGACCTGTAAGGAGGCCCCGATGGCAATTACCCAAGCTATGTGCACCAGCTTCAAGGGGGAAATCCTCCTTAGCGTGCACGACTTCCGCGCCACTTCCGGCGATACTTTCAAGCTGGCGCTCTACACCTCGTCGGCTAACCTTGACGCCACCACGACTGCCTATACGGCGACTGGGGAGGTTTCGTCGTCGGGCACCAACTACACCACTGGCGGCGGCACGCTGACCAACCTCGGTGTGGTCACTTCGGGCACGACCGGTTTCACCGACTTTGCCGATCTGACCTTCGCTAACGCGACGATCACGGCTCGCGGTGCGCTGATCTACAACACCACCCCGTCGGCGCTGTCGAACGGTGGTTCGGTGCTGACCAACCCGGCTGTGGCGGTGCTGGACTTCGGTTCGGACAAGACCTCGACCAACGGTGATTTCACCATCATCTTCCCGACCCCGGCTGCTTCGACCGCTATCATCAGGATCGCCTAATGGCTCTTGCCTTTGCTGACCGCGTAAAGGAAACGACGACCACTACCGGAACCGGCACGATCACTCTCGCGGGTGCGTCTGCCGGGTATCAGTCGTTTGCGGCCATCGGCAACGGCAACACAACCTACTACACGATTGCGGCAGGTTCCCAGTGGGAAGTGGGCATCGGCACCTACACGGCTGCTGGTACTACGCTATCCCGTGATACCGTGCTGGCATCGAGTAGCGGCGGCGCGCTGGTCAACTTCTCGGCGGGCGTGAAGGACGTCTTCTGCGACTACCCTGCTGGTAAGGCGGTCATTCAAGACGGGGCGTCCATTGCGGCGGGTACCGCTATCCTTGGTGTGCCCAATGGGGGCACGGGCGCAGCTACGTTGACGACCAATGGTGTACTTTATGGTAACGGTACGTCAGCCCTCGCGGTCACGGCTGCGGGCACTAGCGGTCAAGTTCTTGTCGGCAACACTGGCGGTGCCCCTTCATGGGCCTCCTTGAGTGGTATCGGTGTCACTTCGTTTAGCGCGGGCACCACGGGGCTTACACCTTCAACGGGTACCACTGGCGCGATTACGCTCGCGGGCACGCTGGGCGTCGCCAACGGCGGCACAGGCGCGACAACGCTGTCCTCGGGCTATCTGGTCAAGGGCAACGGCACCTCGGCTGTATCGGCCTCTGTCATCTTCGACAACGGCACGAACGTCGGGATCGGAACCAGCAGCCCCAGCAGCCGCCTTACGGTGCAGGGCGACGAACTCATCATCCCTGCTGCCGGGTGGACTTCGGGGCAGGCTGCGCGGCTGTACCTTGGTGACACCAACAACGGCATCCAAAGCGTTAATGGCGCGTACCAGAACTACTTTGCATTCAATGGTCATAGCTGGTTGATTAGCGGCTCTGAACGGATGCGGATCGACAGTAGCGGTAACGTCGGGATCGCTACAAGTAGTCCTGCTACGCCGTTGGATGTGGGTGGGACGATCCGTACCAGCACAGGTGGCTCTGACCCCGGTACGGGGACCGCGCTTTATTTTGTCGGGTCCGGTGCTTTCCAGAGTGTCTTGGCCGGGGCTGCATTTGCGGTCCACACGGGGAACAACAATGCGCGCACCGAGCGGATGCGTGTCGATATTAGCGGCAATGTCGGGATCGGTACTTCGTCGCCCGGTGCCAAGCTCGACGTAACCACGGCCTCTGGGGCCAACATCGTCGTGTCGCGCTCCAGCGCCGCTGGCTACGCGGCCTTCCAGCGCATCGCCCCCGCAGGGCAACAGACCTACGACTTCTACACGATCAACGGCACCGAAGCTGGGCGCATCACGGTCGATGGCTCAAACTTCATGGCCTTCTCGACTGGCTCTTCTGCCACCGAACGCATGCGCATCGACAGCAGCGGCAACGTCGGGATCGGGATTAGTAGTCCGAGCTACCGTCTTGATGTCGGCACTGGCACTGCCGTTGGCACCACGGCGGGCAATTCGATTTCGGTTAGCCGTCTAAGCGGCGGAGCGGGCACGAACAACGTCGCGCTTCAGACTACACTGAACCGGATTTCGAACGGCACCGATTGGCAGACGACAGCCCTGCGCGTCCAAGCGCAAGTCGATCTCACCCCGTTTGGGTATATTGATTTCCTTAATGGCTCCTCGGCTGCGATGGCTTTCGGTCGCGCAACGAGCGAGTTCATGCGCATCGACAGCAGCGGCAACTTGGGCCTTGGGACCACCGCGCCCACCGTGCAGTTCCAAATCAACGGCACCCAGCCTCAGATACAGTGGAGCAACCCGACCACGGGCGCTACCTCTAACGATGGCACGCACCTCTACCTGTCCAGTTCAGACTTCTGGCTAGTCAACAAAGAAGCCGCCGCGATGGTGTTCGCCACCAGCAACACCGAACGCGCCCGCATCACCAGCGCGGGTGACGTCGGGATCGGCACCACCAGCCCCGGTGCGACCCTCACCGTCGTGACGAACACGACTTCCCATAATGGGATGCGCGTCACCAACAATTCGACGACGCAGTTTGCTGGTTCTGGCTTGCAGATGCTCGGCCCGAGTGCCGCCGGTTCGCAGGGTGGCGCGGGTATCTACTATTACAACACCAACGTCGGCGGCACGACTGGCGGTCTGGGCATAGCCCAGCTCAACAGTAGTGGTAACTTCCAGCGCAACCTCGCCTACTACGACTACAACAGCCAGTTCTGGGGTTTCCTCACCAACGGCTCCGAGCGGATACGCATCGACAGCAGCGGCAACGTCGGGATCGGGACCAGCAGCCCCGGCGCACGCCTCGATGTCAACGGCACTTCGACAACTGATATTTTTCACGTAACCCGTGGTACTACTTGGTTCACGGTAGGGGTCACCGACGGTTCTCGCGTCGATGTCAATGCGTTCCAGTCGGGTGTGGGCGCAAGGCATCTGGCGCTCCAGAGTGCTGGGGGTTCCGCGAGCTTTGAAGGTAACCTTGGGATCGGGACCAGCAGCCCCGGTGTCCGGCTCGATGTGGTGGGTGGCTCTATTCGGGTTGGCAACACCCATGCAATGACGTTCCGCAACGCTGCGGGTACGGGTACGGCTACCTATACCCTCCAGAGTGACGACAACTTCGTCGTCTATAACGCTGCGGGCACGCCGATCCAGAGTTTCTCGCAGGGTGCTGCGGCTTTTGCGGTCTATGGCGGCAACGCCAACAACCGCATGATCGTCGATAGCGGCAGCAATATCACTTACTGGATCGTCAACGGCTCCGAGCGCGCTCGCATCAACAGCAGCGGCGAGTTCCTCGTCGGCACCTCCTCCGGTGGCCGCACGGTCTGCATCAACGCTTCCGACAACTGGGTGCGCCAAGTTAATCCCAGCCGCTCGTGGCTGATTGGCATGGGCACCGGGTCCAACTTCAATATTTTCGACGAGACAGGCGGTGGCACCCGGCTCGGGATTGATACTAGCGGTAATTGGCTCGGTACCAACTCGATCATTCTCGGCGCGGGGTTCAACAACGACAACCGGATCGAGGTCGGTCAGGGCCGCACGGGCAACAACTTTGCCTACATCGACCTGATCGGGGACACGACCTACACCGACTACGGCCTGCGCCTGCTCCGTGGGAATGGTGGTCCGAACGCAACTTCGGAACTGAACCATCGCGGGACTGGCCCTTTCTCTATCAACGTTCAAGACGCAGGTATTCTGGCCCTTGCGACCAGCAATACCGAACGGATGCGTATCGACAGCGCCGGGAGTGTCGGGCTTGGTACAAGTTCGCCTCAATGTCGTTTCAACGTCAAAGGCGGCACCACTTGGCTCCAGAACTTCAACGGGGCGAACGCCTCCCCCACTGAGGCGGTGGACTGGCCGGTTCCGGCCCTGAACGTCACATCCTTTGGAGACTTCACGCTCCAGACCATGATGACCTTCACGTTGCCGAACGATGGCAACTACTTTACCGGCGACAACGTCTGGAACTTCCGCCTTGAGCAAACCGCTAGCTCGACCACCTCTGCGGGCGTCGCGGGCATGCGCTTTATGGGACCCGGCTACCTCCTGTTTGGCCCCGGACAGTCCGAGCGGATGCGGATCGACGCAAGCGGCCACGCCCGTTTCGGCCCTTATGCCAGCAGCTCCTCGTCCGGTAACGCGACCGGCGTCGAGATCATGAACAACGGCGGCACGGGCGACAGCAACTTGGCCGCGATGTCGTTCCACTGCCAAGGCACGTACGGCATGCACCTTGGTCTTCGCCCGGACGGATACTTCGGCGCGGGCGGGTGGTCCGCGAGTTCGTGGCGCTGGTACGTCTACATGCCCAGTGGCGACATGACCGCTGCGGGCAACGTTACTGCCTACTCGGACCCGCGTCTCAAGGAGGATGTGCAGCCTATCACGGGCGCGCTGGCTACGCTTGGCAAGCTCGACGGTGTCCGCTTCCGTTGGAAGCAGCAGGAGTTTCTGGGCCACGCCGGAGAATACGACTACGGTGTTCTGGCCGATCAGGTCCAAGCTGTATTGCCGGAAATCGTCGCGGATAGTATGCACGACGCGCCGGAAGGCGGCAAATACAAGACCGTGGCCTACGACAAGCTCGTCCCGTTGCTGATCGAAGCTGTAAAAGAACTCACCGCGCGCGTGGCGGAACTGGAAAGGAAGTAAGATGGCAGTCACCAACACTTGGTCCGTCGTGCAGATGGACGCATACCCCGAGGAAGACGGCGAGACCGATGTGGTCTTCAACGTCCATTGGACGCTGACTGGCACGGACGGCACCTACAGCGGCAGCGTCTATGGCTCGCAGGGTGTCAGCATCGACCCCGATGTCCCGTTCACCCCCTACGAGGACCTGACCGAAGAGCAGGTTATCGGCTGGGTGCAAGCTGCTATGGGCGCGGAACAGGTCGCCGCGCTTGAGGCCAACGTGGCCAAGCAGATCGAAGACCAGATCAACCCCCCTGTTGTAACCCCGCCCCTTCCGTGGGCACCAGCGCCGTAAGGAGTACCTATGATTAAGCTCGAACTCGAACTCGAAGCCGTGAACGACATTCTGAACGTCCTCGGCCAGCTTCCCACCGCTTCTGGCGCGTGGCCGCTGATGCAGCGCATCCGTGCGCAGGCCGAAGCACAGGCTGGTCCGCAGGCGCAGGCCGAGATCACGCAGGAAGACGAGGCTGCGTAATGTCCATCACTCTGGGGGCACGTTCGTTGGCGCGCTTGGAGGGGGTCCACCCGGACCTCGTCCGCGTAGTCAAGCGCGCCGCAGCTATGTCGGACCTCGACTTCACCGTCCTTGAAGGGCTGCGCACGCTGGATCGCCAGCGGCAGTTGTTTGCCCAAAAGGCGACGAAGACGATGAACTCGCGCCACCTCACCGGCCACGCTGTCGATCTGGCACCGATGCTCGGTGGGAAGGTGTCTTGGGATTGGCCGCTTTACCACCGTCTCGCGAAGACCGTGAAAGCCGCCGCCGCTGCCGAGAAAGTCCCGATCACTTGGGGTGGGGACTGGCGCACTTTCAAGGACGGCCCGCATTGGGAACTGCCTTGGAAAGAGTATCCGAGAGGAAGCTGATATGTCGAAGAGTGAACTCCACGGCGTTGCCCGTACCATCCTCGCCGCTGTCGGTGGTTTTGCCGCCGCCAAGGGCTGGATCGACAGCGAGACCGCCGTGTCACTGGCCGGTGCGCTTGCCACCGTTTTCGTGGCCGTATGGTCGGTGAAGTCGAAGCGTAGCGCAGCCTAAGCTACAGGTACTAATGTAACCCTAAGCCGAGAAAGGAGGGGACAGACGTATGTTCGGTTTCTCTCCCTTCTCGGCCACTCCCTTCTCGGACATCAACGAGAGCGTCCGGGTAACCGTATTCCTTACCGGTGTCGAAGGCATCGGGCAGATCGGCACGGCAGTCATCGACGCCGATGCTGTGGTTATCGAGGACGGTGTAGAGGGGACCGGTGCGGTCGGCACCGTTATTGCTACCGCAGGTAGCGCGAACCTCGTCACTGGACTGGCTGCGACCGGCGCGGTCGGCACCGTCACCGTATTTAACGAAGCCTTTATATACCCCACCGGGGTAGAAGGCTCCGCGCTGCTTGGCACCGCTGTTGTCGAAGCCGATGCCCCCGTCAATGTGTCCGGGGTCGAGGCGACCACTGCGGTTGGTACAGTCAACGCCACGGGCGGCAGCGCCAATCTCGTCACCGGTCTGGCAGCTTCGGCTGAACTCGGGGATGTTACCACCCGCACGGTCAACTCGATCCCGGTCACGGGGGTCGCAGCTTCCGCAGACCTCGGCACGGTCGTCGTTGAGGCAGATGCCCCGGTATATGTCGATGGCGTACAAGCCAGCGCTCAGCTTGGCACTGTTGAAGTTGGGGCCAAAGCCATTGTCACCGTCACTGGTGTATCGGCAGTCTGCACCCTTGGTTCGGTCGTCGTCAGCGCAGGTGCGGGCGCAGTTGTGGCCGGTGTTGAGGCCACGGGTGATGTTACTGCTCCTAGTGTCGTAGGTAGTTCCAATGTTGTCCCGGTTGGTGTACAAGCCTCGGGGATTATTACCAGCGTACTGGTCTGGGGGGTCATCAACGACAACCAGAACCCAGACTGGGTGCCGGTAAACGACGCACAAACGGGCAACTGGGTGGGTATTTCCGATAACCAGACACCGAACTGGCAGGCGGTAAACGACACCCAACCGAGCAATTGGGTCCAAGTGGCGGATGGGAACACCGTCGTCTGGACCCAGATACCGACGTAAGGGATTGACATGGCAAGTACCTATAGCCCTCTCAAAATCCAGTTGATGACCACGGGGGAGAACGCGACCACGTGGGGTGACGTCACCAACACCAACCTTGGTACTGCGATTGAGGAGGCTATCGTCGGCTCGGCTGACGTCACCTTTGCGAGCGCCAACGTCACGCTGACACTGACCAACACCAACACTACGCAGACTGCCCGCAACCTGCGGCTTCGTCTGATCGGCACGACTGGTGGCTCGACCCGCAACCTCGTGGTCCCCAGCATCGAGAAGCCGTACATCGTCAGCAACGGTTGCGCTGATAGCGTCCTCGTCAAGACCGCTGCTGGCACCGGGATCACGGTCCCCGCCGGTAAGACGATGTGGGTCTACAGCGACGGCACGAACGTGGTGGATGCGGTTACCCACCTGTCGTCGCTGACGCTGGGCGGTGCGTTGTCCGGTACGTCTGCAGACTTCACGGGTGCCCTTAGCACTGGCGGCACGCTCACCACCGGCAACGGCGTCAGCACGGGTGATTGCGCCATCGAGATCGGTGGTAACCGGTCGGGAAGTGGCCCGGCCTACATCGACTTCCACTCCACTGCGGGGTCGGACTTCGAAGCGCGCATCATGCGCTACGCGGGCGCAAATGGCGCGATGGATATTGCCAACACCGGGACTGGTGGGTTGAACTTGGCGGTCCAAGGGAATGGCCCGCTCACACTAAACACCGCAGGTTCCGAAAGGATGCGCATCACCAGCACCGGCAACGTCGGGATTGGCACCAGCAGCCCTAGTGATCGCCTTGTGGTGGTGTCGAACGTCTACCGGTCGGCTATCTTCTCGTCTGCTGTGACTGCCACCCCCGCTTCGCTTGATGCAGGTGAAGTGTTCAACATCTCGGCCAATGCTGCGGTCAGCGGGGTAACCTTCTCCCCAAGCGACCCCCGCCTGCTCACCTTCGGTGTGTCCACGGGCAACCAAGTCTACGTGCGCGCGGGCGATCTAAGTCTGGTCTCTACCTCCAACATTGGGTTCGTGACCGGTGGCGGCACGGAGTTCATGCGCCTTACCAGTGCCGGTCGGCTCGGTATCGGTACGGTCTCCCCTTCTACGCTTCTCGATGTGAACGGTGCGGCCCGCGCCAACTCGCTGACGCTGACGACCGATCTGGCCGTTGCCGATGGTGGTACTGGTGCCTCGACCGCTGCGGATGCGCGCACCAACCTCGACGTTCCTTCGACTGGTGGTTCGGGTGCCTCGGGCACGTGGGGGATCAATATCTCCGGCAACGCCGCGACGGTGACCAACGGGGTCTACACCACTGGTAGCCAGACCATCTCGGGGCAGAAGCTGTTCAGCAGCCTGCTGCTTCTCGGTGACGGGGGCTTCGCCTTCAACAGCGATGGTGCGCAGGATACCGGGATTAGCTGGGCCTCGGATGGCGTGATGAACGTCCGGTCGAACGGTGTGACTATCGGCCAGTTCAACGGCAACGGCTTCACCGGCAACGCCGCCAACGTCTATGGTACTGTGGCTGTCGCCAACGGCGGCACGGGGGCTACGACTGCTGCTGGGGCGCGGACCAACCTTGGTCTCGGATCGCTCGCCACCCTCAACTCGATCAACAACTCCAACTGGTCGGGCACCGTCCTTGCGGTTACCAATGGCGGCACGGGCGCAGGCGATGCCGGATCGGCCCGGACCAACCTCGGTCTCGGCTCGCTGGCCACCCTGTCGTCGATCAACAACTCGAATTGGTCGGGCACGGCGCTGTCCATCGGTAACGGCGGCACTGGTGCGTCGGATGCTGCCACTGCCCGTTCCAACCTGTCGGTGCCCTCGACCACTGGTTCGGGCGCTTCGGGCACGTGGGGGATCAACATTTCGGGGAGCGCCGCGTCGGCCTCCACCGCATCGAATGCCAGCGCCCTCAATGGGCAGGCAGCGTCCTTCTACACCGACATCCCGGCGCGGCTCGGGTATACCCCGGTTCAGCAGGGTGGTGGTGTCGGTCAGGGTTCCAACAAAATCTACATCGGATGGACCGGTTCGCAGATCGGCATTCAGGTGGACAGCACCAACTTCGGTGGGTCGTGGCCGATCAACGTCACTGGCAGCGCCGGGTCGGTTGCATGGACTAGTGTGTCGGGTCGTCCGACTGCGGTGTCGGCCTTTACCAACGACGCGGGCTACATCACCTCGGCTGCGCTGTCGGGGTACGCCCAGCTTTCGGGTGCGATATTCACTGGTGACATCACGACCTATCGTACCGCTGCTCCGACCACCGGGGTTCTCTTCCTCGGTAACGCCGGGAACCGCTACCTCTTCTACAATGGTACCAACTACGAGATGCCGGGCGCGAGCCTGACCATTAACGGCAGCACTGCGGTCACCAACAACGGTGGTACCTACGGGATCAACATTAGCGGAAACGCTGCGACTGCCACCTCGGCCACGAGTGCCACCTCGGCTACCTCGGCTACCTCGGCCACCAACGCTACGAACGCGGCGAACCTCGTTGCGGCCAACTTCTCGGTTGTGCAGTCTGGCACCAACCTGCTGTTCCAGTACAACGGTACCACCATCGCCGTGCTGGATAGCTCGGGCAACTTCACGGCCAAGGCCAATGTCACTGCGTACGGGAGTATCTAATGCCTCTACCCTCTAGCGGCCCGCTCTCGCTGAATGACATCCAGACGGAGTTTGGTGGGTCTAACCCGATCTCGCTTAGTGAGTACTACGCTGGTGGGGCGAACGTGCCCGCTGGTACCACGGGTACCTACGGGGCTGTACCGTCGAGTGGCGCGATCAGCATCCGTAATTTCTACGGTACCACGAAGGTCATCATCTCGATCACAGGTCAGAATATCGGCTACTCTTCGGGGGGCCTTACCTCCGCTACTGCGGGGTACCAACTAACAAACGGGGGTTTGGTCCGCCAGAACGAACAGAACAACTATTCCACCCTTGAACAATGGTGCACCCCTACATCCCAAGCGACCAATTACGAGGTGTACGCTACCTTGGTGTACGGCACGGTTTACGGCGACCCTACCGGCGCGTGGTTGTTGCTCACAAACACACGGGAGTGGCTCGTTACGGCCTCAACCGGAGGCTATGAACAGGCTCAGATCACAGTCCAAATCCGGCGTACCGGTACGACCACACCCGTCTATGGTCCTGTTACCATCACCATCACAGCGGATGCGATCCTCTAATGGCGTTCATCAAGCTCCAGTTCAAACCCGGCGTCAACCGCGACCAGACCGACTACTCGAACGAGGGCGGCTGGTACGAGTGCGACAAGATCAGGTTTCGCTCGGGCTACCCCGAGAAGGTCGGGGGGTGGAACAAGCTCACGCCGAATACCTTCATCGGCGTGTGCCGCCAGATGTGGAACTGGATCACTTCCTACAGCGACAACTTCCTCGCGCTGGGCACCAACGAGAAGGCGTACATCGAGGCGGGTGGTTACTTCTACGACATCACCCCACTGCGCACGGTGGACCCCACCCTGTCGTCGCCGGGTACGGATAACGCAGTCGCCACGACCAATGGTAGCGCGGTAGTCACGTTCAACCTGACGGTTCCGCACCTGCTCACCGACGGCGACTATGTGCAAATCTCCGGTGTGGTGGGTCCGATTGCTGGTATTCCCGCCAGCCAGATCAACGCCAACCATCGTGTTACTGTAGTAGACACAGATAGCTTCACCATCACGGTGACGACCGCTGCCAACGCAACCCTGTCCGGGCAAGGCGGCACCGCCATCGACATCGCCTGCGAAGTCTCTCCCGGCAACCCGATCACCGTGCAGGGTTACGGTTGGGGCACCGGTCCGTGGGGGCGCGGCGCATGGGGTCTGGGTTCGACCACCCCTATCAACCTGCCGCAGCGTGACTGGTGGTTCGACAACTTCGACAACGACCTCGTGATGAACATCCGCAACGGGGAAGGCTACTGGTGGGCACGCGGCACCACCAACGACCCGACCAGCGCGTTGAACACCAAGGCCGTGCGGCTCGTTGACTACGCTATTGCCGAAGGCTTCACCGGGTCGTCTGTGCCGGTGCAGATCATGCAGTTGCTGGTGTCGCAGCAGGACCGCCACCTGATCGCCTTTGGCGCGGTCCCGTTTGGCTCGACCAACCCCGACGACTTTGACCCCATGCTGATCCGCTGGGCCGACCAAGACACGCCGGGCGACTGGACCCCGACCACGACCAATACCGCTGGTGACCTCCGCGTTTCACGTGGATCACGGATCGTGCGCGCTATGCCGACCCGGCAGGAAGTCCTCGTCTGGACCGACACCAACCTCTACACCCTACAGTTCCTCGGCACGACCGACGTCTTTGCCTTGCAGGAGTACGCCGACAACATCTCGGTCATGTCACCCCGTGCGATGGCCTCGGCAGCGAACATCACCTACTGGATGGGGCAGGACAAGTTCTACGCCTACACGGGCCGCGTCGAGACGCTGCCATGCACCCTGCGCGACCACGTGTTCAAGAACCTCAACCTCGATCAGTCGGATCAGGTAATCTGCGGGACCAACGAGCAGTGGAACGAGGTGTGGTGGTTCTACCCGACTGCCAACAGCGACTACAACAACGCCTATGTGGTCTATAACCACCTTGAGCGTATCTGGTATTACGGCACCATTGACCGGACAGCGTGGCTCGACACTCCCCTACGCTACTACCCGCAAGCGGTGAACTCTTCGGTTGTGGTGACGGACGGTGTTCCCAGCGTTGGGGCGGGCTATCTTTACCAGCACGAGGATGGCATCGACGCCGATGGCGAGCCGATGGATAGCTACATCCAGTCGTCGGACTTCGACCTTGAGGATGGCGACCAGTTCATGCTGACGCGCCGCCTGCTGCCGGATGTCGGCTTCGCGGGTTCGACCGCAGCCTCGCCGGAAGTGACGTTCCAGATGCGCCCGCGTAACTTCCCCGGTAGCCGCTTTTCTTCGGACCCGGCGGACACGCAGCGCGTCATCGAGACGTCAGTCGGCCAGTTCACCGAGCAGGTCTTCATCCGCGCCCGTGCCCGTCAGATGGCGATCAAGATCAGGTCGCAGAACCTCGGGGTGCAGTGGCAGCTTGGTGCGCCGCGCCTTGATGCGCGCCCGGACGGGAGGCGCTAATGGCACTTACCAAGTTCCGCGCTTCGCCACTACCCAACGCCCCGGCGCAGTACGATCCACAGCACATCCGGCAGATGATCCGGGTGATCGAGACGTACTTCTCGCAGTTGGACAGCAACACACCCAACTATGCCCAGAGCTACACGGCGGACTTCTTCTACGGGGATGGCACCGGCATCTACGTCCCTTACAACCAGTTTCAGAGCCGGGTTGACCAGACGGCTGCGGCCATCGACCAAGCCTACGCAATCCGGTTGGAGGTCACCGACTTTGTGAATGGTATATCCATCACGGGGGTGAACAACACGCGCATAACCTTCTCCGAGCCGGGGATGTATAATGTGGCGTACAGCCTTCAGTTCAAAAACACGGTCAACGACCTTGAGACCATCGACATATGGTTGCGGTACAAGGGTGTAGACATACCCGACACGAACACCCGTTTTGCCATCCCCCCTCGTAAATCGACGGGCGACCCATCCTTCTTGGTTGCCGTCACGCCGCTCATGCTGACTGTGGCTGCGGTTAACGACTACATCGAGATCATGTGGCGGGTATCGAACGTCAACGTGATACTGGAGCATCTCCCCGCAGTGGCTGCTGTTCCGGGTGTAACGCCTGCTATCCCGGCCACCCCCTCGGCTATTGTCGAGGCGTTTTTTGTGTCGAAGGCAGTCTAGTTTTTTGGGTACTACTTGCTATGGAACTTGTGTATACACTCGTAGCAGTTGGCAAATGATAACCTCGGTCTAAGGTCAGCCATGCAAAACAACCAGCTAATGCCCGCGCAGCCTCAATTGGGCACACCTATCCCCGGAACGACGGGTGGCCTCCCGGCACAGGGGGGTCTTTCTGTTTTTGCCAGCCCGATGGCGCAGCAACTGCAGAGCCTTGGACGCGGCGACGACAAGATGCTCGTCCACATGACCCCGAACGAGGTGAACAGCCTGCAGGGTCTGGCTATGGCAACGGGGGGTTCGCTGACCATTAACCCTCATACCGGCCTCCCCGAAGCGGGCTGGCTGGGCAAGCTGCTGCCGACGATCCTTGGTGTTCTCGGCGCGGCAGTGGGTATCCCCACGTGGGCCATCGGCCTTGGCGGCACTGCTGTTGGTACTGCGGTGACCGGCGATCTTAGCAAGGGGCTTATGGCTGGCCTCGGTGCTTATGGTGGTGCCGGTCTGGGTAACGCCGTTGGTCTGGGCGGTTCTCTGTCAAAGAATGCGTTCGGTCTATTGGGCGAGAAGGCTGCTACCGACGCCGCTACCAATGCTGCGGTCAACGCTGCCTCCAATGCTCCGGTTCCTCCGGCTACCCCGCCGGTTGCCCCGCCCCCTGTCGCTACCCCGCCTGTCGCTGCCCCACCTGCAGGTGCGCCGGGGTTGGCCGCTCCCGGACCGAGCGCGAAGTTTATGGAGGCATTTGCAGACATCGCACCTCCACCTCCGGTGTCCGCAGGTGCTGCTCCCAGTCTGGCCCAAAGCCTTACCGAAGCACAGACCGAACAGCTTCTCATGGGCATGCCGGGACCGCCTGTTGATCTCGTTCCTGAGGTACTGGGGGGAACCGCCACCGCTTCGACGTTTGCTCCTACCGCCGCAGGTCTTGCGGAGAGTACCGCAGCTAACGCCGCAAAGCCGGGCTTCCTCGGCGCGTTCAAGAATGCGACCAACATCAAGGGTACCGGCAATATCGGCGCTATCGCTGGTGGTCTCGGCGTTCTTAACAATATAAGCGAAGCCTTTGCTCCCAAACTCCCGAAGTACGAGGAAGAGGAGCCGTATAAGTACGAAGGTCCGTATGTCCCGGTTCCGCGCACGGTGCGGATGCCGACTACCCCGGCGCGTGAGCGTGGCGGTCGTGAACACCTCTTCTTCGACAACCTGAACCCGGTCCCCGGCTACGTACCGTACAAGTCGCTGGGCATGGCCGAAGGGGGTAGGGTCCCCGCGCAGCGTCCGCGCATGGAGCGTAATTTTGGCTTCCGGTCGCAGGGTAATGCGATGATGCCTGCCCCGCAGGGTATGGGTAACATGCCGGGCGGTCTCAAGGGCGGCGCAATGATGCCTGCCCCGCAGGGTATGGGTAACATGCCGGGTGGTCTCAAGGGCGGCGCGCTCCAGCAACTGATGGCGCAGCGGAGTATGGGCGGCATGCCGCAAGGTGCTATGCCTCCCCAGCGTATGATGCCTTCTCCGATGATGCGTGGGCGCGAGCGTGACCACGGCTTCCGAACCATGCCTGCCGCTCCCGTCGCTTCGGTACTGCCGCAGTCGATGGACGCTCCGTCGGTAATGATGCCGCAGCAGATGATGCCGCAGCGTATGATGCCGCAGCCGGTACCCGCAACGATGCCGCCGCAGATGATGCCGCAGCCGGTACCCGCAACGATGCCGCCGCAGATGATGCCGCAGCCGGTACCCGCAATGATGCCGCCTCCGGCCCCTTCCAGCCCTCGCTTGGCTATGGATTTCGCTCCGGCGCTGTCGAACAACATGGGCTTCGCTCAGATCGAAATGCCCGGCATGAACCGTGGCGGCGAAGTGCCGTTGTCGGATGGAGCCTTTGTGCTGGATGCGCGCACGGTGTCGGAGATCGGCAACGGTAGCAGCAACGCTGGTAAGGAAGCCCTCGCTCGCATTGGTGGTCGTCCGATTGAAGGCCCCGGCGATGGGGTAAGTGATAGTGTCCCGGCCCGGATCGGTCGTGACCAGCCTGCCCGCGTGGCCCGCGATGAGGTGGTTGTACCGGCTGACGTCGTGCGCCGCATCGGCAAGGGCAGCCCCAAGCGCGGTGCCGACAAGCTCTACGACCTGATGAAGAAGGCGCACAAGGCGCGTAAGAAGGCCAAGCGTGGGCAGGATACCAAGCTGCGGAAGGGCCTTGCATGAGCGAAGCCATTGCCAGCTACGTCCCGACCGAACACGTGCAGAACGTGTGGCCCCGCATCCGGGGCTACATCGCTAATGCCACGAAACACACCTATGGCCGCTACGAGCCGGAGGATGTGCTGGACCTGCTCTTCTTCCACAACCACCAGTTGTGGATCGCGATTGATGGTGAAGAAATCATCGGCTGCATCGTCACGACCGTCATGGATTATCCGCGCAAAAGGGTCCTTAGCTGTCCTTTCGTAACAGGAGAGGACTTTAGTCGCTGGAAGTACCCCATGCTACGGTTGCTCCGGCAGTGGGCAACTGATAACAAGTGCGAGGTATTAGAAAGCACCGCTCGCCTCGGTTGGTCGCGCATCTTCAAAGACGACGGCTATACGGCGATGTGGCAGTCTTTTGAGCTTCCTGTGGACGACGCAGGAACGGGGGTAGATAATGGGTAAGAGCAGCAGTCAGCCCACACAGCAGAATGTTAAGACGGAAACGTCTAACCTTCCCGAATACGCTCGTCCGTATTTCACCAACATCATGGAGCGGGCGCAGGCGGAAAGCTATCGCCCCTACACCCCGTACGATGCTGATCGGATCGCGGGGTTCAACCAGAACCAGTTGCAGACCCAGCAGGATATTATGGGGTTGCAGACCCCCGGCCAGTTCGGACAGGCTACCGACTTTCTTACCGCTGCTGGTATGGGCACTGCTGCTGCCTCGCAGTATGCGCCGGGCCAGTTCAACGCCCAGCAGGTCGGCCTCCCGAGCCTGAACAACTTCACCATGCAGGGGCCGGGCAACGTCTACGCCCAGCAGTACAACACCCCCAGCATGACCGCTTCGCAGACGGACTTCCGTCCCGACCTGCAGGCATACTTGATGGGCGGCACGCGGGATGTGAATGCCAATGCTGTCGGTGCGACCGATATGCAGGGTGCCCAGTCGAGCTACGCTCCGAACCTGCAAGCGTTCCAAATGGGCAACGCCCGCGATGTGGCGGCACAGAGTGTCTTCGGCCCGCAGATGGCTGCGGCGCAGACGGGCTATCGCCCGGACCTGCAGACCTTCCAGATGGCTCCGACCGAGCGCGTTAGCGGGATCAACGTCAACGCACCGCTGATGGACGCTGCCCAGACCTCCTACGGTTCGGGTCCGCTTGAGCAGTTCCGCATGGATGCCCCCGAGATGTTCGGTGGTGTGCAGGCCGAGCGGTACATGTCGCCGTACATGCAGAAGGTCCTCGACGTCCAAAAGCGTGAAGCCATTTCGGACGCCAAGAAGGCCCAGATCAACCAAGACCTCGGCGCTGCGCGGCAGGGCACCTACGGCGGCTCGCGCCAGCTTCTTGCTGCGATGGAGCGCGAGAAGGCCCTTGGCCAGCAGCTTGGTGACATTCAGGCCCGTGGCCTGCAGGCGGCGTACGAGAGCGCCCAGCAGCAGTTCGAGCGTGACCGTGGCGCTGGGATGCAGGCCGGGCAGCAGAACCTGCAGGCGGCACTCCAGCAGCAACAGCTTGGGGTTAGCACGGGGCTGCAGGCGGCACTGGCCAACCTGTCGAACGCCCAGCAGGCTAACGTCAACAACCAAGCGATGCAGTTCCAAGCGCAGGGTATGAGCGCCGAGAACGCCATGCGCGCCGCGCTGGCCAACCAGCAGACTGGCCTCCAGACCGGACAGCAGAACCTGCAAGCCCAGCTTGGGGTGCAGGAGCTTGGCGCGCAGCAGGCCATGCAGACGGCGATGGCCAACCTGTCGAACGAGCAGCAGGCCCGCGTGAACAACCAGTCGATGGAGTTCCAAGCGCAGGGCATGAACGCCGAGCAGGCGATGCGCGCTGCGCTGGCCAATCAGGGTGTGGACGTCACCCGCCTGCAGGCCAACCTCCAGTCGCAGCTTGGGACGCAGGAACTCGGCGCACAGCAGAACCTGCAGGTCGCCATGCAGAACCTGTCGAACGAGCAGCAGGCGCGGGTCAACAACCAAGCGCAGGCGTTCCAAGCACAGGGGATGAACGCGGAAAACGCGCTTCGTGCCGCCCTTGCCAATCAGGGTGTGGACGTCACGCGGGCACAGGCCAATCAGCAGGCGCAGCTTGGGGTGCAGCAGCTTGGCTCCCAGCAGGGGCTGCAGGCGGCGCTGGCCAACCTTGATGCCCGGTCGCAGGCTAACGTCCAGAACCTCGCTGCCCAGTTGCAGACGCAAGGTCTCAACTCCGAGCAGGCGCTGCGCGCCGCGCTGGCCAATCAGCAGATGGGCTACAACGTCAACAACGCGAACCTGCAGTCGTTGCTCCAGACCCAACAGCTTGGGGCGCAAACGGGCCTGCAGGCCCTCCTTGCCAACCAGCAAGCCAACCTCGAAGCGCAGCGGTTGGGTGAGCAGTCGCGCCAGTTCGGTGCACAGAACTACCTCGCCGGGATGGGCCAGCTTGGCCAGTTCGGTCAGACGCTCACCAATCTTGGTCAGGCACGGCAGAACGCGGACATCCAGCGGCTTGGGTTCCAGCAGGGTGTCGGTGCCGAACAGCAGGGTCTCGAACAGCGGTACCTCGATACCGACTACGCCGACTTCCTGCGTCAGCGCGACTACGACATGGAGCGGCTGGGGTACTTCTCGAACCTCATGCGCGGCATCCCGGTCGGTCTGTCGAGTACGACAACTTCTTATGCCCCGCCGCCGTCGATGCTCTCGCAGGTGGCTGGTGCCGGTCTCGGCGCAGCGGGTCTCTACAACATGTACAGGGGCGGGTAATCCATGCTGGACCTTGACTACAAGGAAGTCGCAGAGAAGTACGGCGGCAACAAGCAGAAGATCGCGCAGGCGGCTGCACTCGGTGCGCTCGGCCCGGAAGGTCCGCTGCTCGCCGTCACGGCTGGCATGTACATCGACCGCATGCGCGCAGCGCAGATGCAGGAGCAGGTTCCTCAACAGACGGTAGCAGAGCAGGTGCTGGCACCCCCGGCACCCGTCCCCCCGCAGATGCCGCAGGGCGGTCTCGGTGCGCCCGGCATGGCTCCTCCGCTTCCCCAAGGTGCACCCCCAATGGGTGCGCCTCCGGCCCCCGCCCCGGCTCAACCCCCGATGGGGATGGCCGAAGGTGGCTTCCTACCTCCCTATGCTTCGGGTGGACTTACCGATCTCCCACTCCCGGACGGTATGTTCGACGAACCCGGCAACGGTGGGTTTAGTGATGGCTACGCGGGCGGGGGCCTTGTGGCGTTTGCGTCCGCTGGTCCGGTCGAAGAGGAAGACATTTCGGAGACCTTCTACGGGTACAACTACAAAGACCCGCTGGCGAACCTCGTCATCCGCGACCAACTGTTCGGCACGCCGCAGACCAAGTACGCGGACGAGATGGAGCAGGAGTTCCTGCGTCGTCGCGGTGAGGAGTACAAGAAGACGCAGCGCCGCAAGGACATAGGACAACTCATGGCCGAAGCCGGGTTCGGTATGATGGCGGGTAACTCACCCTTCGCGCTACAGAACATCGGTGCTGCCGCGCTGCCCGCCATCTCGAACGCTACCGAGCGTGCCCGTGAGCGCCGTGCTGAAGAACGCGAAATCCAAAAGGGCCTTCTGGATATTGAAGCAGGTCGTAACACCGCAGCGGCCCAGCGCGCCACGCAGGCGCTCGAAATGCAGGGTATGGCGGTCAAGGGCTACGAAGCCGAGACCGGACGCAAGTTCGAAAGCGCAGAAAAGCAGAAGGATCGCGACCTGCGGCGCTGGGAAGTCGGCGTCAACGAAGCGGGCGCAAATCGCCGTGCTGCTATGGCTGCTTCCCGTGGGGGTGACGGCGACGGCATGCCCAAGATGAACATGGCTACCGATGATGTGGTCGTGAAGGGGCCGGGTAACCGTGATGTAGTCGTACCGCGCATGCGTGTGACGGCGCGGGGCACCAACCAGTACGGCTATATGTTCCCCGAACTGGGCGATGCGGTTATCAACCCGGCGCATGGCAGCTATGCCATCGGCGTGCGTAATGCGATGCTCTTCGCGCGGCAACGTGGGATCGGGATGGGTGTATCTGACACGGGGCGCTTGCAGTTTGTAGCCCCGGGCGGCAAAACTTTCACGATCACCGACAACAAACTTCGTCGGTTCCACGAAATGGGTGTACGGTACGATCCGGCGAAGTTCGATGGCCAACTTAAACCCATTAAAGAATAGCCGTACGGAGTAACGGATGTCCATCTACGGACCGCGCAAATCCCGAAACAGCTTCTTCGGTTCGAGCGGTGGCAGCAGTGTCATTTTCGCTCCGCGCGGGTATTACGTCGATGAAGATGGGCAGATAAAGCCGGAAAAGCCGCAGCCACCCAAGCCGAAGGAGCCGGACGACAAACCCGCGCTCACGCCTGCGCAAGAAGCTGCCCTCAAGCGGCGTAAGGAAGAGCGTGGGTACATCGGCCAGTTCTTCGACTGGATTACGGGGAACGAGCCGGAAGCTCCCAAGGCGTATAGCCCAAAGGAACTGCGCGCCCGGCAGGGTGAGATTACCGGACAGCGTGACCGACTGCTCAAGCAGGCGGCAGAGTTTGACCGTATGGCCAAACAGGCGGCTACCAGCGGGTATCAGAACCCCAACGCCCCCGACCGCGCTCTAGGCTTTATCCAGCGGGCCGAACGTGCCCGTGCCGAAGCTGCGGCCCTTGGTAACGAACTGCAGTCGATCACCAAGACGGGTGTGGCTGTCCCCAAGGCGAGCATCGTCCGTGAAACGGCGGGGGCACTCCCCCGCGCGGTGACCGCTGTTGCAGGTATCCCCGGTTTCGGCGCGGAACTGCTTGGTAGCGGCATGTCCGCTGTTGGCATACCGGGCGGTAAGACCCTGCAGGAGTTCGGGGTATCGCAGCAGGAAGCAGTCAAAGGGTTTGGCGAGGACGTCTTCGGTGCGCCGAGTGAAGCCCTTGAGTACGACGCAACAGCCCAACTGGCTACGGACGTATCCGGTGGCGTTGGTAGTCTCTTGCCCTTCGCTGCTCCGGCGCGGATCGCCAAGGCTGTTGGGGTAGCCAAGGACCTACAGGGTGCGCAGCGCGCGGAGGCTATCGCCAAGGCAGCGCGGCCTTATGAGTACGGTCTCGGCATCGGCCAAGGCGGTCAGCAGGGGTCGGAAGACATCCGGGCGTACGAGGCCCGCAGCGGCGAGAAGGTAGGGGATGCCACCCGGTTCGCGGCACTCCTCCTCAACGCTGGTCTTGGTGCTACCGAAGTAGGCGTTGCCAACCGCATCTTTGAAGGCATTCCGGTCGCCAAGCGCGGTGCCGCACTTGAGGCTGTCACCAACACCATTCGGCGCGGGACGGCAGGCAAGGTCGATCCCACCGAGATCGGGCAGGCTGTTGCCCGTACCCTCACCAACATCGAAAAGACCGCGCCGGGTCGGATCGGCATGCGTGGGGCGGAAGAAGCCCTACAGGAAAGCGGGGTCCAGCTTGGCTCCAACCTGATTGCTCGTGGTCTGTATGACGAGGAGCGCGATCCGTTTGAAGGCGTTGGCCGCGCTGCACTGGTTGGTGGTATCGTCGGTGGCGGGGTCCGTAGCACCACCGAAATCGCCAGCGTGCTGGGTGAGCGTGCTGCTGCCAACCGCCAGAAGGCGGTCGAGATGTCGGCGCAGCGCCCGGTGGCCTCGTTCGAACTGGCGATCCCGAACCGTGAAGACCCGACGCAGGTTGGGCGCGAACGTGTGGACGTCATCGGTGTGCCCGACGCGGAAGGGCTTGTCCCCATTCGCCGTGCCGATGGCACCCTGACCCGCATGACGGTCGATGATCTGAACCGCATGCGTGTGCCGACCGAAGGTGTTGGTGCGGTCCCGATCCCCGAGACCTTCTCCAAGGCTGCAGTCAACGAGCGCCTTACGCTGGCTCTGGGTGAAAACGCCGACATTGACGAAGGGCTGTCCACCTACATTCGCAACGTCAATACGCGCCTCACCAACGCGATGGCGACGACCAACACGGATGAGGTCGAAGGCTTTCTCAAGAAGGAGCAAGGCAAGCTCAAGCGGGCCAAGCTGCCCGAAGAGACCAAGATCGCCCGCATGCTGGTGCTGGACGAGGCCCAGAAGGTCAACAACGAGTACCTTGAGTTTCTGACCGCGCCCCCGCAGGTCGAGACCGCAGCCCCCGCTGCGCAGCCCGACATCGCGCAGGAGATCGCAGAGCAGGCACAGTCGCAGCAGGCCGAGCGTGCGAAGCGCGCCGAAATCCTGCAGCAGACACTCGACGCCCCGGTGGTCGATAAGTTCACCGTGTTCGACGATCTGATGTCGATGCACGGCTTCTCGCCCAACGTCGAAGAGACCACCATCCTGCGCGACTACATGCGCGACCAGTCCGACCGGGAGACTGCAGCAGGACAGGCGAAGGACGCTGCACGGCGCGACATCCAGATCGACCGCATGAACATCGTGGAGCGCGTCCTGTACGACGACCGCATCCCGATGGATGCCAAGATTGACCGCATCAACACCAAGCTGCGGAAGAAGAAGTTCAAGCCGATCAACGCTCGTGAACTGGGCACCGTCTACGGCTATGAGACTGCCGAGGCAGTGTTCGGGTCGGAAGGTGAGTACCAGAAGCGTCTCGACGCCGAGCAGGCGCAGGCCGATGCCGAGCAGGCCAAGTTGGACGCCGAGCAGGCCAAGATCGCCAAGAAGCGCGACATCGCCTTCACACGGATTGTTAAGAACCCGGCGGTCAAGGACAAGTACCGGGCGTTCATCGGTCTGGCCGACAAGAATGGTTGGGACGGTCCCAACGAGCAGGAGATGGCGGTCCTGCGCGGCGATGCCGCCGAAATCGAGAGCCTGATCCCGACGCCGGAAGACAAGCTGGCACAGCGTGAAGGGCGCGCACAGCCCGTTGTCGAGGAGGAAGACCTTAGCTTCTTCTCGCAGCCCGACGAGGACATCACCGAGGAGGACCTTAGCTTCTTCTCACAGCCCGAACCGGAAGAAGTGCCCGAAAACCCGATGGCGGACATCCCGGTGCCGGAGATGCCTGCGCCGGAAGCGCCTGTTGCCGAAGCTCCCGTTGCCGAAGCACCGGTACCAGAAGAAGTTGCACCTGCTGACGTACCCGTAGAAGCCGAAGGCAGCCCGGTCGAAGTGGCAGAGCCGGTACAGCCCGCGCCGCCCCCGCCGAGCGCGACTGATGCGCAGCGTGCCGATGCCGAAGCACTGGCCCAGACGGTGCCGTTGGGTGAGGTGGTGTTCCAAGAGGGCAATACCGGCCTGATCCGCACCAACAACCCCAATAACGGCAAGGTGATGTACCTTCCCTTCCGGGGCGGCGTGCTGGGCAACACCGACATCACTTCCTACAAGGGGCGGCTCTTGTCGCCGGGGGCGAAGGCGCTCCTCACCAGTGAGCGGGACCGGTTGGAGCAGGAAGCCCAAGACCGGCATGCGTCCGAGCCGTTCGTCCAGTACGATGCAGAGGGCATTGCCTTCTCACCCGACATTGATCCGAGGATGCAGGGCATTCTGCGCGGCTGGAAGAAGCTGATCCTACCCGACACGAAGCTGTACTTCTCGACCGTCGAAAACGCCAAAGAGAATACCCGTAACTTTACCGGCGAACATCGCCGGATCGGGATGGCAGCGACGCAGCCGGACATCAGCGGTATCACGCAGCCGATTGGCCCCGGTGAGCATTACGTGCTGTTCCAATCGGGACCGAACGTGTCCAAGACACTCGAAGTCATCGCGCACGAGATGGGGCACATCCACGAGGTTGAAGCCTTCCGGCAAGCTACGCCCGAAGAGCGCAAGGCCATACTGGCAGAATATGAGAAGTGGCTCCTGAGCCAGCGGGGCAAAAAGGCCCGTGACCTCGTGCTGTCTCTCCGCAGCCGCATCGCGGGTCGGAACGTCAAGGGCGCTCTCGACACCCCGGTGGAGCGTGTGCCCGCCTATTGGACCTCATTCAGCGAGTGGTATGCCGACCAGACTGCCCGTTGGGCCGTGTCTGATGCGAAGCCGTTGACGGTCGTTGACAAGTTCTTCTCGCGCCTCGCCCGTGCACTGCACAGCTTCTACAAGGCTGTCCGCGCCCAGCGGTACCTGCCGACCGAGACCTTCAAGAAGTTCATCGAGAAGACCACCACGGACCTCGACCTCACCCCGTTCGAGGTGCAGGAGCAGCAGGAAGAACTGACCTACGAGGACGTCCTCGACGAGATCGAAGGTGCGTTCGCTGCCTACCCCGAAGAAGGCAAGCCGCAGGAGATCGACGAGAGGGCGTACCGGCTGCTCAAGCAGGCGGCAGAGAACAAGCGCGCTTCACCCGAAGACCTGCTGGCGAAGCTGGAGGAGTACAAGGACAAGTTCGCTGCCGAGTACGGGTTCCAGCCCGCCAAGGGCGAAGTCGCTACCGAAGAGCAGCCGATGCAGGCTGCTCGTAATCGGATCGACGCACCGAGCCTCAACCCGGATGAAGATGTGCGCCCAGTGGAGGAAGCCCTGCAGGCGACCCCCGGCACCATCGAGAACCTGTTCCCGGCTAACCTGTCGCGCCCCCGTGTCGAGAGCATCGGCTTCGCCGCCAACACGAAGGAAAAGCTGAAGAAGCTCTACGACAAGCTCGGTCGTGGGATCGACGACAAGTATCGGGACGCGACAAACTACTCCAAGGCGCTGGCGGCATCCTACGGGGTGACCAAGCTGCCCGACGATATGAACGTAGCGCGGAAGTTCGAACTGCTGGAGAGCCGCAAAATCGGCAACCAGATGCGGTTGGAGCATACCTACCTCGCCCCGCTGCGCGACCTGATCGACAAGCTGAACCTCGATCCGCAGGACATCGGCATGTACCTTTGGGCGCGCAGCGCCAAGGGTCGCAACGCCCTAGTCCGTAAGACTTCCGAGGATGTGTTCGACGGTTCCGGTATGACGGACGCCGAGGCTCAAGCTGTTCTCGACCACTATGCCGTCAGCGGGCTTACTCCTAAGCTGCAACAGGTAGCGAAGCTGCACGACAAGCTCGTAGACTACATGCTCAACGAGAAGGTCCGGGCTGGATTGCTGTCGAAGTCGCAGCGCGATGCCCTGCGGAAAGAGCAGCCGTTCTACACCCCGCTCAAGGGGTACGCGCTCGAAGGCGATATGCAGGTGGACGGTGACCCGGATGTCCACTCCGAGAGCGTCCGTGCCGAGGCTCGGAAGAACCGCAAGGGCGTCAAGATACAGGAGTACATCAAGGCTCGTGGGCGTGAGAGCGTCCCGTTCAACCCGCTGTTCAACCTGATGACGGATGCCCAGTTCGCCATTGCCCGGATCGAACGCAACAAGGTGGGTCGTACCTTCCTCGATAACGTGCTGGGTGATCCCGTCTCGCACAAGGATATTGTGAAGGTCTACTCGACCGTAAAGCACCCAGCCACTACGCTGCTATCCACGAATGCGCTGACGGCGATGAACGAGCGCGCCCGCAACGGCGAACTGTTCGTCGTTAAGAAGAATGGGGAGACCTACTTCCTCGACTTCACCCGCACCCCGGCTGGGGTGGCGATGGAGCGCGCTTTTGCCAATATGACGCCGCCGCAACTCCATGCGTTCTTCCAAGGCATCCAGTCGATCAGCAACACCATCAAGTCGTTCAAGACCCGCTACAACCCGGTCTACCTCGGCACCGCTGCGTGGATGCGCGACTTTTCCGAAGCGATCATTACCAATTACGCCGCCAAGGGTATGAAGGGCGGTCCCGGCGAGGGTAAGGCGATTGCCGCCAAGAGTGCACGGTACATTGCTTCGCTCGAAGGTATGGACGTCATTGCTCGGTACCTTGGGGGTACCAAGGAGGCGCGGGCCATCCTCAAGACCGTTACCGCGCCGATGCTGGCGCACCGCTTGCGGGGTAAGGGGCCGGATACTGCGGAAGGAGAACATCTCACGCTGCTCTTCGATCAGTTCCTCGAAGACGGGGGCGCTGTCGGCCACTCCAACATCATGGACGCCGAGACGATGGCCGAAGATACCGTGCGCGACATCAAGCGGTATGCAGAGGCCAAGAAGGGTAACCCGGTTGCGGCAGCGATGGTTGGTGGTCGTGCCCTACTCGATGCAATGGACACCGCTTCCCAAGTCATCGACTTGCAGGCGCGCTTCGCTACCTACCGTGCTGCTATCGAAGCAGGGGTTAGCCGGGATGATGCCGCGTCGCTGGCGCTGGATAGCTCGCTCAACCTCACCCGGCGCGGCGAATGGGCACCGTTCCTCGACATGTGGTTCTTCTTCCTTAGCCCGTCGAAGGAGGGTGCGCGCAAGCTGATTAACCAAGGCCGGTATGGTACGCTTGCCCGTAAGCTGTTCACCAAGACCGTTGTGATGGGTGGGCTGCTCTACCTGTTCAATCGCTTCGTCATGGGTGGTGACGATGACGAGGATGGTCGTCCGAACATCTTGGACGTCAACAACGCGACTGCCCAGTCACGGATCGTCTTGCGCTACGGCGAGAAGACCAACGACTACGTGACTATCCCGGTGGCGTTCAGCATGGCCTACTTCAACTATGTCGGCGGGCAGATCACCGCTGCCTCTATCGGGGACATCAGTGCGACCGAAGCGGGCACCAACATCATGAGCGCCTTCATCAACATGGCTTCTCCGATCAAGGCCGATAGCGGCGAGGGTGCGCCTACCACACTAGCAGAACTGGCCCCCGACCCCATCCAACCGTTCGCGGACCTTATCGCCAACCGTAACTTCTTCGGCTCCCCGATCTACACCAAGCAGGGTTATCAGACGACCCCCCGGTCGGAACTGGGGCGCGAGGACACCGGGGCGGGCTGGAAGATGATTGCGCGGGGGTTGAACGCAGCGCGGGGCGGCACCTCCTCTACTTCGGGCTGGCTCGATCTGCAGCCGGAGCAGTACCGATACATCACCGAGCAGTACCTTGGCGGTCTTTATGGGGTGGGCCGCGATGCGGTGAACCTCGCAACTACCGAAGGCCGTGAGGGGCAGACCCTCACCCAGCGCCTGCCGTTCGTGAAGTCGTTCGTGGGTAAGGGCGGCGAGTTCGCCCCGATGAACCAGTACTACAAGAACACCAACAAGAGCTTCGGTCTCACCAGCAAGCCCGACATGGACGAGTTGTACGCCATCTATAACGACGAGGATTTCGACGAGGCGACTTGGGCCGAACTGGAGGAGAAATACCCCCTGCAGACCGACGAGCGCATCATCGACGCCTACAACGTTGCATCGAGCGAACTCAAGGCACTGCGGCGGGATTATCAGGACGGTCTCTACGAGAGCAGGGAGGAGTACTACGCCGACACCAACGAGGTGTACAAGGCGTTCAACCGCCTCTTCAACGAGGTCAAGAAGGAGCGCAGGGAGGGCGAATAAAAAACGGCCCCCGGTGGTGCAGACCGAGGGCCGTTTGGTTCTATGACCAAGGAAGGAGCAAACTTCCAAGCCTGTTCATACTCGTTCGCGCCAAATACGTAAACCCCTAATCCCGTCCTGCAGCACCACCTTCGTCAATATCTTGATACGGAGGCGCTTGGTGACCCCAACCACTTGTGCTTTGGCGCGCACGGGGTCGAGGCACGGGATGAAGATCGACGTACCGGGACGGAAGTTCCGCCAGTTGACCTCGTACTTAACTCCCTCCACCAGCATCGGCTTCGTCCGCACTCGGTGCCGCTTCGTCGGTCACACCCACGATCTCGCCCATGTCGAGGAACCCACCAGCCGAAGTGTCGAACACGAGGCAGTAGACACCGGGGGTGACCACCTTCATGCCCTTCGACAGCCGCTTCACGACCGTGCCGAGGAACACGCCGTTCTTCTTCAATGCTTCCAGCGTCTCTTTGTAGTTCACCTGCGTCGAGGCGCAGTCCTGCTTGAACGGCTTCGCGGCGATGAACAGTTTCTTGGTGTCCGGCTCGTAGCGGATCAGCAGTTCGCCCTTCGGCTCCATCTTCGGCAGCAGTGCCATGTTGGTCCGCAGGTCCGCGTTGTCGTCCACCACGAGGACGTTCTGCATGTGCCGGTTCAGGTAGTCACCGATGATGCTGGCGGTGTCGGTAACCGGGGGCTTCACATCTTCGCGCAGCGCGAGGATCAGCTTGGTCGCCCACTCGTAGATGCGCTGCATGTCCCAGTTCATGATCTTGAGGTACTTGGTCGCGATCAGTCCGCCCGTGATGTTGGACGCCACCAGTGCCGACCAGAAGCGTTCGCGCTGGGTCAGCTTGAGTTCGCGGTCGATCTTGGCTTGGATCGAGCGGGCGGTGGCCTCTGCCTCTTCTTTGTTACGTACAAGCCAGTCAGCATAGATCGCCCCGGCATGGCCGTAGTTTTCCATCAACTGGTGGTCGAACATGCTCTTCGCCACGTTGACGTCGAGGACATCCGTGTAGTCGATCTTGTACTCGACCATGCGCATCATCTCGCCATCGGGGGTGGTCTTCGGCCCGGTCAGCTTCTCGTAGAACGAGGCGTTCGACGACATGAGGGAGATGGTCTGCCACTTGGTGTTGTTGGCCCGCAGCCTGTTGCCGCTGGCCTCCATGCGGTCCTTCCCCTTGCCGTTCGACATGGCGTAGATCAGGTCCGAGAAAGCGATGCCCGACATGTTGGTGATCTCGTCCACGCAGTAGGGCAGGTTGTTGTGGATGCCCAGCTTGAGGATACGAGCGTTGTCGGTGTCCTTCTGTGTCGAGCAAAGGTCGCGGGGGTGGCCCCAGACCGAGTTGCACATGTGCAGGATGGTGGTCTTGCCGGTACCCGAGTGGGGGTGGATCACGTTGATCGCGGCACCCGACTGGCCGGTGAACTTGAGCAGGGGTGCACCGAAGGCGGTCAGCGCAGCAAACGCATGGGCTTCCAACCCCGGTGTGCCGTAGAGGTTGAAGACCTCCTGCCATTTCTTGTAGTCGCCCACCGCGCCCATGTGTTCCGCGATGGCTTCGGTGACCGACGAGGGCGGGCTGTAGAACACGCCATCTGCCGTGATCTCCCTATCCCCGATGATGAACTTGCTGTCGTTGTCCGCCCAGCCAAATTGGGTCCGCATGAGTTCCGCCTTTCCTTCTTCCTGTAATACGTTCGTTGCTGCGATGATGTACTCGTGAATGAGGTCGTACTGCTTGAGGCTGCACAGGACGTCTTCGCCCGACAACGCCTTCCGCAGTTCGCCCTTGTCGCTTAGTTTGGTCTGGGGGATGGTGAACTCCCGGATGCCATCGTTCGGGGTGTGCAGCCGCATGACCACCACGCCCTTCTCGACCGGATCACGCATGCGCTTCACCACGTAGAGGTGCCGAGGGTACACAAACAGCGGTGCTGCTTCCTCGTCCTCGTCGCCGCCCTTCTTGATCGGCTTGCGCCAGATGCCGCCCTTCTCGCCCCAGTAGAAGGGATGCGGGTACGGTGGTATCTCCACCACCTCGATCTCGCCGGTCTCCTCGTTGACGAACTGCGCCTTGGCGTACTCGTCCTCGTTCGCTGCCTTGACCTCCATGCCCAGCACGATGGGGTTCTTGATCTTGCCGAAGTGCGGGCATGACGCACACAGGCCGGGGTTGTTGCGGTCGAAGGTCGCGCAGTTGTGCGGTCCCTCGATGTGGGCGATCTTCTGGACCGTCTTGTTCGGGTCGTAGTCGGGGTGCCCCTCCGACAGCTTGTGGATCGCCTTGTCCCTATCGGAGCAGAACTTGGCCACCGAGAGCGCGTCGAACCAGCGGCCTTCCGACAGGCTGTCCCGGTTCTGGTAGCAGTCGAGAAGCTGCGCGCACCCGTCACCCTTGGCCGACCGCCGCATGATCTTGGCGAAGGACTTGCTCATGCTGTCCTGCATCAGCCTGCCCAGCGCGGTGATGCGCCCACTCGGTGCGAACGGGATGGCGGCAGGTTGGGCCTTCACCCCGAGGATGCCGACCAGAGTGGAAAAGTCTGTGGGCTTTCCTACAGCTACTACCGATACTTGCGTAGGAGGAGTGTCTTTGAAGTTGAGTGTACCGGGAATGCGCAGGATGCGCGCCGTTTCGAAGACCACCGGGTCCACGTAGAGGTCGTGCGTCATGCACAGGTCGCGCAACCTTGCTGCCACCGGCTCCCACTGTTCCGGCGTGACATCGCCCGTCAACGGCCAGTACACATGCAGGCCGCGCCCCGAGTTGACGATGGTCGGTCTCGGCAGGCCGATGTGGGTGCAGAACGTCTTGAGCGCGGTTAGGCCCGTAGCTTGGTCGATGTAGCCGCCCGGTCGCCCGGTCTTCTCGTTCACCGCTGCTTTGGTCGGGCCGCAGTCAATATCTAGCCAGAACGCCTTGAGCGCCAGCACGTTGCTCTTCTTCCGGCTGCTGTCGTCCTTGTACTTGGCGACACCGAAAAACACGTTCCACCCGCCCTGCACCAGACGGGAGGAGAGAGCGTCAAGTTCTGCGCGGGTCTCCACGAGATGTTGTTGACGCTGAACATTTGCACCGGCCCCTTTGATACCGACCACTGCATACCACCCACCGGCTGGCTGCACTGTATCTAAGAGGTCAAAATTGGTCATAGCCCCCAATGGCAGGGCGTTACCCCCGCTTCCTTTGTTCTTGGTTGTGCGACCTCGCCTTAGCTAAGGGACGCGATGTAGCGTTCGATCCTACCGGTCAGGTTAGGACTGGGGTTCGATGTCCCCCGGAACCAGTTGTAGACCGTCTGCCGCGACACACCCATCTGACCCGCAACCACGGAGGCGGGGACATCATGCTTGATGCACACCCGCCCCAACTGGACACCCAGCAGCTTGCCGGATGCCCTGCGGTTGAGATCACGAAGGCGAAGGCTGTAGCCTTGGCTCACCAGTTTACCCCTCGTCGTCGCTGCCCCACTCGTCGATGATCGACGCGAGGTTACCCTTGGCTTCCACGGTGGCTTCCGGCTTTGCCTTGGCCGGGCGCACGGTCGGCTGGTCGATCTCTTCGAACTCGGCTTCCTCGATCTTGGCCGGGGCCTCTTCCTCGTCGTCCGGCTCGTCCGAACGGCTAACAGTGTTAGCGGCGGGGGCTTCGGCCTTGGGCTTCGCGGTCACACCGTCTGCTTGCGCAACGGTAAGCTGCACGTACTTCTTGGTGTCCGGGTCGTTCTGTGCCGCGACAACCAGTTCGTACTCGGCATCGTCGATCCCGCGCAGCGGGGTGAACAGCAGTTCCATGCTGTCGGCGTTGAGGTCGTAGCTGATGTTGGTGACCACCGTGTCCGGGCTTTCGCCGTTGGCCAGCAGGTACTTCACATAGCTTTCGAACGGATGGACGTTGCCGGTGCCCTTGCCGAACAGGCTCTTGGCGGGCACGTTGAACTGGTAGACCTCGCCGGTCGGGTCACCCTCGACCAGCACGGCAATGCGGCGCTGGAAGCGGCATGCACGGCCACCGTTGGCCCCGGACCCCTTGATGTTCTGCTTGCAGTCGGCGCAGTTCTTGGCCTGCGCGTTCGGCACATTGGCCTCCGGCTTGTCGCCAAGGTTCGACCAGCAGTCGGGCAGGGTCGGCTTCGCGTTGGGATCGTAGGCACCAGCGTAGAAGGTGCGGCTGACCTTGGGCAGTGCATCGACGATGATGACGTTCAGTTCACCGCGCACGGCGTTGCCGATCTGCTCACCGTTGACGATCCGCTTGAAGGTGCCGTTGGTGTTGGTGGCGATGCGGCGCATGGTCGTGGCCGAAGCCAGCGACTGCCCCAGCGCCGTTGCACCGCGCCGCGTAGCGGTAGAGACCGCATTGCTCTGTTTGAAGATGGTAAGATTGCTCATTATCGTGGTCCTTACTTGCCGGTTGGTTTGCGAACGGTGACCGCATACTTGCGATCACACTGGAGGCCCGCCGGGAACGCCTCGGGGTTCTCCTCCAAAAACTGCTTCATGTTCCCATTGTGGATGCGCTGCTCCAGAAGGAAGGGCGCATCGTTCTCTCGAATGAACTTGTAGAGCGTATCCCAGTCGGTCGTCCAGTACCGCTGCGTTACCCTACGGGTGATGGTGCCGTGCTTCGTCTTGATGCTGTCGGCGCTGTTGCGGTTGCAGGCTTCGAGCAGGGCGTTACCCACTGCGTCAAGCTGCTCCTTCAACGTGCCGACCTCGGCTTTGAATGCCTCCTCGCGGGTCTCGATGGTCTCGCGGATGCGCCGGTAGACGCGCACGAGTTCATCGACGGGGAGTTCTACGGGTGCTGTACTCATGTTTGCTCCTTTCGGTATCCTGACACTAACTTAACATTTTACAGTGTCAAGTACCAGAAGCAATTATCTGTCGGTAGAGGTCGATAATTTTTTCGTGGTTGGTGATGTTCGACTGGAGCATATGGTAGAGCTTTGCCTCTACGTCGCTACCCCGAATGTGGATGATCGACATCGCGTTCTTCTGCCCCGGTCGGTTGATCCGGGCGTTCGCCTGTAGGTAGGTCTCCACGCTCGTCACCGGGGCGTACCAGATGATTGTGTCTGCTGCCGTAAGGGTAAGGCCATGCGATGCCGCTTGCGGCTGGATCAGCAGCACGTGCGGGTCTTTCTTGGTCTGGAACTCGGTGACAATCTCACCGCGCCGATGCACCGGTACCTTGCCGTTGATGACGTCGCACGAGATGCCCTCCTTCTCCAGCTTGGCGCGCAGTAGTTCGATGGTGTGGGTGAAGGGCACGAACACCAGCACCTTGTTGCTGGCCTCCTCGATGACCTCCAGCACCACGTTGAGCCGGTTGCTGACGTCGAACTCGATGACCGCGCCATCGTCCGAATAGACCGCACCCCCGCTGATCTGGAGCAGCTTGTTCAGCTTCGTCGCTGCGTTGACCGCGCTGACCTCTTCGCCACCGGCCTCGAACAGCATCTCGCTCTTGAGCATACGGTAGTAGGCCATCTGCTGCTTGGTCAGCGGCGCTTCGCGCTCGGAGTGCGTGACCTCGGGTAGATCGAGGCAGTCCTTCTTCTCGAACCGGATCGCCGGTTGCAGCACCTTGTGGACGGTCTGCTCGGCGTTCGGGCGCGGTGCCCATTTGAACTGGGTCACCTTGAACATCACGCTGTCGCGGAAGTGGGTGAAGTACTTCGGGCAGTTGGGGTTGACCAGCTTCGCCAGACCAAACGCGTCCACCGGGCTTTGTGCTGCTGGCGTACCAGTAAGCATCCATAGGCGCGGGTCGGTAGCCTGCACGATGCGGTTCAGCACCTTCCAGCGGTTGGTGGTGGGGTTCTTGTAGGCGTTGGCCTCGTCCACCACGATCAGGTCGAAGCCCCCGTTGATGATCTCGTCCTCGACCACGGCCAGCCCGTCGAAGTTGATCGCGACGAACTCGGAGCCTGCGGCGATGATCTTGGCCCGCTGCTTGGCGGTCCCGTGTGCCACGCTGCACGAGCGGTGCATGGCGAACTTGAACAGGTCCTGCCGCCACGCGCTGTCCATAATAGACAAGGGGCAAAGGATCAGGACGCGCTTCACCTCGCCGCGCTTCATCAGGTAGTCCGCTGCCCAGATCACACTGGCGGTCTTGCCGGTGCCCTGCTCGTTGAAGCAGAACGCCCGGTCGTGCAGCGTGAGGAAGGAGGCGGTGGTCTTCTGGTGTTCGAACGGCGTGAGCCGCCCGGTCCACTGGTAGTCGCGCAGGATGGGTGAGGGCACGTTGGGTGCCTTCATCGCCGCCAGCATCCGGGCTTCCTTCATCCCCCAGTGGATCGCCACCTTGGAGATGCCCTTGTGGGTCTCCAGCACCCGCGACTTCTTGATCTGGCTGGTGATCGGGTTGGGGTTGGGTGTCCTGACGAGTAGCACCTTATCGTCAATGATCTGCATCACTTCTTCCTTTTGCGTTCCCGGCTGCTCAACTCGGAAACGAGGTTCCTCTTGCTATCCCGCTTGAACGAGCGGTTGGCCGATGCGCTCTCGACGCGCAGCCCGTCCTTGATCGAGCCGCCCTTGTCGATGGCCTTCACATGGGCAACGTCCTTGCCATCCCCCTTACGGACCTTCCCGGCCTTCATCAGCTTGGCACGGGCAGCGTTGCGCTGCGCCCGCTTCTTGATCTGGTCGGGCTTGCCTTGGTAGGTCTCGTACTCCCGCTTGTAGTTGCGGTCCTTGGGGTCTTTGTATGGCACTACTTCCTCCTCGGCCTGTGGTGTTCACATTGTACCACAGGGCACCAGCCACACAAAGGGCCGGACTTGGCGTTGAATACCCCCGCCTGCATGGCGTCCTCTAGCTGCCCCAACTGGCGGTCGAAGACGCCCATGTACTGCGACAACTCGGTCCGCACGTGCGTCTTCTTCAAGAACTCGTTGCTGACCACATAGGCCAGCCCCGACTTGACCCGCAGGACTTCGGGGAAGTGCACGAACACCGCCCCGGCCATCAGGTCTAGCTGCTTCATGTCGGCGTACTTGGCGTTCTTCCCAGTCTTGTAGTCGATCATGTGGGCGTTCCACCCATCGGTAATCAGCAGATCGACGATGCCCCGGTACCAGACATCCTTGTCGAAGAAGTCGCATGGCTCGAAGCCATCCTCCGTCTTACGGACACCCAGCTTCAACTCGGTGTGCTTGGTGCCGGGGAACTTGGCCAGCGTCTCCACGACAGGCCGCATGATGGCGTACTTGTCGGGGATCGGGGTACCGTGCTTGATGTAATGCTCTGCCGCCTCGTGCGCATCGTTGCCGTAGATCGACGCCTCGTTCCCCTCGTCCTTGACGTCCTTTGCCACCTTGAGGTGGAAGTACTTCTTCGGACACTGGTCGAAGGTCTTGATGCTAGAGTAGGACCAAGCGGTCATCGCACGACACCCTCCAGCCGGTCGGCCACCAGCTTGGCGTAGCCCGCGATGTCGATCCAGCTATCAGCGTAGTCGGGATCACCGTTGATGATGCGCCCGATCTTGTGGAAGATCATGTCGAGGGCTTCCTGCTGGTCTGGCATGAGCGTCTTATCGTGCTGCGTCAGGTACGTGTTCGCCACCCCCTTGAGCATCTGCGTAATCATGGCGTGGGTAAGGAACGGACCATACCGGCTTCCGCGCTCTTCGAGGATTTCGGTTACGTCTGTCGGCTGCTCACTCATCGTCCAGTTCCCCTTCAAGAAACTCACCGAAGGTGGCCAGCGCCTGCGCCATAGCCGTGTCCTTGATACTCATCCCGTTGACGTTCTTGATGGCGTGAACCAGCACATCGGCGCACTCCATCATCTCCTTATAGGTCAACGCATCGAATGCCTCGGCCAAACGCACGAGGCCAGTCTGTACAGCCATGTCTTCCTCCTACTTGCCTAGCCGGATGAAACGACCGCCCGGCCCACGGGTCGTCAGCCTGCGCAGGTCGCGGTCCAGCTTGGCGTTCTCGTCCTTCAAACGGTCGATCACCTTCCCGGTGCGCAGGGTGCCGATGAATATACCGATGCAGGTACCCACGAACATCCCGACGAATGCACTTGTTGGATCAATCATGTTTTTCTCCTCTCCTATATACCCAGCTTCTGCTTGATTGTGCGCAGCATCCCTACGTTCAATGTCTCCCCATTCGTACCGCCCAACCGCAGTTCGCCGTTGGCTTCGATCCGCATGGCCTCTTGACCGCCCGTGCTGATAACTAGCGGCTGCGAAGGAACCGCAGTGCCGACACCCAGCCCCGCGAGGGCGTTCTGCCCCAACCCCATAGCGTCCCGGTACTTCTGCGCTTGTAGGTACGGGTTGGCCTGCGCCGCGTTCTGCGTCTGCATCTGTATCTGCGACAATTGTGCCAAATACCGCTGCTCGTCGGCTTCCTTCCTGCGGCGCTCTTCCTCCCGGCGCTCTTCACCGTTGAGCAGTTCGTCCATCACCTCTTCGTGGATGCGCTGGAAGATTACCTCCTTGGCTTTGTCGTAGATCAGCGTTCGCTCTGCATCGTTCATCAGATGCTCGGCCTGCGCCAACCACGGAGACCAGCGCCCGCCAATCGGTAGCTGCCCGTTCGGGTTGACCGGAAACTCCTCGGGGTGGCTCTCCATGCGCGCTGCCAGCAGCTTGACCACAGGGTGAATGTTATCCGCCATAGCTGGCTCCCATCTTGCTTTCACAGTTAAGGGGTAGGCCGGTGGCCCACTTCGGTTGGATGCGCATGCACTGTTCGACGAACAGGCGGGCATCCTCGGCTTCTTCCACGGGGGCGATACAGCCCACGGCGTCATGCACCGTCATGACCACCTGCAACCGGCGCGCAACCATCAGCATCTGCTCACCGATCACGATCCGGG
>Ga0315907_10000585_pt1 | contig 51883 bp, 51 predicted proteins | sample LakEriMetagenome_3_FD_203525 | JGI IMG/M metagenome (GOLD analysis project Ga0315907, IMG submission 203525) | Freshwater fungal communities from buoy surface, Lake Erie, Ohio, United States - Buoy 12 MA123 | ecosystem: Environmental > Aquatic > Freshwater > Lake > Lake biofilm | place: USA... | reverse complement strand
CCCCACCCAACGCCGTTAGCAATTGGCAGTCAACTCTATATTTTGCATTCCCCAAAGGTGTAACTTCAATCCAGCCACCAACGGTGTTTATTCTTCCATTGCTTTGTGAATATGCTAGTTGGGCACAAAGCATGAAAATTAAAATCCAAATAGTACGTAGTTGTTTGATCATAGATTTAAGACGTAAAAATTAACAAGTTGCATACAATAAATTCATTATCAAAGTTATAGAAAAATATAAATAATCAAATACAACATTTATTAATTGAATCCTAATCAATCATACGAACCGTCACATAAGACTTTCGAAAAATCATTTACGATTACACTGTGATTTCCTTGCGGGAGCTCAATACAAGGGACATACTGCCAGTTGACTGTTCTGAGATCTGAATACAAAATATGATTTCCCGAGGTGACTTCTAATCTCGACGGTTTGCACAACATGGGACCATCGCCCTGACCAGAAACAGAACTCCAAATCCTCATTTTGTGATTTAGTTGAAATGGAATAGAATCAGTACTAAACCATACAACAACATCCTGATCCACACCATTTGAATCCAAATAACTAACCAATGAATGAGGGGTAAAATAAACGCCTAAGCTATAAAATGGGGAACCCTCAGAATAACCAGTATCTGTAAATGCACCATAAAAGTCATTTGGCTGCGTGCCAATGTATGCCAAACTATTACCAAGGACAAATTTCATTGAATCAAAAGTCAACGTAACCGGATTAAAATCCACTTGATAGAAGTTATATCTATCGTATACCGATGAGGGATATAAATAATTAAATGCCCACCCATGAATGCTATATTTTCCATTAGTTTTTTGAACTATAGATTGCCCATATACTGTATGTACTGAGGGAATTCCAAACGCAAATCCGGGACCTTCATATTCAATAAATTGGTTCACATTTCCAGTATTCGCATCAAATAACAACAATGAAGAATTTGTCATTCCAGTGATATTTGGTCCACAATAAGAAGCCAATACAACAACAGAATTTTTATTTTGATCAAATATCAAATCACACGGCACAACCTGATCAGCGGGTGAATGGCCAAACTTCCGAGAATCAACAACACTGTACCATTGATTCGTCAAGCCTCCAGAACCGCCTATCAAAATGCGCGAAGCAAAGACTTGCGGAATATAAAAAGTACTCACTCCGTTTACCGAATCCCTTGTAATATGTCCAGAAATAAACAAAAACTCTTGATTCGCGGCAGCATCAAAGTAAGATTTAATAACTTTGATATTATCAAATCTTGAGATATTACCAGCGCCAGGAAAACTCTGTGGCATTAGGTTAATTCCTGTGCAATTAAAATTATTTGCAAGGGTGGTTATAACGGCACGACGTGAAGGCGTTTTTAATCGATCAAATATCCCAATTGTTCCTACGCAAGCAATTTGACCTGTGAAAGGCGTTATTGTAAAATCGTAATAATCAAAATATTCATCTAGAAATTTCATATCAACAAAATTCAAAGAAGTATTCACCTTCAAAAGAAAAGATTGAGTCGTGGGGTTTACAGTTCCCACATTGTGTGCAGTCCCCAGAATCACATAAGAATTATTATCATGATTAATCAACATACGATGAATCTCGATGCGCGGAACGTCAACAAATGTCGTCGAGAACTTGAATTGAAATACATTCTGTGCTACCAAATCCCCTTTATCATCTACCTCCAAAAATCGGACGTTAGCAACGGTGGGCGTAGCATTATGCACCCAAACGGACGCAGTCACACTGCCATTATTATTGACATTCCGACAAATATTTTGACTACTCCCCTTGCCTGGACTTGTGGTTGAACTATACAACACGTTCCAAGCAAAAGATACTTTAGAAATGGTGAGCATTAACACCAAGACAGCAATTTTCAAATTTATCATTTTCATTTTTGGATATATATGAAAACAAAATTGGACATCATCCAAAACTATCAGTTAATAGATTTATATCATTTTGCAAAACACCTAAATGAAATCCATAAACCACGGTTTCAAAACCTATCAAACACTGCTAAGTTCAATTCCACGTATCCCAATATCTAAAGCGCCTCAATAACTCCTCGAAGTTTTCGCAATCGTTCATCTCACGCGCACGAGCTATATGATTATTCAATGTAGTAAGAGAAATATGTAATAAATCGGCAGCAGTAACTCGGTTGTAACCTTTCAACATCACCTCCAAAACCCGAATCTGGCCTTCCGTCAACTTGAGCTTTTCTGTTTCCTTAAATCTCTCTTTGGATTCAATGGTCACCATTACTAAAGGACAATGATATTCTACACCCTCAACCATTGCCTCAATTCCGCGCTGTAAGGATTCCAATCTCGACAGTTTAGAGACATAAACTTGTACGCTGCACGTCTTCAACTCTTGTAACAAAACCTTATCCACATGGGAACTGTAAACCATGCAGGGCACATTTAATGCATTACAAAACTCAGGTATTACAGTACTGCAACCAGCGTTAATCTCTAAATCGCATATAACAAAACTTACCGGAAGCAATTCTTCAATCGCCATTTTTGCCTCATGTATAGACGAGCACAATTGAATATCAGCACTTGGCATCATTTCTAATACTTTCTCCTTGATAAAAAGAAGAATGGCATGATGATCATCGAGAATGACAATTTTCATTTTTTAACGCTCAAAGTATGCGTCACAACATTGTCTTTTATGTCCACTCCAAGTTCCGCACCTACAATTTGAAGCCGATCTTGAACGATCAGCGTTCCGAGGCCAGTTTTTGCGTTTGAAGTTAGCCACTTGCTTGCTTTATCCGTTGCACGATAATGAACACAGAGAACAAAAATTGACGCTTCCTCTGTTGCGGTAATTTGCACTCGATTCACCTTGGAATGGCGAATGGCATTGGCAACAATCTCCTGAATAGCCCAATAGGTATGATGAAGCCAATCGCTCTTGGGTGCATTTTCCGCAAACGACTCAAATGTAACGCGCACGTTTCCAATAGACATCTTGTCGGCAAGTTGTTGGAGTGATGTTTGCCAGTCCGAATCAATCAGTCCTTTGGGGTACATATATTCCACAATTTGATGCGTTCTAAAACGAAACAAATCTGCATTGGTTTCTATTTTCTTCAATAATTCTAGGTCCTCGCCCGATAAACGCCGTTTGAGCTCCAAAAATTCTTCGGCAACAGTTATGGAATGTTCGGCCAAATGATCGTGCATCTCACTAGCGATACGTTTCCGCTCCATATCAACACCTTTAAAGCCCATCTGATACAGGCGTTTAATGGCTCTTTTATACCTACCCGTGGTTTTGTAACTGTATGATATTGTGAAAACTGTCACTATTAAAGCTGGCAAAAAAACGCCAGCAACTTCAATTAACAATAAATCTGCTGAGGTAAACATGGCCTAGAATAATGGTTGAAAGGTATACAAATTTGATAGTAAACGAAAAATAGTGAATCAACTGCGAATGCGTCCAATCCATTTTGACGAAACCCAATAGATAAATCAAATTCGTGAGTAAGAGTACACAAAGAATGGCGATGTACAAAGGCACTACTTCTCGGTAATTTTTTGATTTCAGAGAAAATCCGACAGCCCTTTTAACGAGCAACATAAAACAAAATAAATATGAAAAAATAATCAAATATAAATTGTGGCAATATAAATTCAGACTAACTAACAAGAGTAGTGAAAAGCGGAATATTAATTTGACGTTTCTTTTAAGTATACTCAAAGTCAAAACCACAGGAGCCACACAATGAAAAAAATGTAAAAAGTACACATTATCATCATTGAAATAACCCCAAACTTGGTTAACAAAACAAATTAAAAAAAACAATTCTATTTCATTGGAATCAAAGGACCAGTGTTCACGAAATTTCAATAATGAGATTCTCGCAACCAACAGAGTCAACAATGTCATTTCAAATCCAAAATAGATATCGTCCATCTATGGAGCCCGTTATTATAACATCAATGGAGAATCTATATCGCATGTAACAGGACAACCCCTAGTGACATCTAAAAGTATTCCATTTGTCATATCATTTTCATCTGCATCCACTCCCACAACTACAATCGTCAAGGTCCCTTGATCAAGTGCAAAATAGGTTCTTACATTTACACACCCTGGTTGTGCCAATAACTGCTGATAAGCGGCCGCATTAATCATACATGCTACTGTATTACCTTGATATTGTGGCGCATTTTGAAATGCGTGAGTTAATTCAACTGCATCGTTCAAATTGATAATGTGTGGATTGGTTGTCATGTTTCGTTTTTAGTTTATTGGTTGCAAAATAGCACTATTCCAATAAATGAAACATGATATAAATGTATCACCTACCCAAAATTCGAACATTTTAGTTTCGCCCCACCAATGATTTGATGATTCGCGCATTGTGACTCAAGTTGACCTCTTCCCAAAAAATCGCACTGTTCTTAACTAGAGTTTTCAGGGTAATGACCCCTCCTCCAAAATTTTTGCAAAAATCGCCAATTGGACAGCCCCCATCAAAAAGTAACCGATAAGCGCACTAACTTGGTGTGATCGCATTAAACGAGTCAAATATCCAAACGAAAAAATAAACCCATAGGTTGATTTTATGAAAATCGCATGTATCTTTGAAAACCAATTGTACTCCTTTCATTACAACGAATATGATGAAAACGAATACGATAGGAATCTAAATCAATGGAGCAACACCGCGTATTTGTTCGAATTCGCGAAAGAAAACAACATACAAGATATCGTTGCATTCCTTGATGAGATATACTACAATCTTGAGGAACTGGAAGATTTGATCAATGAAATCGCAGAAACAGATGGCCAATTCAAACGCATCTTCATTCCTTTGGAACATTCCGAAACCAACAAAACCATATCGCTTCGAAAGGGAAAAATCAACCACAACAGATTGAGGCTATACGCGATAAAATTAATCGATGAGCTGTTCATCATCACCGGAGGAGCCATCAAGATGTCACAAAGAATGCTCGACCACCCCGGCACAGCCAAAGAACTCAGCAAATTATCCGCAGCACGCCAATATTTAGAAATCAACGACATACACAACGAAGACGCATTTTTTGAATTAATCGCAGAATCATGAAAACTGGAAATAAAGTATTCGACAGCAGCGAAATATATCCGTCCGCTGCCATCGCCAAGAACAAAGAGCGCATCAAGCATCGTGAAATGCTGAGAGAGTCAAGAAAAATTGCGCTCAAAGTACTGATGAAATTGGATGATTTGGGGATGAAGCAACGCGAATTGGCCGAACTCATGCAAGTGTCGCCACAGCAAATTAGCAAAATCGTCAGTGGCAACGAAAACCTAACCATCGAAACCCAAATCAAACTTCAGAACATCCTGAACATCCCTATACTCGCGAGCTTTTACGAGAATCAAGGTGTAGAGTCTATTTCAATGCAACCGCTGAACGAGACGTATCATATGACCAATTCGGTCGCCTCTGCTGGCATATATTTGAATCCAACACAAGGGCTTTCGCAGTCCATGGTTGTTGAAAACACACACTATTTCCTCGAATTCGAATCGGCATCATGAAACAAGAGATATCCAACATCCTGTTTTACATCCAACAGATTAAAACGGAGCAATTCGCAATCATTGCAGAGCATTTTACTCCGCCAGAGCCTGTAGAGTTACTATCCAAAATTGAGTTCAAATTGGATCTGCAACAAAAGCGCATCGGGACGTTTATGTCGTTTGAATTCCATCAAAATCAGAAGGTGTTTATTAAAATCGCTTGCAGCTGTCATTTTCAAATTGAACCTGGTTCTTGGGACGGATTGCCGCAAACTGAATCGAGCATCACGATACCCAAGCCATTCCTATTACACATCGCTACCATTACCACTGGCACCGCCCGCGGGGTATTATCCTGCAAGACCGAAGGCACCCATTTCGCTACATTCATCATCCCAACTGTTGACCTCACCAAAATGGTCCTGTCCGATGCTGAATTTGCTTTGAAATGAGGGTGGGATAAGCAATCTGTCTCTCTGAATATCTCGGCATTAGACTGATCAACACTTGCACAACTGGTTACAAAAGGGACTAATATGGAGAATATCTAAATATGTTCCGTTGTGAACGATATCAATAAGTTTGAAGCAACAATTAAGGTTTACCACAGATTTTTTTACTACATAATGCTACCAGCAAAATATTTCCCCTTCAATTCAATTAGTATTTAACTAGACGATATAAATAATATAAATATATCATGCCCAACTGGATCTCGTAATGCAATTTTGTATCAAATAATTAATAAAAATATGCAATTCAATGGATTCGAAGTGTACCCGTGTGGTAATGCGGTGCTCTCAACCGCTAATGGTGTTTTAACTGTTTCTGGCATCTCGAATACGGGCTTAGATGGCGTTTTAATTAAAATTGATTCGGCTGATAATTATGTAGTGAATTTCGGCACGATGCCATCAATAGCGCAAAATAATGGAGTGTTAAAATGCACTTCACTTGCAAAAAATGCTTTTGGTCAAGTAACTAGTACTTTTGAAACATTAAAATGGTATGATCCAATAAATAATAAAATAATTGTTGGCGTTAATTCAAATTATTTACCAAACAGTTATAATATATTTGGCAAACTCAATGGAGTTACGGTTTTTGACATTAATAATAATGACATTACAATTTCTCCAGATCCGAATTTCCCACCTGCCGAGACTTCTCCGATTGAAACTTGGAATTTAATCATAGCCGTTGCGAGAATTGCAGTGGAAGTTTACAATATGTTACATACGAAAACTTCCACGGTTACAACATATCAATACGACGCAAATGGAAATTTAATAGGCCGAACCGTTGTACAAACGGAGGATCCTATTCCATTTGATATTGAAATTAATGGGTCGGTGTATACAATTACTGAATATGGCTATATGTATAATGTCAGCTTGCCTCCTGAGCTAATAGGTTGCCCATCAGTAGAATCTCATGCAATAGGAGAACAGATTACTGGCGTCAATTTATCTAGTTTTACTATTACATCAATTCAAGCATTATAAAAATGAATTACACCATTTCAATTATTCTAACCACAATCTGTATATTATTTGCCTTCAATAATAAAACAACAAAAAGATTAAAACGAGATATTTATATAATGCAAGCAAGAATTGATTTCATGGCTTCTCAGAATGTAAATGTCGACAGCACAAGAGTACATAATGATACAATATTATATTTCAACAACGGTATTTTTATAGGTCGTTCGGTTATAGTTAGAAAATGAAATGTTAGAATAATCCTTTATTCACTTCCCCATACATGAAACGATAAGAAACAAAAAACGCAGAAACCCTTGTAAACAGTGACTTTCGAGAAATAAATCGAGCTACAAATGAGCAACTACTACTCAAATTTCGACTTTTGTGAGATACAAATCAGCAACAATTAAGAACGGTAAAACGATGAAAAATTAAATTTTCGATATTTGTATTTTGTTGTCAACATTTTCTGTTTTTTACTTCACATCTTCTCTTCAAAACAGTACCCGATGAACAGTGAATATTTGAACAAATGAACATCGGGGATGTCACAAATCTTTGAATAATTGTGACACGATTTTGTAAGAATGGAAAAACATTTACAGATACTCAACTAAATTTTTATCGACAAACATAGACGAAGCTAAACAAACATAAACAAAGGGAAACTCACATCCATTTAAAGAACATTATTTCGCATTATACCCTCATTTGCCTTAGTTCGCCCTCATCGAACAACTACAGGGAAAACTTTTTTTGTTAGTTTGAGGTGCTCGAAATGTCTAAAGAAGTATAGAATAGTCTAAAGTTGCGTCTCATAGCGTATCAAAGTGTCCAGACTCTTTTTCTTTCAATAAAATAAAAATAATTTAGTGCACAATGGAAGCGATTGAAACGCAAAATATCACCAACGAAATGCTGATGCAGCAATTCATCGAAATGAAATCGATGCTCACAAATTTGCAAGCCGAAATTAACAGCTTGAAAAATCCAGTTGAAGATTTTACTTCAAAATGGGTGGACACTTATGACGTGATGGCGATGCTTCGTGTAAGTCGCCGTACAATAGACAATTATATCAAAGCTGGGAAGCTCACACCTACTCAAATTAATAAACGCAATTACTTCGCGATTAATCAAGTGAAGGGGTTGATTCATATTCCTGAAATTCCGAAAGTCAGATCCTTCCAGGAAGATATACAGCGGATGATTCAAGCTATGGCTAGTTTGAAGGAAGAAGATTAATAATTCCTAATACCATTTTAACGTCTTCTATTAATTATACCCTAAAACAGGGTATAATTACCTTTTTTATTGTATAGATTTGTTAATGCTGGGATATTTGTTGAGTGCTTGGATTTATTAAAATAAAGGTGAGCATATAAATAAGTTAGCACCAATTTTAAATAGACACTAAAAAATAAAAAATATGTTTTCAAATACGATGTTTACAGGTGGTGGTAATATACCACAGCCAGAAATGACAAAAATTAATGAGGTTTCAAAAGAATTTTTTGACCTATTAAAAAAATTGTCAAATGACGGCACATATAACTACAGACTAATCCGATTATTAAAACCAATGTCAATATGTGTTTTGTTAGCGGACAAAGAAATTCATTTTGTTTGCTCCACCGAATTTAGCGGTGTTGCAAGAGAAGTTTATGAAGACTTGAGAGGAAAAGGAAATATTAATTTGGCGACAGCGGTTGCAATTGTGCAAAGAGACTTGCAATTCATTAACCCATTTGGTTTTTCAGTACCCACCGACATCTTAAAAAATGAAAAAATAACAAGTGATGTCATTTTTCAATTTGTTGAACAATACTACAAATCTGAACTACATTTTTTTGAAAGACTTGCAAAAGAAGTGAAAATAAATCCTGTTTTTAAAGGACGAGGGTATTTTATAGAAGACAAAAAATGTTTTGTTTTAATGCCTTTCAACAACGACCATCATCTTCAAGAGATACATAACGACCAAGTAAAAACTACAGTGGAGGGTTTAGGATTTACTTGTTTAAGAGCAGACGACATTTACGAAACAAAACCAATCATAGAAACAATTTGGGAAAATATTAATAAAGCAAAATTCATCATCGCAGATTTGACTGGCAAAAACCCAAATGTATTTTATGAATTAGGTGTTGCGCACACCGTTGGCAAAGATGTTATTCTTTTATCACAGAACATTAATGATGTTCCATTTGACCTTCGACACCTCAAAGTTATTCTATACGAAACTACGCCACGCGGAGTTGAAAATTTAACGAAGCAATTATCAGCAACTATTCAGTCAATTACTTCAAGGTATTAAAATGAAAGCTCGTCTGCTTGCTATATTATGCGGTCGTGCTGGCTGGAGTGACTATGAAGAAATCGTAAAAGACATCTTTAAAGATGCGCTATTTCCAAAATACATAACCGAACCATTAACACAAGAATTAAGCCCACTTCCGGACTTTAGAAGAGACATTCTTCTTCCATTAACTCTTGAAGGTAATTTTTGGCATTAAATTTCCGTAGTTTATAAAGGTTCGATAGTAATTGTTGAGTGTAAAAATTACTGTGACACAATTACTCCAGACGAAGTACACTCCACATTAAAATATTTGACAAGACCTGGTGTTGCTGACGTTGCTTTTATTGTTTCAAGACTTGGACCAAATCCACAGGCTTTTCAATTGGCAATTGACTACTACAAGACAATGAATAAATTATTCATTTTTTTAAATGACACAAACCTTAATGCCCTAATAGACCTTGCTGGCAGACCTGATGAGGCGACAAATTATTTAAGAGACATTTATAATGGACAAAAAGCACGAATGTAAAAATGGTGATACCACGGGTTTTGCGTTAGTTGGCGGACAGTGCAAAATAAATATTTGAGTAATTAATAAACGTTGGTGCTGGCAGACAGTTTACGGTTTCAAAAGCTCACCAACGCAAAGCCCGAGACCGTTAGCTGTAACCTTTAAAGACGACACATAGATGAAAGAAATATTAAAAGACGTTTACCAACATTGCCAAGACATGCAAAAAATGGCAGAGACTAAAAATGCTGGACTTATTGCCTTCAATGGAGCAATTACATTAGCAACAATAAAATTGCTGTCAGACGGAATTCAGAATTGTTATTTACAGTATTACCTATTTTTTGTTCTAGCATGCTCCTTGATTTCAATCTTTTTAAATCTATCTGCGATTAGTGCACAATTGAAGCATAAGGAACAAGAAATTCCGAATCATAAAAGCCAAAACCTTCTATTCTTTGGGACTGCGGCAAATTATACTCCCGAAGACTATTTAAAACAGCTAAATAGTGAATATAATTTGACAGATGAAATAACGCAGTATAATATTGACCAAGCCAGACAAGTCGTAATCAATGCTCAAATTGCATTAAGGAAATTCAAGCTTTTCAATTCTGCATTCAAATGGACGATTGCTGGCATTGCGACACCACTAAGCGTTGTTATTTATCTAATCTTTTTTGACAACAACAAATAATGGGATTAAAACAAGAAACAATTGACAAAGTTAAAGCTATCATGGACGAGGTGTTCAAGATAGAGGATGTTACATACGTGCCCGACATAAAAAATTCCAAATTGACTTTTGGAAATACAGGGTTAAAATTTGAAGCAACAGTTTTGTACATAGACATGCGAGGCTCTACTGAAATTCTAAACAAACACAACAAAGCTTCGGTTGCTAAAATGCATATGGCATATTTTCACACATTGGTGAAAATCGCGAAATCTCTAGGAGGTGAAGTTCGTAGTTTTAATGGAGATAGTATGTTAGTATTTTTTCAAGGAACGACAAAACAAACATTAAGTAATGCTGTAGAAGCAGCAATGCAGATGAAATATATGATTTCAAATTCTGAAAGCGGAATAAATAAATATTTGGCTCAATACTCTGCTCTAAATTTCGGTATAGGACTTGACGATGGCGATATTCTTTGTACCAAAATAGGTGTTGGAGGCGACTCCAATAATCAAGACCTAATGTGGATTGGAAACTGTGTAAACAAATCAACTGCAATTAGTGACAAATGTCAAGCTCCAAATCATATTGGCATTTCGAAATATGTTTACGACAACTTGACTGATACGGCTAAGTACGGAACAAGAAAAAATCATTGGGAACAAGACGAGAAAGTTGATATGTGGACTGCTGCTTACTTCAATTACAATGGCAAGACAGAAACTTATTATTATACCTCATGGCACTGGACAGTAACATAGAAAAGGATACAGCTAACACGGGTTTGGCAAAAGTGGCGGTTCAGTGCTCCGCAGCCACATTTGTGGTGAAAATCGCCACCTTCGCCAAGCCCGAAAACGTTGGACTTCCTAAGGCAACTTGAAAAAAGGCTTTTAATTTGTTAGACTAGACAAGGTAAACCAAGTACTGCATTTGTTTGGCAGAGAAGTTGATGTCATACTAAAGTTCGATTTATATCGTTATTTAATCACATTACAAGCTTATTCTTCAAATAGCCTTTTTTTTTAACTTAGGCGCTCTCATCTTCGTCAGTATCCCCGCATCTTGAAGTTTCCTTCCCAAAATATCCTCTCCAGCAACCTTTAATAGATCTTTTTCTAAACCTACAACAAATAGGACTTGCAGATAACTTCCGATTGAAACGGTTGGACTTCCTTGCTCAATGTTATAGATCGTTTTTCTACTTGTTCCTGTCCTTTCCGCCATTTGTTCTGAACTTATTCTACGGCGTAATCGTGCCAATTTGATATTCTCTCCTAATTCTTTGAGAATTTTGAGATTCTTAGGCAATATAGCCGGTGCTGTTTTCATTTAATGTGTTATATAAGTTACAAATATTGCATATTTTGAGCAATTTATGATACATTATAAAATTTACCTGGTTCATTAATCCACACAATCTGCATGAATTTTCCATTTTTACATGCATTTTAGAGAAGCCTTAATACCTTTGTTTCCGAGCAATGGATTTACTCCGTCAACATATAAAGCAAGGTGAAGTGTATCGCCGTTCTGATCTGGAATATTATTCCACGGCCATAGATAGGCATTTGGCGCAGCTTACTAAAGATGGAACATTGATAAAACTCAACCAAGGATTGTATTATGCGCCCAAACAATCAAAATTTGGGGCTGTTCCTCCGGATGACCACCAAGTAGTAGAACGTTTTCTGAAGGACGAAGATTTTCTTTTGGTATCCCCAAATACTTTTAATTCACTAGGGCTGGGACTAACACAGCTTTATAATACCACATGGGTATACAACCATAAGCGCAAAGGCGATTTTCAACTCAATGGAAAGACATTCGAATTCAAACTAAAATCCTCGTTCCCTAAAAATATCTCAAGAGAATATTTGCTTGTTGATTTATTAAACAATTTGGATAACCTTGCGGAAGATCAAACCCAAGCTATGGATAAATTGCCAAATAATGTACGTAGTTTTAATGCTGATGCTTTGATGAAAGCGACTCAACAATACGGAACGGGTAAAACAAAACGAATTTTAAAATCAATCCTTCGAAACGCACTCCAATATGCTTGAATCATATTGCTAAACATAAAATCAGCAAGTAAGAGGCAAGCATACGGAAAATATTTTAACTTACACTAGCCGTTAATCAAATAAAACAATTAGTTTTGTAGTGAAAATTACTTTTGCAAATAAAAAGTTGGGAAAACTGGCGAATGATGACCGGAAGATGCATGCAGCGTTAGGCAAGATTCGGGCTACTATTCTCAGGAGGAGGCTTACCCAGTTGGAAGATGCCATCACCTTGGAAGAAGTCAGAAACTTGCCTGGCAACTATCACGAACTCAAGAACGACCGGAAAGGGTATTGGGCATGCGATTTAGACCAACCTTACAGATTGGTTTTCACACCCCATGAAGACCCCATCCCTACTGATGCAGACGGCAAGTATATCTGGCTAGAGATAACAGGTGTAGAAGTAATAGAGATAATTGACTACCACAAAGAGAAGTAAACATGTCCAAGCAAAATCAATACTTTCCGCAATCAAGACCCCACCCAGGAGAAACCTTAGCCGAGAAGTTGGATGAAATAGCAATGGGGCCAAAAGAGTTTGCCCTCCGCACCGGCAAGCCAGAAAAAACCATTATTGCAGTCCTGAAAGGCGACAGTTCCATTACCCCCGATATGGCAGTTCAGTTTGAAAATGTAACCAAGATACCAGCCAACTTCTGGATTAACCACCAGCGGGGCTATGATGAATACATTGCAAGAGAGAAACGCAAGGCAGACATCGATGCAGCTGTCTCATGGGCTAAGCAGTTCCCCATAGCCGATATGGTCAAAAAAGGCTGGCTGCCCCGGGTAAGTACCATTCAGGAAAAAACAATGGAGATGCTGACTTTCTTTGGCTTCGCCAATTTTACCGCTTGGGAGAATTACTACTTCAATCAGCAGTTAAAAGTAGCTTTCCGCATTTCTCTGGCTCAAACCAAAGAGCCCCATGCCATATCGGCCTGGCTTCGTAAAGGCGAGTTACAGGCAGCCGAACTTGAAACTAATGATTATTCAGAAAAGAAGTTTAAGGAAGCCCTGCCTCTCATTAAGTCTATTATGGCCAACCATCCTGATGGATTTTTTAGTCAGTTGCAAAGCATTTGCCTCGAAGCAGGAGTAAAAGTGGTACACACCCCTTGCATCAATAAAGCACCGATTAACGGTTCTACCCGTTGGCTTAAAGACACCCCATTAATTCAGCTCACAGGCCGCTACAACCGAAATGATAGTTTTTGGTTCACCTTCTTTCATGAAGCAGGTCATATACTTTTACACGGGAAAAAAGACATCTTTCTTGAAAACCTCGACTATTCCGACAAGGATATGGATAAAGAACAAGAAGCAGATAAATTTGCCTGTAAGTGGACATTAACGGAAGATGAGGAAGCCGAGATTTTAGCAACAGCACATTTGAGTAAACAAGACATTAGAGATTTTGCCAAACAGTTCACAACTCATCCGGCCATAATTATTGGAAGGTTACAACACAAGAAGGTGATTCCTTACTCATTGGGTAGAGAATACTTTGAGCCTATAATTTTTGATTAAATAAATTTCCCAATATTCATGCTGGCATATTCATTGAAAACATAACAACTGAATCGCTATCAACCTCATCCTTTTTTTTCCGCGATTTCGAATACTTTATTAAGTATACTGATGAGCCACTTGAAATATCAATGTCCTAGACTTGAATCAATAACATAGGCCGCTATTATCACCTACTGTTTATTAGACCAATTGCAGCTACTTTTGAATGAATCCGGACTCGTTTACCGTTTAAATTCCATAACAATCTAATTCGATGCCCAACGTGAGTTCTTTTTCAATCCATACTTTTAGAACAAGGTTGATTTTGCGCTCTTCAATTTGTCGCTAACGAGGAATGGCATCTTTTTCTAAATGCTTCAGTTCTAATTCTCTCTTACGGAGTTCCAATTATCGATGAAATTCGGCCATTACTTGCCGATACATCAATAAACAAATAAAGATAAACGCTGTAACCCTTACACACAAAGACTTTTCAGAATTATTTCGAGCAACAAATGAGCAACTACTCATCAGTTTTCGAAATTATTGAGCAACACAACAGCAACAAAAAAGAACGGTAAAACGAAGATATTATAAAAACTTGATAGTTGTATTTTCTTATCGAATTTTATCGTTTTTTACATTCACACCCCCTATTCAAAACACACCCCGATGAACAGTGAACATTTGAACAAATGAACATTGGGGAATAGTGCAGATGAACTAAGTTCGACAATCTAATTTCTCCCAACCACAGCGAAGCGAATCCCCCCCCTGTGAGGAATCAATTCTCCCTCGGCACCTAGAAATCATCACGAACTGGCAAAAAACCTTTGTCGCCTAGCAGTTTTATTATACTTCTAATCAAATAACTATTGTCAAATCGTAAAACATACTTGCGAGTGCCATCCTTCTCCGGAATTAACATTTTACGATCGATTAACTTTTTGATTTGCCTGGATACTTCAGCATTCGCTTTTCCTGGGAAAATATCTTTTATGTCGGATGCTGAAATCACTTGTTTTTCTATGACCCGCTTTAAAATCTTAGCCTCTACATCTGTAATAAACTTTCTCTCTAAGGAATGATTGATAGAAGGAAATAAAATCTCTTTACTGAGAAAATCATAGTCTAACAATTTATCAATCTTTACAATTTCATCTTTTAATCCCTTTAAAACATACTCAATCCAAGCTGTAAGGCCTTCATCCGACCCTTTATCTGCTTCAGATAAAAAAGCATAATAGTCATTCCTATTGCTGCAAAACACTGCAGTAGGGTTAATAATCCTACCTACATTTACGTTAAAACCAGCTTTTACCAGCATCGCGTATGTAAACAACCTCACCGTTCTACCATTACCATTCCCAAATGGGTGAACCCAAACAAACCGATGATGCGCAATTGCTGTTTTAAGCAAATCATATTTGGGGCTATCGACTTTATTTACAAACTCAAACAATTCATCCATATAATCTTCAACTGCCAACCACTCTGGAGGCTTATGTGAAGATTTGTTTATTTGCAAATTCACTTTTCGATAATCCCCAGGAGTCGCATCGCCCTCACCATTGGGTGGTGCATCTAAACCATCAACAATTTGTTTGTGAATCTCGCTAAGAAATGCTCTATTTATTGGGTAATCGTTAACATTTGTTTCAATAAATGCCATCGCTTTTTCAATATTCTGAATTTCACGAATACTTGGGGCAACTACCTTTATGTCCGATATTTTTGTTTCTATGTACTCAGTGATAGTAGTGTTATTACCCTCAATTCTTGCTGATCCAATGCTCTCTACAGTATGGAAGATATGCTTGAGTTGAAAAAATACTCTAGGATGGGTTGAACCAACCAACTGCTTCCTACGCAGATAATCTAACTCGATTATCAAATCAGTTAATGCAGAGTCAAACGTTGGCTCTACCAATTTCAAATGATAATGTTTAAATACTGCTTCTGACATTTGAATTATATTTTGAATGAATTAACAGATACTTCTTCAATGAATTAACAATAAATTTTTGTAATACTTGTTTTTCAACACTTTACAATTTTACATCAATTTCCAACAATTAACAAACACCAGCAATAACATTTGCGCTCTTGCTGTTTGACAATTAAACAGTGAACTACAATTAACTAGCACATCCCCTTCAAAAAAGCAATACAAATCATTTCCTAAAAGAAGGCAAGAATTCTTCTCTATTCCACCAACCATCTAACCTGATTCCGAACACCTTCCACTTCAATGAAGTAGATTTCGGGTGATGCGGCAGTGAGCTTAATTTGTTGCTGGCCTTTTTCGATGCGATGCGAGGACACTTTGCTGCCTACGGCGTTGTAAACCGTGATGCGTCTAGATTTGCTATTGCCTTCTATACTCAGCACCACCTCGTTGCCCGCGCCAGTGGGGTTGGGGTAAAGGTTCACCGTGAGGTCCTCACCCAGTTGGTTTGTGCTAAGCAATCTTGCACTCACCACGCCCAAACTGATTGTATCACGACAGCCACCAGACACCCCAATTAACCTGGGATAAAACTTGCCTGTATCGTTGTAGGTGTAACTCACAATTGCACCCCAAGCGGTATCCTTGGGCGATTGCTTCGTGTCACCAAACAACCATTTGTATTGAGTGGCCCCCGAAATGCTGTTCTTGCCATCAAAATTCACCAACAATGGCACTTTGCCCGAAGTGACACTCAACGAACCGCTCAAATTCAACACAGCTGTTGCGATGCTAATCTGCCCTTCAGATTGATAATCGCAACCTTGACTGTTTCTCGAATGCTTATAAACAGAATAGCTTCCGCTGTTTGAGTTCTTGGGGCTAATTCTACCCATACTGTCGATCGCCAAACCAGATGTGGGAGAATACCATACGCCGGCGCTGGTTGACTTGAATGCAACAGGGGCATCCCACAACTTTGCCTCTTTACAAATGCCATCAACACTACCCAAATCCGCTTTCACGGTATCCGACACCCAGAACGAATCGACATAGTTAAACGCACAACCCGTCTTGCTATTCTGATAGAGATAGTTCAGAACCAACTGCTGGGGATAGGTTTTCAATGAATCAAGTCGTACCGAGGTTACAGCATTTAGCATTGAACCATCCAAGTGCCATTTTCCGCCTTTCGGACTCACGTTCACCGCATTCAAATCGAACAGCTTCATGCCCTTACACATCGAATCCGCAATTGCACCAACCCTCAACTGCGTAGTATCAACATACACATTAAAAGTTTTAACAAAAGGCTTCTTTGTGCATCCATCCGAGAGCCTAACGGTCCATTGGCCAGATTCCTTCATTCTGTGATTCAGTTGCACCGTATCACCATTGAACGTATACAACCATTTGTAATGAACCGAATCGCCCCCATTGCCCGATACAAATGCACGCAGCGTATCACCCATACAATAAACTGAATCATAGGCCACATCTATCCTCAACGAATCCCTAACCTGAATAGAGAATGTGTCGTAAAAGTTGTTGCAGGCCGGCTTTTGGATGGTTAGCAAGTACCTGCTTTTCGCATTTGGCTTTGCGATATAGGTGAGAGTTCTACAGGTATCGCAGGTGATTTTGGTGGTGGGACTAAACCATTTCACCTTGGACAAATAATCTTTGTTTGAAAAAAATCGAAGGGTATCACCGGCGCACACCGTGGTATCCGCAAATGGCTTACGATCAACATTTTGATAGATTTTCACCCATCGACTCACAGAATGCTGAACCCCACTGTCGCAGCCATAATCACCGAATTCATAGTTAAAGGTAATTTTCACTTTGCCAGTGTCGGTGAACTTCCAATCAAAATCCGCGGATTGACTTGCGAGCTTTCCATCAATGTAACAGGTTACCTTTTGCAATTTTCGCAAACCCGCCTCCAAGGCAAAATTGGTACTTGCTCCTACGCAGGCCACGGCAACCCCTGTATCATCCACCCCATACCAATGGGCACCCTGCTTGTTCACCCTGATGCGCGATTGCAATGAATCCCAGCCATTATAAATTGACATTACCCCAGCGAGATAAGTAACTGTGTAATCCCCCTTGAAAGTATCACTTGACCCCGTGTGTATAAAGTAGCCATTAAATCCAGTAGATGACTTAACACTCACTAGGTCTTGTTGTGTGTTTTGGATGGATCCCCAATAGATATTCCCCAACTTCTTGGTCAAAGTATAACTTTTGCCATTCACTTCAATCTTATTATTCCCCGGGGAGAATATAACCACACGATTCATTTGGCTTGTCCCAACGGATGTGGGAATTGGGATTGCCATTTCTTTGGTAAGTACGTTCGTTGGAGGGATACTTGCAAAATCCAGCACATTGGCGTAGACTTGATCATCGGGCGCCCCAAACGCTGAAAGGTTTTTAGTACCCGAAACATATTGTGTAATGGCAATGGGTTTGAGGGATTGAATCAACAAGGGCTTATAAAAAACAGTATCCGCAATAACTGTATCGCTACCAATCACGGTCATTTTACCATTGATCCAAATTGTATTGCCTTTACCGCTAAACAGATGATACGTGTTTCCCATGTAGCTCTTGCCTTCCGATGCTACAATAAACTCATAGCCCCAGGATTGAATGGGTTGTAGCTGTTCAATCTCAAAACCATTAAAGGGGTATAATCCTTGGTCGATTTGAAGCCAAGTTTGACTCTTGGTAAATCCCAAACCAAAGTTATTGGAGTACACTGCCAATTTCTTTCGACAGTCTTTAGAGGTAATTTTTCCGCCGTTGACTACGTGTAATTTGAAGTCTGTTTCATCATTTGCAAAAGGGGTTCGGGGATATTTGATGGAAATTTGAAAGGTCTCACCGCGATTGAGTTTCTTGGTAAATTTTCGACCCAATTCTGTATCAAAGTTTAAATCAAATTGAACCTCTGTTTGATCGTCAAAGGCAACAACAGTAAAACAATATGCAAAATCCCTGTACTTTTTAGTAGTGGAAGACGGCGTATACGAATAGTGACAACTTTTGGGATGATATAGTAAGTATGCGGTTCCACAATTGGATTTTTCGATGGATTGATAAGACCCCGCTTTGCCCGTAATTTGTTTGGAGCTGCCAGACGGTTGAAAGATATCCAAAAGAGAGACTGTCAAAGGTTTACCCGCTTCGATAAAAATTGTACGATTTGCAACAACTGTATTGCTCGAGACTCCCAAGCAGAAGTATTTTTTGGGTATAAATGCATCTAAAACCTTATTCGCTGTAATGGAAATGCTTGTATCGTAATCACTGTAATTTGTCAATCGTATTTTTTGGCTCGATACACTGAAAATTGAAATAATATTACTTGAATTTGAATCAGCGTATCCCACCGATCTCATGACCCCACCATAAATTGGATAGGTGTATTGGGCAGATAAATCAATTAGATTAAAAAAAAAAGCAAAAAGGAATAAGGAATCAAAAATCCTATAATAGAATATTTTTAGAACATTTGAAATCAGAAAAAACATAATCAATGATAACAATTACATGGAGTAACAAAGCCAGCACAACCTGCTTGTTGAACAGATAATGAATTTGAAGTCAAGGCAAAAGTTCCTCTCTGACGAACACTTGGTGTTTTTACATTAACATTTACCGAACTCAATGGCGGTAGCGAAATAAAACTCACATTTATTGTATTCCACCCTGTAACAGAACTAAAATTATTAGAAAAAAGCCAAGGGAAATAAGAGTAAAATGGACCAGCTAATGTTTGTGCAAAAGTATTTGGATTTATTGATGTAATCCTACCATGGGAATTCATCACACTTGACCTTACTGAAGAAATTGGCAAGATTGTGTAACCTGATAAACAACCGGCATTCATGTGATAGATGGAATAACTCATCCCATCAAAATTAGGTGATTTGTATTTACTAAAATACGCATTAGCATAACGAATATTGAAATTGGACTTATTAAGTTCAATGTCAAGAGGGAATTGACCATTTTGTTGAATTACTTTACCAGAAACAAAAATCCTATTTGCATTCAAAACAATAATATTTTGAAATAATACTGTATCAGCATTGATATATTGATTATCACAATTAAATATCGGATCAATCTTAATAAATCGCCCATCAATAAAACTGCCATCAGCTGCAGAAAAAAAACCAATCACCGGTTTATTTGGAACACCAGCATTAAATATGACATATAAGGTATCCATTGCTAACGTTAATTTCGGTGATACAACATTTGTGTTAAATACATTTTGATGCCAATGAACAACTCCATTATTAGGATTTATACTCATTCACAAAGATTGTGCTTTAAGCCCACCTCCAGAACTGCAATTAGTTGTAATGGATCCTGCAATTATGACACTATCTTTTGATTTTACAACAATATCACTTATAATATCAAAAGATTCAGTTGAAATAACACCAGGGATTGTTATATAATATTTTTGTATTAATACAGAATCTGTCGTTATAACACATGCCGTTCTATTGCCATTTTTGATAAATGTCGAATTACCTTTTGAACCAACAAATACAAAATCTCCATTGGTATTTTGAACCACCTTTGTAAACATACCCGAATCATCGTAAGTATATGAACTTGTGGGAACTCCTGAACCATCGAATAAAACACTTAACGGCTTTAATATGGCAGGATTAGTATTTAAAAACTGATATCCACACGCAACATATCCTGATTTATTTCGAAGCATTTGAATGTCCATTAATATAATTGAACGGGTATTAGGCGAAGACTCTATCTGCCTGCAATTTGACAACACTTTAACGCCCAACGAGTCAACCTCAATAAAAAACCAACGTAGCGGTTGTGATAATCCATCCACTGTACCAACAGAGACTGTCCTACCCTCATTAATGGACTTACAATGCACAAATTCGCGGAAAATTGCCGGGTCATCAGAAGTATAACCTCCTAAATTTTGCGTCAATGTCACATCAAATTGTTGACACCAGCTAGCGGAACTGATTAAAAAAGTTGCAAAGAATAGGGAAATTTTCAAAGTTTTAAACATGGTACGAAATACTGCACAACAAATCATTGAAAATTGATGAATATTCATCAATTTTACAAAAAGTTCACAAGCTATTTTTGCGATTTAAACAATACTATGTCAAACAACATCATTCCATTATCTCAAGCGTCAACTGAAACCCATGCATTTCAGAATTCACTTCAGTTCCAAGGGCTTACTAAATCTTGCGCTATTGACAAAGACGCCTACAACCAGTTACTATCTCAACCAGGAGTGGCAGAAATCAGAACCTATTTCAGCCTCAATAACAATAATAATGTCAGCATTGTTGTCGTTGGAGTTGATAATAACGGCAATGACATGACCAATGGAATAATCTTGGGAGATGCCAAGAATTGTCCTTATTACTGCCCACCAAACTCTCCATTGATGTAGTGGAAGTACTAATCTCGTTAAACAATTGGTCGAATAATATTTTATTAAATATTACAGTCCTCCGTTTACTTTACTATTTTCTAAACCCGCAAAAATTCAAAGTAAACCTGACAATTGTACACATAATCGGTTTCCTCGTAATTTTAATTTTAGATAATTGGATATCATATCTACCCATTGACCGAGATGATTTCTATTATTCCAATGTAGCTTCAATATTTTTGGCGCATTGTTTTACAAAAAATATTGCGCCACATAAACAATTCTTCGGAATAATTTCCATTGTTATAACACTCTTTTTAATAGATTCCAGCGCCCTAATCCAAATTTGCTTCATACTTACTATGCTGATTTTACTATTTGAAATTAAAAACAATCTATTAAAATCTTCAAATCAAAGGAGAATCACTGTAGTTTTAATACCTATTACAGCCTATATTTACTTTGCAGCGCAGGAGTACACATTAGCTCAAGTTGGCCAAGACTGGGCAAATTCCAAACTACTCATTTATTTCTCCATTGGCGACTATATAGTTTTTACAACAATGATAATCATCATCAATGCAAATCTCAGAAGATTATTTTTTAATTAATTTAGCCGCTATAATTATCCCGGCATTTATACTACTGATTAGTTCAATTGTGATTAGTTATTTAATGCTTCGGCGTTATTCAACCGCAGTTAAGAGACTTTTCCAAATGAATTTTAACGGTGTAGAAAACGAACGTAAACGAATAGCCAATGACATACATGACCAAATTGGTTTTTCACTAACACAAGTACGCAACACCTTGCATGAGGCAGCCAGATTGCAAACCAATCAACGTGCTTTGAATGAATTAAAAACTGCTCAGTTACTGATTGGTGATTTACACTTTTCGCTCCGAAGTTTGGTTGAGAACATTTATCCCAGAGAACTCATGGTAGACAATTGGAAAGATAGCTTCAAAGGCCTCGCCAATGCGATGAGTGTTGGACCAATTCATGTTGAATTGGAGATAGAGTTCGACATAGAATTATCTCAAAAGCAATTGCATCAAATGTTCCGTTTAAGTCAAGAAATGCTTTCCAATATCATAAACCATGGCAAGGCTAACTGGATTGCATTTCAAATTTATCATGACCATAAATCGGTCAACCTCAATTTCACATACCGTAATTCAGAAACCAATAAAATTACAAGAAATTCATTTTTTCAAAGTGGTAGAGGTTCTTTCATTATTGAAGAGAGAATGCGTCTGTTAGATGCCAAACTCAGAAAGCATTCGGAAGATGGGTACAATCATGAAAACATCATCTTCAATATCGTCTAATGACATTTCTTATAATCGATGACCATCCAGTTATTTTAGAATTCCTAGAATATCTAATAAAGCAAACTGAATCCAATGTCGAAATAATCAAAACGCACTCTGTTGAAGATGCGCTTTTAATATTAAAATCAAATCAAATTGATCGGGTTATTTGTGATCTTCAAATCAAATCAGGCAAAAGCTTAGTTATACCTGAATTTTGTTGTAAAAATGAAATCCCATACATGGTCTTCAGTTCTTATATAAATAAATCTCTAATTGATTCATTGAAATCAATGAAAATTACTGGCTATGTATCGAAAGGTTCAAGAACAGAAGATCTTTTAACAGGGATTAGAAAATTAATTGCTTCCGAAAATTACTTATGTCCTGAAGTTGAGCAGGAACAGTTCATCAAGGACGACACAGACACGCCTAGACCATTACTTTCGAAAGCCGAAATAAGAATATTAAAGGCATATAATAACGGCCTTAATACAGATGAAGTTGCCGAACTCTTGCATCTAAAACCCGTTACTGTAAGGAACCATCGAGCTCGTGCATTGGAAAGAAACTTGTGCGGATTCCAAGAACTAACTCGCAGATTTATTTTCTGGGAGGAATAATTCAAATCTTTGAACTTTTTATTTTAAAAAATTCTCAATTATTGATGAATTTTCATCAATTCAAATCGAAATATTTACTCAAAATTGCTATGCGAAAAATTTCCTTAATTGGGACAAACCGCAAAGCAGTTCGCACATAGTAATGTGACTGAGGTGGCGAAGCTGTAGGGAATACTCAAAAACCCTAGTTCTCAGAACACTTAGTCCAACGCCAATAAAATAATGAATAGACAAAAACTACAATTTAAACAAGTGCTCTTTTTATGAATAATTTAATCCAAGACAAATTATATCATCAAGTTAATCAATACTATAAAAATATATCATCAAGGAAATAAGCACTAATAAATCATTATAGCAACAACTAAATAAAAAAATAAGCATTGACAAAAATTGATGAATTTTCATCAATTACAAAATAAAAAACAACTGTAATATCGCTGTACAAAAAAATAAAAATCCTATGAAAAAAGAACTAAATTCTCTAATCACAACTCTGACATTAATGTTAATTGCGCCAACTATGTTGTATTCCCATGCAAGCTTTTCAAAAAGAAATAAATGTAGAAATAGCGGGAAAGAATATAAAGCAAGCGCGCGGGTCAATGGACCAATGTGTAAGAAACAAAAAGCCTCAAACAACGCATGTTCAGGAAATGCCCTCGCACACGAAACAATTTATAGACAAAACACATCAAGCCTTGAACCAATATGTTTGTGTCAGTCTGGGATTAATTATTGGATAGGCGCAGATGCCGAAGCAGGTTCAGGACCAAATATAGGCTTTGCCAAAGCATGGAAAACACCAGACTGTCGAGGATACAGTGCAGGAAATAATACCATAAAATCTTCAACCATTAGTAATTCTCTCGTAAACGGCAATGTGAGATCAAATGTAAATTCTAGCATTTTCGAGTTTAACTACACCAATAACTCGATTACCCTGAAAAATCTATCCGGATTTCTAGAAATTAATTCTTTGGATTTCATTAATGAGTATGCAAGTATCAATATAAAGGTATCAATAATTAATAATCCGGTTGGCGACACTAATGAGTTTGAAACAATAATATTTCAATCCCAAGCAGCAATAATTAATGGAATGCTAAATATATCAGGCGACGCAGGTGGATTTTTATATTCGGATTTTAATTCTCAAACCCTTCTTCATGGGGCAATTTATTCCTTAGAAGGAACTGATAAAATAATACAACTAAACAACACTATTGACTCTAGCATGAATATTGAAGTCGAACTCTCAGTAGACGTAAGTAACATATTGGAGGATGAGAGTTTTGTCAATCCCAACATGACTTTTTCGCTAATCCCATACCCTGCCAATAATCAATTAAAAATCAACATACAAGCAAATTCAACTCAAAAGGGGACCTTGCAAATTAGAAATGAAAAGGGGGAAAAAAACATCATTAATATCCCAAACATACTAATAGATCCCAAAAAAGGATACTACACTACCATCCCCTTAAACAACAATTTCATATATAAAGCTCCCTTAGTGTTAATTTTTTGGAATGACAACAAAATCCCAATTTCTGTCAAAACACTATCGATTCAATGAATAATAGATCTAATACAATTGTTAAACTATTCAGCATTTCCGCCTTTTTTATAACTTCATTGATAAATGCACAACATATGTTAGTTAGTGAAATCACTCCTCGCTTATCTACTACCTCAATGATGAATGGAGGAACCATGCCAGCGAATTTGAAAATTCAAAAGCATACACCCAGCGCTACATTTGGGCTTCATTATCAAAGAAGTATTACATCAGAAATACTGCCTAGTTACAAAGCCAAACTGGGTATTGGTTTATTGTATTACATAGATAATTACAAATCCATCTTTCAATTCGACTATTCTCCAAATCAAAAGCAACAAAAGGAAAGTGTATTTAAGCGCCAATACAGCAGGGCTACGCCGACTATTACTGTGGGTCTGTCAAGAATAAATTCGCCATACGAATTCAATGCACGAATAGCATACGATTACATGGACTTTTTTCACACAGAAACTACATTTGAAACACAATATGGTAATGTTTTAGGTGGTTACGACACATTGATTATGGTAATTAATTCATTGGACAACAGCTCCACAAAATGGCATTTTCAATTAGAATTTGCGAGACAATTATTTAATAATGAAAGGAATGTAGGTGCCAATGTTGGCGTAGTCCTGTATTTGAATGGCATCTCTGTTAAAAATGACAATTTAATAACTTGGAATGGCAATTTATATAAATTCACATCGCACTACAAATCTTGTGGAATTGGGTTGAATGTTAAATTTAAATTTAAATATAAATAAATATTATTTAATTATATTTTAACTCATTCACTCTACTAACCAATCAACCAAATCTAGATTTTAACGCGATTTATAACACTCCCCGTATCCAAGACCAGAGGCTTAGTTAAAAAATCACTTAATTTTACTAAAATATATAATGTTAAATAACGAACAGAAAAAAAGAATTGCCGAAACTCTACAAAAGAGAAAACAAGACTTGACTTGCCCAATGTGCCAGAATAAGAACTTTATAATGGCTGATGGATATTTTAATAACAACATGCAAACTGATTTTGGATCAATTTCCATAGGTGGACCAGCGATTCCAACAATTGGCATAATATGCGACAATTGTGGCTTTGTAAGTCAACATGCCATTGGGGTATTAGGGCTATTACCAAAAGAAAATTCTAAAAGAGATGAGCCATCCAAATAATACAAGTAAAACAGGCATTTCTGTTGATTTTAGTGATGAGCTGTCCAAAAACTTAACAATTCATAAGAATGTCAAACAAGAAATCATCATTACAACAGAAGATAAAATCAAATTGGTCCTTATAAAATCTAAGGAAATTTTGACATCGCAGAGAGATTGGTGGACCCCTTGTGGCTTGTTTATTTCGGTTATAACCACTCTAATCACTTCAAACTTTGAGGACTCATTGGGCTTAACAAAAGAGTTATGGCATGCCCTATTTTTAGTACTTGCTATTGTTAGTGGTGGTTGGTTAATAAGAGCGACATATACATTTTTTAAAACCTCGGGACAAAACGATTTGGACAGTATTATTGAACAGATAAAACTCAAAGAGCAGGCAGAATGACACCTAACCGTAAATCAAATAAACGAACTTAGGATTTCAAGGGTATTTGCCAGACTATTCCCAGCTTCCGTTAATTTAGGAAATCTTGTATGATTAATTAAGTTAAATTTTGCTTTGTTGACAGTTGAAATTAGTTGTACAAAAGTCTAGTTAAAAATTCCTAATCCATTTTCAATTTGTTTTTTATATACTACCAATGGTAAAACAAACTTACGATTTCAATACTAACAAACTTAATATCTACCTTATCAAGGAAAAATATTCTGATGAGGATTCAATAATAAAAATAGACACTGATAAGGAAATAAACAAAATAGAAATAAACAATGTAGGAATTTTCTATTTCAAGAAATCCTCTCCTAATCCACCAGATTGGCTTTCGTCATTTTTCAACAATCATCCGTCTATAGAATCGTCGAATTTTTTTGGCTCAGGAACTAAAGCTGTGTTAATCATTAAAATACCACATAAATCTAAAATTAGATTTTTTGCCATTCCATTTGGCTCAGGAAGGTTCTTGCTTAAAGATTTTTGTTTCGAAGAAAGATTCGGACTAATAACATCATTAAATATATTAGAATCAAAAAGTATAAGAGGCATCGACAAAAGAACGCTCACTACTAATCCCAAAAGTAGCAGAGAGCAGATTGCAAAGGCTAGCGAAGCAATTGATTTTCAAATTGATTTTGAGAGAGATTTAGTACAATCTATAACTGGGAAAAGCACCGACACAACCTTCGGCAATATAGTAACTGGAAAAGAAGCGTTGAGTATTTCTGCAAAAGTTGACATTACAAACATCAAGAGCTTTTTAAAAAGAGCATTAAATACATTCGAAAAAAAAGACTACCGAATTAACTTTAAATGGATAGACCAAATTAAAGAAGTTAGGATTGATGATACTATCGACAAACTAAACGAAAATTTAATTAAAAGAATAATAAATAAAGATGAAGCCGTTTGGCTTGCAGTTCCTGAAATAGTCGACTGGGCAAATTTTAAAGGATTTAAATATTCAACGCGTAAAAGAGACACACTTCATGAGGAACTAGACTTAATTACGTTCATAGATGAAATCGGAATCACTCTTGATTCTATAGAACAATTGGAAAATAATGTTATTACGTGTTGGGGTGTTATTGAGGATGGTATTTCACATAAATGGAGTATTTTTTCTTGTTTAAATGCTGAGATTGATTTGAATAAGAAAAAGTACTTTCTAGCTAATTCAAAATGGTATGAAATAAACTCAGAATTTGTCAAATCAGTAGATGATATTTTTAATTCAATAGAACAAATTAACATCGTACATTTACCTGATTACAATCATAAAGATGAAGGAGAATATAATACTGCGGCAGCAACACAAATTAACGCATTGTGTCTTGACGCCAAGAATCTACCCTATGGGGGAGGACATAGTAAAATAGAATTTTGCGATATATTTACAAAAGACAAAAAGCTAATTCATGTAAAGAAAGATGGAGGCTCATCAGTATTGAGCCATTTATTTAACCAAGGTTATGTATCAGCCGAATTACTTCTAAGCGACGAAGTATTCCGAAAAAAAGTTATTACTGAGCTCTTGACCGACGAATATAAATCAATCATTTCAGAAACAAAGCCCAATGCAAATGACTGTACGTCGTCAAGTTCATTAGGACAAGTGTTAAACAAAACTAAGTGATTGATTTTGAATTTGCAATAGGTGATTTATCCGTCTTTGTAAAATGGTTTTGTGCTTGATTTCTTCTCTTTGTTGCAGGATTTTCGCGCCCCTATTGAAGTATACATCGGCAGGTGCTAGATTGTTTAAGGACTCATGTAGGCGGTTATTGTTGTAAAAATCAATAAACTCACCCAATGCCCTTTCTAATTCTTCTGGTGAATAATAGTGTTCAAGTAAGATTCTATTCTTCATAGTCCTGTGATAACGCTCAATTTTACCCTGGGTTTGTGGGTGCATGGGCTTTCCACGAGTGTGTTCTACGCCTCTTTTTGATAAATAGGACTTTAACTCCCCCGATAAATAACAAGATCCGTTGTCCGACAGTAAGCGTGGTACTGCATTCGCCTTGATTCTGGCTTTGCCTAGCGCTTGCTCCACCGTCCTAACTGCATCCGTTGCTTTCATTGTTGAACACAGTTCCCAATGCACAATGTATCTGCTGTAATCATCTAAAATGGTTGACAAATAGTACCAGCCCCAACCTTTGATTTTGAAGTAAGTAAAATCCGTTTGCCACATCTCATTCACCCTAAGGGTTTTGTCTTTAAATTCATCTGCCGCACTCAATACCACGTAGTTGGGAGCTGTTAGTAATCCTCGTTTCTTTAACAAGCGGTATACCGTTGATTCGGATACAAAGTATTCACTAGATTCGGCGTATCGTATGGCCAACTCACGGGCAGATAATTCAGGATTTTCCAAAGCAAAATCTATAATCTGCGATTCTATCTCATAGGGTATTTTATTCCAAACACAATGCTGTTTTGATGTACTAATTTCCAATCCAGTCTCGCCAAATTTGACATACCGATCATACCACGCATAAAACGTACTGCGATGAATACCAATTTGTTCCAAGGTAGCCTTAACGCCAATGGGCGATTGTTCTACTATCTTGATTATCTCCATTTTTTCTGCCGCTGTCATTCTCATATATCTGTGGAATTTGATTCGAGACCATTCATGCTTTTTTTTAACGTCCGATTCTTAAGCATCAACTCGGCCACCAAGTTTTTAAGCTCTGCATTCTCGTTTCTGATCTGATTTACTTCATCTGTATTTGCCTCCCGCAAGGTGTCTCCATTCAATCTCCGTTTGCCGGCCTCAATAAAGTCTTTGCTCCATCGATAATACAACGCTGGTGCGATGCCTTCTTTTCTGCAAATGGTGTTAATCGATTCATCACCACGCAATCCTGAAATAACAATTCTGATTTTTTCTTCAGAGCTAAATTTACGCTTGGTTCGTCGGCGAATATCCTTGATAACCGCCTCCGCATTTTTTGGTTCTTTTTCTTTCATTGTAAGCAATTTATGGTTTTTAAGTATAACTTTGTTTAGTCACACTTATGTCCACTTTATGCTGACGATCTACATGTAAAATGAAACGGTTTTTAACATTTTTATTCACATCGGGGCTTATTGCCATGGTGTGCTTATTTCTTCAAACTTGTAAGAAAGATAAGGTTTGCAGGCTAGATGATAAATGCGAAAATTTTCCAAAGCCAGAGGGTGGTATATCCACAATTAAACAGAAGAATATTCAAAAACACGCACCTTGTTTTAACCCAAATAATTCAAACGAAATTGTCTATGTAAAAGAAGAAAATAATAAATTCCAACTGATCAAGTTCAACATTCAGTCGAAGGTCGAAACAGTGTTATTAAATAATACAAATATTGTGGGACAACCAAAGTGGGGTAAGAATGGTTGGATAGCATTTATTTCGAATGATTATCAAATCAATTTATTGAAAGATGATGGCTCTTTAAACAAGAAGATAACCAGTTCAAATTATTATCTCTACCCCGCCTGGGTTAATGATTCTTCTTTGTCAGTTGAATTTTCTTTTAATTTAGGAGTACCATATTTTTACTGCAAAATCAATACTAATGGTTTAATTTTAGACACAATCCGTAATTCTTCATTTAGAAATGGGTCTGTCAATTCTAATAACGAATCAGCGTTTCAATTATATACTGCGAATCCAAGCATTAATTTGAGATTAGATAAAAATGTTAGTCAAGTAATTGAATTAGAAAATAATGGACGCTTTCAAATTACAGGTATTGATTGGCATCCCAATAACATCGACATTTATTATTCTACTTATAGAGAAGGTCTATTTAAAGTAAACAAGAACTCTAAAATCGTAACTAAAATAAAATGTGGATGTGATTCAAGGTCCTACAGATATTTAAGTATTTCTCCGGACGGAAGCAAAATAATTGTTGAAAGAGTTGACGCAACAGAGTATCAAAACAATACAGGTAGTTGGACAGAAGAAGGAAAGATTATCATTATGGACATTGATGGCAGCAATGAGAGGAATATTTTCGAGTGACAGCCCAATAAGCTCAGCTTGTAACAGCACCTACAAGAAATTGGCGGTTCAGTGGTTAAATGGACCTTTGTGCTTCGTATCAAGTTTTGTGGTGGCAGACAGTTTAGTGCTTCGAAATCGCCAACTTCTTGTAGCCGCAAACCGTTATGCGTCATTTTAAAAAGACGACAATATGAATTTATCAATTTCAGAACAACTAACATATTCGACAGTCAGAATTGAGTGTGAGCTTAAGACTGGAGGAATTTCAACAGGAACTGGATTTTTCTTCAATTTTCATGAGGACACAACTAACAACACTCACGTTCCTGTTGTTGTTACAAACAAACATGTAATTAAAAACGCGGCAAAAGGAAAGTTAATCATTACAAAAGCAAATGAAAAGGGTGAGCCTGTTGACACGCAACACTTCACTTTGGCTTTTGACAATTTTGAAAGTTTTTGGCGACTTCATCCCGAAGCAGACGTTGACCTTTGTGCAATGTCAATAGCACCATTTGTAAATGAAGCAGCAAAAAGAGGTGATAAACTGTTTTATATTCCTTTCACAAAAAACCTTCTACCAACAGACAAACATAAAGAGGAATTAACCGCAATTGAAGACGTTTTAATGATTGGTTACCCAAATGGAATATGGGATTCGGTAAATAATATGCCAATTTTCAGAATGGGAACTACAGCTACAAACCCTTTGTTGGACTACAATGGTAAAAAGGAAATAATGATTGACATAGCTGCCTTTCCAGGTTCAAGCGGTTCTCCGGTTTTAATCTTTAATGAAGGTTGTTATAAAGATAAGAATGGAAATATGTGTATGGGTGCAAATCGAATTATACTTCTTGGAGTATTATTCGCTGGACCACAAGCGACAGCAACAGGGGAAATAATTATGACACCAAACCTATTAAGACCAATCACTGTGTCGCAGATTCCAAACAATTTAGGACTTATTATAAAATCCGAAAGGATATTAGAAATGGAAAAACTATTTAAACAATAAAAAAAAACCGCATAACAGCACCTACCCAAAAGTGGCGGTTCAGTGGTTAATTGAAGCTTTGTGCATCTATTAAAATTTGTGTTTGATTGATAGTGAAGCACTTCGTAATCGCCACCTTCCGGTAGCTGCAAAACGTTATGCCATGGTCATTATTGGATAGTCGAAAGGAAAAAATAACCGTGCCTACATGGGTTTAAAACATGGGTGGACAGTAGTTTTCGCAGGTTTTGGGTTCATAGCAAGCTTTATCTCGGTGGACAGATAAGCTGCTCTGAAATACACTACGTCGTAACACTTGTTCTAAATATTTCGAACCCACCTTGCAGAACCGCCAGAGGAATGGATCACGGCTCCCCAATCACAGCTACAATCGCTTTTACCATTTCAGGGGTTAAGAGCCGCATACCCTTGGCGTAGCCGAGCTCTGATAGTTTTCGCATCAAGGATTTGTTCCTCGTAATCCAAATACGCAACCGGTTAGAAGCGCTCATTGGAGTGGCATCAGGTAGGTAGAGCTGTGCCAACTCTCCAAATCCGTAGGTCTTAATTCTGAATTTTTCATCATCATCCAAACTGTTTTGTGGCCTTCCCATTGACTTGTTGCTTCTAAGTTTTACTTCCATTGGGCAATTCTAAACAATTTCCTTTCTCAGTGTTTGTGCATAATGCGGAACCTCTGGGCAAATTTTCAAAATGTGAATCTTTCACTTTTAAGCACAGATTCAACCTGAAATTCAAAGTTTGATGAAAATAACTGCATTTGTTCTATAAACCTAAGTTTTTCAAGGGTTTGCGGCTTGTTTTCAAATCATATCCCCCCTTAGTGCAAAGTGCAATCCTCCCTATAGGGAGATTGCACTTTGCACTAAGGGGGTGATTTTGAATTTTGAATGCACCAATTAATTGGTTCCAGCAAGTGGAATATTCATCCTTTGACTCATCAAATACATGTCATCGGCAACTTTCTTATCAACGACACGTGCATAGTGTTGAGTAGTCTGAATGTTGGTATGGCCCATCATCCTGCTTACACTCTCAATGGGAACGCCATTTTGAAGCGTAACGGTGGTTGCAAAGGTGTGTCGAGCTACATGGAAAGTGAGATTTTTTTCAATCCCCACTATATCCGCAATCTCTTTCAGGTAAGAGTTGAGTTTCTGATTGCTGATAACTGGCAATACAAGCTCATCAGATTGCAGTTTTGACAAATCTGTGTACTTCTCAATAATTTCCATAGCCGTTGCTAAAAGTGGAATTTGACTGCGTTCTTTGGTTTTTTGACGCCTTGTTTTAATCCACCACATGCCATTGGATGTTCTTTCAATTTCTGACCGGCAAAGTTTTTTCACATCTGCGCATGCAAGACCTGTATAGCAAGAAAACAAGAACAAGTCTTTGACCAAATCCAATCTGCCATTTTTGAAAGGCTTTGCAAGGATGCAATCGAGTTCATCCTGTGTCAAATACGGTCGATCCGTTTCCTTTAACCCCAGAGAAATATCTGTGAAAGGATCTACTTTGAGCCAGCCTGACTTCAAGGCTCGAATAGTGATCTTCTTGGTAAACTGCAAAAACTTGATGGTGGTATTGTGTTTTAAGCCCTTATTGCCTTTTAGGAATTGCTCGTACTCCCGAATCATGTGGTAACGTACTTGGCGCACAGGAACATCTGAAACCCGGTAATGCAACCGAAGAAATGCTATGAAGTGATTCTTTGCGGTATTGTGTTTTTGCCACAAGGTGTAGGAACATTCTTTGCCAATGGTCCGTTTAAGTTCTTCGTTGTGTTCCAGCCAAATTTCCATAAGGGTCCTAGAAGTACCACCGTTGACTCCCTGGACATAATCGCGAACAAGTTGGGGTGTTACATCATCATACTCTCTACAAAGCTCTGTATAGGCTTGAAACACTTTGTTTCGCAACGTTTCCAAGAAAAGGATGAGATCGGTGCATTTTACCTCTCGTTTGCTAGGCATGCTTGATTTTGAGTCCCAGAGATAGGGTTCAATTCTTCGTTTGGTGTAAATGGTGGCATTGGCACCATTGATGGTGATACGTAGGAGAATAGGAACTCCTTCTTTGTTTTGTTTGGCCTTGTTGATGTAGAACAAGATGTTAAATGTGTTTTTTACTGACATTACGGTTTGCTTTTCTCTTGAAAAACCGCGTTACCTTTTTTGCTTAAAAACAGCAATTTTTTGCCTAGGAAACGAAAAGGGTAACGATTACATACTTTTCAAGTTTTTCTTCCCTCACTTTATCATCACAATGTTACGAGATTCCTGTTTCAAGTAACTGCGCAAAATGCTGCATATCAGTGCATTGTGTGGGAACGTCTAAAAATCGTTACCTCGTTACCCCAAAAGCAGGAGGGGTAACGATTTGGACAATTTAAAGTGCTCAAACATGCAGTTTTTTGCGCAACGGAGAAAATAAAAAACCCTGCAAATGCATTGATTTTCAGGGTTTTGCGCAGTTCACGGAACTGAACTTGCGGAGAGAAAACACATTGGTGCTGCATTATCTGACAGAGACTGGAATGTATGATAAATATTTCCGGAATTACTTCCGCTGGCACAATTTCGCTAAATGCTTTTTCATATTGAAGTTTATCGTTTATTACTTTAACTCGCCTATTCAAAACACACCCCGATGAACATTGAATATTTGACCATTGAACAACAGGTGTTTGAAAAATATTTTCGTATGTTTTGCCTAAATCTGTCTTAATTCATCTAATCTACTGTATCAAAGTGTACCAATTTGTTCGCCACTTTTTTCTTTCGAAATAATGATTTTAATTTAGTCGCCAATGGGACCAAATACTGCGACACAAATCACCAATGAAATGCTCATGGAACAGTTGATGGAAATGAAATCGATGATCATGAATTTGCAGTCCGAAATGCAAAGCTTGAAGAATCCAGTGGATGATTTCACAACCAAATGGGTAAGAACTTCAGACGTCATGGCGATGCTTCGTGTGAGTCGCAGAACAATCGACAATTACATCAAAGCGGGCAAGCTCACCCCCACTCCGATTGGAAAGCGAAATTACTTCACCATCACCCAGGTAAAGGGATTGATGTATACGCCTCCAATTCCTAAAACCCGGTCCTTATATGACGAAGTTCAAATCATGATGCAGCGCTTAGCCCAAATTGAAGAAGCCGGCGAGGACTGGTAGATCACCATTTAATCAAACAATCCACCATTCAACAACTTTACCACAGAAATCAAAGTTCCATTGCCATCACAACCCTAATTGGAAAAAACGCTGCAGTTGAACCCAGTTCGTCGCTTTAAGGCCCCCACTTCGTCGGAGTAATTTGACCCCATTAAAACATTCAATTTGGTCTATGTTTAACTCAGAAGTTTACACATTTAACTGTCGCATAAATCGGGGGTCAATTATAGTCCGACAAACAGAGGTCAATTTATCCGATTATTCTACCAATAATGAACAATAAGGTTTTTTAGACTTTCAAATGCTCTTAGACTATTTCAGGGCAATTAGTGACACATAGACAATTTCTAGGCTGAATAATTTTTCCATTTGCATGAATTTTTCCATTTTTTGCATGCATATTAAAAAAAACACCATTACTTTTGTATCAAAGAAATGGATTTACTCCGTCAACACATCAAGCCGGGTGAAGTATATCGCCGTTCTGACCTGGAATATTACTCCACGGCCATAGATAGACATTTGGCGCAATTAACCAATGACGGAACATTGATAAAATTGAACCAAGGCCTGTATTACGCACCAAAACAATCCAAATTCGGTGTTGTCCCTCCCGATGACCGTCAAGTAGTAGAACGTTTTTTAAAAGACGATGACTTTCTTTTGGTGTCCCCAAATATATTCAATTCACTCGGACTTGGCCTCACGCAGCTATACAACACAACTTGGGTATATAACCATAAACGAAAAGGCGAATTTCAACTCAACGGTAAGACATTTGAATTCAAATTGAAGTCGTCGTTTCCCAAGACTATCACAAGAGAATACCTACTTGTTGATTTATTAAATAATATTGAAGATCTTGCGGAAGACCAATCGCAAACTTTGGATAAATTACCTAATAACATTGACAGCTTTAATGCTGACGCTTTAATGAAAGCAACCCAGCTCTATGGAAATGGTAAAACAAAACGTAAATTAAAATCAATCGTTCGAAAGGTATTCCAGCATGCTTGATTTCATACATAACGATCCTGAATTCAAAGAGCTTATCTCCATTGTATCTACCCAAAAAGGTATAGACATTACATTGGTTGAGAAAGATTATTGGATCATGCATGCATTGTACTCATTGCAACAACAAGGAATTGAATTTGAATTAAAAGGAGGAACTTCATTATCCAAAGGCTATGGCTTAATTCATAGATTTTCAGAGGACATAGACATTCACATTCGTACAAATTTTGGCTTATACATTGAAGGGAAAGAAGACAAATCACAAGTGAAAGCTGCACGCAAAGAATTCTATGATGTGTTTGCAAATTCGCTTTCGATAAATGGGATCATTGAAATTGTCAGAGACCATGAATTCGATGATAAAGAAAAATTCCGTAGTGGAGGCATAAGACTCTACTATGAAAGTCATACCCCTACGTTGGAAGGGCTTAAAGATGGGATTTTGTTAGAAGCGGGATTCGACACCGTAACACCCAATAGCCCCATCGACATTTCTTCATGGATATGGGAACACCTGATTTCTATCGGCGCACAGCTCAATTACATAAACAATACTGCAACAGGCGTACAATGCTATCATCCCGGTTACACCCTAGTTGAAAAACTTCAAACCATAGTACGCAAATATCGGAACAGAAATAACCCTGGAGCTTCTGATGATAAAAACTTCATGCGCCAATATTATGACGTTTATTGCCTGCTTGGCAATTCCGATATACAAGCCTTCATTGGAACTCCTGAATATTTGGCCCACAAAGCAGCAAGAATAAAAGGCGCTGACAACCAAATTCCACTTAAAGATCATCCAGCTCTTTTATTGAGCGATTTAGAGATAAGAGAATCATTCCAAAAGCGGTACCAATCCACTTCCAAACTGTATTACAACGGGCAACCAGAGTTTGAACACGTGCTTGCAAGAATTGCAGTTCACTTGCCCCGTTTATAAAATATTAAAACTGTACGGATGGGGAATAATTCCCTGCATAGGCCAATACTCCATTGAGTATTGATTACACAAGACCTAAAATACAGTGATTTTCTATTTGAAATAGTGGTATCACCCCAAAATTTCAGGACAAAAAGTGAAAATATTGACAAAATACGCAGATAAAAATAAGCTTATTATGCAAAATCGAGGTCATAAATACGAATTGCACTGTGAAAAATAGCGTTCATTCATTTCATGGTAATTTTTAGTACTAAACGAGTAATTCCGAGGTAATTCCACGGTAATCCCACGGAATAAAAGTAATTCCATGGGAATTTTGTGGGAATTTTGCGGTAAAATCAGCTGAAAAAATCGGAATTTTCTAGATTTTCAATGAATTCAATGGAATCATCGTCGTATTCATAGGAAACGGTGATATCTGAATCCTCATCATCCTCGTCCTTTTCTTCCATTGCATTTTCCAGTTCTTCATTAAGCATTTCTATGAGGGACTTCAAATTGTCATATCCCATATGTGATTCGGTATCGATGCCGTATACAGCCACGTGCTGCTGAACTTGCTCCCATAATTTTCTGAGCACCTTGTGATGACGTTTAAAAGTAGCAAGATCCATTTCAATCTCTTCGTAATCAACTTCTTCCAAGTTCGCACGCTCCTTCTGTATCCAAACCTTTAAGCCATGATTGATTTTTCGTTCTTCAATCTGTTGCTGTCTGGAAATCGCATCTTTCTCTAAATGCTTCAGCTCCAATTCTCGTTTTCTTAGCTCCATTTCCTTGTCCTGTTGGACCAATTTGCGCAATTCGAGTTCGTGCTCCAATTGCAATCTCTTTAAAGCGATTTCACGCTCAAATTTGTCGAATTCGTTGTTGTTTTCCATATCGTATGTATTTTTTTGGTTGATTGATTGTGGTGTGTTGGTGGCTATGGCAAAAAGGTCAATGGGCAATGCATTGCCTCCATTGCCTGATTGGCCATTTAGCCACCGAAATACTGTACTCTTGCTAGTTTTAAGTTCTACTGCAATCTGTCTGATGCTTTTGCCCATTTCATGTAGTTCAAGGGCTCTTTTGATTAGTGCTTGGTCTTGCATCGATATTTTTCCTTATGTTCATTTATTCATTTGTTCACTGTTCACCGCCTACCTCTTTGACTACTTTGCGATATTGCCCCTTTCCTATTCTCTCAAATTCACCCCCCAATAAATATCGTCTTACAGAGGAAGAAGACATATTCAGTTTTTGTCCCAACCCCACCGCCAACATCCAGTTAAACTCAACCGGTAGAATGTCAAAAAATCGTTGCTGCTTTGCCTGCTGTTGAATATACTTACTGCCATTTTTCATATCCGCAACCAACATGTTTGCATGATACAGGAGTGTGTAAGCGATTTCACCAGAAATCTCTAAGTCGGTAGATTGAATTTTTATTTCACTTTTCTTTTCCCGCTTTGATTGAGCGTAATATCTCATCGTGGTGAACACCATCGACATTCGAAAACAAATCAATCCCAATCGATGGATTGTGGCCAAGATCGGCGTCCCGGAATCCTTATGTGCCACTTGGGTAAGCAATTGAAACTGCTTGATGAATCTATCTTGATGTTCCTTCACCAAATAAAGCTCTAGCGCTTGGGTTTGTCCCTGTAAAAACAAATACATTTCTTTTACCATTTGTCCCACCTTACGAAAGGTCTGACCTGGATCTGTCCCGCGATGGTCAAATACATTTCTAAACGTTGGGACAGCAGGAAACGAATAAAACATAAACCTGCTGAACAACCCATTCTCTGTATCGGGTATTAATCGAATGACCTGACCACGTGTCCCGGTAAGTAAAACTGATAAACGAGGGCGCTCCACGGAAAAGTGCTCCCTATTTTGCCTTCGTTGCATCTCAACAGGTTCATGGTGAAATGCTGCACGGAGCACATCGCTAAAATTCCCCCAGTCTTGCGCCAAGGCATTGGCCAAAGTATCCGCTTCAGTTGAAAACAGAATCCCTGCCCCATCATTTTCACTGAGTGTTTGAACAACAGAACTAGCGCTGTTATTCGCAGGAATGAAGAGTAATTTATAAGGAGGTTCTTTTAGCGCAGAAACATCCGCATCCTTCTGTTTTATCTTCTCGCGCTTCAACTCCTCGAATTGCTTTTTTGCAAGGGTTGTTTCTTCCAACAACATTTTATGAATTTCCATGCCCACCAAACGGGTCCAACTCAACACCCCTTTTCCCGAACCAGCCGGTGCTTCAATAAATGTATACAAATTGGGCGATACCCATTTGCGGTCGTAAAATCCTATTACATTGGGCATACAACCAGAAAGTACCGTGAGCGTACCCAATAGCAAAATATCCCGCTCATACGGATTATCAATGGTCGTAAACAAATCTCTCAGCGGTTCAGGTAAATTATCATAAATACTGTTCGATAGCGTGGATCTCAGCTGATCCTGATAGCCTGGCAACAGGAACAATTCCTCCTCAGCCACTGTGTTATGCTTTACACTGTGCATGATCATCGCTTTAGTGGTTTATCCTGCACGTAGCGTGATGCCGCCCGATGAATATTTTTCTCTTGCTCGTGTTTGCCTGAATTCAACCACTCCTGAAGTTCACCTTTGCGAAATAGAATCTTCTTTCCATTCTTGTAAAATGGAATTTTTCTTCTACTCGTCATAGAGTACAAAGTCTGTTTGGCGATGTGAAGAAACTCCGCAGCCTGATCGGCATTGAGTATTTCCGATTTTAGATTGTTCTCTGCCATTTCAGTGATGGCAGTTTCTTGATGCTGTTCTAATGCAACTTGAACAGCTTCATTCACCAACTCTGTGATGAATGCTTGTAAGTGAGTAATACTTTCTTTCATATGAAACATTTACTCACCCTTCATCAAAAAAAGAACCGTGCCAAACTTTTGGTTATCTTTTTTTAGTTATCGATTTTTCGAGGGTTCGTTTTGCTCCAAAACCACCGTACCATACTGTATCAAAATAGTCCAAACTAGTCTAATTTTGCGTCGATAAATAACCTATTGCGCAAATGCAAGCAAATTAGGTTCACATTACTAATTCACTGACATTCAGACAATTTGTCACTGCCATTTTTCATTTTTCCTGTCTTTTATTGTCAGACGATATGCCCAATTGGATACTCTTCATTGCTTTTGTTTTCGTTGAATCCATCACCTTACCATAAATCTGTGTGGTATGAATATGTTTGTGTCCCAACAATTTTGAAACGGTATAGATATCGGTTCCTTCCGCTAACTGCAAGGTTGCAAACGTGTGTCTGAAATTATGAAATGTGATCTTCTTGCGAATGCCCGCACGTTGCAACCATCGGTTTAAGTTCGCATAGTCTCGTTGAAAATTGTAATCACCAAATATACAGACCTCACTTTCTTCGTAAGTACCTAAAAGACTCACTGCTTCATCCGAAATGGGAAGCGTCTCCATGGACTTTGTTTTACTCTGGGTAAAGCGGATAAAATACCCCAAACTTTCGGAATGCTGAATTTGTTCCCAGCGAAGTTTTGTAACATCCCCCAACCTTAATCCAGTGAGTGCCGAGAACATACAAGAGCGTTTTAATAACTCTGATTCAGTGGGCGTATTATACAGCTTAATCAATTCCTCTTTGGTTAAAAACTCACGATAGGTTTCAGGCTGTTGTACACCTTTCACCGCATCAAAAGGGTTGCTTATGATATGTCCAAACACCATAGCTTCACGCACGGTGGCTCTAAGCTTATTGTAATAGGTGTAACACGAATTTTGTGAGATGCGCATTTTGGGCGAATTGATGCGTGTCGCTTTTTTCTCCAAAAACTCTTTGTATTCATTGATGAATTGCGGCGTGATATCGCCAAAGCTGCATTGCTCTTTACAAAATTGAAGGAAGGTTTTATACGATGCTACCCAACCTCCATGGGTATTCGGATTGCCAATCCATTTGTTTACTTGCTTCTCATAGAATGGCAGGAAGTCATCAAACTGTGAACTACGTTTGATACCGAATTTACCCGCCAACCTATCTATTTGTCGATTGGCTGCAATGGAACGAGCAAGGGTTTCGATGTCTCTATTGTGACGCTTCTCCATTTCATCCCTCGGGGGACTGTAGAGATACATTTCTAAGTATTCCCAACGGGTCATTTTACCACTTTCTGGGTGAATAATTGGCGGACAGTGATCAAGATAAAGGCTGATCTTACCTGTCTTTAGTAGACGTTTCCTAAGTGTGACTTTCATAACTATTTATTTTTCAATATTTTATCTAATTCTTCGCGTAAGACCAAACGCCTCGTTCCAATAGAAAATGTTCTGATTTTCTTGGTTTTTATCATTCTTGCCACGGTCCAACGCGAGACTCCGAGCAACAAACTCACCTCATTTATGGACAACACCTCGCGGGCTTGAATCATCACCACAGGGGCTGTTAATTGACTCTTAACAAGTGCCTTGTCTTGGAGTAATTTCTCTTGTCTTTTGTTCTCTTTATAGGCCTTGGCGGCGCACTTCTGAGAGCAGTACAAAGTGCTGTTTTTCATAGCCACGAATACTTCTTGGCAGAAAACACAAATTTTCGAATATGGGTGTTTTAGAGCAGTCATTTTTATTTCGCCGATATGGTGCAGCATGGTGCAGAGTGGTGCAGCATGGTGCAGGGTAGTGCAATTTTTTTTATTACGTTCTGAATTTGTTGCTGACATGTTGCTCGAAATTTCTGGTATACATATGAGCAACAAAAGGGGTGCAAAACACGCAAAATGACTAAAAATGTCAGATTGCCTAAAAACGCAAAAACCCTTGCCAGGCAAGGGTTTTCGTTATCTTATGTTGTTTTTGTTTATCGTTGATTATCGGCCATTACTTCCCGATACAAAACTTCGAAAAGATGGATCCAAGGATCTCTTCTACCCCGATCTCACCCGTAATTCCCGATAACGCCCGAATGCCCTCGCGCAAGTGGAAGGCCAGCAAATCGCCCGACAAACCCGAAGCCATCCCGTCCAAAACCTGCTGCATCTCCGTGGCACAATGATCCAAGGATTCGGCATGACGTACATTCGTCACCACAGTTTGGTCACCCACATCCGATAATCCACCCAAAAAACGGGCTTCCAAAGCCAACCGCAGCGCCTGCACCGAAGCCTTGTCCCTGGCCGACACAAACCAAGGCTCTTCCAACCCCAAACCCGCAACCATATCCAACCAAGGCTGTCGGTCTGCATTCCCCAACAAATCCACCTTGTTGCAAACCACCCAAACGCGGGAAGTCTTTTGCTTCAGCATCATCAAATCCTGTTCGGCATCCGCCAGTGAACAACTGCCCATATCCAACAAATACATCGTAGCACCCGCCTTTTCCACGTGTGAAAACGTGCGCGCTATGCCCTCCTGCTCTATCACATCCGTGGCCTCCCTAATCCCCGCGGTATCAATCAAACGCAACATGAATCCCTCAAAATTCAGCTGCGCCTCAATGGCATCCCGCGTGGTCCCCGCTATATCACTCACAATCGCCCGATCCTCATTCAACATCGCATTGAACAATGTGCTCTTCCCCGCATTCGGTCGGCCCGCCAATACCAGCGCCAACCCCTTCTTGATCACATTTCCCAAAGCAAACGAATCGCGGAGCAAGACTACCTCCATCTGAATTCGTTCTACCAACAACTTCAACTCGCTTCGTTCCGCAAACTCCACATCCTCTTCCGCGAAATCCAATTCCAACTCCACCAAACTGGTAAAGTGCAACAACCGATCCCTCAGGGTGGCGATGTCCTTCGAAAAGCCGCCTTTTAGCTGTTTTAAGGCCAAATCATGCGCCATTCGATGCTCTGAGGCGATCAGGTCGGCAACAGCCTCTGCTTGCGCCAAATCGAGTTTTCCATTCAAAAATGCCCGCTGGGTAAATTCACCCGGCTCAGCCAATCGAGCACCATGGTCCATGTAAGCCCTCAGCACACGCGAAACAATGTATTCGCTGCCGTGAACCGAAACTTCCACCGTGTCTTCACCGGTATAGCTCTTGCCGCCCTTGAACAAAGTAATCAACGCCTCATCCATCAACCCATCGGCATCATACATAGAACGCAAATGTGCTGAGTGAGAGGGTTTATCACCAACAGGCTTTTTCAGCAAAGCATCCGTGAGTGACAAAGCCAACGGCCCCGAAACCCGCACAACCGCAATGGCTCCAACGCCCGCCGCCGTGGCACGCGCTACTATGGTATCTACTGAATGTTGCGATTTCATGATTCTCAAATTGGGTTCCCACAAAAATAAAGAAAGCCCCGCAGGTTCTGCGGGGCTTTCTCATGAAGTTCAATTTTAATTAAGGCTCTTTGCGAATCACATTCACAGAACCATTCACCTTGTTCACCTCTTCCTTACCCTTGAACTGGTAAGTCAATTGGTAGAAGTAAGTGCCCGATGGTACTTCCGGACCGTCATTGTTCACACGACCGTTCCACTGGAACTGAGGATCCTTTGAAGTGAATACACGCTCACCGTATCGGTTGAAGATGCGCAATTCAAACAATGAGTGACCTGCAATCGGAACACGGAACACATCGTTCTTATTATCCGCATTACCAGGTGTAAACACGTTGGCCAAATAAATAAACTGGTTTACGTATACTGGTTTACAAATGGTGTCTTTACATCCAGTGGCATTGGTTACTTCCAAGCACACATAGAAAGTATCGGTACCGCTGTATGAAGCGCTCACAATTTTCTCATTTGAACTATTATCAACAATCAAAGGCAAGCCAGGGCGCAATGTGATATCCTCCTGGTGACTGAAGCCCCAACGGAACTGGGTACCGTTTACATCCTTGCGGGTAAATGTATAATCCGGTGTCTTGGTAGCATCGATATCAAAATCAGCTACCACTGAGTCTACCAAGAATATTTGATCGGCTACGGGGGTCGGACACCATGGTCTCGGCCTATTTGGATCATAATCTGCAAAATGCGAGACACGTATCAAACCAGGCTGGGTAAATCTCCACGACAACCTCTTGTTATCAATGGTAATTGAATCTATTTGGCCAGTGCTCAAATTGTGAAAAACCCATTTGTACGATTTGAATACTGTATCTGAATTATCAACGAAAGTATTGCTATCACCCAAACAAATGGCAGGTTTCAGAACAAACCCTCTCACCGTATCTCTTGGCAACACAGTAACGATGAAGGCCTTTTGAGATGGGGTATCAGGGAAGGTAGCAGGACAGAATCTACGAATATCTGGAGGAACAATCAATGAATCGTATTGCTCCAAGAACACGTAGTATTTACCAGCTTTCACATATTGGTGCGACAAGAATTGGTTTTTCTGGTTGTCAATCTTACCATCGCCCCAGAACCAAGTCCAGTCTGCTGAAGTAGAAGCACTGTCTGTCAAGTTTGTGAACTGAATGCTATCACCGGCACAAATGGTTACTTCGTTGCCGCCTTTGGTGGTGAATTCGAATCTTGGACGAGGTCCAGGAATCTTGATCCAACGACTGAAGGTATCTTCACAACCTTGGTCCGTCTTCAACTTGTACTGAATTTTGAACCAACCATTGCGTGTGTATTTGTGCGCTAAACGATCGGGCAATCCAGCTTTATTCGAAGCATCGCGCTTATACAAGTTGTCAGAACCATCACCCCAATCGATAAACCACTCTCTGATGTAATCACACTGCATAGGTGTAGGACCATTACAGTTCTTCATCGCCCATGAGCATGGATCGTGCAAGAAACTACTGTCGAAGAATTCGATGATTGAGTTACACGAGGGTACTGCAACGTTCAAGCCAAATTTCACATCCAAGCGAGAGATGAACAAGCGACGTTCAACGGTATCCATACAGCCTGTACTGTCACCCGCAATGTTTCGGAAGATGTACACACCTGAGTCATTCTTATAGTAGGTTGCCAATGCTCCACCACCACCAAGGTCAACCCATGGCAATGCAGGCGTTCCAACACCGGTACCACCCCAAGGCTGTCCACCGAAGCTAGTAATTGGTTTGCTCGGATCATCATCGGCTTTGTTCCAATCCCACTTGGTGAAAGGCTCACGGTTTTTCTTGCCTTGAGCGGTTTCAGCCTGACGTACAGGATCTCTCCAATAGTCTGTGTAATCCCATGTTCCAAAGTTGATTGGATCTGGGTGGAACATTTTGTATTTAGGCAATGCCTTCAAAGTAGTGGCTTGATCTTGACAAACAATACTGTCTGGCAATTCCAATTCCATTGCGAAACCAACCAAAACCGGGAATGCGGCAATATCATCGCACTTACCGTTGCTTGAAGTCATGGCCAAACTCATAATATGGTAACCATTCCATTTCGGCACAAACTTGTACGCTGCGTAGATGGTGTTGCCAACTTTTTCCAAATCGGTAGGACGGATCGTGGTATCACGATAGTTCAAGATCGTCATACTGTCTTTGTTGGGCACAACATAATAGCGAATCAACTTACCAAAACCAGTGGTGTCAATACAACCATAAGCACCAGTGGCAGGTTGACCAATAACCCCTACGTTGTTCCAGATCATCTTGGCAATCTGAGGACCTGTCAACGAGAATGGGTCGAATCCACGCGCTTCAACACGCTCTTTGATTCTATCCCAAGCCGCAGACACGTCGGCTCCAATTTCCCATGCGCGAATTTCTGCAGTGTAAATGGTATCAGGACCTTTCAATGTTTTGGTTGGACCATCATTCCAAATATCGGTACATGGCACTTGCACAGGATCTTCACCACCGCGGGTTTGGATTACATAGCTATACAAACGATTTGGATTCTTTCCGGGCACTTTTTGGTAACGGAAGTAGTCTTCTTGGATATAACGACGCCATCCGCGAGAGTAGGTAGGACAAGCGTTACCTGTTTCAAATGACCAACGCAGAGATTTCAAATCATCGGTGCGGGTTTTATTGCCTGGAACAGGACGAACAATTACGTTATCACCTTTACAAATCTTGCGGATTCCCACTGCGTTTGGCAATGGTGTCATAATCTCAAATGCAGGGTCAATCAATGGGAAACAAGCAAACTTTCTGTACCACTGTGTATCGCTGCAAATTGGGCGATCTGGCGTTGGGGGTGAGAAAGTTCCTGGCTTACGAACACCGTTACCTACCACAATACCCACTGTAATACATCCGCTTGGATCACACACTTGTGAAGCAGAGTATTGTTTCGAGTAACGACTTGGTGGATTACCTGAAGGCTGGTAGCCTGGGAACGGCGGTCCAGGAGGACGGTTACCACCGCTCAAAGAACTCAACGGAACCCAACCATTGGGGTTACATGTAGAATCGAAATTGATAGAAACGGTAGAGAAAGTACATCCTGGCTTCAAATCGCTCAAGATAAAGGTAATACCATATTGTGGGTTCTTAGCACCCAAACACTCAATAGACTCTTTCAACAATCCGGATCCTACACCACCTGCGTTTGCATGGAGCATAGCCAATTGCTTGGTGGCTTCGCTCTCACACTTCATGGGGTGACAAGTATCTTTATGAACCAATCTTACGTTGTTACATTGGGGTATACGAGCATAGTACAATTCCCTGTACCGCTTGTAATCAATGATGTAATCCGTGCCATAGTTCAACCCGTTGAATCGGCCCATTTGAGACATCAACAACATTTTGATTTTGCGGGGCTTTTCACCTTTTGCCAATCGAATTTTCAACAATGGCAAAGGCAAAGTATCTCGTTTGGTATAGGCTGAGAAGTTGTACATCACCGAATCGGTTTTGCTCATCAACTTCACGATATCCTTGTCTTTGGCCTTTACGGTTTTGGGTCCTTTGAACAATGCACCATTGATGTATACTGAATCATTGGCACCCAAGGTGATTGAAATAGAATCTTCTACCAAACGCTCACCCGGTCCTTTCAACCATTTGTAAGGAACATAATGCTTTATCGCATTCACATATTTAGAATCATCCGCCGTGGCAGAATCGCCTGGATCGCGGGGAACAAACAAGATGGAATCTTCAACAATCCACAATGTATCGGATGCCCACACTTGAATTTTCTTACACACACCGGTTGCAGTGATGAAAATCGCATCTTCCATCGGCGCGTTCTTGAATCGATCCAACAAAACCAAATCCCATGACTTATAATAGTGGGTTGGCAAGGTATCATGCGAGTATTGACAGTTTACAAAAACGTTTTTATTACGGGTAACATCGGTGGTACACTTCGGCGCATAGGTATCGCTGAAATCCCACAAACGAACCGCACAAACACGCTCGCGCTTCAAGTAATCGTTTCCACCGCCTGGCGCTGCATTTCCAGCATACACCGATTTGGTGCCGTTTGAATTCTTTTCATTGCGTAAAGGTTTTTGCCAAACTTGACGTGGGGTACCATTGGCATTCTTTTGGAATGTATGTCCCAAAGTACCATTCCATTTGTAGAAAGTACTGTCGTCATCGGTGAAATCGTAGTCGTTGTGGTAGAAAGTTGAGAAGTTCTTGAAGTGAACAGTATCCATCACATCTTTCGGACATTGGAACACCTCGAATTCTGCAATACGATTAAAAGCGACCTCAATGGTTGATGCAGGTCCCAAAATAATAATGGTATCAAACGCTGTTTTGTTACCACAAATTGGGTGACTGTACGTCAACTGAATCAGGAATGGACCCAGGCCAGAGAAACTGTGGCTTGGTGTCCAAGTTCTGTTGTCAAAGTTCTGTGGTCCAGTGTTGGGATCACCAAAGTTCCACAACAATCCGGTAGCTCCCGAGGGAATTTCATCTACACCAAAATCGATTTTTGGATCGCTGATACAAGTAGAATCTTTGCTCGCCCAGATGGTCGCTTTGGATTTAAACACCGAAGCAGCCGCTTGCACCGTGAACGAATCTTTACATCCATCAATGGTCTCAATAACCACTTTGGAATTATAGGTTCCCTGTCCGTAGAAAGTCTTTTTAATGGTCGGTCCCCAATCCGAACTGGTTGTTCCATCGCCCCAATACCAGGTAATCTTCTTTACCTGACTCTTGTCGATGCGCGAGATATTGTTGATGGTTGCAGTTACACTGTCACAAGCCACGGGCTTATTACTGGTGAAACGAGCGCCTATTTTTTCACGAACTTTCACCGCACCCACCAACTTCATGGTATCGATACAGCCAAATTCATCCTCTACTTCAACATACAAATCAAACGATCCGCCGCGTTCATCCTTTACTGAGAAGCAGAAAGTCTGTGGCAAGGTAGGGTTGGTGTATTCAAACAACTGTCCATCACTCACCAAGTATTTGATTTTGGTGATTTTCCCGCCATTCCCACTCTTGGTACTGTCGGTAAAACAGAACAAGTTTTTCTCAAAACACTGCTCGTACAAGTTCTGCAACTTCAACTTGATTTTGGGTGATTCGCGCACCACCAAGTTCAACGTGGATGTACACTTGGTACCGTTGATGGTGGTAATGTACGTTACCACTTTGTTACCCGCCGTTTTGAAGGCATAGTTCAAGTTCTTCAGGCCCGATTGCGAGTTTTCTCCGTTGAAATCCCAATCGTGGGTTGTACCCGTGCTAGAACCATTGAAGTTCACTGGTACACCAACGCAGGGAGACCCGTTGTACTGAATCGTACATTGAGCTGTAGCATCGCCGATGGACGTTAACAAGGCTACGATGGCAACCATCGCACCTTTCATTATGTTCAATAAACCTTTCATTTTAGGCATCTTTTCTAAGTGTAATCGGTCAAAAATAGAAGTTTTGAGCCGTTTTCCCAAGCGCTCACCCCAATATATTGACGTTTTCATGGCATTTCTATTTTGAATTTTCATGCAAATTTGTTATATTTTAGTATTTTTAACGAATTATTTTTAATCTCTGTCTTAAATATTTCCACTCTTTATCACCACTGTATTTGTAGGCCAATATAACCCTATAATTTTCTCCACTACACTCAACATTACCATACATTCCCATCCACTCACACTGATAATCATTACTTCTAAAAACAGTTCTTTGATTTTGATCCAAAATTGTCAAATCAAAATTCAACGGCTTGGGCATTCTAACAAAAAAAACATCATTTGTACCATCCCCGTTGGGTGTGAACACATCTGGCGCAAATACCTCGGAAACTTCATTCGAAGGTGTCACCACAATGTTCAATCGCTGACTATCACCGCACTGGGTTTTTGAGAGGACGTCGCGACGAACATTCACCAATTTAACGGGGAAACTTTTTCGTTGCGACACCAAATAGTTATGGGATGCTTTGCTTGCGTTTGACTCATTATTGCCGTTCAATAATGTTACTTCACCATCGCCCCAGTGGATGCGCAAATCTTGGTAGTTACCATTGAGTTCCAAGGTTACAGATCCGCCCACATTTTCTGAAATCACAGGACGCCAACCGGCTGCACGATCCCCACAGGGTTTGGTGGCCGACGATTGTGGCAAACTGCGGTTAACTTTGGGTGACTCAGGCTTCATATCCGTCTGCCCCACCGGATTTGATGAAGAATTGAATGCAGAAGCACCGCCCACAACCACGGGATCTTTGGTTTCCACCCTCTCCAATTTGGCTTGGCTTTCTGAAATAACTTCAGGTGCTGCCTGCGATTTTACTGAACCATCCTCTTCCGCTATTCTATTGCTAGCATTGGGTGCTTCAACGCCATTGCTTGATGCTTTCTCATCCGATTTGGCCTCCGCAGACGCTACACGCTGCTCGGATTTCACTGCCGCTGAATCTGCATCCTGCTTTAAACCAACGTACACCGACACGCCCACCACAGCCGCCGTTCCCAGCCAAGCCAATGGCGATTTAATGGCACTACTCCACCAAGAAACTTGGTTCAACGTCCCACCACCCAACTGAGCCGCTTGATCTAACTGCTGAACGCATTGTTCAAACAATCCATCAGGCGGTGATAGTTTGGCATCTCCCAACCCTTGCTTAAACAGCGCATCAATATGTTGCAAATCTTCGCTCATCAGTTTCTCTCTAATTTGGCCTGCAACCACTTGCGGGCTTTGAACAACTGTGACTTACTGGTATTCTCTGATATGCCCAAAACCTCACCAATTTCAGCATGGGTAAACCCTTCAATCGCATACATGTTAAACACTGTGCGATATCCATCGGGCAGCGCAGAAACAAGCTTCAACAAGTCTTTGGTTTCCAATGGCTGTGCAGCATTCACATCGGCCGTCAAGTGATTGGCATCGTCGAGGCTGCCTGCGTATTTGGCCTTATTTTTCTTGATTTGATCCAAACATGTATTCACGGCGATGCGCTTCACCCACCCTTCCAAGGAACCTTGAAAGCGGAACTCAGCGGATTTTTGAAAAAATTTCACCATGGTTTCTTGTAACATGTCTTTGGCTTCATCTGTGGCACCCATGTATCGCACGCAAATGGCATATATTACCGGGGAAAAATGCTGATACAGCGTTTGTTGCGACTTGCGATTTCCCGCAGAACACTCGCGCAACAGTTGCTGTAGTTTTGGCTCCGATAAATTTGTCATTCTGTATCAACATGACCCAGATTTGAACCCAAGATGACATTCTTGCCACAATGGTTGTCTGAGGCCTTAATTTTTTTTCGAAATTGCTTGAATCAATCCGTAAGTGGCATCCATCAGCAGCACTTTTGCATTTCCGTTTCGCTCAATCCCATACATCGTCTTTTCCAACACCGCAACCATGTTACCAATTACCCCTTCGCCCAACTGCAGTGTATTGAATTTGTTCACAAAGTCCAACTCTGGCCCTTCCCACAAACCCTCCGACCCCGTATACGGCAACACAGCACAGGTTCGCAAAACCTGAATACCGTATAACAAAAACGATTTCACGCCTTCCCTGCCAAGCGATGCAGTATCATCGCTCCACTGAAATGCCTCTCCCATTTTGCGTCGAAAACAAAGGGTCATCCAATTGCGCCAAGCGTCCAAATGTGGATTTCCCGCCTCTTTGCCCAAATCCCTTGCGAGGCGATAATTGCCTTGTGCTACCTTGGCTAACCGCTGGGCATCCTCTTGTGAAATGCCATCGTGCGCTACCAAAGCTTGCGTTAATGAGGCATCATCAATGGGTGCTACCCTCACCAGTTGGGTGCGCGACAGGATCGTACCCAAAATCGCATCCAAATCACTCCCCACCAACAAAAACAAGGTATTCGCTGGAGGCTCTTCCAAACTTTTTAAAATAATATTACCCTCTTGTCCCAAATATTCGGGCAGCCAAATGATGCAAACCTTCATTTTGCCCTCGAACGATTTCAGGGAGATGTTCTTGATGATATTCCGCAGCTCTTTGGTGGGAATGTTCCCCTGCTTGTTCTCTGCGTTTAGCTGCTGCATCCAATCTTCATAATTCAGATAGGCATCGTCTTGTAAGGCCACACGCCATTGCGGGTACACATCCGAACACACTTCCATTTCGCCCGCCTTTTTGGGAAACGGAAAACTAAAATGCACATCGGGATGAACCAGGCTAGTAACTTTTTTACAACTGCTGCATTCTCCGCAACTATCGGTTTCTGAGCGATGATCGCAAAGTATATACTGAACGTAGGCCATGGCCAGCGCCAAATTCCCACTGCCCTCGGCGCCCAAAATCAGCTGTGCGTGCGGAATTCTACCAATCTGAACGCCGTGTATCATCCGCTCCTTGATGATCGATTGTCCGATTACCTCTGCAAACCTCATAATGCGCTTTTCAACCCCCTTCTTTTTAGGTACATATACAACAAGACCGAGCCCGTAACCACCAAGATGGCGATAAATTGACTGTGCGATAGCAATCCATCGAACAGAAACCCTCGCTCTCCATCACCGCGATAGGATTCAGTGATATACCGACCCACCCCATAAACAAGGGCATAAACCAAGAATACCTGTCCGGAAAATTGTTTGCCGCGCAACTGAACCCAATACATGACGGCAATACTCAAAAGGATAATGGCTGAATCCCACAATTGAACGGGGTATAACGCCTCGCCTAACGGCTCGGCGTGCGACTTCGGATCACTAAAAAC